>JAABUY010004544.1_pt1 | contig 14474 bp, 17 predicted proteins | sample 5560271 | NCBI WGS metagenome assembly JAABUY01 (sample SAMN10711886, study PRJNA513374) | rock metagenome | isolation source: Antarctica rocks | place: Antarctica: Victoria Land, University Valley
AAGGCCAATGATCTGGCCGTTCAGCCGCGCTGTCAGGCCGTGCAACTCGTTATCTTGCAACAGGCGTGTCCAAGTCCGCTCATATGCCGCATCGGGTAATGACGCCTGATAAAATGTCAGATAGGCGCTCCAAAGCTCGGTCCAACGTGGCCTGTCCTCTGCGCTGAACCTAGTTATCGCAACCGTTCCAGCGCTTGCCATCGCTACTCGCCGCCTTCCGGACCGTAGAACATCACCCACGTCGCGAAATCGGGTGAGAATTCTTCGAAACAGTGGACGGTGCCGGCTGGAACGAACAACGCATCGCCGGGCCCGAACGGCACGCGATCCTCACCCTGCACCCGCAAAGCCATATCATCGAATGGCGAGCTTTCTACTGCGCGCACGAAAACGCCGGTGCCGGATACAATGATATACAATTCATCGCGGTCGTGCGGGGTCTGCGGATCATGCTGCTTTGGAGCGAACCAGCGCAGTTCCATCGTACTATGGGCCAGCAACAGCGCAGTGGCCCGGCCGGCGTCATTGGGCTTCGTTCGAGCATCCGCAGTAGTCGCGCGTAGTTTGGCCGGTGCCGGCACGTTTGGACCGTCCATGACCAGCTCCAAGATGTCCAAGGATGCGGCCTAACCGCGTCAAAATCAAGAGTTGGGACGTTCTGCCATACGCCAAGTCCCCCAAATGCATCTTATTCTTCGCCGTCAGCCTTCAGGACCTCACCGGCGAGATACAGGCTGCCGCAGATCAGCACGCGCGCCAGCGGCCCAGGCGGCAGGCTCGCCAGGGCAGCGGCGACGGTCGGACCCGGCCTCGCCACACCGCCGGACGCCGCAATGATCGCCTCGATCGGCAGCGCGAGATGCTGCCCGGGTTCCTGCACAGCTAGCACCTGGGTGGCGTGTGGCAGCAACGGGCGCAGGAACTCGGCCGCATCCTTGGACTGCTTCATGCCGACGATCAGATGCAGCGGACGATCGGCCCATCCCGCAATATGCTGTGCCAGCGCCGCTCCAGCGCCAGGGTTGTGCCCGCCGTCCAGCCATACCTCCCAGCCAGCAGGCGCCATTTGGCCTAGGCGCCCCCGCAACCGCTGCATCCGTGCCGGCCATTCGGCGTGCGCCAGCCCGGCCCAGGCAGCGTCCAGCGCCGGTATCGCGGCCCCTGACACCAGCATGGCGGCGCGAAATGCCGCGACCGCAACGCCGGCATTGTCCACCTGATAGGCGCCCGGCAATGATGGCAGGGGCAAGTCGATCGTTGCAGCGGAGTCGGAATATCGCAGCCCGCCGTCGCGGGTGGCAACCTCCCAATCGCGTCCGCGCGCCAGCAGCGGTGCGCCAGCCGCCGCCGCTGCGTCCAGCAGCGCCGCGAATGCCTCCATTGGCTGCGCCCCGGTCACCAGCGGCACGCCGCGTTTGGCGATGCCCGCCTTCTCTGCCGCGATCGCCGCCAGCGTGTCACCAAGCAGCTCGCGATGATCGAGCGAGATGGAGGTGACCGCGCAGGCTGCCGGCGCCTCGATCACGTTGGTCGCGTCGCCGCGTCCGCCCAGCCCGACCTCCAGCACGCACAAGTCCGCCGGCGTTTGCGCAAACAGGTGGAACGCGACGGCGGTGATGACCTCGAACACCGTGATCCCGGCACCGTCATTGACCCGCTCAATGTGTTCGAGCGCGTCTGCCAGGACCGCGTCGGACACCAGCTTCCCGGCAATCCGAAACCGCTCGTTGAAGCGGACCAGATGCGGTGAGGTATAAACGTGAACGCGAAGCCCGGCCGCCTCCGCCATCGCGCGCAGGAAGGCGCAGGTGCTGCCCTTGCCGTTGGTTCCCGCCACGTGGATCACCGGCGGCAAGCGGCGCTCCGGATGGCCCAGTTGCGCCAGCAGGCGCTGGAGCCGGCCGAGGCTGAGGTCGATCAGCCGCGGATGCAGCCTATGCAGCCGGTCTATGATCGGCTCGATGCGGTTCGCTAATTGGGTTTGGCTCAAGCGGCGGCCTGCTCCGGCGGTTGCTCATGCGGCGGTTCCGGATGCTGCTCGGGCGCCTGGTCGTGCAGGTGGAGGGGAACGCGCAACAGGCCAATCAGCCGGGCCAGAGTTTCCCGCATTTCGGTGCGCGGCACCACCATGTCGAGTATGCCATGCTCAAGCAGGTATTCTGCTCGCTGACAGCCGTCCGGCAGCGTCTCGCGCACCGTTTGCTCGATGACGCGGGCACCGGCGAAGCCGATCAGGGCGCCGGGCTCGGCCAGCTGCAGGTCACCCAGCATCGCAAAGCTCGCGGTGACGCCGCCGGTCGTCGGATCGGTCAGCACCGTCAGGAACGGCAGCCCGGCCTCCTTGACCAGCCGGGTCGCGATCGTGGTGCGCGGCATCTGCATCAGGCTGACTGCGCCCTCCTGCATGCGGGCGCCGCCGCTGGCGGTGAACACGATCAGCGGGGCCTGCTGCAACACAGCCAGGCGCGCGGCGGCGACGATCGCCTCGCCGACGGCGGCGCCCATGCTGCCGGCCATGAACTCGAACGCCTGCGCCGCCACCACGGCGCGGTGCCCGCCAATGGTGCCGTGCGCCACGAGGACCGCGTCCTCGATACCGGTCGCGTCCCGTGCCTCCTTGAGACGGTCGGTGTAGCGCTTGCTGTCGCGGAAGCGCAGCGGGTCCGCGGGCACGCGCGGCAGCTCGATGCGGGTAAAGCCGGGGTCAGCGTCGAAAGTATAGGTCAGCCGCTCCGCCGCGGTCGGGCGCATATGGAAGCCGCAGCTCGTGCAGACCTTGAAGTTGCGTTCGAGATCGCGGGTGAACAGCATCTGCTGGCAGTTGGGGCACTGCACCCAAAGGTTGTCCGGCACCTCGCGCCGGCCCAGCAGGGTGCGGATCTTGGGCCGGACGTATTCGGCGAGCCAGCTCAAGCTGGCACCCTGGCGTTCCGCACGCCGTCCGCCAGCGCGCGCACCTGATCCAGCACGCGCCGCGCCGTGTCGGGCGCCGCGCGGCCGTCCGCGTCCAGGCTGGCCGACAGCGTATCGATGAGCGCCGACGCCACCACGGCCGCGTCCGCCACCCGCACCGCCTCGGCCGCCTGCGCGGGCGTGCGCACCCCGAAACCGATGGCGATCGGCAGGTCGGTCACCACCCTGACCCGGGGGATTGCCACTGCAAGGCTCTCGGCCGAGGCGCTGCGCGTGCCGGTGATGCCGGTGATGCTGACGTAGTAGACGAAGCCCGAGCTGCCCTGCAGCACCAGCGGCAGCCGCGCGTCGTCGGTCGTCGGCGCCACGAGGCGGATGATGTCCAGCTCGTGCGCCTGGGCATGACCGGCCAGCAGGTCGGCCTCCTCGGTTGGCAGGTCCACGACGATCAGGCCATCGACCCCGGCGGCGGCCGCGTCCTCGCAAAAGCGTTGGGGACCATACGACGCGATGGGGTTTAGGTATCCCATCAGCACCACCGGCGTATCCATGTCATCAAGCCGGAAATCCTGCACCATCGCCAGGGTGCGGGCCATCGTGGCGCCGGCCTTGAGGCCGCGCAGCCCAGCCGCCTGAATGGTCGGGCCGTCCGCCATTGGATCGGTGAACGGCATGCCGATCTCGATGAGGTCGGCGCCGGCGCCGGGCATGCCGCGCAGGATGGCCATGCTGGTGGCGGCGTCGGGGTCATAGGCTTCGAGGAACGGGATCAGCGCGCCCCGGCCTTGGCGCTTCAAGGCGGCAAACCGGGTGGCGATCCGGCTCAAAGCTGCACGCCCAGGTGCTGTGCCACGGTGAAGATGTCCTTATCGCCGCGTCCGCACATGTTCATCAGTATGACTGCGTCGGGACCCATCGCGGGCGCGATCTTCGCCACGTGGGCAATCGCGTGCGCCGGTTCCAACGCCGGGATGATGCCCTCGGTGCGGGTGCAGAGCTGAAACGCCTCCAGCGCCTCCGCATCCGTCGCGGCCACGTACTCCACCCGGCCGATCTCGTGCAGCCAGGAGTGCTCCGGCCCGATGCCAGGATAGTCGAGCCCAGCGCTGATGCTGTGCGCCTCCTGGATCTGGCCGTCCTCATTTTGCAGCAAGTAGGTGCGGTTGCCGTGCAGCACCCCAGGCCGGCCGCGCGACAGGCTGGCCGCGTGCTCCAGCGTGTCCAGGCCGCGGCCGGCGGCCTCGACGCCGATGAGGCGGACCTCGTCGTCGAGAAAGGGGTGGAACAGGCCCATGGCATTGCTGCCGCCGCCGATCGCGGCCACGATCGCGTCCGGCAGGCGGCCCTCGGCCTCCATGATCTGCGCACGCGCCTCGGTGCCGATGACGCTCTGGAAATCGCGCACCATGGCGGGGTAGGGGTGCGGGCCCGCCACGGTGCCGATCAGATAGTAGGTGTCGGAAACGTTGGCGACCCAGTCGCGCATCGCCTCGTTCATCGCGTCCTTCAGCGTGCCGGCGCCGCTGGTCACGGCGTTGATCTCGGCGCCGAGCAGCTTCATGCGGAACACGTTGGGCTTCTGCCGCTCGACGTCGGTGGCGCCCATGTAGATGGTGCAGGGCAGGCCAAACAGCGCGCAGACGGTGGCGGTCGCGACCCCGTGCTGCCCGGCGCCGGTCTCGGCGATGATGCGCGTCTTGCCCATGCGCCGGGCGAGCAGGATCTGGCCCATGCAGTTGTTGATCTTGTGGCTGCCGGTGTGGTTTAGCTCGTCCCGCTTCATATAAACGCGGGCGCCGCCCAGCCGCTTGGTCAGGCGCTCGGCGAGCCATAGCGGGCTCGGCCGCCCCACATAATCCTTCAGATACGCATCTAGCTCGACCTGGAAGGTCGGGTCACGCTTGGCGTCCTCGTAGGCCTGCTCGACCTGCAGGATCAGCGGCATCAGCGTCTCGGCCACGAACCGGCCGCCGAAGTCGCCGAACCGGCCGCGCGCATCCGGACCCAGACGCAGGCTGTTGGGGCGGGCGCCATGCGTGATCTGGTTCGGCGTGATCTCGTTCAAGGTGCTCTCCTGTCTCCGGTGCTTCTCATACCGCACGGCCCGGCGCTGGTCACGCCCTTCGCGCTTTTTGCCGCTTGTTGTAGGTGCACCGCCACATCGAGTCAGAGTAGGTTATGGCATGCTCTATATTAATACCGGCCACGCCGCCCGCCGCATACTGCAGCCGCATTCCGAGCCATTGGGCTCCGGAGCCATCTGGGTCGACCTGCTGAGCCCCACCGACGAGGAGCGCTCCGCGGCCGAGCGCCTGACCGGCCTGCGCGTGCCGGCACAGGCGGACCTCGCCGAGATCGAGAGCAGCAGCCGGCTCGCGAGCGAGGGCAGGGTGCTCTATCTCAGCACGCCCATGACCTATCGCTCGACAGAGGGCCTGTCGTTGACGGCTCCGCTCGGCTTCGTGCTGTCGCCGGAGCACCTGATGACCATCCGCTTCGCCGACCTGCCGGTGTTCGACCTGTTTTCCGAGCGCTTTTCCGGCAGCACCCGCGACCCGTGCAGCGTGTCGGCGTTCGTCGGGTTGCTGGAGGCGACCGTCGACCGGTTGGCTGATGTTTTGGAGCACGTCGGCGCGGACCTCGACGTCATCTCGCGCCGGGTGTTCCGGCCGGAACGCTACGGGAAGCCGAATGCGGCGCGGATGGACCTGCAGCTGCGCGCCACCCTCCGCGGCGTGGGCACTGCGGGGGAGCGCGTGTCCAACATCCGCGACAGCCTTTTGGGTGTGAGCCGGATCGTGCAGTATACCAACGAGGTCGCGAGCGACTGGCTGCCCGAGGACCTGCGGCCCCGGTTCAAGACGCTGCGGCGGGACATCGCGTCGCTTTCCGACTACGACATCCAATTGACCAACAAGGTGCAGTTCCTATTGGACGCGACGCTCGGCTTCATCAACATCGAGCAGAACAACGGCATCAAGATCCTGACGGTCGTCTCCGTCGTCGGGGTGCCGCCGACGTTGATGGCCAGCATCTATGGCATGAACTTCAAGCATATGCCTGAGTTGGATTGGCAGTACGGCTATGCGTATGGGCTGGTCATTATCGTGTTGAGTGCGATCCTGCCGCTGCTCTGGTTTAAGCGCCGGGGATGGATTTAGACATGTAAAAGCTGGATGCGACTTTAGGTTACTAACAGTCGCCCTCACCCCGACCCTCTCCCAGAGGGAGAGGGAGCAGCCATTTTAAGCGGGTTGAACGGACGTTTCTATTTGGGCATTCCTGACAAATGCCCGGATCAGCGCCGGGTCTTTCACCCCGCGGCTGCGCTCCACGCCGGATGACACGTCCACCGCTGGCGCGCCGGAGATGCGGACGGCCTCGCCGACATTGTCTGGCGTAAGCCCGCCGGCCAGCATCCATGGTGTCGGCGCGGTCCAATCGTGCAGGATGGACCAGTCGAACACCTGAGCGTTGCCGCCGGGCAGCACGGCGCCGGGTGGCGCTTTAGCCTCGATCAGCAGGCCGTCGACGCCGGGCGCCCCCGGAGGCAAGTCGGGCACACCGGACACCCCGACCGTCGCCCATGTCGCGATGCCAAATCGTGAGCGCAACGATGCGGCGCGGCCTGGGGCGCCATAGATCTGCAGCACGTCCAGCGCCACTGCCGCGAGGACCGCGGCAACATCGTCATCGGATGGGTCGACGAACAGCCCGACCTGAGCCGGACCGCCAGGATGGCGCTTCGAGAGAGCGGCGGCCTGCGCCGGCGTCACGACGCGCGGCGACGGTGGGAAAAAATTGAAACCGACGTAGTCAGCCCCTGCCTCCACCGCCGCATCCATCGCGACGGCAGAGTTGATCCCGCAGATTTTCACGCGCGTCGTCATGCGATCTCGGCTGCGATCGCCGCCGCTGCTGCGGCTGGGTCGGCGCTGCTCGTGATGGGGCGGCCGACCACGATCCAATCGGCGCCGGCGTCCACAGCCTCACGCGGCGTCATGGTCCGTGCCTGATCGCCGGCTACGGAACCCGGTGGACGGATGCCTGGCACGACCAGGACAGGCCCGCCTCCCAGCGCGTCCCGCAGCATGGACGCCTCATGCGCGCTGCATACCAGCCCGTCCGCCCCCGCAGCCAGCGCCAGCCGCGCCAGCCGCAGCACCTGCTGGCGCGGACCGCCAGCGACGCCGGTCGCATGCAGGGCGCTGCTGTCTAGGCTGGTCAGCACCGTGACCGCCAGCAGAATGGGAGCGTTTTGGACGGTATCCGCGGCATGGCGTGCCGCCTCGATCATGGCCGAGCCGCCGCCGGCGTGAAGGGTCAGCATCTGCGGGCGCAACGGCAATACGGCGCGCACCGCGCCGGCGACCGTGTTCGGAATATCGTGCAGCTTCAGATCGAGGAACATCGGGCATACGGTGATGGCACGAACCCCTACGGGTCCCTGCGCCAAGACAAATTCAAGCCCCAGCTTGAGCATTCCGCAATGCGGCGCCAGCGCATCGGCCCATGCCCGCGCCTGGTCCGAGTCCGCGGTGTCCAGCGCCGCGATGAGCCCAGTCATTAAGCTCCGGGCGGCGGCAGGGCCATGGCGGACCCGCCCACGCTCCGCCGCGACTTCAAGGCCTGAACCTCGGCCTCGAGCTGCCGCACCGTCCGCTCGGCCCGGCGCGCGCGGCCGCGCATCGCGACGCTGGCGCCCCAGGTCATCAAGGCGCCGGCGATGAAGAACAGCCCGGCCGCGATCAGGACCGTAATCGAAAGCGGCAGGTCGATCATGATGTCCGTGGGCCATAGCCCCAGCTGCACCACCTGCCGGTTGGACAGCGCAAACACCACCAGCACGATCAGCACGGGTGCGGCGAGCAAGACGCGCATGGACCTACGCCGACACGCGTTCGGCGCGGGCTGGCGCGCGGACGGGTTTGGCGCCGCGGTCCACCCGCTCACGCAGTTCCTTGCCAGCCTTGAAGAACGGCACAGCCTTTTCGTTCACCGGCACGGCCTCGCCGGTGCGCGGGTTGCGCCCGGTGCGGGCGTCCCGCCGCTTCACCGTAAACGCGCCGAAGCCGCGCAGCTCGACGCGGGTGCCGCGGGCGAGGGCGCCGGTGATCTCATCGAAGATGGTGGAAACGATCAGTTCCACATCCCGGCTGAGCAGATGCGGGTTCGCGGCAGCAAGCTCCGCGATCAACTCGGATTTTGTCATTTTTCTCAATCACCGTAGTGCGTTGCCGTGGTTGGCCCGATTGCGGGCGCATTCGCCGTACGATGCCGGAGCCTGTGCCGCGCGTCAACCGACATCCGGGCAACACGGGCTATTCCGCCGAACTGCCCTGCCAAATCGCCCACACTCCCGCAGACGGCACCACCCCTGACAGCGCAGACCGGAACAAACCTGAGAGCGTTGCCCCAACGGTGCGGTCATAGAGTCCGCCAGGCTTGAGGTCATCGGTTGGCACCGACACCGGCACGCTGCGCTCCCGAGCCAGCCACTCCCGCGCCTCGATCTCGCCGCCAATCTCGTCGACCAAGCCAAGCTTCTGCGCCTGCCGCCCAGTATAGGCCCGGCCATCGGCCAGGCCGCGCACTTGCTCGGCATCCATGTGCCGCGCCTCGGCAACCATACCGACGAACTGGTCATACATGTCGCCGACCAGCGTATGCAGGTAGTCGCGCCCCTGCGCTGTCAACTCGCGGGTGAAGCTCGGCTGATCCTTCAACGGTCCCGACGTGATCGCCTCGGCAACCACGCCCAGCCGGCCGAGCAGGCCCGAAACCTCCCCAGTCTGCAGGATCACGCCAATCGAGCCGGTAAGCGTCGCCTCCCGGGCAAAAATCCGTGCCGCCGGCAGCGCCACCATGTAGCCCGCCGACGCCGCCGTGCCGCGCATCACCGCCACGACAGGCTTCATCGCCGCCACGCGCAGCAACGCGCCGCGCAGACTCTCGCCTCCCGCGACGGAGCCGCCGGGACTGTCGATCGAGACGATGACGGCTGGCACGCTGCGATCTTTGGCAAGCGCCGCCACGCTCTCGATCAGCTTGCGATCCTCGGTGATAACACCGGTGACGTTCACCCGCGCCACGTGCCGGCCGAGTCCGCCGCCCGTCTTCGGCACCACGATCGCCGCGAGCGCGATCACGCCGGCACCGACCGCCAGCACCCGCCAAAAGTTCAGGCGGCGCGTGATGCGCCGCCTGTCCAGAATCAGGTCCGTTTCGAGCGACAAAGGCTAGGTGTCGCTCTGCTGGTTCCGCCTGCGGATGGCAGCGCCCAGGATATCGCCCAGCGAGGCGCCGGAGTCGGCCGTGCCGAAGTCCTGGATGGCCTGCTTGTCCTCTTCCATCTCGCGGCCCTTGATGGTCAGGCTCAGCTTACGAGCGGCACGGTCGATCGCCGTCACCTTCGCGTCCACCTTCTCGCCGACGGCGAAGCGGTCCGGGCGCTGGTCCGACTTGTCCCGCGCCAGCTCGGCCCGGCGGATGAACCCGGTCAGCACGTCGTCGACCTTCACCTCGATGCCGTTCGCCTGCACGGCCGTGACGATACAGGTCACCACGTCGTTCTTGTGCACGCGGCTCAGCACGTCGGCGGCCGGGTCGTCCTGCAGTTGCTTGACGCCGAGGCTGATGCGCTCCTTCTCGGCGTCGATGTCCAGCACCTTGGCCTTGACGATCTGGCCCTTCTCGAACTTGGTGATGGCCAGCTCGCCGGGCTCGTCCCACGACAGGTCGGACATGTGCACCATGCCGTCGATGTCGGCGGAGATGCCGATGAACAGGCCGAACTCGGTGATGTTGCGCACCTCGCCCTCGACGGTGCTGCCGACGGGATGCTCGTCCTGGAACTGCTCCCACGGGTTGCGCTGCACCTGCTTCAGCCCAAGGCTGATGCGCCGCTTGCTGCTGTCCACGTCCAGCACCATCACGTCGACCTCTTGGCTGGTCGCGACGATCTTGCCGGGGTGCACGTTCTTCTTGGTCCAGCTCATCTCGGACACGTGCACCAAGCCCTCGACGCCGGGCTCCAGCTCCACGAAGGCGCCGTAGTCCGTGATATTGGTGACGCGGCCCGAGAACTTGGCGCCCGGCGGATACTTCGCCGCCACACCCTCCCACGGATCGGCCTCGAGCTGCTTCATGCCCAGGCTGATGCGCTGCGTCTCGCTATTGAAGCGGATCACCTGCACATGGACCGGCTGGCCGATCTGCAGCGCCTCGCTCGGGTGGTTGATGCGGCGCCAGGCGATGTCGGTGACGTGCAGCAGGCCGTCGACGCCGCCCAAATCTACGAACGCGCCGTAATCGGTGATGTTTTTCACGACGCCGTCGAGAATCATGCCCTCCTTCAGGCCCTGGATCAGCTCGCTGCGCTGCTCGGCGCGCGTCTCCTCCAGCACGGCCCGGCGGCTGACGACGATGTTGCCGCGGGCGCGGTCCATCTTCAGGATTTGGAACGGCTGCGGCGTGCCCATCAGCGGGCCGACGTCGCGCACCGGGCGGATGTCGACCTGGCTGCCGGGCAGGAATGCGACCGCGCCGCCGAGGTCGACGGTGAAGCCGCCCTTGACCCGGCCATAGATCGTGCCGTTCACGCGCACCTGCGCCTCGAACGACTTCTCCAGGTTGGTCCAGGCCTCCTCGCGCCGCGCCTTCTCGCGCGACAGCACGATAGCGCCGTCGCGGTCCTCGTAGCGCTCGACGTATAGCTCGATGTTGTCGCCGGGCTTCACCTCGGGCGCCTGGCCCGGCAGTGCGAACTCCTTGAGCGCGACGCGCCCTTCGCTTTTCAGGCCGACGTCGACGATGGCGTATTCGTCGGTGAGGCGGACGACGCGGCCGGTGACGACCGAGCCTTCAAACCCAGTCTCGCGGCCCATCGATTCGTCGAGCAGCGAGGCGAAATCTTCGCCCATGTCACCGTGGGACGGACGGTCGAGGAGTGCTGTGGCGGAGGATGCCATGTGTTGGATATGTTCCTGTGCGTGAAGCCGGCGAAAACCGGGGTCATCGAATGCGCGCCGGGTCCCGTTGAAGTTAATCTGGTGGGATCAGGGAGCGTCTAGCCCGCAAGGCGGACCGGGTTGAACGACGATAGGGACCTGGCCGCAAGGCCAAGACCCTATATTTAGTGCCGCGGGCAAAGACATACGAGACGGGTGCCAGGAGTCAAGCGGAACCGGACCGGCGCCGCACGATTTCGAGGGCGAGCGCGAAGGCGGCATCGGCGTCGAGCGCCGTCGTGTCCAGGACCACCGCGTCATCCGCCGCCGCTAATGGTGCGGCCTGGCGCGCCGCATCCTGCGCGTCCCTGGCCCGCATCTCTGTCTCAACCTGATCAAGCGTTGTCATAACGCCCCGCCCCTGCAGCTCCAGCCAGCGCCGGCGCGCCCGCATTTCAAGGGTTGCTGTGACAAACAGCTTCACCTGCGCGTCGGGCACTACGACGGTGCCGATGTCGCGTCCGTCAAGCACCGCGCCCTGGCTGGCGAAATTGCGCTGGAAGGCCAGCAGCGCCGCCCGGACGCCCGGCACCTTGGCAACGAGGCTAGACGCCCGGTCCGCCTCGGGCCCGCGCAGATCGGCGCGCAGCAGATCGGCTGGGACGAGCGCGCAAGCCGCCGCCTCGGCAGCAACCGGGTCCGACGGCGCATGGCCCGCATCCAGCACGCGTCGCGCGACCGCCCGGTAGAGCAATCCGGTATCGAGATGCGCCAGGCCGAGCGCTGCCGCGAGCCGCTGGGCCAGCGTGCCTTTGCCGGCAGCGGCGGGTCCGTCGACGGCAACGACAAGGGTCATGCGATGTCGGCGCCAAGCCCGCGCATCAGCGCAGCAAAGCCCGGAAAACTAGTATCGATGAACGCCGCGTCGTCCACGCCCACCGGCGCCGCCGTCGCGAGCCCCAGCACCAGCGCGCTCATCGCCATCCGGTGATCCATGTGCGTCTCCACCAGGCCGCCACCGGACGGCGCTGCGCTGCTGCCGTAAACTACCAGGTCATCGCCGTCGATTTCCACCCGCGTCCCGTTGACCGCCAGCATCGCCGCGGTAGCGGACAGGCGGTCGCTCTCCTTCACCCGCAACTCCGCAAGGCCGCGCATCCGGGTCGGCCCCGTGGCGCAGGCGGCCGCGACCGCCAGGACCGGATACTCGTCGATCATGCTCGGCGCGCGCTTTGGCGGTACGTCCACGCCGCGGAGGCCGGTATAGGTCGCCGTCACGTCGCCGACCGGCTCGCCGCCCTCCAGCCGCTCATTCGCGATATCTAGCCGGGCGCCCATTTCCCGCAGCGTCGCGAACAGCCCGGTGCGCAGTGGATTTAGGCCAACACCCTTAATCGTCACCACCGAGCCTGGCACGATCAGCGCGGCCACCAGCGGGAACGCCGCCGAGGACGGGTCGCCCGGCACCGCCACATCCGCGGCGCGCAACTCCGGCTGGCCCATCACGCTCGCGATGCGGCCGGCGCCCGCCTGTTCCACCACGACCTCCGCGCCGAAATGGCGCAGCATGCGCTCGCTGTGGTCGCGGGTCGGCTCCGGCTCCTCGATGCGGGTCCAGCCCGGGGCGTTCAGCCCGGCGAGCAATAGGGCCGACTTCACCTGGGCGGACGCGACCGGCAGGCGGTATTCGATCGGCAGCGCATCGCGTGCGCCCTGTATGGCCAACGGCAGCCTTCCGCCGTGGCGAGCCTGGAACCGCGCCCCGCACGCCTGCAGCGGATCGGTGACCCGGCGCATGGGACGGCGGCGCAGGCTGGCGTCCCCCGTCATGACGGCGAACAGGTCATGGCTGGCCAGGATGCCGCATAACAGCCGTGCCGCCGTGCCGGAGTTGCCCATATCTAGTGCGTCAGCGGGTTCCCGCAGCCCGCCGATGCCGCGGCCGGCCACCCGCCAGGCGCCAGGTCCGTCCTGCACGACCTCCGCCCCGAGCGCCCGCATCGCGGCGGCCGTCCGCAGCACGTCCTCGCCTTCCAGCAATCCGGTGATCCCGGTCTCCCCCACCGCCAGTCCCGCGAACATCAGCGCGCGGTGGCTGATGCTCTTGTCGCCGGGCACGCGGACGCTGCCGATCAATGGCTGCGCCGGCCGCGTGGAGGTCAAAGGAAGGCGGGCATGGCTCATGGTGGGCTCATTTCGGTGAAGCAGGGCCGGTTAGCATGGCGCAAGAGGGTTTGACAGCGGGGCGAACCGATGGCATGGGCCGCGCCCTTTGCCGCTCACGTTCGGCGAATGGAATTAGAGGTATCCGATGGCGAAGCCTGAACTCGGCACCAAACGCATCTGCGTCGCCTGCGCCACGCGGTTCTACGACCTGACCAAGGCCCCCGCGGTCTGCCCGAAGTGCGGCACCGAGCAGCCGACCGAGCAGCCGCGGCCGCGTCGCACGGGGGGCAACGTGATCGAGGAGAAGCGCGTCAAGAAAGCTCCGGTCCCTGGGCTCGAGGACGGCGACGTGGAGGTCGAGCCGGCTGAGGAGGAGGTCGAGGAGGACGTGCTCGAGGACGCCTCGGATCTTGAGGACGACGCCGATGCAATCAGCGGGGATATCGAGGTCGAGCCGGAAACGGACGAGAAAGAACTATAGCGGCGCAGAGGCGGTCTGATTGTCTCTAATCAGGCCGCCTCCATCGCCGGGTTGCGGTGCCGGGCATACAGGAACTCCATTACTGCCTTGCGGGCCGCGACGAAACGCGGATCGGCCGCCAGCGCCAGCCGGTCGCGCGGACGCGGCAGGCGCGGCTCCAGCACTTCGCCGATCGTCGCCTCCGGTCCGTTGGTCATCATGACGATGCGGTCAGACAGCAGCACGGTCTCGTCCACGTCGTGCGTGATCATCAGCACCGTCGTGCCCAGCCATGCGTGGACCTCCGTCACCTGGTCCTGCAGGTGTGCCCGCGTCAGTGCGTCGAGTGCGCAGAACGGCTCATCGAGCAGCAGCACCTTCGGCTGCATGGCCAGCGCCCGAGCGATGCCGACGCGCTGCTTCCTGCCGCCGCTGATCTCGCTGGGGCGGGCATCCGCGGCGTGCATCATGCGCACGAAGCCGAGGTTCTCATCCACTCAGGCGCTGCGCTCGGCACGTGACTTCGTCCGGCCGAACACCTGGTCCACCGCCAGCCGCACGTTCTCCCGGCAGGTGAGCCAAGGCAGCAGGCTGTGGTTCTGGAACACCACGGCGCGGTCCGGTCCGGGGTCGTTGACCTCCCGCCCATCCAGCACCACGCCGCCGCTCGCCGGCAGCAGCCCGGCCACCACGTTCAGCAGCGTCGACTTGCCGCAGCCGCTGTGCCCGATGATCGCCACCCACTCGCCCTGCGCGACTGGCAGGGTCACGCTCTGCAGCACGCGCGGGGCGCCCGGCTTGAACCGGACCGATACGTCGGAGATTTCGAGGAACGCCGCCATGGTATGTCTCCTTTAGGCCCAATACTGTTCACTTTGCGATTTGGATGGCGGCGATGAAGTCGATGCGCTTGGTCGGCTGTGGGGTGCGAGGGCGCAGCGGATAGCCGCTCATCTTGCGCTTGACCCCGCGCGGCACCTGCCTGC
>JAABUY010004547.1_pt1 | contig 14470 bp, 16 predicted proteins | sample 5560271 | NCBI WGS metagenome assembly JAABUY01 (sample SAMN10711886, study PRJNA513374) | rock metagenome | isolation source: Antarctica rocks | place: Antarctica: Victoria Land, University Valley
CTCATTCTTTAACATGCAATCAACGCGAACAAATTTGATACATAGTCTCAAAACTCACTGTTTCAACTGCATGAAGCAGTTATATAAACTGCGAGTGATTTTCTATCTCAGAGAGTTTTGTTCACTTGATACAAATAGCATAGAGTTTCTCATGAGTTGATCTAATCGATGTCACAAGAATGTATGAATTTATTATTATTATTATTATTATTATTTTACTCATTGTTTTTTGATCTCTTTTTCAGACGAGAGCATCTACATAAAGACATATCTATCTATCTATCTATCTATTTATTTATCTAATCATTGTTGAGATCATGTTTAGAAACTAATCAGAGTGCGTGCGTGACTAGAATGTTTGATCTATAGAGATAGCTATAACTAAGACTTTAAGAATACAGAAGAAAGAAGATACAAAAGACAAGAAGAACACGCTCTATATAGTAGTTATTCAGATTCAACGTTAGTTTCAAAGAGAACGTGTTGAAACACAAGAAAGATGTTTATCTGAAAGATGTTTGTGACACAAAGAAATGTGTTTGTTATAGACATCTGTTAAATACTCGTAACACAAAGAAGTGTGTTTGTCTAGAAGACAATAGAAGTTGATTTAGAAGATGCTAGAGAAGAAAAAAGATGTTGAGTCATATCTGAGTTAAATCTGAGTCAGATCTAGATCAGATCTTGACTAGATCTTGAATAGTTTTAATCAATTCTGACACATTCGTAACATTATTTTTCTCTTCGAAAATTCATGTTCGCATGAATAGAACAAATGAAACGCAAAATTTTTCACTGTTTTTCAATTTAGTGTGACTTGTCTGAATAGAGTTTATGAAATTCAACTAGAACTTCTTTCAAGTTTTCAAATTCTTCTTTATCGACATAGTATCATTCGTCGTTTCGATCTAGTTTCGTTCATTTGATCTTGTATTGTATTCGATCTCAATATCGTCTAGAGTTCAGAATGTCATCTATCTCTCAGTGCTCATCATCTTCGATAGTGAGAGATCTAGATGATTCTAAATGCTGTTCTGATAAGAAGTCATCAAGATAAGAATGTAATAGCTTTGAACTGAACATTGAATGCAGCTGCTTCATGCTTATTGATAAATGAAGATGATAGAAGATTTCAACTTTGACAGTGATTTGATAGAGTTTTAGCTGTTTGTCTTTCAAATTCTTACATGATTTAGTTGTCTTTATGTTTCTAGAGAATAATCAAACTTAGTCATCTACTTCATAGATGACATCTCATCTATGTTTATTGATCTGAGCTTCGATGATCTGCTTCGTTTTTTTCAATTGCTGATGATTGAAGATAAAAAGCTCTTTCATTTGAATGACAATATCATTTGCTTTTCTAGCTTCAAGACGTTCATGAGTAGTTTCATAGTCAGTCGTATCTGAATCGAAACTCATTCGTGAGTGAAAACTCTTATTGAAGTAGAACGAAATCATTGAGATGATTGAGAAAATATTGAAATTCTCGCTGAATTCTATCATTGATAGTTATTTTGCTCAGTCGTTCTGCATGTAATTGCAGTAGATTCTTGGTTTTCATTCAACGTCTTGATTAGCTTGTTTCGATTAATCATCAATCTCAGAATGATAAGCTGTTGATAGACTAGCTGTAATCTTGAGTCGCTTGCAAAGACTTTGTCACATGATTGATATAAATTGAAAGTCTCTGTTCAAAACAATAGAACTAGATAGATCATGAAGTCGATAGACGTTTCATAGCATGATTCAAATTGTTTCTTCGACTGAGATGTCAGCGTCTTCTCAATAACAGAAAACATAGTGACGTTTCTTGATGAGTCAACATATGATTGTGCAAATGACGTTATAATCTTCTGATAGAAGTAGCTCAGTGATGAAGTTCATAGCTATATTCTTTCAGCGTTTCTGTGAAATCGAAAGAGAATGAAGAAGTTCATTGATGCTATTTCTAGATGTCTTGCTTCGTTGACAGGCATGACAGTTTCGAATGTAACGTTTAATCGTTGCTCAATGATCTGATCAATAGTAGAAACGTTGAACTAGATCGATAGTTCTTCGATTGTCAGAATGAAAGATGAAAGACTGATCATGAATTTTCTTTAGCAATTTCGTATGCATATTCTCAGAAACTCACAGTAGATCTTTTCTGAACAGAACGTCGTCAATGATCTTGCAATGCTTCAATTCAGTGCTATGTAGCTTGAGCTTGTTTTCGCTTATAGCTTGTTTATACTTATTGCAAAGCTCATTCGTTCTGTTGACATCTTTTACTCACTGATAGAGATCAACTTTAGATTCAATAGCTAGAATATTTATTCTATCGAGTGTCAGAATAATCTGATAGTGATTTTCAGTACGCTGAGTTGATTCAGAGACGTTGATCAGAAACATTCTGATTAAAGCATTGACTTTAATGTTCATTTTGTCTGATCGAAAAATGATCTGAAAGTTAAACTTAAATAGAATGTCTAGATAATTGACTTGACGTCGAGTTAACTGTTTGTTTTTCATGAAAGTCTTCAAAGTTTGATGATCAATGAACATCTGAATGAGTAACTCAATGCATTCAAGCTTGAGTCTTTAATGTTTGAAACATTGAATAATGATCAGCAGTTTCTTGTCATAGATGTGATAATTGCATTCAGCGAGAATCATACTCTTGCTGTAGAATGCTACTGAGTGAAGAACATTCTCATCATCGTACTGAAATAGTATTTCATCTTTGACGTAGTCAGAGACATTGATTTTCAGAATAGTCTGTTGTTTTGAATCAAAGTGTCGTAGAACTGAGATCGAGCTGATCTGTTTCTTTAGATCATCAAAAGCTTGAACACAGACTTTGTTTCAAACAAAAGACGTGTTCTTTCTAGTCAGCTGAATGAACGATTTAACTAGCTTCGAGAAGTTCTTAATGAAATGACAATAGAAGTTAACAAATTTCACGAAGCTTTGAACTTCTTTTAGGTTAGACTGATCATCAAGTCGAGTTTCGAGTTGACATTTTGAACTCGAATCGATATCGAGTCGAGTTGCTCACATTTTCAACTCGATTCGAGTTGAGTTGCTCATATTTTCAATTCAACGCGACTCGACTCGACTAGAAATTGAGTCAACTCAACTCAACTCGTCAAGAACTCGAACTTGACGTCAAGAGCGCTAAGAATAGAAACATAGAACAACATGTTTGCTTGTTCTTTGCATTATCTTTTCGCATTACTCATTGCATCGTCTATATATTGCATTATCTTTTCGCATTACTCATTACATCATTTATATACTATCTTCAAGCTATTAACAACTATTGTTGTTAATACAAACTATTCTATAAAATGTCTAGTTCGTTGATAACTTTCAATCTGTCTGACGAAAGCGTTTCGCATAGTTCATCTTCAGATAGTCTTCATTCTGAAGACTTTGCAAGTCAAGTTCAATGATTTATAAATTCTTTACATCATTTCGAAAAGAAGAAGATTAGACAAGAAGCGATAAACAAAATTCATCAAAATTTCTCACAGCTCAAGATAAGAGAGAATAGTAATTATGTTCAATGAACTTTGAATACAGATGACTTTTTTCTATGATGATGATCTCAAATCTCTGTTGTCGAGAGTATTCAAAACAAGACTCAAAAAAAGATAGTCAATTCGCTCTGATTCAAAAAAGTCAAAGACGATAAGCAATTCAATATATGAGATCACTTTATACAGTTGACTTCGATTGTTGAAGAATTGTCTAAAATCTCATGCACAATCTGTCATAAGATTATGAATCATTCAACAGCTTTTGATAGCTTTAGCACGTCTGTTATGAAAAAGCATCTTAAATCAGACTTTTGCACAGCGACAGAGCGAAAACGCGAACACTCGCAATCACAGATTGAACTGACTTTCGAACGAGTAAGTCATATCTGATAATGCAAATTGATAATGCAAAATTGACAAACTATTAGAAGAAAAGTCATATCGAGTTAATCTCTGTCTTCAATCAAAAGAATTGAAAAAATCAATTATGCAAGATCTTTGTTGACTTGAATCTATTCTTTTGAATCGTTGATAATGAGCAATTTCGAAAGCTGCTACAAATGCTTCGTTCAGATCTGCAGATTGCACATTGCACAAAGATGACAATCATGATTCTCTCACACTATAAGAAGATTTGTGATAAGATCAGATTGAATCTTACAGAGTCACGACGTGTCTCTATTGCTTTGAACGCATGATCTAGCTCTCAAAGAGTAGCGTACTTGAGAGTGTTGATATACTGAGTCGATGTCAAATTTCAGTTTCATGAACATTTTATTGAATTTACGTCTCTTGATATTAAGTATACTGAGCGTCAATTGATGATGAAGCTAATGAAAATTCTGAAGAACTATGCTATTAAGAACAAGCTTTTCAAGATTGTTATCAATAATGCAAGCAATAATAGTATCTTGAAAGAGAAACTTGAAAAGATCATGAGTCGTCGCGAGTTTCGATGAAACAGAACACAGAATTTCATTAATTACTTGACTCACATCATCAATCTTGTGACTCAAGATTTTATTCAAGCTCTTGATTTAAAGATAATAACTGATAATGTTATTGCTCAATTAGAGAATGAGCAAGTGCAAGATATTGAAACAAGCAGAGAATTGTCTGTTGTGATCAAAAAGATATTGCTTCGAATGATAATGCAAAAAAGTAATGCATTTATTAATTATGAAATTAGATTCGTGCTTTAACAATAGCTGTCAACGACTCTTCTCAGCAATTAATTCACTTCAGAGCTTTTCAAGAGCAGAATGATAAAAGATCTAGAAAACTGATACAAGATATTTGCATTCGTTGAAACTCTACATACTTGATGCTTCATCAAGCATATCAACTACGTGAATTTGTTGATCTTTGAACAGAGAAATACTGCGAAGATTTCAAGATCGCAAGAATCAAACTTGATGAAAGCGAGTGATTCATGATTTTGCTTGTTGACAATCTATTAAATTTCTTCTACGAATGCACTTTAGTAGTGTCATGAACAACTAATGCAGATATTCACTTGAAATTTTGAATATTTAATGCACTTTTCAATCATCTTGAGCAGATTGAAAAGAATATAAGAAGAAGTACTTGCTCATCGAGTGCTGTTATAGTAAAGACTTGCAAAAAAGTCTTAATCAAACTTGCGAAGTATTATGTCAAGATTGAAGACAGCAATGAAACAATATATAATCTTGCAAATATTCTGAATTCTACAATGAAGCTAGATCTTTACAAGACTTGAAACGACAAAGACAATGAAGATACAGATCATGATGAAGAGTCTGTTCACTACAAGATCAAGTACAAGACAGAGTTCAAAGAGTATTTTCATCGTTACTATGAAGATTCAGCTGTCGATTTGAGAGCAGAAGCACAAAGAGCAAGAAATGATGTTGACGAGATAATGCATTATGATAATGCATTTGATCATTTACTAATGATCTTGTAGTCTGTTGCAACTGTTAGAAGATCATTGCTTCAACAATCTCAGCATGCTCATTCTTTTCAAGATGAAGATGATCGATATCTTTGCATTGATATTATAGATAAGAAATGTTTGACATGATAATTTTAAAAAGACAATGCTTCGAATTTTTCTAGATTGACGCAAATAACTAAAGATGTTCTTTCATGCTCGATATTCTCAATAGATATTGAGCGAACTTTCAGTCTTGCTAGAAGAGTATGTCAATGAGATTGATCACAGATTAGTTCGAAAACGATGAAACAAATAATGCTGATGAAGTATTACAATCAAACTATGAATTTGAATTCAGACGAGACTATTACTGAGTTCTGAAATATTTATCACAGAGAGAAGAATGATGATCAAAAGATCAATGAATCTGCTGATTCATTTTGAGTATCTTTGAAGACTGTTCTGACGCAGATTTATTCATAGACTTGCAATATCATCTCATTTATTAAAAGTCTTGCATTTAAAGCAAGTACTTATTAGAAGTACAATTGAGTCAATGCACAAGAATAATGCACAAGAGTAATGCGAATGTGATTTCAAGAATTACACTGTTTATCTAACTGATGAAGACAGACATTTTCTAGTCTGTCTTGAAAAACATAACATCAAGATTCATCATGAGATTCTTCATAAATCTCATATCTCTATCTTGAATGATGATGTGTTTGACATGAATTGTCATCAAGTTGATGTCTGCATAGAGCAAAATGTCAATGAAAATTCTACAACAAGAGTGATAATGTGAAAGAGTAATGCACTTACTTTTCATAAAGAAGCACATAAAGTCTTCAGTGACTTCTTGAAGAGCATTCAAGACAGAGCGCTGAATGCGAAAATTATATTGTAGCATGTTCACTTGAGCATAATCATGCATAATCTCTTTAATCAGTCTTTCGAAGATTATTTTGAGAATGAGATTTTCTGCAATCTTCTGATATTTTCAAATTTCGCGCAGCGCAACAGTGTCTGATTTGTAGTGTCTTTTCTGTTGCAAAGCATTAGTATGTCAGTAGATAATGCATTACTCATGTGCATTATCTTTTTAGTAGTAGTAGTAGATTTAAAGACTGAAGTTTCTTTGATAGCATAATGATCAGTTGAATGCATCGAACTCTTAGACGTCTTACGTGCTGATGCACATGCTAAAAATGAACTTGTCAGCAATAAACAAGTCATATTGCATTATCAGTATGCATTATTGATAACATGCTTGCTGCATGTCATTGTTTATCAAGAATGATTAATTTGATTTATGTAAACTTGATTTTTGAAAGTATTATCTTCAAAAGTATTATTTATTGAAGCGTTGATTACTAAAACGATTCAAGAAAATATAATAAAAGAATTGATTGAAAAATCAGAAAAGAAATTGAAGAAAATATTAAATAAGTGTTAAGAAATAAGTGTTAAGAATAATAATTAAATTTTTCTCGTTGCATTCAAATTCATCTCACTTGATGAGTTTTTCCCTTACTTTTCAAAATTCTCTATCTGTTCATATTCTATTGAACTACTCAAATTTCATCGATACTATTGCATTACTCAAATGCATCATGAAGAGAATCATGCTGACTTTAACAGACACTTTTCACTCTGTTCAACAGTTCAGAGATAATTCTTCGTGAAAATTAATTCATCTCACTTGATGAACTATCAGTCTATTTCTTACTTTTCAAAATTCTCTATCTGTTCATATTCTTTTGAACTACTCAAATTTCATCAATACTATTGCATTATTCAAATGCATTATCAAGAGAACAATGCTGACTTTAACAGATACTTTTCACTCTGTTCGACAGTTCAGAAATAATTCTTCGTGAAAATTAATTCATCTCACTTGATGTTATACTTTTTACTTTCTCAAATTCTCTACAAGTTCATATTCTATCAAACTACTCAAATTTCATCGATACTGTTGCATTACTCAAATGCATTATCAAGAGAACAATGCTGACTTTAACAAATAATGTTCACTCTATTCATAAACTCAAAGTCTATCACAAGTCGAAATCGTGGTGAAAATTGATTCAATGAGATTAAAGAACACTACAAGCGACAGAACAATGATCGTGTAATCATATTCAAACGACTACACAAACTAAGACAATTCAATGTTTGAAAAAAAGTGAATGAGATTGACAAAGCAGCGATGAAAGACAATGTAAGAGACGAGATAGAACAAGAGTGAAAGAACAAAGATATTCATGATAATGCATCTTAGTAATGCAATACTAAATAAAGCGCTGATCTGTTTATAGTTGAATGCTTTGAATTGAAAATCAGACGCAAAGCAAATGCTGAGATTGTCGCTGAAACGATAAAGCTTTTCGATATAATTGCTGCAACACAAGATGCAAATACTACTGCAACACAAGATGCAAATACTACTGCAGAGAAAATTGCTTTGAAAGCAATAAAGATATGCATTATCTATATGCATTATCTTTCAGTTGTAGAAACTAATATCAATTTTAGAAAACAACAGACGAGCTGAACGTGAGCGAAGAAATATCAAAATTTATGATTTCTATAGTTCACTTAATTCAACAAAGAATTCTTCATCATGATGATCTGAAGAAGTTAAAGCAGACTGACGATACTAATTCTATGACAGCTTTTCAGAATTTTGCAACAGAATTCATCATTCTCTCAACTGTCAAAGAACGAGAAATTCAGAATTCAATACATGCAATAAATTCTAATTTGAATGATTTCATCATAGTAGAAAACGATGACGCAGAGATGTGCTATGAAGCAAAGAAGAATGAGAAGAAACTACAACATGATGAATATGAGATAATCAGTAGTGAGAAGAAAGAGAATAATGAAAGTGAAAAGAAAATAATAAAGCTGTTCAACTAGCGAACAGCGCTTATCTTACTTTCTAAGTTCTAATCATAATTCATAATTTTATAAATTCATAGTGCATTATCTTTTTGCATTATCGTGAAGAGTGTTCGATAGAAAGTCATGATGAAAATCATGAAGTTTTTATGATGAAGACTGTTCGATCAAGCTATTTACATCTATCTAATATCTTGTTGAATCAAGTCGAGTTGTCGAGTCGAATTGTCAAGTCAAGCTTCTCAACTCGACTCAAGTTCTTAAGTTCAACTTCTCAATTCGACTCGACACTTTTTCAAAAAAATTTCAACTTGACTCGACACTTTTCAAGTCGAGTACTCAACTCGAACTTAAGTACTCGACTTGACGCGATCAATCTATTTTAGATTGATCAACGTAGTTCAGTTGACTATGACTTTCACTTTGATAGAATTTATACGAAGATCTTGTTCTGAAACTATGACTTCTAAGAAGACAATTTCTTCTACGTCGAATTCGCACTTTCGAATATCTACTTGTAGATCAGCTTCTCATAGACGATCTAATATCATCTTGACATATTGTCAATGTTCTCGTTGAGTTTTGCTGTAGATCAGAATGTCGTCTAGATAGACTTGACAAAAGTCATTTAGAAAGTCTCAAAGAACATCATTCATATACTGCTGAAACGAGACAGAATCATTGATAAGTTCAAAAGATAGCATCTTTGATTTGTATGCTTTTAAAGCAATGATAAAGATAGTGTAGTTCTCACTATTGTCACGGACTGAGGGCTGAATGAAACCAGAATGAAATTCTAATAACTAGATTTTAGATACAAGACGTTGCACGAAGAAGAAAGGAAAGAAAGAGATCATTCAGAGGTTCTTATACCCCATGAACGCTGGGTACCATCCGTACCGGGGGGCCTCCATAACATCACTGATAACCTCACGCCTATCATCACCTATAATATTGTCCAACACCATCTAAGTGACCTAACACCTCTTTTCCCAACACCTTCCGAGTAACACATGCTAAAACCGTGACAATAGATCCCTCTTTTTGAAGCCGAAGCTCCTGCGAGGCTTTTAATCCTCTGACTCATATTCAGAGTCGCTGCTTTCTTGCACGTAAGCGGTTCATGAATCCTTATCCGAACGATCGAGATTTCGGGCGTGATAGGCGTCCATGACTTCGGTGGCATTCATCACATCCGCAAACTTTACCCAACTGTTTTCTTCTATCCCAGTCCACTTAATTAAATACTCTAGCTGAGAGTTCTTTACCCGGGAGTTCAATATTTCGTTCATCTCTCAGCTAAGCACTCCTTCGACGAAGACTATCGGAAACGGCGCGGGAGGTATTTGTTCAGATAAGGGGTCGTTGGCCGCAGAATGAAGCAGATAAGTATGAAAGACGTCGAAACAGAACCAGTCATCGAGCAACTCTAGCTGATAAGAATGAGAACTAACAATTTTGATGATTCTGAAAGATTTCTCGAATTTATTAGATAACTTCTTGCTGGGTCGATGAATCATCAGATTGCGAGCATCTAACCAAATCATATCATTAATTGCATACTTGAGGGCGTGTTGTCGATGAACATTAGCGAATTGTTCCTGATATGCTTGAGCTAAGATCATTTGTTCTCGCAGGATTTCATTGATTCGATTCATTTTCTGAACAAACAGATCGGCATGTATTCGTTCCGGGTGTTCAATAACGTCCTCCTGAGCCTTCTTTGGTTCCAACCCCATTTGAGAATGCTGTTCGAAGTTAGCTAGAAACGGCGTGCACTGAGTGCTTTCGAAGAAGTGATTGTTGGTGGCAAATTCAGCTGATGGCAGCCATGCAGCTCAGTCGTTCTGCATAAAGGACACGAAGGCTCGAAGATATTGTTCCAAAACGTCGTTGGCGTTCTCGATTTGACCATCCGTTTCTGAGTGAAACGCAGTTGACAATCGGGCTTGAATCTTCAATCGGGTACAAAGTTCGTCCCAAAAGTGACTGACAAACTGAGTTTCACGATCCGAGACGATTGAATCAGGTAATTCATGATGTTTTCATATTGCACGATAAAAAACTCGAGCTGTATCTAGGACTGTAATTTCACTCATAGGCTCGTAATGCACTTGTTTAGATAGTCTGTCCACGACTATCAGAATATTGATTGTCGAATTTCCGTTCAGATCCTTACTTTCAGATACTGTCACGATGAAATTCATGACTATGTCTTTTCAGCGACGATTGGGTACATCAAGAGGCTTCAAAGCTCTCTGATATTTTTCTCTAGAGACCTTCACTCGAGAGCATAGATGGCAATTGCGTACGAAGCGAGCTACTGTCTTGATCATTCCGGGCCAGTAATAATGACGACTGAGTATTTCGTAGGTCTTGGCTCTTCCTGGATGACTCGCAATAGGCGTGTCATGACTTAACTGAAGCAGACGTAGTCGCAGTTTCTCATCTTCGGATATCAATAGCCTATCTCTATAGTAGACTCGATCACTTCGCAGCGTACATTCCGCTAACGGAAATTCTTTAAGCTTTCGTTGACCGTCTCTTAACGCAGTTACCACGGTCTGTACCCATTCATCATTGAAATAGGCTGCGGAGAGTTGTTCTTCTAGCTCATTCATAGGCATTTCCTCTGGTGATTCAGACTGCTCAGAGATCACTGATTCGCCCTCCGAGTCACTTGATTCGGGTGCTTCAGAGTCACTATCGTCGAGAACATTGATTAAGACTTGAATTTCCAGGTTTTTTGATTTTAGCACGGTCTGCCACTGATGTTCTCGACGACTATCCTTCCCGTTCAAGAGAAGATCTCCTGATCGACGCGTGAGTGCATCGGCTCGAGTGTTCAATTCACCCGGACGATACACGATTTTGAAGTTAAATCGAGAGAGAAATTCTGACCATCTGGCTTGTCTTCGGCTAAGCAGCTTGATTGACATGAAATATTCTAGGTTCTTGTGATCGGAAATGATCTCAACGGGGTCTAACGTGCCTTTCAGTTCGGGCCTCCATTTCTCAAAAGCTCTGATTATAGCTAGAAGTTCCTTGTCATAAATCTCGTAGTTGCATTCTGCGGATAGCATTTTGAAAGAGAAATAGGCCACAGGTCTTTTCTGGTTAAGGCAGTCAACGGGCCGGCCAGCTTGGAAAACTCCTTAATAAATCGCCTATAGAAGTTGGCGAAGCTCAGAAAGCTCTGAACATCTTTGACGTCTCGGGGTGCAGCCCAATTCATGACGGCATTGACCTTCTCAGAGTCCATTTTGATTCCGTGGATGGTGATTATTAGGCCCAAATACTTGATCTCGATAACTGAAAATTCGCATTTCTCGATATCTACCTGTAGTTCGACGGCTCTAAGTCGCTCCAGTACCTGACGAACATGCTGAGTATGCTCCTTTTTGCTGTTGCTATAGATCAAGATATCATTCATGTACGCGATGCAGAAAACGTTCAAGAAGTCATGCAGAGTGTCATTAATGAAGTTCTGAAATGATGACGGTTCGTTTGTGAGTCCGAAGGGCAAAACGTTGTACTCGTATAAGTCATAACGTGTCCGGAAAGCGGTCTTTCACTCGTCTTCATAAGCCATTCGCAGTTTATTAAAGACTGCAATGATATCTAACTTGATGTAGTACTTGGCCTTAGCCAGCCGATCTAGGGTTTCTCGAATGAGGGGTAACGGGTATCGATTCTTAACTGTCATGGCGTTCAGGCCCCGATAATTCACGCAAAACCTGAGTCCTTCGCTTGATTTTTTAACAAAGAGTATCGAAGAGGTCGCGGAGGAAGAGCTGACTTGAATAAAGCCTTTGGCCAAATTATTCTTCAGATATTTCTTTAGTACCCGGAGCTCATCTTGAGACATGCCATATAAAGGCCCGAAGGTAGAAGTTTTGCCCTCCTGCAGCTGAATTTTATGATCATAGGGACGTCGTTCAGATAGAATGTCCGCCAATTCGCGAGAGAAAACATCTAGAAAGTCGTGATATTCGGGGGGCAATAGCGTGGCAGAGTCAACGGAAGGCGTGATTTTCAGAGCTTTGTCGATATCCCTCATGGATATGACAAACAGATCATGGTTCTTTTTCCTAGCGAGTCGCAGGAACGAAGCACTATCTATAGCGTAGATCTCCAGGTGTTTCGAGGGCGAAGACGTCGAAGGGGCTGATACTGACACAGTCGAGACCGAGATGCTCGAGAGAGTTTCGGGTACGAGTTCTGGGTTGGCTTGAGGTTCAAAGGTGAGCTGATTATGACGCAGATCTATAATTGCTTTATGACTTTTTAACCAAGGCAGGCCTAGAACAACTGAGAATTGCGAAAGTTGAGTGACATAGAAGGGGGTTTCTTCGAGCTTCCCGCTTGAGACTCGAAGTTTGACAAGAGCGTAATGAGTGATTGAATCGGATACGGCTGGTTGATCGTCAAATTCCTGAAGGGTACAGATTTCAGACAAAGGAAAACAGGGCAGAGAGTGTCTTTGCGCGAAAGAGTCATCAATAAATGCATAATCGATGGCGCCGGTATCAATCAAAACAGAAAGGTTGACATTGATTTTATTGCTTTCTAGGTTACCTGAGAGCACGAGATGATCATTGTCCACCTTCTTTTCTAATCGATGAATCGAGCTAACTGAGAGTGCAGAGATTTTCAGGCTGTTCGATTGTCTCTGCGAGCGACTGTACGCAGAGACTAGGCTTTTCCCAAGGCGGAAGGAGTATCGGAAGCGAGATTGTCGATAGAGGTTGCGGGGGCGAATAATGAGACGGCTCGTAGCTGAACCTTGGGCTTTGAATTGCAGGCCGCAGCCTGATGCCCAGGCTTACCGCAGTATAGGCACAGATGGTTGACCATGCGATGCTGACGCTCCTCGGGGGTCAGTGGGCCTCGTTTCTTCATGTTGGCGATCGATAAGTCCATGGGATCCCCCGAGCCCGAGGTCGTAGCTTTCGAGCCTGCCGAAGGTGTCGCATATTTGGCGGGATACGCGGGGACTGTAGGGGTCACAGAGGCAGAGTGAATCACTGCTTTTGGCTTGGGAAGATTCTGTACTGTGGCGCGATATCGGCTATCCAATTGCTGGCATTTGGTAATCAACTGCTCATAGTTCAGGCTGCTGACATCCACCTGAACCAATAGAGCTTTGAGCTCGCTGAATAGTTCATTCTTCAGGTTGAATTTTCGGGTTACGACGTCATATTCGATTGCATCAATGTGCTGCTGAAAATCGGACAGGTATTCGATGAAGGTGCGATTTCGCATTCTTAGGGCTGAAATGAATCGCTGAGCGATTCCTTGCTTGTCTGAATCATCGAAGGCTTGTCTTAACAAGGCAACTAATTGCTCAATCGTGACTAGCTTGTCATGCTGAGCAGTCATACGCGGCAACGCTTGAGCGGCAGCGTTCCTCGATAAGCGGCTGTACCCATACAGAAGGCGGGACTCGGGAGTTGAATAACGATTCGCGTTCAACTTCAGCTTGCTGGTCAGCCCGAAGATGAACTGATTTAGCTTGTCCCCTCGCTCTTCGGTATAGAGTTCTGAATTCGAATATTTCTCTGATTTGGTATCGGTTCTGCTCATGCTCTTGAGTCCTTGAACCATTTCTGACAAGGTTTCATTATTGGCCTGGGACTGCTTAAGTTCGACCTGAGTTTGCTCATGTTCTTGTTGACAGGCTGAGACTCAGTTGGTATACTGAATGATGATGTTGTTGAACCAAGTTTGAAGTTCAATCAGAAAAGTGTATCACGCTTCGAAAGCATTGTTGACGTGAGTTCGAAACTGAGCGACAGTGATGAGTTCGTTGATCGAGGCTAGAGATGTCGACGACAGAATGTTGCTGATATTCTCGAATTGACTCATGATGTAGTGTGATGCAACGTAATGTCACGAACTGAGAGCTGAATGAAATCAGAATGAAATTCTAATAACTAGATTTTAGATACAAGACGTTGCACGAAGAAGAAAGAAAAGAAAGAGATCATTCAGATGTTCTTATATTTCATGAACGCTGAGTATCATTCGTATCGAGAAGTCTTCATAACATCACTGATAATCTCACGTCTATCATCATCTATAATATTGTTCAACATCATCTAAGTGATCTAACATCTCTTTT
>JAABUY010004549.1_pt1 | contig 14464 bp, 11 predicted proteins | sample 5560271 | NCBI WGS metagenome assembly JAABUY01 (sample SAMN10711886, study PRJNA513374) | rock metagenome | isolation source: Antarctica rocks | place: Antarctica: Victoria Land, University Valley
ACCTCAGCCGTCCTCCGTGCCCGCCAGCACCACATCACCTGGGCCGCCATCGGCACTGTGCTGCGCACCACCCGCCAAGCCGCACAACAGCGATTCGACTCGCTTGACATCCATAGGAGCATCCCGCCCGGGAAAATGCCCGGTGACCGGGGGGGATATCAGCAACACCTCGCGGTGTCTCACTTCCTTGGTAGTGACAGTCCGCTCCTGGCGATGCCGGGGGAGTGTGACCTGCAGCGGTAACTGGCCTCTCCAACGCCAGTCGTGGCGACCATGTGCGCGTAGTTGTCTGCTACCCGGTCATAAGACTCGCGAACGACGTCGAGGTCGGCCGGACGATGCGCAGATGAAGAACTCACTGTCCGGAAGAACGGGCGGCTCCGTCGTGGGCGGTCAGGGCCGCCGCGAGGACGTCCGGGACGTTCACCTCGCGCGGGGTGTCCGCGACCGTCAGCGTGACGCTGATGCAGTCACCGACGCTGAGCCGGTCGCGTTGCGGACGGCAGCGCTGATGCCGACCATGTGGCCGTCGTGGATCGAACGGGCAGCTGCTGGGCGGTGAGGCTGGTGTCAGGCTGCCTGCGGGGCGAACGCTCCCGCCGCCGTCGGTCCGGCTACTCCTGATCCGTCAGCGGGACCACGACCGGCGCCGCCTCGCGCAGCAGCCGTGCCGCCTCCTCGGGCGTGACGTCGTTGATGAACACGTCCATGGCGGATTCGGAGCCGGCGAGGTACTTCAGCTTTGTGGGGGTGCGACGGGAGGAGAACAGCTGCAGGTGCAGGGCGGCGTCCGCACGCCCCTCGCGTACGGGCGCCTGGTGCCACGCGGCGACGTAGGGCATGCGTACGCCGAACAGACCGTCGAGGCGCTGCAGCACGTCGAGGTAGAACGGACCGAAGGCGTCTCGCGCGGCTTCGTCGAGGGCCGGCAGGTCGGGAACGCGGACGCGTGGGTGCAGGTGCACCTCGAACGGCCAGCGCGCCGCTGCCGGCACGAACGCGACCCAGTGCTCGTCAACAGCCACGACACGTCGCCCGTCGGCGAACTCGGCGGCGACGAGGTCGTCGTACAGCGCCCGACCCGTGCGCGCCCGGTGCCGGCGTGCCGCCGCCAGGACACGTCGGGTCCGGGGCGTCACGAAGGGGTAGGCGTAGATCTGTCCGTGCGGGTGGGCCAGCGTCACCCCGATCTCCACGCCCCGGTTCTCGAACGGGAAGACCTGCTCGACCCCTGGCAGCAGCCCCAGCGCGAGGGTCCGGTCGGCCCACACGTCGACGACGAGGCGGACCTGTTCCAGAGACAGGGAGGCGAACGAGGCACCGTGGTCGGAGCTGAAGCAGACGACCTCGCAGCGGCCCACGCCGGGACGGCGCGCGGCAAGGCCGTCGAGCATGTCGGGCAGGGCGACGTCCGGAGTGGACGACAGCGACGTGAAGCGGTTCTCGAAGACCACTACCTCGTACGACGACGACGCGACCTCGCTCGGTCGGCCCGGTGTCGACGGGCACAACGGGCACGCGTCAGCCGGCGGCAGGAACGTCCGTCCCTGACGATGACTGGCGACGACCACCCACTCCTCGACGGTCGGGTCCCAGCGCAGCTCTGAGGCCGACGCGGTCGGCGGGAGGTCCCGCACGTCCGGCACGCCGGTGCGCGGCAGACCGTCGTCCGCCGCGTCGAAGTACAGGATGTCGCGACCGTCGGACATCCGGGCCGCCGTACGCCTCACGAGGACACCTCGACGACGACCTTCAGGCCCTGGCGCGTCGAGGCGCAGGAGAAGGCGTCCGCGACGCCGCGCAGCGGGAAGCGGTGGGTGACCAGTGCACCGATGTCGACGACCCCCCGCTCCACGATGTCCACGGCCCGCGGGTAGACCTCCTTCATCCGCCGGACGACCGCGAACGTCAGTCCTTTTCGGCGCGCCACGGAGGCCGGGAACGCGGTCCGGTCCTGGTCCGGGATGCCGACGAGCACCACGCGCCCTCCGGGCCGGGCTGCCCGCACGGCGAGTGCGACGGCAGGCTCGCAGCCCACGACCTCGAGCACGACGTCAGCGCCGGGCGGGCCCAGCCCGCGGGCGTACATGCCCTCCTCGACGGCGTCGGCATCGTCGACCGCGATGTCGGCCCCGAGGCGCAGCGCCGCCTCGCGCCGGTGGGCGAGCGGTTCGACCACCAGCACCGTCGCGGCCCCGGCAGCCCGCGCGAGTTGCACGAGGAGCAGGCCGATCGGTCCACAGCCCACGACCGCAACAGCGGCGCCCAGACGCACGTGGGCCAGGTCCATCGCGTGCAGCGCGACGCCGAGCGGCTCGAGCACGGTGGCCTCGACCACATCGAGTGCCGCCGGGAGGGTGTACAGCTGTGCGTCGGGCCAGGCCATCACCTCGCGCAACCCCCCGTCGACGACGCCGTGGCCGGCGAAGCGCACTGTCGGGCAGAGGTTGCGATGACCGAGCAGGCACTGATCGCACCGGCCGCACGGCACGGCAGGGTCGACGATGACCGACTGCCCTGCCCTCGCCCCCGACGCGACGACTCCGGTCACCTCGTGGCCCAGCACCAGCGGCCGGTGGAGCTGCGCGTCCCCGATGCCCCCTTCGCCATACCAGTGCAGGTCGGACCCGCAGAGCCCGACAGCCGTCACCCGGACCAACGTCTCACCGAGCCCTGCCTCGGGATCGGGCTCGTCGCCCAGCTCCAGCCGTCCCCGCCCCGCAAGCCGTGCCACCTGCACTGTGTCCTCCTCCGCCTTTGCCGCACATGACCGTGCTGCTTTCGTCAGGTCACCTGCGCCGCTCCTGACGAGGCGCGGACCGCGAAGACGTCCGGGGCGGCGAAGCCCGAGGCTGCGAACGCCTCGGCAACGGTCCTCGCCACGCCGGCCTGGTCGATGGAGGGCACGAGCGCGATGGCGCAGCCGCCGAAGCCGCCGCCCGTCATCCGTGCCGCCAGGGCGCCGCCGCGCACGGCTGACTCGACAGCGACGTCGAGCTCCGGGCAGCTGATCCGGAAGTCATCGCGCAACGACCTGTGCGAGGCCGCGAACAGCGCGCCCAGAGCGGGGACGTCCGCGGTCTCCAGGGCCCGTACCGTCTCAAGGACGCGATCGTCTTCGGTGACGACGTGGTGGGCGCACCGCAGCTGCTCGCCGGTGAGCCGTTCCTGCACGTCGACGAGCCGTGCGTCGCGCAAAGCCGGGACGCCAAGCGCTTCGGCCGCCTGCTCGCAGGTCGCGCGGCGGTGGGCGTACTGCCCGGTGGCGTGCGCGTGATGGACCCGGGTGTCCATGACGAGCAGCACCAGCCCGGCCTCGTCCAGGCCCAAGGGCACGGCCCGCCGCTGCAGCGAGCGGCAGTCCAGGAGCAGCGCTGCACCCTCCCGACCGTGCAGCGAGACCATCTGGTCCATCACACCCACCGGGGCGCCGACCACTTCGGTCTCGGCCCTGCGGCAGGCCACGGCCATCGAGGTGCGGTCGAGCCCGGCGCCGACAAGATCAACGATGGCGAGGCACACGGCCGCCTCCAGGGCCGCGCTCGACGACAGTCCGGCGCCGATGGGGACGTCGGACGCGACGAGGACGTCGAGGCCCGGGACGGACACCCCGTCCTCCCTCAGCGCCCACAGCACTCCCAGGACGTAGGACGGCCAGCCGTTCACGGCCTCCGGGCCGATCTCGTCGATCGACACGGTCACCCCGCCCGGAAGGTCGAGCGAGGTACAGGTGACCGTCCTGTCGTCCCGCACGCGGACCGCCGCAAGCACCTCGCGGTCGATCGCCACGGGGAGCACGAACCCGTCGTTGTAGTCGGTGTGCTCGCCGATGAGGTTGACGCGCCCCGGCGCCGCCCAGACGCCGTCGGGCAGAGCACCGGTCCTGTGGCGGAAGGTGGTGGCCAGCACCCCGCCACGCTCGCGGACACCGCTCACCTCGCAGACTCGGCCGTGCATCTGAACGGCACGTGCTCCTCCTGGAACCGGGTCGTGCTCGGGTGACGCGCGGGCGGCGGCAGTCAAACACAGCGTGTGATCGCTCACAAGTAGTTGCTGACTCTCAGGCCCGAGGTGGCCTGGTGACGTCCCATCCACAGGCTCAGCGATCGGTGACCGACATCACAATGTTATTTGACGGACCCCTTTGTGAGCGATAACACTGCCACCGCCAACGGATGTGAGGAGAGCGCGGCATGACGACAGACCGCGGGCACGACGACGGCACTGTCGTGGTCGGCGTCGACTTCGGAACCCTGTCCGGCCGGGCCGTGGTGGTGCGGGTGGCCGACGGCGCCGAGCTCGGCAGCGCGATTACCCCCTACCGGCACGGCGTGGTGGACCGGGTGCTCCCCCTCACCGGCGCTGCACTGCCGCCCGACTGGGCCCTGCAGGTGCCGTCGGACTACGTGGATGTGCTGCGGGACGCCGTCCCTAGGGCGCTGCTGTCCGCAGGGGTCGTGCCCGCGGACGTCGCCGGACTCGGCACCGACTTCACCGCCTGCACGGTCCTGCCCGTGCTGGCCGATGGCACTCCGCTGTGCGAGCTGACCGAGCTGGCCGACCGGCCGCACGCGTACGTCAAGCTGTGGAGGCACCACGCTGCCCAGCCCCAGGCCGACCGCATCAACGCCCTCGCGGAGCGGCGGGCAGAGGTCTGGCTATCGCGCTATGGAGGCCGGCTGTCCTCGGAGTGGCTGCTGGCCAAGGGGCTGCAGCTGCTCGAGGAGGATCCCGCCGTCTACGAGCGGACCGTAGCGCTGGTCGAAGCCGCCGACTGGATCGTCTGGCAGCTGACCGGCACCCAGGTCCGCAACGCCTGCACCGTCGGCTACAAGGCCGTGCTGCAGGACGGGACCTTCCCCTCGCGCGCCTTTCTCGGAGAGCTCCACCCGGCGTTCGCCGACTTCGTCGAGGACAAGGTGCGCGGTCCTGTCGGCGCTCTGGGCGACCTCGCCGGCGGCCTCACCGCGCAGGCGGCGGCGTGGACGGGCCTGCTCGAGGGCACGCCCGTCTGCGTCGGCAACGTGGATGCACATGTGACCGCCCCAGCGGCCCAAGCGGTCGAGCCAGGTCAGCTGCTGGCCATCATGGGTACGTCGACCTGCCACGTCATGAACTCGGACCGGCTGGCCGAGGTGCCCGGCATGTGCGGGGTCGTCGACGGCGGGATCGTTCCCGGCCTGTGGGGCTACGAGGCCGGCCAGAGCGGCGTCGGCGACGTGTTCGCCTGGTTCGTCGACACGTCCGTCCCGCCCGACTGCGCCGCCGAGGCGGCTGCTGCCGGGCTCGGCCTGCACGAGCACCTCAGCCGCCTCGCGGCCGGGCAGGAGGTCGGTGAGCACGGACTGGTCGCCCTCGACTGGCACAGCGGGAACCGCTCCGTGCTGGTCGACCACGAGCTGTCCGGCGTGGTCGTCGGGCTGACCCTGAGCACTCGTCCGCAAGACGTCTACCGCGCCCTGGTCGAGGCGACGGCGTTCGGCATGCGGACGATCGTGGAGGCCTTCGAGGCGGCGGGCGTGCCGGTGACCGAGGTCGTCCTCGCGGGTGGTCTGCTCAAGAACGCGTTCCTCATGCAGGTGTACGCCGATGTGCTGCGGCGCCCGTTGAGCGTGCTGCCGAGCGAGCAGGGGCCGGCCCTCGGCAGCGCCATTCATGCCGCTGTCGCGGCAGGTTGTTACCGCGATATCCGGGCGGCCTCCGCGGCGATGGGCGGGCGCAATCGGGCGGTCTGGACGCCGGAGCAGGATGCCGCCGACCGCTACGACGAGTTGTTCGCCGAGTACCGGCTGCTGCACGAGCACTTCGGACGGGGTGGTAACGACGTGATGCACCGCCTACGGGCCATGCGTCGCCGGACCGGCGCCGGCGCGGGTCCGGCCCTCGAGACGAGCGCCGCCGCAGCTGGTGCGGCATGACCTCCCTCGCTGAGACCGGCACGGTGCAGGCGGTCCGCGAGGACGTCGCTCAGCTGCACGCCGAGCTCGTTCGCTACGGTCTCGTCGTCTGGACCGCGGGCAACGTCTCCGCCCGCGTCCCGGGGAACGACCTGATGGTCATCAAGCCGAGCGGCGTGTCCTACGACGACCTCCGGCCCGACAACATGATCGTTTGCGACCTGGACGGCGCCGTCATCGACGGCGGCCAGTCGCCCTCCAGCGACACCGCGGCCCATGCCTACGTCTACCGGCACATGCCCGAGGTGGGCGGAGTCGTACACACGCACTCGCCCTACGCCGTGGCCTGGGCGGCCCAGGCGGAGCCGGTGCCCTGCGTGCTGACGGCGATGGCCGACGAGTTCGGCGGCGAGATCCCCGTCGGCCCGTTCGCGCTGATCGGCAGTGATGACATCGGCCAAGGCATCGTGTCGACGTTGTGCGGCTCCCGCAGCCCAGCGGTCCTGATGGCCAACCACGGGCCGTTCACCATCGGCCGGACAGCACGCGACGCGGTGAAGGCCGCGGTCATGTGCGAGGACGTCTGCCGCTCCGTGCACCTCGCGCGCCAGCTGGCGACCCCCCTGCCGATCCCGGCGACCGCCGTCGACCGGCTGCACGACCGGTACCAGAACGTCTACGGACAGCAGGGAGTCCGCACATGAGCGGCCCGTCGCACGACGCGGAGGTCTGGTTCCTCACCGGCAGCCAGGGCCTGTACGGCGAGGACGTGCTGCGGCAGGTCGCCGACCAGTCGCGGCAGGTGGCCGACGAGCTGGCCGCCATGCCCGACGTACCCGTGCGCATCGTCTGGAAGCCGGTGGTCACGACCGCTGATGGCATCCGGCGGGCCTGTCTTGACGCCACCTCCGACGACGGCTGCATCGGCGTGATCGCCTGGATGCACACCTTCTCCCCCGCGAAGATGTGGATCGGCGGGTTGGACGCGCTGCGCAAGCCGCTGCTGCACCTGCACACCCAGGCGAACGTGTCGCTCCCGTGGTCGGAGATCGACATGGACTTCATGAACCTGAACCAGGCGGCGCACGGCGACCGCGAGTTCGGCTTCATCCAGACCCGGCTGCGGATCGAGCGCAAGACGGTCGCCGGACACGCGAGCGACCCGACGACCGCCCGACGTGTCGGCACCTGGATGCGTGCCGCGACCGGCTGGCAGGCCGCGCGCACCCTGCGGCTGGCCCGTTTCGGCGACAACATGCGCCACGTCGCCGTCACCGAGGCCGACAAGGTGGAGGCCCAGATCCGCTTCGGGATCGAGGTCAACACCTGGAGCGTCAACGACCTGGTGGAGCGGGTCGACGCGGTCGGGAAGGCCGAGCTGGACGACCTCGTGGCCGAGTACGAGCAGAGCTACGACGTCGCGCCGGAGCTGCGGGCGGGTGGTGAGCGGGTCGAGTCGCTGCGCTACGCGGGGCAGGTCGAGCTGGGTCTGCGCGGGTTCCTCGAGGACGGCGGCTTCACGGCCTTCACCACCAACTTCGAGGACCTCGGGGGGCTGCGGCAGCTGCCGGGCCTCGCCGTGCAGCGGCTCATGGCCGACGGCTACGGCTTCGGGGGCGAGGGCGACTGGAAGACCGCCGCCCTGCTGTGCGTGCTGAAGACGATGGCGGTGGGGTCTGCGGGCGGCACGTCCTTCATGGAGGACTACACCTACCACCTGGGTCCCGGCCCCCAGCGTGTCCTCGGCGCACACATGCTCGAGGTCTGCCCGAGCCTCACCGCCTCGCGGCCCAGCTGCGAGGTACACCCGCTCGGCATCGGCGGACGGGAGGACCCCGTGCGCCTGGTCTTCACCGCCGACCCCGGTCCGGCCGTCGTCGTCGGCCTGCTCGACCTCGGGGACCGCTTCCGTCTCGTGGCCAACGAGATCGACCTCGTGTCGCCGGACGAGCCGCTGCCGAAGCTGCCGGTCGCGCACGCGGTCTGGGAGCCGCGGCCGAGCCTGTCGACGTCGGCCGAGGCCTGGCTGCTGGCCGGCGGCCCGCACCACACGGTTCTGACCGCGGCTCTCGGCACCGACGCACTGACTGACCTCGCGTCGCTGTTCGGCACCGAGCTGCTGGTCATCGACGCCGACACCACGCTACGAGACTTCCAGCGGGAGGTGCGCTGGAACGCGGCGTACCACCGGCTCGCCTCGCGGCTCTAGTGCCACGACTCCGCGGCCTCCCGGCCTGCGGCGCACAGCACGGCACGAGCCCGGTCACCGAGACCGCGGCACTGACAGGAGGATTCGGGTGCGTACTTCTCTTCCGCGCGTGGCGATGGTCGGGGCCATGCTGGTCCTGGCCGCGGCTTGCGGCCAGTCCAGCAACGGCACGGCCAGCAGCGGCACGTCCAGCAAGGCGACCGCAGCGGTCGGCAACGCCAGCAAGGGGGGCACCGTCGGCATCTCCATGCCGACGAAGGTCTCCGAGCGGTGGATCGCCGACGGCAACAACATGGTCAAGCAGTTCCAGGCGGCTGGCTTCAAGACCGACCTGCAGTACGGCGACAACGTCGTCGAAAACCAGGTCCAGCAGATCGAGGGCATGATCACCAAGGGCGAGAAGCTGCTCGTGGTCGCCGCCATCGACGGCTCATCCCTGACCAGCGTGCTCGACTCGGCGAAGGCGGCCGGGATCAAGGTCATCTCCTACGACCGGCTCATCCGGGGTACCAACGCCGTCAGCTACTACGCCTCCTTCGACAACTTTAAGGTCGGCCAGGTGCAGGGCGGCTACATCGTCGACAAGCTCGGCCTCAAGAGCGGCAAGGGCCCGTTCAACCTCGAGCTGTTCGCCGGCTCGCCGGACGACAACAACGCGAAGTTCTTCTTCGACGGCGCTATGAGCCAGTTCCAGCCCTACCTCGACAGCAAGAAGCTCGTCGTACGCAGCGGCCAGACGGCGTACAACCAGGTCGGCACCCTGCGCTGGGACGGCGGCGTGGCGCAGAAGCGCATGGACGACCTGCTGACCAAGTACACCAGCGCAAAGGTGGACGCCGTCCTGTCGCCCTACGACGGCATCTCGATCGGCATCTTGTCCTCACTCAAGGGAGTTGGCTACGGCTCGGCCGGCAAACCGCTCCCGATCGTCACCGGGCAGGACGCCGAGCTGGCGTCGGTGAAGTCGATCATCTCGGGTGAGCAGACGATGACGGTCTACAAGGACACCCGCAAGCTCGCCGCCGTCGCGGTGAAGATGGGTCAGGCCGCGCTGTCCGGCACCGAGCCCGAGGTCAACGACACCAAGAGCTACAACAACGGCGTGAAGGTCGTGCCGGCCTTCCTCCTGCAGCCGGTCAGCGTCGACAAGAGCAACTACAAGCAGGTCCTCGTGGCCGGCGGTTACTACACCGCCGCCCAGCTCGGTCACTAGGTCCGTCCTCCCGCACCCCAGTGCCCGGTGGCGTGCAGCCTGCACGCCACCGGGCGACCCGAACGAGGAAGGCGAGCCATGACGGACCTCCTGCTGCAGATGACGGCGATCGGGAAGTCGTTCCCGGGCGTCCGCGCCCTGTCCGACGTCAACCTGTCCGTGCGGCGTGGCGAGATCCACGCCGTCTGCGGGGAGAACGGCGCCGGCAAGTCGACGCTGATGAAGGTGCTCAGCGGCGTGTACCCCGTGGGCTCCTACGAGGGCGACATCATGTACGAGGGACGGCCGATGGCCTTTAAAGACATCCGGGGCAGCGAGGCTGAGGGCATCGTGATCATCCACCAGGAGCTCGCCCTGGTCCCATTCCTTTCCATCGCGGAGAACATCTTCCTGGGCAACGAGCACGCCTCCTGTGGGATCGTGAACTGGAACGAGACCACCCGCCACGCCGTCGACCTGCTGCGACGGGTCGGCCTGCGCGAGAACCCGAACGCACGTGTCGCAGACATCGGGGTCGGCAAACAGCAGCTGGTGGAGATCGCCAAGGCCCTGTCGAAGCGCGTGAAGCTGCTCATTCTCGACGAACCGACGGCTGCACTGAACGACGACGACAGCCGCAAGCTGCTCGACCTGCTGCTCGGGCTCAAGGACGAGGGCATCACCTGCATCATCATCTCGCACAAGCTGAACGAGATCACCCGCGTCGCCGACTCGCTGACGGTGATCCGCGACGGCCGCACGATCGAGACGATGGCCGTCGTGGAAGGCGCCATCTCCGAGGAGCGCATCATCCGGGCAATGGTCGGTCGCGACCTCGATTCCCGCTTCCCCGAGCGCACCCCCGACATCGGCGACGTCGTGCTCGAAGTCCGCGACTGGACGGTGCATCACCCGATCAACCACCAACGCAAGGTCGTGGACGGCGCGAGCTTCCAGGTCCGGCGGGGCGAAGTCGTCGGCATCGCCGGGCTGATGGGCGCCGGACGCACGGAGCTGGCCATGAGCGTGTTCGGCCGCTCCTACGGGCGGGACTCGATGGGCACCGTCTGGAAGGACGGTGCGCAGATCAGCACGCGCACTGTCTCCGAGGCGATCGACCAAGGCATCGCCTACGTCACCGAGGACCGCAAGCACTTCGGCCTGCATCTGCTCGAGAGCATTGCGAAGAACGTCTCGCTGGCCTCGCTCGGCAAGGTGAGTTCGCGCGGGGTGGTGAACGGCTCGGCGGAGTCGGTCGTGGCCGAGGGCTTTCGGCGCAACCTGGGCATCAAGGCCCCGACGGTCGCCTCGGTCGCCGGCAAGCTCAGCGGCGGCAACCAGCAGAAGGTCGTCCTTGCGAAGTGGATCTTCTCCGACCCGGACGTGCTCATCCTGGATGAACCAACGCGCGGCATCGATGTCGGCGCGAAGTTCGAGATCTACACCGTCATCAACGAGCTGGCAGCGAAGGGCAAGGCCGTCGTCATCATCTCCAGCGAGCTGCCGGAGTTGATGGGGATGTGCGACCGCATCTACACCCTCGCCGAGGGCCGCATGACCGGTGAGGTGCCCCGGAAGGACGCCACGCAGGAGCTGCTGATGCGCTACATGACCATGACGAGGGGCTGAACCATGACGATGACGATGGAGAAGAAGTCCGAGCCGGTCGAGCCATCGGCCGGGATGGGTGCGCAGCTGCGCGAGCTGTTCCGTAGCAACATCCGCCAGTACGGGATGCTCGTTGCCCTTGCCGTCATCGTGGTGCTGTTCCAGGTACTCAGCGGCGGCATCTTGCTGAAGCCGCTCAACGTCACCAACCTGATCCAGCAGAACAGCTACATCCTGATCCTGTCCATCGGCATGGTCATCGTGATCATCAACGGTCACATCGACCTGTCGGTCGGCTCGATCGCTGGCTTCATCGGAGCCGCCGGGGCCACGCTCATGGTGCGCCATGACGTCCCGTGGCCGCTCGCCGTGGTCCTCGCTCTGCTCATCGGTGCGGCGGCCGGCGCCTTCCAGGGCTACTGGATCGCCTACGTCGGCATCCCCTCGTTCATCGTCACCCTTGCCGGGATGCTGCTCTTTCGTGGCGGCACGCAGATCCTGCTCAAGAGCCAGTCGATTGCGCCGTTCCCGGCCGGCTTCCAAAAGCTCAGTAGCGGCTTCCTGCCCGCTGTCGGACCGACCACGAACTACCACAACCTTACGCTGCTGCTCGGGCTCCTGGCGGTCCTGTGTGCCCTGTTCTTCGAGGTCCGCCGCCGCCGGATGGAGCGCCGCTACAGCTTCCCGTCGCTACCGGCGCCCTTCTTCTACGCCAAGTGCGCGTCGATCGTCGTCGTCACTGCCGTCTTCACGCTGCTGCTCGCCAGCTACCGCGGCGCACCTGTCGTGCTGCTCATCCTCGGTGTGCTGCTGCTTGTCTACGGATTTGTCATGCGCACCACTGTCATCGGCCGCCACGTCTACGCGATCGGCGGGAACAAGGCCGCAGCCGCCCTGTCCGGGGTCAAGAACAAGCACGTCACGTTCCTGGTGTTCGTGAACATGGGCGTGCTGTCGGCTCTGGCGGGCCTGGTCTTCGCCGCCCGGCTCAACGCGGGGACGCCGAACGCCGGGATCAACTTCGAGCTCGAGGCGATCGCGGCTGCGTTCATCGGCGGCGCCTCTGCCAGCGGCGGGGTGGGCACGGTGTTCGGGGCCATCATTGGCGGGGTGGTGCTGGGCGTGCTCAACAACGGCATGTCGCTCATCGGGATCGGCACCGACTACCAGCAGGTGATCAAGGGTCTTGTGCTCCTCGCCGCGGTCGGGTTCGACGTCTACAACAAGAAGAAGAACGGCGCCTGAGTCAAGGGGCCGGGCACGGACCCAGCACGCCACGAAGGGAAGAGGGCAAGCATGCAGCCACAGGCCCACGACGTCCCGCAGGAGGCGTTCGTGCCGCGGTTCGCCCCCCGTGGCCGTCCGCCGGCGATGACCGACGTCGCGACGTTCGCAGGGGTGTCTCATCAGACGGTCTCGCGGGTGCTCAACGGGCACCCCAGCGTCAGCCCCAGGACACGGGCACTCGTGCTCGCCGCCGTCGATCAGCTCGGCTACCGACCGAACACGGCGGCCCGCGCGCTCGCCACCGGCCGCTCGCGCACCCTTGGTGTGCTGAGCATGTCGGGCACCTTGTTCGGGCCGGCGTCGACCTTGGCCGGCGTTCAGGCAGCGGCACGTGAGGCGCAGTACACCGTCGCGGTCGTGGACCTCCCGTCGACCGATCCGCTCGTGCTGCAGCAGCGTGCCGGCCTGCTGGTGCGGCAAGGTGTAGAAGGCATGATCGTCATCGCCCCGGCGGCCAGCAGCGCCTCCGCGCTGCTCCAGGCCGCCGCCGGGCTGCCCCTGGTCGCCGTCGAGGGCAATCCGGAGGGGGATGTCGCCGTCGTCTCGGTCGACCAGGCGGCAGTCGGGCGGACAGCTACGCAGCACCTGCTCGACGCCGGCCACGCGACCGTCTGGCACGTCACGGGGCCGCCGGGCTTCTTCGAGGCCGACGGGCGTGCGCAGGGCTGGCGGGACGCACTGACGGACGCCGGAGCCGAGGTGCCGCCACCCATCAACGGCGACTGGAGCCCCCGCTCCGGGTACGAGGCGGGCCGCGTGCTGGCCCGCATGTCGGGGCTCACCGCCGTGTTCGCCAGCAACGATCAGATGGCGCTCGGGCTCCTGCGGGCGCTCGGTGAGCAGGGTCGCCGGGTCCCCGTGGACGTCAGCATCGTCGGTGTCGACGACATCCCGGAAGCCGAGTACTTCTCCCCGCCGTTGACCACGATGCGACAGGACTTTGCGGAGGTCGGCCGGCTCAGCCTGGCTGCCCTGCTGCGGGCGATCGAGACCGGTGTGCACGACACTGAGCGCGCCGTGATCGCGCCCCAGCTGATCGTGCGCGCGAGCGTCGCACCGCCCCGTGTGTCGTAGCGCACTCCCGCTCACCTCGCGCCGGACAGGACGCCACCCGTCATGACGCCGCGCACCCTCGGCGGGAGCGGCCGGGCGAAGGTCGGCGTGAACGTGCTTGAGGTGTTGCCACAGCACCGTCGGCCTCTCCCCGCGCTGCAGGACTTTCTGCAGCAGGTCTACGACCGCTTGGTCGGCGAGCACGTCCACGATCGCCGGTGACGCCCGCAGGACCAGACGTCCTCGCCGCGGGGTCGGACCGTCCGCCGCGCCGGGTCCCGCGAGGTGGACTCGCGCTCGCCGTCCTGGCGGCCGCCAGCGCGGCCGTGCTCGTCCTGCGGGGGCCACGTCCTGCGCACTCTCCGGGACCGCTACCTCCTCCTGCGACTGCGACTGCGGCGGTCGCCCGGCTCTACGTCGCGTCCTGCACCCCGGACAGAGTGGTCCGTCTGGACCGGTATGGGGAGCCAGTCCGCTTGGCTGGCACTCCGGGCAGCGGCACGTCGGCCGACGGCCATCCGGTGGCAACCGGCCGCAGCGACTGCCCGGACGGCCTCGTCTTCGACGCCGCCGGGTTGCTGCACGTCGTCGGTCCGGAGGCGAGCAACCTGCGTCTGGTCGGTGCTGACGGCGGCGTCCGCAGCCTCGACGGCCGGCTCCGCGACAAGCGCCGATCACTCGGCCTGCGAGCGATGCTCCAGTCGCCCGACGCCGTCGCGGTCGACCGGCACGGGCTCATCTACGTCGGCGAGCTCACCGGCAATCGCGTCCTGCGGGCAGACGCCCGGGGCGACGTGCACCCGCTCCGTGCAGCCGGTCCTGCGCCACAGCCGGTGCGGGACCCCGCCCGGCCCGCACTCCTTGCCGTGCTGAACGACCTGTCGGTCTGCTTCGCCGATGGCGGGACCAACAGCGTCTACCGGGTCGACCGCGACGGCCGCACCAGTCGGCTCGCGGGGACCGGGGTGCCCGGCGGACGCGGTGACGGCGGCCAGGCCGCACTGGCGCAGCTCGACGATCCCCGGGACATCGCGGTCGACCCGGTCGGGCGGCTGTACGTGAGCGAGGGTGCGGGCCACCGTGTACGTCGGATCGAGCTCGACGGCACGGTGCACACGGTCGCCGGCACGGGTGCGCCGGGCTCGACCGGCGACGGTGGTCCGGCCACCGCGGCGACGGTCACGACGCCGGGTGACCTCGCTGTTGGTCCTGCCGGCG
>JAABUY010004555.1_pt1 | contig 14454 bp, 18 predicted proteins | sample 5560271 | NCBI WGS metagenome assembly JAABUY01 (sample SAMN10711886, study PRJNA513374) | rock metagenome | isolation source: Antarctica rocks | place: Antarctica: Victoria Land, University Valley
TGGCCACCGCCGGCGCGCTGGTGGGCGCGTCCATCGCCGGCCTGGCATACAAGCTGAGCGGGCAGAACTACATCCTGACGTTCGCGCTCGCCACGATCCCGGCCACGCTCGCGCTGGTCATCACGTGCTCGGCGCGCCCCGGGGGCGCTGCTTCTCGCCCCAGCTCTGCGGCGCAGTGCCTGTGATGCAGCAGGTCCCGCTCGCAGCCAATGTATGCACATCTTCCTGTGCGATGCGCGTGTTCCGTGTAAAGCATGACAGGTAAGCATAACAAGACACCCCACGAGGCACCGCAGCCTTCCTGGCGGAGGGTGGCGGAGGTGGACGGTGAGGTGCTGCGGGGCGTTGGCACGGCCACCCCGGACAGCACGTCTGTCAAGCAGATGTGTAGTGAACCAGCCGGATGCGCTGCAGGCGTTCGGGGACATGGCGAAGTCGGCTGGGGCTGCTAAGAAGAAGGCCAAGGGTGCGTGGTCATGCCACCTGTGTCATCCTGTGCCTTGGGCGCCTTGCACATACGTACAGGGCGACCGGCCGCCGGCCGCACTGCTCACTGTACACTGACACTGTGCGGCATATTGACGCCATGCCGGACTGAGCAGGATGGCAGTGCTCCCGTGTGACAGTCCCTGCGCACCACGTGCGCACGGAGAAGTTGCGGATGGCCATGTAAAAAGGGCATCTGCGTGCGCTTCAGGCAGCTCAGACACAGCATGCATGCTCGCTGTGCATGCGCATGCATGACCCATGTCGCCATGCGAGGCTGTATGCGGCGGGCTGAAGGGTGGCGCTTGTGCGGCGCGCAGCGGCGGCGGACGCGCGGCCCGACAGCGAGAAGGCGGGCGATGTGCACCTGTCGCTGCCAGAGAAGGCGTGCTCCGCCCTACCCTAACCCTAACCCAGCAGGCACTCTGCCTTAACTCACACCTAGTCGAAAAGGCGCAGCCTGTGCCCAGCCCAGGGCGCTGACCCCGAGCCTCCCCGCACGCCCCTACTGTGCGCGATGCGGGCGCGGCGTTCCTTGGCAGGCATGCGCGGGAGAGAGGACCGAGCATGGCCGAGACGCGCAGGTGCTGGCGAGGCAGAAGCGGCTGCGGCCAGCCAGCACTGAGCGTGGCCGTGTTTGAGCCCTGGCCGCTGGGTCTGTGGCCCCCACCAACCCTAATTCTAACCGCAGGTGCGCGCGCTGACCGGCGCGCTGCAGCCGGCGTACTGGCAGGCGCTGATCGTGGTCTCGCTGCTCTACTTCGCGCGCTTCGACCCCTCGTTCATCACGCTGCGCGCCAAGCTGGCGCGCCCCGCCCCCTTACAGCCTAACCAGGCTCCCCGGGCGCAGCGCATGCGCCTCAGGGTGTGATGGGTTTCATCGGATCCTGGCTGTGCCCCGGCCACCTTGATATGTAGGAGCATGCGAGCGGCGCGCGAGCTTGGCTAGTGTCTGAAGTCCTCAAGCTGGCCCGACGCCCGGCAGTGCATGAACAGGCTGCGGTGTCAGCACGCGCGGCCCTTAGCGCGGCCGTGCCTGGCTCCTGGGCGGCGCGCGGCGGCGCCACTGCCGCGCGCCTGTCTGCGGCCCTGGCCCCGGGCCGACCGGCCTGAAGCGCGCACAGAAGTGATGAGTAAGGCGTAGGGTTAGGTGCTATGACAACTCCTCTAACCCTAGCCCGTGCGCGCAGGTAATGTCCAAGGCGCAGCTGCCGCTGCTGACCAGCATCATGATGGTTGTGCAAGCCTTCCTGGCCGCGCCCGCCGGCCTGCGCGCCAAGCGCTCCATCGCCGACCGCAACCAGGTGCGCCCGCGTGAGTGGCGGCGCCGAATGCGCGGGCTCGGGGCGGGCGCGGCTGCGCGCGCCGCACCGACTGGCGCCAGACCAACGACACTTGCAGCCCTGGTAATTTAATGATGTGGAAGCGCCGCTCGGGGCCTGCGAGCCAGTGCCATGAAAAGCTGGTGCGTGTGAGCAGGCATGCATGCAGGGACGTGTGCGCCGTCGATGGTTGACAGCCCGCAAGCAGGCCTGCACACCAAAAGCAGTCCTGCTTGCTCGGCGGCGCCGCCGGCTGGAAAGAGCGCGCCTGGCCCTTCTCACCCTAACCCTATCCCTGCGCAGGTGCTGCTCGTGGGCTACGCCGCCATGATCGCCGCCGACCTGACCTTTGCGCTGGTGCCGACGGTGTACGGTGAGCTCGCTCCCCGCCTTGACCGAAAGGACAAGGCCGCATGCATGACATGCACCCGTGTGCACCCTTGCCTTGTCCGACGCTAGGGCAGTGTAGAGCGCCACTTCGTGAGATGGAGAGCTGCATGCGCCAGCCATGAGGGCCAGCGCTGCGTCCTTGTGCACAGCTGGCACAAGGCTCCAAGTCCGCTGCAGGGGCCCACACTTTTGCAGCCATGTCCGGAGATGCACGCATGCTTGTGGAGCTGGCCAGCGTGGGATGCTGGGCAGGGCTGTAGCATGGAGGACAAGCGGAAAGGATCTGGGGCGCTCCCGCCTGGGCCCTGCCCAGGCTTCGAGGTCCAGCAGCCAATGGCCTGCGGCACGCCGCGCAGGCATGCTGCTGGGCTCGCTGTTCGTGGGCGTGCACATGGCGCTGACGCACGGCGTGACGCTCGGCATGGTGGCCAGCTACATCCCGGCCACCGAGGTGCCCGGCATCGGCCGCATCACGGGCACCTGCTGGTCGTTCACGGACTTCATCTTTGGTGCGCGGCGCGCCCGCGCGGGCGCCAACCCTCGCCCCGCTGCTCTCTTGCTACATGGTGGCCACTCTGTCAGCCCAGGCACTCTGTAAGCCTGCGCCTGCTTTTCCACAACTGCCCTGCACTCACCGGGAGATGTGTCCTACTCCGTTTGCGTCTTTCTTCAATCTGTGAATTAAAACAATGAGTGGGCGTTCCCGTTGTCATGTGGTGCGAGCCTCCATCCCTCCATCCCTTAGCTGCAGCGCCTGCATCTGCATTTGCTGCCTCAATGCTCTGATCGGTCGCCCAGTCGTTTACCGCCTGCCAATCATGCGCAGGCTTCACCCTCGATGCAGATATGCTATGCAGCCGCCTGCGCTCGTGGCATTGCATGCCACCTGCAGGAGTCAGGCAGGCCATACGCAGGCGGCAAGCCAGGCTGCTCGCAGCCAGCGTGACCAGGCACGGGCGTGCAACGACAGGGCGCGGAAGGGGGAAAAAAATAAACTCCCGCTGGCCGCGCAGGCATCATCCTGGCGTACAGCAACTCCGTCGCCGGGCGGCTGTCCGACATCACCGTGCGCGCCAACATCGGCAACGTCGGATGCTTCTTCGGCGGCACCGCCGCGACGCTGCTGTCGGGTGCGCGTCGGCGCTGCGGTGCATCCGTGTCCCCTGCTCTAAGATTGACGCGCATGGCAAAGCAGCCGCTGCACGGTCCCGAAGGCCTGCGCATGGTTTGCGGCGCAAACTCTGCGCGTCCCGCCCTGACCCTGATCAGCATTGTGCTGACAGCGAGCCGGCGCACTGTCCCGGCTGGGCGCGGCGCTCGATGCAGCGCTGCAACACGCGCCCGGGCCCGGCACGCGCAGGGCCCGGCAGGCTGCCAGCGCGCTCCCTGCGGATTTGCCCACGCATGGGCTGAGGTTTGTCGTGGCGTCTGCGCAGGCACAGCGCTGCTCGCATTCTGCGCGTTCGGCAGCCTGGGTAAGGAGCCTGAGCGCAAGGCGCCCAAGGCGGCCTAGGGGCTACCGGGCGTGCGGAGGGGGTGTGAGAGCGGGGTGCGGTGTCTGCCTGTGTGCCCGGTGTACCCAGCTGTTTCAGTGTGTGAGCGAGCATTGAAGCAGGTTTTGTGTTTCTTGATGCTGTGCGCATCTTCAGACTCTGAGCTTTTAACGGTTCCATGGCAGGGGCCGGACACTGTTTGCAGGGCATGGAAGTTACCGTGACCTATTCTTGAGGGTCTTCAATCATATACGTGTCTGAGCTGGGATGGTTGGGGAAATACAGCAGCAACGCTGAGGCATGCTCTGAAGTATAGGGTGCAATGCTGCACACGCATGTGCTCAGTGCCATAACCTGTGCGCACCATGGCTTACCAGAGTAGCAGGCGCATGCGGGGTAAGTACACAAAAGAGTATTCTGGGAGCAGCATGAGAGCAGGGACCCGGCTTGGCTGCTATGTGCGCATTGGTCTGAGGCAACAGCTGTGCCAAGGGTGGTTTTACACGGATTCACTGCACAGCAGGCGCATTGTGCATCAGCCCCTCTCGCAGGCCCTCATAAAATGGACAGAGTAGCGGAAATGCAGGCAGGAGGTGTGTGCTGCATGACAGGCGTCTTGGCAGCCCGCATATCCAAATGAGCACTGAAATTGGCGAGCATGCGGGGCATCAGCTCATTGCTGTCGCCCGCGCGCGCCGCCGCGCTTATAACGACACACCCGAATCCAAAATGAAATGCCGCCCGCTACGCTATGCATGCGGCACCGCCAGAGACGCCCGGATACTCGCCGCATGCCTCTCAGCCTCCTACGACATGGTGGTACACGCAGCCGGCCCGCCCGAAGCTGCACCCTGTCAACCCCTCTATCAAGTGTTCACCCCAAAAAGCAACCCAAAGTCAGGACCCCGCTCTGCCGCTGCCTGTGGTCCACGTGCTGCGCGCCGGTCAGCCGGCGGCAGCGCTCTCAGCAGCCGCAGGCTTTGCCGCTGCGGCCGCAGGGGGCTTGGCGGTCCTGGCGGCGGGCTTCGTGGCTTCACCCGCCAGGCTCTTGTCGCCGGGCGTGGCTGGCGTGGGTGGCTTCTTCGGTGTCGCGGCGGCCGCGGGCGGCTTGGCGCCCGCAGCAGCGGGCTTGGCGCCGGCGGCGGCCGGCTTTGCGCCTGCCGCAGGCGGCTTGGCGCCGGCAGCCGCAGGCTTTGCGCCTGCGGCGGCGGGCTTCGCGCCCGCGACTGCCGCGGGAGGCTTGGCGCCCGAGGCGGCGGGCTTGGCGCCCGCGGCGGCTGGCTTCGCGCCCGCGGCTGCCGCGGGAGGCTTGGCGCCCGCAGCTGCGGGCTTGGCGCCGGCAGCGGCCGGCTTCGCGCCCGCGGCTGCCGCAGGTGGTTTGGCGCCCGCGGCCGCCGCTGGAGGCTTTGCGCCCGCAGCGGGCTTTGCGCCAGCAGCCGCAGGCTTTGCGCCTGCAGCGTCTGCAGGAGGCTTCGCCCCAGCGGCCGCAGGCTTGGCGCCCGCAGCGGCGGGCTTTGCGCCTGCGGCTGCCGCCGGAGGCTTGGCGCCAGCAGCGGCAGGCTTTGCGCCCGCGGCCGGCGGCTTCGCGCCGGCTGCGGCAGGCTTTGCACCCGCGGCCGCGGTCGGAGGCTTTGCGCCCTCAGCGGCAGGCTTCGCGCCTGCCGCCGCCGGCTTTGCGCCTGCGGGCGCGACGGCCGGCTTCGCGGACGCGGCGGCGGGCTTTGCGGCAGGCTTGGCGGCAGCCGGGGCGTCCGCGAGCATCCGGCGCGCCGCGTAGCTGCCAGCGGGCATGTCAGCAAGGCGGCTGCCTGCGCGTTTGAGCAAGCAGCACACGTCACCCTCACTCCTTGTGAAAGCATGAGAAGCAGCGGTTGCCGGACTTGTCATCCAGGGTGTGAGGGGAGCTTGGGCAGAACTGGCAGGACTGCGCAGGGGCGCAGCAGCAGCCCAAGCGCCCCACGCCAGCGCTCCCCACAGCACTCGACGACGCCGAGGCAAATCTTGCAGCCTGCTTCCCCAGCCTGTGTGCTACATGCGCGTGCCTCTACCGCGTGAGGCATACATTGGGCAGGACAACCGCGCTCCGCCACAGTGTGACATGGCCAAGCGCACCAGCGGGCAGGGCGCGCGCGATGCGCTCGCTCAGGCGGCGGCTGGCAGTGCTCCGCGCGAGCGCCGCCGGCGCTGGCGCTGCCCAGTGGGGCGGCAGCCGCCAGCTGGCCTCCTTCACGGCGGCCCAGAAGTCTGCGCTGCCCGTCGCCGGGTCGCTGAAGCGCTCGGCCTTCTCGGCCAGGCGCGTTGCGAGCGCCGCGCTCAGCGGCGGCAGGCTGACACCTGCAGCATGAACTTGGGCGTCAGCGCCTGAGTGTGGGCGAGCCTGAGTGGCCCTGCACCCGCGCGGCGCGCGCCTGCGGCGCACAGGGTATCAGCATGTGCCAGTGACAGGGACCCCGTCTGCATGTATCGAGGAGACAGGAAGCCGCACAAGAGGCGCACGCATGCAGCGCATATCGACAGCAAGGGCTAGCAAGACACAATGGTCACGGTCTGTGCTGCCAAAAGCGGGCGGCGAGCTAGGCAAGCGACCTTCACTGGCCGCCTCCGCAGGCGGGCGGGCGAACGCACCGTGCGCAAGCAGGCGCCGCAGCCCGCCGACGGGCTCCACGGTGACGAAGCCGGCGTCTGTGGTGACGGGCGCCGTCGTGGGCGTGTCGCTGGGCGCGGGCGTCGGCGTGTCGGTGCCGTTCCCGGGCGCGCCGGTGCCGTTCCCGGGCGGGCCGCGGCGGAAGCGGCGGTCGCCGTCGCGGTCGCCGCCGCGGCCGAAGCGCCCGTCGGGGCGCCCGCCGCGGTCGCCGGCATAGGTGCCGTTCCATGTGCCGTTCGCGCCCCAGGAGGAGCCGTTGAAGCTGCCGTGCGTGCCATTCCACATGCCGTTCCCGCCGCCGAAGCTGCCCCAGGTGCCGTTGTGCGTCCCGTTTGGGCCGCCCCAGGCCGAGCCGTTGAAGGCGCCGTGCCGCGTGCTGTTCAGGCCGTCGCCGTCCCAGGCGTGGCCGGTGCCGTTGGAGCTGCCGGCGCTGCGGTTGAAGCCGGCGCCGGGGCCGCCCGGGAAGCCGCCCGGCCCGCCGCCCCCGCGCCCGCCCGCGCCGGTCAGGTTGCGCCAGAAGTCGCCGCTCCCGGCCGCGTTGGCGCCCCAGAAGCCGGCGCCCTGCCCTGACCCTACCGCGGCGCCGGCGGCGGGGGCGGCGGTCGCCACCGCGACGGCGCTGCGCTGCGTGAGCCGCGTGGCCGCGGCCAGCAGCGCCGCCTGGAGCGAGCTGCCGGTGCTGGCCTCGCTGGCCGCCTTGGTGAAGGCGGCGGCGGTCACCGGCGCGTGCGTGCTATGCGGTTTTTCAGGAAACCCGCCGCTGCCGGCCTGTGTGAGGCGCCGGCCGCCGTTCTGCAGGCCGCCCGCTCCGCTGCCTGAGCAACCCCATGCAGGCTGAGTGCAGGCTGAGCGCATGACCCGCTGGTGGGTGGTGCGCATTGGTTGCCAACCTGCACCGGGCAGCGCTGCTGCACCCCTGAACATGCAAGCGTGGTGCCAGGCGTGCGCGCCTGCGGCGGCATGCAGGCATGCGGCGACCAGGGCTGCGAGCAGCCACGGGCGCGTCATGTCGCCGAGCCGGGTTTCCCGTCTCGGAAGGAGCAGACCCTGCTCCCAGATGTCTCTGCACACTTGTGCTTCTCCCTCGCTGCTTGTCCCAAGGTGAATTGCAAGTCGACAAGTCACAAAAAAAGATAAAGGGGCGCTGCCTGGATCGAGCTGGTCCGCACAACGGGTAGCGGTTCCGATCGACAGCTGATGCGATGATGGGCGGTTTTGAATTTCATGCGGAACCCCCCGCTGTCCTGCGAACCCTGCCTGGAACAGCAGTTAATCATCCGCGGCACCACTGCGTGCTCGATGCGTTCTCTGGACTCGCGGGCACACGCACAAGTGAATGTGTACACCTTGAGCTGAGCTTGAGCGGTTTGCCTCTGATCTCTCTGCAGCAAGCACCGCCGGCTGAACCGCCAGCCCCGCCGCGTGACGGATATTTGTCAGCACACCGGCTTATCCAGCTCTGAGTATACCTGTTGTCACGGGCTACGCGGCAAGCACGGCGAGCACTTCCAACATCACAGCCGTTGGGGGCGTAAGAGCCACCTCAGCAGCCAAGGCAGCGCAGCGTCAGGAGGCCGAGCGAGCCTCGTGAGCCTTTTGTGTGAACTTGAGCCGGGTTCTGCCTGCACGTCGGCGCGGAAGGCCTGCACGATGGCTACAACGCAGCTCCCCCTCTGCCGGGCGCTCCTGGCAGCCGTGCTGGCAGTCACGGTGCTGGCTGCTACTACAGCAGCTGACCCCCAAGCAGGTGGGTGCAGCACCTGGGCAGCTGCGTGTGCTGGGCGTGTGGCCTGGGCCAAGCTACTGGGCTGCCTCCCTGCGTTTCTGGCCGGCGCGCTCAGCTGGCGCCCGGCAGCGCTGTGCCGCCCCTGTGCCCGGCGCACAGAGCAGCCCAGGTCCAACGTGCAGGTTGGAGCGCATGTCCTTGCTGTGTGGGCAGGCCGGCGCCGGCTGCCAGGCGTCAGCCACGCACCGCCCGGTGACCAGGGAGGGGGCCTGGTGCCCCGGTCAGGGCGCCCGGTGCTCGGCGCGCTGACGGAGCGGGCGCGCCCGCGCGCACAGGCCGCCGCATGCTCCGCGGCGAGGAGAGCGCGCGCAAGCTGGGCTCGATGGGCGCAATGACTGCCACGATGCGGCCGCTCAACAGCGCCGGCAGCGTGAGCCTGACGCTGGGCGGCGCGTCGGCCACGCTCTCGCCGGCCTCGCTCTACAGCACGGCTGGCAGCGTGGCCAGCATACATGCCACGCCCGCGCCGACCACGGCCGCATCGGTGCTCACGCTGAACCAGCCGAGCGTCATCAGCGGCGTCGCCACCACGGCCGGCGGCACCACGCCGCAGCTGCTGCAGGCGCGCCGCCCGGCCGCATCGCTCTTCATGCAGGGGACCGCTGTCAAATAGCCGTGTGCTCATTTCAGCAGTCCCGCCGTGCCCTGCAGGCTGCAAGTGCTATCGCCGTGAACAAGCCCCTAAGCGCGGTGCGGCGGCGCGCGCAGGGACAGAGCTCGCCCTTCGGCGTGGCGTTCTACGACGCGAGCGGCTCCAAGGCCGCCGGCGCGACCGCCAGCACGACCGCCAAGGGCAGCACGACCGCCAGCACCTGGCCGGCAGAGTCCGCCACCACGTGGCCGACCAGCGCGACCGTGGGCGCGTCGGGCACGGAGGCCTCGGGCGGGCAGCCGTGCAACGCCATGTCGCTGTACAATGCGCCCGCCAACTGCGGCCGCGTGGCGACCGGTGTGACGCTGTCGCCGACGCCGGTGCCGACGCCGCCGGCCGGCCCCGTGTGGGTGCCGGTGCGCCACCACATGTGAGGCGGCGCCCGCCGAGGTGCCCAACACGTCCGTCATCAGTGTCCAGTTTGGCACCGGTATCAGTACGGGCAGCAGTGCCCGCCCAGCAAGGGCTGGGGTAGGCATCGCCGGCCAGGCGCCCGCGCAGCCGTGCGGAGCAGCCACTGCCTGCATGCGCAACACCGCCTCAGCGGATCGATTCATGTAGATGATTCTGCTCTGCTTGGTACCTGTCAGGTGACTCAGTACATGTGCACGTTCTGAACTGGTTGCAGCAGCACTTTTTCCTTCTCTGGTGTCTAGGTCGCTCAATCATCTTACGCTTTACTTTTTTACCGTGGGCGCCGGCACTTGGCCTTGGTGGTGGTGCAGCTTTCAGGCGCATGCGGCCTCTCAGGGTCTCTTTGCTTGACACCCATAGCGGTGTGTTGCCTGGAGACTCTGAACTTGGTGGCAAGCTGACCTACTCAGGTTGCTGGGCATTTTTCGGCCCATTTACTACCCATCCAGGCTTGGCATACTGCCATGGCCTGCATGCGTGGCGCGTCCTGCAGGCACATACAGCTTTGCGGCACATTTAGTTGTTACGGGGCGCCCGCTTAGAGGCGCCCAGGCCCTGAGCGGCATGCCGGAGCGATTTGATCTGCTGGGAGACGCCAACCGCGCAGGAGGCCTGCAACCACGACCTGCCTTGCATGCTTTATTCTTGAGCTGGTGTGATGTGGCTGAGCAACTGACAGCGGCTTTGGTGTGTGCATGGGCATGGAGGGGAACAGGGCGGATGGCTGTAAATACATGCCAGACCTGGGCTCAGTTGCCTCCCGCAAGTCTTACATGCAGCATTGTCTCTTGAGGTGCATGCTGTGCTGCCCACAGCACTTGGCACTGATGAAAACGGGACGCTGCTGGGGGTGTGCGCGCTGGCTGTGGCGCGTGTCTCCCAGTCATCACATAGTCGCGGAAAGCGCTGCATCACTTGCCCGACCAAAGAAACTGCCAAGACCGCATGCTCAGAGGGACACTTGTGGAGTGTCCAGGACCCCGCACCTCTGCAAGGAAGTAAGATGGAAATTGGCAATGCGAGGCATCTGGCATGAGCTGGCCAGCGAGCATTGCCAGCAGCTGCAGTGTGAGCAAGCAGTGCTACTGCGTCCACCTTTGCCCCCCAGCTGACACTGCCAGACGCTTGCACTGTGTCCGTGACCATATGGACAAGGACGGACGTGCAACCCCGCCGGTATGAACAAAGCTCAGCCTACGACGGCGCCGTAATGTGAACGGCACACGCGGCCGCTCCCCCGCCCCGAGCGCGCCCGCGATGCGCGCCTCCAGCCTGCTCGCGCGCGGCTGGAAGCATGCCGACTGGAAGAAGCTGGCGCTCGCGTCGGCGGCCGGCCTGCTGCTCGGCGCGCTGCTGCTGCGCGGCTCAGATCGCTGGGGCACGGCGGCGCCCAGCATCCTCGACGTGCGCGCCCGGGCTGTGTGCTGCCGCAGCGCCGCTCTTCTGGAAGCTGTGCCTGTGTGGTGACAGGCGGGGGCAGCGCACAAGCTGCCCCTGGCGAGGCACTTGCAGAGCGTGGAGATGTTGCGCACCACCCGCGGATGGACGCTGTGGTGTGCACCTGGCCCAGGCACTGACACGTGCCCAAGCCTTCACGTGATAACTGTGACTGTATGTTGCGCTGCACTGCGCCGAACACAAGCCTGGTCTGCAGACTGCTCTGCTGCCGTTGGGCGCGCTGGCGGTCGAGACAGCCGGGCGCTGCCGAGCCTGCTGCGGCCGCAGTGACAAGGGCCGCGTCTGGGCTGCCGTCGCAGAGGCGGTGGGTTGCTTGCACAAGCAAGAGCCAGTTGTGACAGCCCCATGCATGGCTGAAGCCAGAAGGTCAGCTTCGTGGCTGGCTGTGTGAGCTGGTGAGACAGACTGGAAATGTTGCCACTCGGCCAGCCAGAGGCTGCTTCGCCTGGCGGCGGCGCCGGGGCTGCGCTCGGCCATCCGCCGCGCACACAGCCGCCCGCCCGGCCGCACCGGGCACCGGCAAGCCTGCGTGCTATTAAAGCAAGGCAGGAGCTCCACGGCTGGCATTACAGCGTGCTGTGTTCCGCGCCAGGTCGACGAGGAGCTGCCGGGCCTGGCGGCGGCGGTGGGCGCGGCGCCGCGCATGGCGGCCGTCGGGGACGCGCTCGGCTACCTGCCGAGCGCGGAGGGCGAGCCGCGCACCAGCTGGCGCCCGGTGGAGTGGATGGAGCTGCACGAGCAGTACCTGAAGGAGGTGGACGCGCACGCGCAGGAGGCGCGCGCCCGGGCCGGGCCCCATAGGTTAGGGTTAAAGCCACGCAGCCCTTCACGGTGAAGATGCTCCGGGACCTCGCAGCGCGCTGCTCGGCGCCCCACCCCGCGCGGCCGCCGACCCGCGGTCGGCGGGTGCAGGGTCGGCGGGTGCAGGGTAGGGTGGGGCCTGACCCTACCCTCACCCGGCGCAGGGCCTGCAGCTGCTGTTCTATGGGGACAGCATCACCGAGGCGTTCCGTGGCACGCTCATGGGCGTGCCGTACGACAAATTCCGTCCCGTGCCCGACGTGTTCGCCAAGCACTACGGCCGCCTGCGCGCCGGCGTCTTCTCCATCGCCGGTCCGCGCGCCGCTTGCCCTGCCACACCTTAGCAGGCACCCTGCCCTGCGCACAGGGATGCTTTCTGCCGGCCGCCAGTGCGAAATCTTTCCCTCCCGGAGCGCGCCAGCGCCCTGCCGGCGCGTCCCGCGGGCGCCGACCTGCACCCGCGGCCCCCGCGCCCACGGCCGCGCGCCCCGCAGGGGACACCTCGCGGAACCTGGCCTGGCGGCTGGAGCACGGCGAGGGCCCCGAGCGCCTGCGCCCGGCCGCGGTCGTCATCCTGGTCGGCACCAACGACCTCACCCAGCCCGAGCACCCGCTGGCGCGGCCCCAGCTCGGCCGTCGCGCCGCGGGCGGCGGCGCGCGCCGCGCGGCCTGCAGCGCACGCGTCGGCGTGGGCGCGGCCGACACGCCACGAATGCACCACAAGCACATGTGTTTAGACATCCTCTAGAGATCATTACAAGGGAAACTGCAGAATGGAAAATTGCGTGCGGAAGCCCCATTTTCGCAGCCGCCACAGCCGCCGCAGCGGGCGCGAATTGCCAGCCATGTGAGCGTAACCCTGACCCTAATCTCATGAGCCTAGGGCTGGCGCGCGCGGCAGGACCTGGACGACGACGAGGCCGTGAGCGCGTACATCGCGGCGGGCGTGCTGCTGGCCGCGCGGCGCGTGTGCGAGCAGGCGCCAGCCGCGCGCGTGGTCGTGCTGGCGCTCACGCCGCGCGGCGACCGCGGCCTCGACTGGCCCGCCAAGACGATGCACTCGTGGCCGTGCAAGCGCGCCCCGCAGCCCATTTGGGGCGTTGCCGGTCAGGCGCAGTTCATGATGAGAGGCGCGCAGTCGGGCGGGGGCGGTCGCGGGCGTCGCGGATGTGCTGACGGAGCGAGGGCGCGCAACGTGTGGATGTAACGGTGTCGCACTTCGACGCCGGCGGCGCCGAGGCCTTGGAGGCGTCGCGCTGCGGTGCCGGCGGCGCTGAAGCCTTGAAGGTGTCACTTTGCGAAGCTGACGGCGCCGACGCGCGCGCGCAGGTTCTCCAAGGCCATCCTGGCGACCAACGCGCGGCTGCGCGCGGCGGCGGCCGCCAACCAGACCTGCGCGCGCTTCCTGGACTGCAACGCCGTCTTCCTGGAGCCCGACAAGGAGGTGCAGCCCATAGGGTATGGTAGGACTTGGGTAGGGTTGGGCGCCCATATGCCGGGCCGCGCCTGGCGAGCCTGGTACGGCGGGCAGTCGAGCGGCCTGCCCTATGGTGTTCGCTCGCCTGACTGCGGGCACGGCGTGCTGTTCAGTGCGGTGCATTTGGATGAGCAGGCTGTTCTGGACACAGTCGCATGCCGGATGTTATCGACCAGATTGAAGGTGTTGCTGCACAGCCTGGAGCCTGGCTGAGCCCGACACGGTGATTCTGCTCGGGCGTTCGTCCCTATCTACACCACCGGCTAGGCCAATGCGCGGCTACCTCATTAGCTGACCGCCAGGACCTGTGGCTGTGCACCGCATCAAGGAGCGCAAGGCTCGGACGTGTGGCCAGCAAGCATGTCGGGGGCGAGAGCGCCATGTGCTGGTGTAAACGCGCGGGCAACGCGATCGGAAATGACACAGTTTCCGGGGCCACGCAGCACCTGAAGGAGGACAAGGCGGCCATGCGCATCAACCGCGCGCTCATGCCCGACGCGCTGCACCCGGAGGCCGTCGGCATGGACGCGCTCGCGCGCTGCCTGGCGCCCGCGCTCGCCCCGCACCTGCCGGTGACGCCCTAGGGCCTCAGGCGCGCGGAGTCGGCGCATCGAGGGACGGGCGCAGTTGGCCCCCGCACCAGCCGGTGACGCCCTAGGGCGTCAGGCGTTTAGTGTCGGCGCATCGAGGGACAGACGCAGGTCAGCAGACATGAACACTTCGCCTGGCGCGCACGATCTGGGGCTTGCTGGGCCAGACAAGGCAGGATGTAGGGTTGCCAAGCCGGCGCATGAGCAACCATATTGACCGCCAAGACGGCGCCGCCAGCTTGTGCTGGTCTTGTCCTGGCAGCATGAAGTAGCCACCTTGGTATGTGCAAACAGCCTGCAGGCACATGACACCTGGAAGTGTGACTTGGACGGTTTTGCGGACGTGCACGTCCGAGAGTCTTTGAAGGTGTGTGTTTTGTGCATGCATACAGTAACGCGTCGTGTGTCTGTGTGTCTGTGTGTCTGTCTGTCTATCATAGGCTCTAGTCAGAGCTAGCTGTCCTGTGTGCTGAGGATGGCCGTGACCCTGCACCTCAGTGCTGTAAACTATTGCATGCACTGTCGCCTCGAAGGCATTGGAATCCACCCCATCCTGTCGTGCATACGATAGGCGTCTGGTATCCACCCCATCCTGGTGGTGTAATGATAGGTGTAAGCGCGTGGACTTCCCGCTTGTCCCTCCTCCTCCCTCCATGTGAGCATGGGTGGATGCATGTGCATGTGGCAGGGTGGGGTAGGCCTGCGAGCGTGTTGCCGTCACGGGAACGCAGGCAGCTCTACTTTCACGCTTCCTACTCCCGGTGCTCCCAAGTGCTCCACCACCCAGCTGCTGTACCCTCTTGAGCGCTTGCAAGCAGCCGAGGGACAGCTGTCACACCACCTATACATATCCACCGTGAGATATTGTATGGCAGCAGGCATGAGCGGCCGGGTTGCCTGCGGCGCCTCTTGCAGCGGCCGCGTGGCTGCGCTCGCCGCGC
>JAABUY010004557.1_pt1 | contig 14452 bp, 17 predicted proteins | sample 5560271 | NCBI WGS metagenome assembly JAABUY01 (sample SAMN10711886, study PRJNA513374) | rock metagenome | isolation source: Antarctica rocks | place: Antarctica: Victoria Land, University Valley
GCCGCAGAGCTGGCACCTGCCGCCGGGCGCCGCGCCGGGCGCCGCCGGGCTGCCGGCGGGCGCGGGCGCGGCCCCGGCGGCGGCAGCAGCGCCTGCCCGAGAGCGCCCCCTGCCGCCCACGGGCTGCGTTTCAGCCGCACTGCTTGCGCACCAAGCACCACGTTGGCACTGCCGCAAGGAACGGGCACGGCGCCGCATCTGTATTGACGCGACTTCATATGCTGAAAGGCTGAGCCCGGGGGAGCTTGCAGGCGCCCCTGAGACAAAAACAAGACTGCGGGTCTTGCTTGCCAGGCACTCCCTTTTGTGCCAAGGCAGGTCTCCCTTGAGTTTGCACAGAATGCTCGAAACAGCACAGCGGGGCTTGCACGTGCAAGCCCTGGGCCGTAGTGGTTCAAGCAAGCATGGGTGCAAAACACAGCCCGGATGTGTTGCGTTAGGGGGCGCAGACGCGCCTGTCAGGGTTCGCAGCCTCCCACAGGCCAGCCGCAGCAGCAAGCCGAGCGCCGGCACGCCCAGCTGCCTCTTCACGCGCCGGCTGCGGGACGCTGCCGCCTCCTGCGCCTGTGCAGGCGGCCTGAGCACAGGGGACTGCGACAGGCCACTCAGGCACCCCCATCTGCACCCTCACTGGCAGGCTGGGGGCCTTCTCGGCTCTGCTTCGCAAACACGGTTGCTCCCGGCTGCGGCCTCACCTGCGGGGTGGACGCCGTTTGGCTGCGTGGCAGCGCGCGCGGCCTCGCCAGCCGTGCCTGCAGCGCCTGCTGCTAAGGTTGTGTCGCTTGGGCGCCTGGCTGCAGCTGCCACGCTCGCGGGGTGGACGCCATTTGGCCGCGCCTCCTCATCCGGGCTCTCGCCTGCCTCTGACTTGGTGGGCTCAGCCCCTGTTGCTAAGGGCCTCGCTGGCGGTCCTGCAGACACTGCGCATTGCACAAAACCCTTGGTGCTGCTTGCACTGGGCGCGTCTGGTATGCACCCACAGCTGAAGCTGTGGAGGCTGCAAGCCACTGCACCTGTGTACGCCACTCTCTGCGTATCACCCGCCGCTGTGGCTCCCTCGGCAGCGCCCAACTGCTCGACCTTGCCTGCCGCACGTGCGCATGCGGTGTTGTCATGCGTCAACTGCCACACCACCTCCACTTTACACAAGGGGGCAGGCAGTTGAGTAGCAAATATTACTAAATAGCTTGAACACACCATATAAGTCGTAAAAGATGGTGATTCCTCCGTCCAAGGTTGCATGCATTGCCGAGCGCCCCAGGGGCCCATTCAGCTGTGCAACATCTTCTGCGCCCGCTCCCGCAGCCTTCAGCGCGCTGCTGGAGAGCAGGGGCAGAGTCTCGTTCCTGCTGGGTGGGCTCTGCACTGCTTTGGTGCACGAGCAAGCCAGGGTGACTGAGCGTGTGTCAAGCAGGGAACATAGGAGGCAAGTTTACGCCAGCATCGCGTACATCGCGTCCCACAGCGCACAGGAGGCAATCTGAAATCACAGCCTGATGTGGCCCGGTTTGAGCGCGAGCCCGAGCTTGTGTGTTTATACAGGCGTCGGCTCTGCAACTCGAGTCGCTCCAGCTTGTTCCGCACTCGGGAGCCACCATGCTGAGGAGCTTGAGGAGTCGCAGCGGCCTGCTGTATGCAGGCATCGCAGGGCTCGGCGCCGCGGGCGTCGGCTCACTCCTGCAGTGGGTGAGCGCTCACATAATCCGCCCGCTCAGTGGATAGTACTTGAAGCCATTCTGTGCAACAAGCCAGCGTCTGCACCCGCGCATATGCAAGCGCCCTGCGGCGCTGTGCAGCGGGCGCCCGCGCCTGCCACTCACTGCGCTTGCGGATGGGCGCAGGATGTGGGCCCGACCGCGCACTGCGAGCAGGCGCCCAGCAGCGAGCCTGCCGGCGCGCTGGACCCCAAGGAGTGGCGCTCCTTCCGTGTTATGAGCAAGGAGCCAGTCACCAAGAACACACAGCAACTACGGTGTGGCGGGACGCTTCAGAACAGAGCTCGTTGCACAGTCGCCCGGTCGTAGCCTGAGTCTTGCCTGGTCTCGGGGCCTGTTGATGGCACAGCCGCAGCTGCTTTGCTGTGCAGACCGGCTGCGTTGTGCTGACACCAGGGACCGCCGAGCGCTGCGGAGTCCAGCAGTGGGGCTGCGCAGCTGAAGCATTTGCTGTGTCCCAGGTTTGCGCTGCCGGAGCTGGAGCAGGTGTCAGGCCTGCACGTCGCTTCGTGCCTACTCACAAGGTGCGTGCGCGCTGCCGGCGGCGGACGGCGGTGCACCGCGAGCGCAGCTCGAGTCTGCGGGCAGAGCTGCTTTGGGACGTTCAGCTCGAGGCAATAGACCACATGCATGTTCGAATGAATGCCCTTCTGCAACACCGTATGCATTCGCGTGCGCTGCGCAGGGCGCCCATAGGCTCCGAGAACCCAGACGGCTCTAAGAAGTTCGTGATCAGGCCCTACACGCCGACCAGCCCGCCGGACGCGCGGGGGTACCTGGACCTGGTGAGCTCGCGTGCTTGAAGTGTGCTTGGCTCAGGATGGAGCGCACTCTAGGGCTTTCATTGTTCGGAGCAGTCGCGTACTCTTGTCTGTAATAGCGCTGCAGCTGCTTGCGGCAGCATGCATGCGGGGGGTGCGCTCCAGCAGCGCGGCCTCGCGCCACCGGGTGGCGGCGTGAGGCGCGCGGCCGCGCGCGCGTCAGGTCGTCAAGGGCTACGAGCAGGGGAAGCTGTCCAAGCACATCGTGGGCCTGGAGGTGGGCGACACGCTGGAGTTCAAGGGCCCGGTCAGCAAGCTGGAGTATGCGCCCAACATGAAGAAGGCTCTCGGCATGGTGCCTCCGCGCCGTGTGTCGCTAGAATGTTGTGGTTGGTCTTACTGTCAGGATGACCAGTTGCCTCGACCAGTTGCCTTGACGAGGCTGCCGTCAGGATCAATAGGCTCACGGCCTGCAACAAAACACCCTTTCTCTACCATTGCCTGTGATGCTATGGCTACATATCATGCTGATGCTCTATGGGGTGCAAGCGCAGGTGGCAGGCGGGAGCGGGCTGACGCCGATGCTCCAGATAGCCTCGGAGGTGTTGCGGAATCCTGACGACAAGACGGAGGCGCGGCCCCATGGCAGCTGAGCGCGGTCACATAGAGCTGGGCACGACGGTGCTGTGGCTGGCGTGTGTGCACATGCACAGCACGAAGACTCGCCCTGACCCTGAGCGCTTTCGTCGTTTGGACAACAGGTGTCGCTCATCTTCGGGAACCAAACTGAGGACGACATCATCCTGAAGCAGGAGATCGATGACATGGCAAAGATGCACAAGAATTTCAAGGTGGGGGCGCCCTGCTATGAGATGCGCGCTGGGCGCATGTGTGCACAGCAGCCCCGTGTGCAGTGACCTGTACCAGACCTATCTAGCAGCCGTGTTATGCTATGGCCTGCACGTCCTCGCTCTGAGCAAATGCCTTTGATGCGCAACAGCAGCGGCAACGCCCTGCAGGTGTATTATGTCGTGGATGAGGCGCAGAGCCCGAGCTGGCGCGGCGGCGTGGGCTACGTAACGCCGCAGGTCCGCAAGCGTTGTGTTCTTGCTCAGGTGTCACTTCATAGCAGCCGCCTTGGTGATGTGCACCGGTTGCTCACGTAGCGCTCTTGCCGCAGATGGTGAAGGATCACCTGCCGCCGCCCGGCCCAGACACGCTTATCTTGGTGCGCCCTTTTGGGGCATGCAGCAGTTGCTGCGACACATTATGGCAAGTCCATGCTCCCTGACATGCATGCGTGCATGCATGCATGCAGCGTGCCGGCAATTTCTTACTGTTGTGAGGTCTAATCTGTGAACGGGCGCAGGTGTGCGGTGAGGAACCCTTCCAGCGCCTACCGCAATGCACCGCTCCATCGCCCCTTGAAGGGGGGCCTGGCAGTGTTTTGCTGTGTCAGTTCTCGCCGTGTCTGTCTGTCACCCAACCTGCACTTCACTGCATGCTCATGCCAGGCGCTGCCTGCCCGTTTCTGACATCCAGGCTGGCACATGCAGGCCCGCCGCCCATGATGAACGCCATCAGCGGCGACAAGGCCAAGGACAAGTCGCAGGGCGAGCTGACCGGCATCCTGAAGAAGCTGGGCTATGCGCCGGAGCAGGTGTTCAAGTTCTGAGTACGCACGGCAGCTGTCTGCTGCATCTAGAGAGGCGCTGTTGTGGCGTTGACAGTCGCAGTGGTTGTTGACAGTCACAAATGCATTAGACGCTTAGGACAGGCAGGCTAGATTTGTTGAACCTAGGTGGCAACATGATCCAGCATGCATGCACCCCTTTCACTCCAGGCAGGCTGATACCCTGCAGGGCAGGTGAATTGCAAATGTTCAAAAGAGCAGCTCAGCTGGCCTGCTTGCTCAAGCTGAGGATGTGAACAGCGCTAGACTGCGCCGCAATTGGATCAATGGCAATGCCTCAGCGCGAGGCACTGGCTGAGATACAGCCAAACAACACGCCGGACCATGCCTCACAAGTGGGCAAGTGCAAAGACAGCAGCGAGTCCCGCGAGCTCATACCTCGGCTGGTCAGCAAGATCGCCGACTTGGAGCAGAAGCTGTATGCAGGGGAGCTGTGGGGCGGTGCGGGCGCATAGCTTGTGATGGAGCACGCAGACCTGCCGCTCACAGAACAGACCTCCTGACCCCCTGCCTCTAGCCACCTCTAGCCACCGGCACTGGGCATGCCTAGGCCTCGAGGGATTGGTGACCTGGGTGCCTGTGTGCATGAAGGAGACAGCGGAGAGGATGGCCTGCTGTCCAAGGTGTCGCGCTTCTTTGCGCAGTCGTCCTCCACCCTGTCGCGGCGCCTGTCGCTTGGGTGTGCGCCCTGCTCACCCGCTGTGTCTCTATAAAATCACTTTTAACGCTTGGCGCTTCAAGCAAGCTTCACGTTGAAAGCTCGGCCTCTGCGCTCTTTCCATCGGTGTCCGGGTCGGGGGCGCAGCGGGGACGATGACGCCGGCGAGGAGAACGCGCCGCTGGGCGCGGCGATGGAGGCCAGGACGCAGAAGGCGGCCGCGCAGATCATCATTGACCTGACCGAGCGCCTGCACGAGGCGGAGGCGCAGGCAGAGCTGCTCTGCGCGCGCGTGCAGGCCCGCCGGCTCGTCCAGGTGCCCCGGCCGGCCTGCCCAGGCACCGCGCCGCCGCGTGCCTGGATGCAAGTTCCTTTGACGGCTGCCGCGCCGCCGCGCGACATCACCACACCTGGCGCCCTGCTGCACAGCGCACCATGCTATGCATCCAGCTACTGTGTGGACGGCAGAAAGGGCAGGGCTGCTTGTTGTTGCAGATACAGGCTTCCAGCGGCGCACCGCCCCTGCTGCGGCAGGCAGCAGCGCCGGCGCCTGCGACGGCGGTTGGCCAGGAGCGCGCAGCGTCCGAGGAGGCCGCAGCGGCTGACGTCTTCGCCGCCCGGGAGCGGGCAGCCGCCGCGGAGGCCGGCGCGGCCGACGCTGCGCGGGCGGCAGCGGACGAGGGACGGGCCGCGGCGGACGCGCGCGCAGAGCTGGCGGAGGCGCGCGATGCGCTGGCGCAGGCGGCCACGGCCCGGCTCGCGGCGGAGGCGTTCGCAGAGACTGCGAGTGCGGCGATCGCCGCGGCGGAGGCGGCCGCGGAGGGCGCAGCTGCGGCGGCCGAGGCGCGCGCAGCGGCCGCGGAGGACGCCGCCGCGATCGTGCGGGCCGACGCGGCTGCCGCGCGCGCCCGGGCCGCAAAGGTCGAGGAGGCCGCTGCGGAGGCGCTGTCAACCGCGACCTCGCAGTGGGAGGGGCAGCTGACTGCGGTGCGCGACGAGCTGGCGGGTACGCGGGAGCGCCTCGAGCGGCAGCGCACCGCCGGCGAGCTCGCTAAGGCGCGCGGGGCGGAGCTGGCGGGCGCGCTGGAGGGCGTGCAGGGTGCGCCGCTCAGGGGCGCCGCGCCCCGTGCTGCAAAGGGGGCGCCGCTGCGCGCTGCTCTGGTGTCAGGAAATGCCGGACTGCCAGGTACGCCATGCGCGCTGCAATCTTCGCAGCGTGAACACCTAGACACCCAGTGGTTCAGCAGCACATGCAGGCTGCTGCGCGATGCGGGCATGGTGGCTCCGCATGCCAGGGCGCGCCCGCACCGACAGGCAGCCCTCCTGTCACCAAGGTGCTGCATGTTTGGGAGCAGGTAGGGTCGCCGAGCTCGAACAGGCGCGCCGCGCCACCGAGGCAGCGCTCGCCGCCGCTAAGGCGGCCGCGCAGCAGCAGGCGGACGCCGGGCACGCGCGCGTGTCCGAGCTCGTGGCGGCGCTCGCGGCGGCGCGCGCCGACGGGGAGGCCGCCGCGCAGGCCGCCGCTGGCGCGGCCGACGAGGCGCGCGGCGCTGCCGCTGCGCTGGCACAGCAGGTGTGCGCGTCGGAAGCCAAGCTTGAGCTCCTGCATATCCTGGCATGGACTGGGAGCACACACTTGCCCGAGTCCGGCAACCCAATAAGTAGTTAGGTAAGAATGTGTTGCACCTGCACCATGCGCGCACAAACTGGGCACATTTAACAACCCGTGCTGGCATGCATCAGCAGGAGCATAGGGATGCACCACAGCACTCTGCCTATGGGAAGCACCTGCACCTTCATATGCAGAGGCCGCCGTGCTGAGTGCTGCGGTGTATGCAGGTGGACGAGGCCACGGCGGCGTCCGCAGCCGCGGCTGCATCCGCTGCCGGCTGGGAGCGGCGCTTCATGGAGGAGCGCGCTCTGCGCCGCGACGTGCGGCCCCGCCTCCTCGCCCTGTGACGTGGTGGGCCCGCTTTGGCAGAGGCGGGCGCTCAATGCGGGCCGCCCGGCCGCAGCAGGACCGACCGCATGTGTGGACGTCTGGGTGTTGTTCAAAGGAGCGTTGATAGGCGTTTTGGTGCCCGTGCAGCGCGTATTTTGTTATCACTATACAGATATGCAAGCAAGCGCTTATGTGTTGGCCGGCGGAAGCCACCCTGCAAGGCCAGGGGCGCCGAGCTGGCGTGAGCCGCGCGCAAGCCTCGCGCCACGTGCTCACGCGGCCCCCCCGGCACCGAGGGCCTCGCCCCGATCGCGCGCAGCTGCATGAGGCGCTGCAGCTGATGCGCGGCAACATCCGCGTGCTTGTGCGCGTGCGGCCCGGGCTGCCCAACCCTAAACCCGAGCTGGAGAGGGTAGGGTCCGACTCGGTCATCAGCTTCCGCATGCCGGGCGCGCTGACCATTAGCCCGCCCGAGCGCCGCGTCGCCGACTTCGAGTTCGACACCGTGCTGGGCCCAGCCTCCACGCAGGCGCGCGCGGCGTGGCCCAGGCCGCAGGCCCTTGCTCTCAGCTGCCACGCGCGGCTGCGGCGGCCGCCTCTGCGGGGCGCGAGGCCGTGCGCGCGCGCAGGCAGACGTGTTTGCGGAGGTCGTGCCGCTGGTGCACTCTGTGCTGGACGGCTACAACGCGTGCATTTTTGCCTATGGCCAGACGGGCAGGCGCGGGCACGCGCCGCTCCAGCCGGGACATCAGCAGTCAGCCCGCCGTGGCGCGCGCGCGTGCCAAGCTCCTGCGGTACGCCGCTCACCCGCGGGTTTGCTGACCCTCTGTCAGGGACGCGCGCAGCGGCAAGACGCACACGATGCAGGGCCCGCCTGACGACCCAGGTCCGTGCCAGGCACCTCACTCCGGCAGCTGTGCTTGCTGTCACGCCGTGTCACCGCGTGGTGGCTAAGACGCCGCGGCCTGGGCTTTGCAGGGCTGAGCGCGCGCGCGCTCGAGATGCTGTTCGCGGCGCTGCAAGCGGAGGCCGGCGGGGGGCGCCGCGAGATGACCGTTGCGATGCTGGAGGTGGGTGGGGCAGATACGCGCCGTTGCGCGCGAGCCCCGCAGCCCAGCGCCCCTATCGAGCATGCGCGCACACATGCACCTTTATACCGCGTGCAGGTGTACAATGAGGAGGTGCGGGATCTGCTGGCAGCGCCCGGCAGCCCGGCGCGGCCGCTAGACGTCTCCGCGCTCGCCGCGGGCGCCCTGCCGCCAGGCGCGCGCCCGCATCCATGCAGGCTGTGCGGCTCCAGGTGCTAACAGCCGCGGCCACGCGGTGCCCGCCTTGGCTCTGCAGCCCGCGCTGGGCCGCGCCCCCCCACGCCGCGCTGCCGCAGCGTGGCCAGCCTGGCTGCCAGGGGCATGGACAGTGCTGTGCCAGGCATGGCACCGCCGCAAGCAAAAAATTGTAGCATGCAAGAGTCCTAGCAGCAAACCTGCACAATCAACTTTCCTGTTGTGAGCCAGCGTGCACACTCCATCTCAAGCAAGTCCCCGCAGGTGCGGAGCGCATCGCGGGGCTCACCTGGCGGCCGGTGGCGGCGCCGGGCGACGTGGCGGGCGCGCTGGCGCGGGGCCAGGCCGCGCGCGCGACCGGCGCGACCGCCATGAACGACGCGTCCTCGCGCAGCCACGCGCTGCTGGCTGTGCACCTGGCGCCTGCAGCGCCCGGCGGCGCCGCAACCACGCTGCACCTGGTTGACCTGGCAGGCGCGCCGCCATTTGCATCACCTGGGGTTCAAGCTCGCATGTCCGCCAGCGATGTGCATGCATAGAAACTGTGTGGCCCTGCCCCTGTGTCGTCCGAAGGGGATGATTGCTCATCGACGCAAGGCTGGCCAATGGGAGGGAGCCTGGCCGCCAGGCATCGCGGATGTGTGTTGACACAGGGCGGGGCGCGCGCAGGCTCGGAGCGGGTCGCGCGCAGCGAGGCGGCGGGGCAGGCGCTGCGGGAGGCGGGCGCGATCAACCGCTCGCTGGCGGCGCTCGGCGACGTCGTGGCCGCGCTGCAGCGCAAGGCCGCGCATATCCCCTTCCGCAACTCGCGGCTCACGCAGGCGCGCGCTGCCCTCCGCGCATCCCCCCGGCGCGCGCGCCGCGGCCGGGGGCGCTTGAGCGGGGCGGCCGCTGAGCGGCACTGTGCTGCCCGCATGTCTTGACGAGACGGGACACTGCTACCTGATACTGGCTTCGCATGCACCCGCGCTCAGCCGCTCGGGCTTGATCTGCAACAAGGACTGAGGCCTTGGGAGCCGTGCGCGCCTGGCGCAGGTCCTGCAGGACTCGCTGTGCGGCAGCAGCAAGGTGCTGCTTGTGGCTAACCTGGCGCCGGAGGCTGCATCGGCGGCAGAGACGCTGAGCTCCCTTGCGTTCGCCGCGCGCGCCGCCAAGGTGCCGCTCACCGCATCATGCCGTCCCTGGACGCGGGCGGGCCTGGCAGCTCTTGTGCTCCGACAGGCTGCAGGCATGAGCAGGGTGTGTGCACAAGTGCATGCCTACCACAGCAGCTCATGTGCGTGCCTTTGCTTTCCAGCCAGGTGTGGATTGCATGCGGCGAGCACTCACCTAATTGGTACACGTTTCACAGCTGACGCATGATGCATGCATGCGCTCTGCGCAACACGCACGCCCTGCTGCCGCCCAGGCAACAGGCGCGCCCGCTTATCAGAGACCAGGGGCGAGGGCAGCATGCACCGTTCAGGTGGAGCTGGGCGCCACCAAGAAGGGCGTGCCGCTGGGGGCCGCGCCCGCCGGCTCGCCCGCCGGCGGCCTGCGCCGTGCTGGCCCGGAGGACGGCGGCGGCTCGGCCGGCAGCGCGCGCGCGAGCCCGGTCGGGTTCGCGCCGGCGGGCCACCAGCGCCGCGGACGCGCCTGATACTGCCTGCATTTGTCTGCCTACACAGAGACGCTGTGATGATGAGTGCCAACACAGAGACGAGCGCGTCTGCTGACAACGTTGCACAGTCAACTTGTTACGTATGCTTGAGTTTGGACTGGGAGCTAGGCTGGGTTGTAAACGCGGGTGTCTTAGGCTGCTTCTGGGTGCAGGAACGGGCCGACGAGAATATCTAGCTTGCTGCTCGTACATGGGAGGAGGCCCTATATTATGCCTAGCTAGGCATAATTTCAAGTTGCTAGGGCCTGGTATGGATCGCTGATTGCTGACGCTGAGAGTCGTCTCCGCCTTCGAGTTCTAGAGCTATCAGGCCGCCCTGCCCGCTTCTCCGCTTGGCAGCCCGGATGGAGTGCCGCGGCGGGGACGGCCCGAGGCCCGCAGCATTTGCCGCCACGTGCCTGGGCGGGCTGGGCGGGGCGCTGCCGCTGCCGCTGCCCGCGCGCGAGCGCAGCGCCGAGTGCGGCAGCACCGGAGCGCCCGGCCACAGGCAGCCGCCCACCGCGGCATCCCAGCAGTTCCCAGGGCAGTGGGGCCGGCGGCCTGCGCGGCGCTCCGAGACATCCAGCCACGGCTGGCCGGGGAGCACGAGCGGGGCGAGGAGCAGCGCCAGTGCCGGTGGCGAGCTGCTTGTGCGCTCCCTGCCGTCGCTGGCTGGGGCGGAGGCGCTGCTCCGTGCAGTGTGACGGGCGCGCATGCAGAGTCGCGCACGCAGAGTCAGATTGGCGGGTGCCCCGTGCGACGCTGCAGCCGACCTGACTGGACCGCTGCCGCTGCGTAGGAGAGCGGCTATGGACCGGCGCAGGCAGCGTGGCTGTGGCCCTTTTCCTTGATAGGAAAAGGTACGCGCCGAACGGCATATTGCGGCGTATCAGGTTGCTGCTCGTGCGCCACACACTGCGGCCTGTTACGCGCTGTCGCAGTATGTCTGCCTGCATACTTGCCAGTTAGATATACCGTCCAGGCGCTTGCAACCAAGCACACGCGGGCGCACGCACCCAGGACGACGAAAGCGAGCGGCCGGGGATGGGCGCAAGCGCGTGATGGTCCTGATGAGCGACACAGGCGGCGGCCACCGCGCGAGCGCTGAGGCTCTGAAGGCGGGCTTCCAAAAACTGTACGGCGACAAGTATGAGGCGCGCTCGCCCCACTCGTCCCGCGGCCCCTCCGCCGCCGCCCTGCCAAAGGAGGAGCGGTCACAGTCTTATTATGCTGCTTGCAGCACACAGCACATAGAGCCCTTGTCTATAAAGGCGCTCAGGGTTTCTGTTTTCATGCTTCAGGCTGGCTCAGCAGCCCATGCGGGCGCGAGCGCACGCGCGCGCACAGGTGGAATATGTCGACATCTGGTCCCACTACACGCCGTACCCCTTCAACCAGATCCCGCGCAGCTACTCCTTCATGGTCGCGCACCCGGCGCTGTGGAAGTTCAACTACTACCTGCAGCAGCCGCGCTGGGTGCACGTGCCCACGCAGCGCATGTGGGCGCCGTTCGTGTCGCGCCAGGCGCGCGCCCGCGCAGCCACAGGCGCTACGTGTCACTTGCAAAGCGTGCGCGCCCTGCAGAGCAGCACTGCAACGCGCGGGCGCAAAAGCAGGGGCACCCTGTGGCCCTGCGTCGGCCTGGGTGCCCTGGCAGGGCGCTGCGCGGCCTCGCTGGCGGCGGCACTCACCCGACACGGAGCCTCGTGCGCAACTGGCAATGCAACACACGTGTTGCACAAGCCCTGCAGCTGATGCGGTCGCTGCGGTGCAGGTGGCCCGCGCATTCGAGCAGTTTGAGCCAGACCTGGTCGTGAGCGTGCACCCGCTGATGCAGATCATCCCAGCGCGCGTCAACGCTGCCCGTGCCCGGTGCGCCCCGAGGCGCACCCGTGCCGAGCTCACGCCGGCAGCTGGCGGCACTGCGACTGCCATGCCCCGAATTCCAAGCGCGAGGGCGTGCGTGTGCACGGCCTCCCTCACTGGCAGGAAGATGTTCCAATGAGGGGCGCTGGCGTGTCCGCTGGTCAGCCGCGCCCGCCTTGCTTCTCAGCATGGCAGGGATGCGGGCATGGCCCGTGCATGACACAGTATGCACCACGGTGGCAAGCAGACCTCGCCCGCCCTGTCCCCCAGCAGTGCAGGAACGCGGGCCGGGCCGGTCCGGCAGCGCCGCGAGCGCAGCGCGGCGCCAGAGGTCTTCGCACTCGCTGCTCGATGCGCGCTCCCAGCGCTCGAAGCGTGAGCCGCGGGCGCCGCGGCCTACTTATTTCATGCTTTCTCATGTATTGTCATATACTCCCAATTTCTTATCCTCTACCCTTATGCGCAGGCAGCGCGGCGTGGACCCGGCGCCGTTCGCGACGGTCGTGACCGACCTCACCACCTGCCACAACACCTGGTTCTACCGTGGCGTCGACCGCTGCTTCGTGCCGACCGAGACGTGCCGGCGGCGCGCGCTGCGCATGGGCCTGCGCGCGGACCAGGCGCGCGCCGCCCCACCTGTCCTGCTGTCCTGGGGGTTGTCCCGGTGCCTTGCAGCCTACCTGTGTCTGCACGCAGGGACCCGCCGTGCAGCCGCCTGCCGGCGGCCTCCAAGGAAGGCAGAAACCTTTTATATGGTAGGCCGGGCCCGACCGGCCTGCAGGCCTGACCGGCCGCAGCGGCGGCCGAGCCGGCCGCTCGCCCTAGTGCCGGGCGCAACAGGTGGAGCGCCGCGCCGCGCGCAGGTGACCATGCACGGGCTGCCCATCCGGCCGGCGTTCAGCGAGAAGCGCGCGCCGCAGCCCGTGCTGCGCAAGCGCCTGGGCATGGCCCAGCACCTGCCGGCCGTGCTGCTGGTCGGTGCGCGCCCCGCGCCGCGGGGCCGGTCGGGGGGGCGCGCAGCGCAGGCGCCGGGGCGGGCCTGCCGGCCGCTTGTGTGCGGCGGCGCGCGGGGCAAGTGGCGTGAGGGAGGCCGGGCTTTGCATGGTGCGACTTTGCTGATGCAGACCTGGCTGGTGGATCTGCAGACAGACCTTCCTGCGCTCTGGGTGTGCGCAGCGCCACAGCAAGCGCACTCGACCGCGCGCTGTGCAACCTTGCTCAGCACGGCATGCTGCGGCTCCTCGTCCTGGCGAGCGCATCGGAGTGACGGACGACAAGGAGGTGCTCGGGCAGGGCGTGGCCTGGGCGGGCTCACGTGAGCATTTGTAGCGCGGCCGGTGGGGGAGTGTCCTGCTCGGTGACGCGGCGGCGCGGCGCAGGCGGCGGCGAGGGCATGGGCGCGATCGAGGCGACGCTCGATGCGATCGCGGCAGCATGCGGCGGCGCCTGCCAGGTCGTGGCCATCTGCGGCCGCAACAAGAAGCTCGCGCGGCGCCTGCAGAACAGGTGGGCGGCGCGCCCGCGCGCCCGCTCGCATAAAGGAGGGCAGCGCGGTCTGAGCCCGTGCGTGTTGCTTGAGATGCTGCAGGCATGTGCCGCGCGGCTACCGAAGCCCGCAAGATGTACGCCTGAATGGCAGCAGCCCCGTGCGCTCGCGAAAGACAGCGAGCGCGGGCGCGCACCAGGGCGCCGCCCGCCAGCCAGCAGGACGGCGCGGGTCGGGACAGCGTGCGGCGCTGCGGCTCAGGGCATGAGCGCGCGCGCACAGGGTGTTCCCGGGCGGCATGCGCGTGCTGGTCAAGGGCTTTGTGGGCAACATGTCCGAGTGGATGTCCGCCTGCAATGTCATCGTGACGAAGGCCGGGCCTGGCACGATTGCCGAGGCGCTCATCTGCGGCCTGCCGGTCGTCCTCAACGGCTTCATCCCCTGCCAGGCGCGCTTGCACGGACGCAACGCATCGCGCGCCGCGGCCGGCGGGCCGGCGCGCCGTCGAGCTGGCTGGCCGCTAGTCTGAGCCGCTGGCTGCGGGGCACACCAGGTCCCACCGTGCGCTGCGTGTTTGATGCCGCAGTCACTGGCTCCTGGCGGCGCAGGCGCCAGCAGCACGGCCCCGTGCTCTGCCCTAACCCTACCCTGGTCCCCGCGCAGGAGTTTGGCAATGTGGAGTACGTCGTGGACAATGGCTTCGGCATCTTCCAGCGCGAGCCGGAGCGCATCGCGGCGCAGCTGTCCGCCTGGTTCAGCACCGAGCGCGCGGCGCTGGACGCCATCGCCCGGCGCTGCGCGGAGGTCCGGCGCCCTGTGGCCTGCAGCCGGGCAGCCCGCGCCGCCTGCGCGGCTTGTCTGAGCCCTGTCTTTTGCTGTCGCCGGTGCGCGCGCGCTGCCGGCTGCGGCCGCCGCCGCGCGCGCGGAGTTGGAAGCCTGCGCGCCGCGCTCGGCCCGGCGCGCGGCTGTTAGCGGGGCGCGGTCATGCTAGCGGTTCTGGTCGCTGCGGGTGCGACTGGCGTGCCGAATTGCTGACACACAATGCAGGGTGCCTGCCTGCTATCGCCTCCTCCCTGCGTGGCGCGGAGGCACCCTCTGTCTTTGCTGCGCGACGTGTCCTGCATCCGGCCGGCACCCCAGGCGACCGGGAGGTAGTCGCTGGCAGGGGCGTGGCTGGCACACAGCCCAAGGGGCGCGCCAGGGGGCCTGGGCCAGGCGCGCGAGCGGGCGCTGAGGCGCACGCACGCGGGGGGCGGCGCGCAGGCGGGCCGGCCATTCCAGTTCGCGCTGTTCCGCATCGTCGCCGACCTGGCCGAGATGGCGGAGGCGCCGCGGCTGCGCGTGCCGGCCGCGCCGCGCCGCGCCGACTACCAGGCCGCATGACCAGGGACGGCGGCGCTCGCGCTACG
>JAABUY010004564.1_pt1 | contig 14441 bp, 23 predicted proteins | sample 5560271 | NCBI WGS metagenome assembly JAABUY01 (sample SAMN10711886, study PRJNA513374) | rock metagenome | isolation source: Antarctica rocks | place: Antarctica: Victoria Land, University Valley
CAGGATGAGAGGCGTGCGCACCCCCCACAACGCGTTGAGCGGGAAGAAGGGGTCGTCGGCGCCGATGCTGCTGACCAGCACGACGCGCTGCACGCGGCCTTGCCGCTGTGCCGCGGTCACCAGGTTGGCCACGCCCTGTCGGCCCCGGCGCAGGTGCAATGTCAGGCTCAGGGCAGTGCCCGCAGTGGGTCCCCTGCAGCTCTCCGCAGCTGTGCTTGTGCATGAGAGGTTGCTGCTTATGCCGCTCTAAGAGTGAGTTGCATCTCCAGACACGTCAGGTCACCAGCAGCAAGCAAAATCGGACTCGCCAGGTCTGCAGCAGGCAGGCGCGCCTGGAAGTCGACATTGTACGGCCCGAAGGGGTCCAGCGCGGCGCGCGTGCCCGTGGCGATGAGCAGCGCGTTGCAGCCGCCCAGCGCGCGCGGCAGCGTCGCGTACTGGAACACGTCGCCCGCCACCAGCTCCACGCCGCGCTCCGGCCCTGGCAGCACTGCTGCCTGCCCCGCAGGCGGCGCAGCCGGCGTCGCCGGCCGCCGCTGGCTGCACGGGCGGCCATGCCCCCATGCGCATGCGTGCGCTGCACCGGACCGATGCGCATGAACCGTGAGTGGCGGCTTGATCACAACGCGGCAGCACATGGGCACGCAAGCACATTGTCAACACGTAAGTGCGCGGCTCCGTCGCAGTGGCAAACCACCCCTCAGCTGATGCCGCGCGTGTACCTACCGGCTATCACAGCACACACATGGCATTTTTAACGCATGCCTGATGACTGCTTATCTGCAAGCATCAACAGCCATAATGGAGCAAGCTGTGACAAGCACCCATATGGCAAAAATACAAGTTAAGGGGGGCGCACAGAACACAGTCAGGCTCTAGCGCCCGAGCCTCCTCTGGCAACCTGCACCAGCTCTGCTGCTCCGCTGCCGCGGGGCGCGCGCACCGCGGCAGCCACGTTGCGCACAAGCGCGCGCACGGGCACGCCCTCCGCGACCAGGCGCTCGACAATTGCGCGCCCGGTGCCGCCGGTCGCGCCCGCTACCAGCGCGCGCACGCCCGCAAAGCCGCCGGTCGCCTCGCGCGAGCGCTCGCCCAGCGGCGCAACCGGCACCACCTCCGAGTCCGACGGCGTCCAGTCCTCGCCCGCGCTCGACACTGGGCAAGACGCAGCCGTATGTGAGGTGCCCGCAGGCCTGCCTGGTGCGTCTCCCGCTGCTTGGCAGAGCCGCTGCGGCGGTGCTGCGGGCGGAGCCCCCTCCACCAGTAGCGTCGCCGACAGACTATTCTGAAAGGCTTGCCCACGCTCCAGCCTTTCACACTGTAACTGGCTTGAATTCCCCAGCAGCTGTTCATGCTGCAACTGTGAAGATGCAGCGGCCAGCGAGTTGTGCAGGCAGGCCACTGCTATGCGCGTCCAGCCTGTGCCGCTAGCTGTAACAAGAGCTGATACAGGTTGTACCAAAGCTTGAGTGCGAGCTCAGCCTTATCGTGCTGCCCAAGAGCCTTCCGAACAGACGATAGCAAACGATGTGCAGCTCAGGCGTGCCCGTGATGTAGCGGTCATTTTCGTACTGAGCACGAAGCTCACGCTGTAGCCTGCGGTGTGCCCTCCTGTGGCACTTGAACGCCCGCAAGTGTGCGTGACCTTGCACATGGAACAAGTCAGAACAGCTTGTTGCGCCGCCCGCTCTGTGCGTGGCCAGCATGTCTGCCGGAGCACCGCGCTATGTTGACGCCGTGTGTGTATCTGTGAACTCTGCAGGTTCAAAGACAAAGTGACAAGGTAGAGGCACTAGCTAGTTCACCAGGCACTAGCCAGTTCACAGGCAGGTAGCAAGGACATGACGTCCGGGCCGGATGTCAGAAAGGGCCATGTGATCACAGCTTTTCATAGCTTGCTTCACTTGCTGCCAGGCGCATGGAGCGCACAAGTACCTGAAGTCATGCCCTGACGCGTATGTACTCGAGCATGCTGCGCATCTCAGAGTTCATTACTGTGTGATTGTTCTCCTGTGGTAGCGTGGGCATGGACATCAGTGCCCTTGGTCCAAGCACAGCCGCTGCCGGTGAGCCATCATTGCAAAATGAACCGGCAACTGACCTTCAGTGCAAGCTTAGCCATTTGCAATTTGGAACATGCTTGTATGCAGTCAGCCAACGCGCTGCTCTCACCGAAGTGCGCCTGGCTGTGCGTAAGCAGAGCTGGTGCCAATATGGCCCGCCAAGCAGTCAGCGAGCGTGCGACTAACTTAACGAGCCCCTGGAGCAGAGGCAAATGATTCAGGTAAGTCAGCACTCAGGGAGTGGTGCTTGGGAATTACACGCCGAACGTGCCTGGAACGTGTAGGACCTGCCTCAATGCCTCAGTGCTTCTTGAGGGGCTCTTGCCACATGCCTGAGCACAGACACTGCCCTGGTCAACACTCCAGTTGTTGCAGTACACCTTGCAGAGTCAGCCAAGCGGGAGCGGAGACTTGGCAAGCATCTGCACCTTTCTTTTGGAAGCCTGGCGCTGCTTTCTGAGGGCCCACCTGCCACAGCAGCACTGTAGCTGGACACAGTGCGTCACCTCACCAGCAGTAGTGAGCACAGAGTGCGAGATCATGCTGGAACATGCCTGTGTTGGTCGCTGTACGGGTAGGAGCACAGGGGCTGCCACGGCGCCCACAGCTGTGCAGATGCCCGCGATAATAAGAACCACCTGCACATCGGCTGATGCTTAATGTGCGGCCAAAAAAACAAGACAAATTGCCGTTGATCGAGCATGCTCAAAGCTCACCGTCAGGCGCCCCCTGGTGGCTCCTCTGGCACCGGCTTGTGCTGCGGCCATGCACTGCGAGAATGCAGTAGGCGGATGTCATACACACAGAGCCACTCATGAGGAAGCTCTCTCAAAGCACAGCCACCCCCCCGAATGCGAGGCAACGGCTCCCGAATGTCCCTTAGGATGAATGGGCAGGTTCGTTGGGCGGAGCACGCCCCACTTCTGCAGTCTGCGGCGCCTCCTACCTCCGCCCACCAAGCTCCCGCCTCCCAGCTCCCAGCCCCCGCGCGCACGCGCCAGCTCCAAGCAAACACCTGTTTTATGGTGGGTAAGCCAAAGAAACGTGGTGATAGCGGCTTCAGGCGACGGCGCGCCGACGGTGCGAGCCGCGATGGACTGCTACGGGTTCCAACTGGCCTCTCTGTCGCCCACCGAGCAGTCGCAGCGCGCGGTGCGCGGCCCCGCGTCCCCAGGGGTGGCCTCCAACAGGGGCACTCCCGCCGCACACCTTGTGCCCCTGCGCTGGCAGAGGCGCTGCAGCAGGCCCGCCGCAGGCCAGGCCCTGAGGCGCGTGCAGCTACTACGGGCTGACGCCTGGGTGGTGCGCGCACGCGCGCAGGCATGTGCTGCGCAAGCTACGATTATGGCTAAGAAGTGGGCGACCCTCGCGCCCACCTGGGAGCCCACGCACGGCGGCCCAGCGCCCCCCATTCTCAAGAACTTGGTCCGCAAGCACGGCATCCCGCCCGAGCGCCGCCCGGCGCTGTGGCTCCAGTTCTCCGGCGGCGCCGCGCGCCGCGCCGCCGAGGCCGCGCCCAACGCGCTGTTCGCGCGGCTGCTGCGCCGCGCGGCCGCCGGCTCGGCAATCAGCGCTGCCGACGTGGGCCCTGAGCTCACGCGCGCGTTCGGGCCGCACAAGCTGCTCGGCAGCGTGGCGGGCGTCGTCGGCGTGACCAGCCTCCTGCAGGCGCGCCGAGAGCTTCACAGGGTTTAGATGGCGCATGTGTTGCGTGGCGCTCGAGCTGTGCCCTAGCTTGTTCGGGCCGCGAGCTGTGTTTGGCAGCGTTGGCTGGCACTGGGGGTAGTGCCTGCTGCACACCTGCCGGCCGCTTGGCAAGTGTCAAGCTGGGCGTGTGCTGCTCTGCTTGTGCCCGAGGCGTGCCCTAGCGCGTGTCGGGCCGCACGCGCTGCTCAGGAGCGTGGCCGGCTTGCTGTTTCAGCCTGCCGCAGCGGCGCTGGCGTGTTCAGTTTCGGGTGCTGCTGTGCCGCCTGCTCAAGCTGTGCCCTAGCAGTGCCGGGCCGCACGCGCCGCTCAGCCCGCAAGGCTTGGGTTTGTGCAGGCTGCCTCCCGCGCAGGGCACATCTAACGGCTGTTGCCCGTGCACTGTGTGAAGGGCAGGGTACGCTAAAGACCTGGGTGTGCTGCAACTGTCAAGCGGCGCGCTGGGCTCTTCCTTCGCATTCTGTGGCAGCCTCTGCTTGCTTCATTCTACGAGTACGGAGGGGTGACATTCTTGATTTGGATGCGGGCAGAGTGCGCAGGGTGCGCAGTAGGGGCGCACTGCAGACGACATGCGCAGAGCGCCTTCATTTTGGCGCCCAGCGCGTCCGTGCTGTGCGACCCGCTGACCGGGGCGGCGCCCCCCCGCAGGCGTACGAGCAGTACAGCGGGGCGGACCTGGGCGCGGCCGCGCGCGCGGGCCTGGCGCGCGTGGCGGGCCTGCTGCTGGTGGTATTTACGCCCGTGCGCGCGGAGATCGCCTTCTGGGCGTTGGTCGCGCTGGTTGAGGACCGCCTGCCGGCCAGCTGCGTGCTCAAGGCGCGCGCCTGGGCCGTAACCCTAGCCCTCGCCTGCACGCCGCGCATATTGCAGGCGACCGCGTCGGCGCTGAGCAGCGGCGGGCCGCTGCTGGGCCGGTGTCGTGCCTGAGCTGCGTATGCCAGCCTGAGTGGCCTGGCAGGCTGTGGCGCCCCTACACGCCACCTTGAAACCTGTCTTTGTCAAGGAGAGGGTTTCAGCAGCAGTTTGCACTGTCAGGCACGGGCTGCACACTGTTCAAGGAGGAATCTCAAGAGGCAACAGCCGGGGCTGGCCCGTGTGCGTATCTGTGCGCGCTCACAGCCTGCCGCGCCGCGCGCAGGCCACGCGCACGGGCGCGGTGGAGCAGCGCGTGCTCGAGGCGCTGGCTGCGCGGCGCTGCCCGCGGCTGGTCGCGGCGCTGGCGGCGGCCGACGCGCCGCTGGCCGCGCTGGCCGCGCCCTGGTTCCCGGCGCTGTTCGCGGGCGCGCTGCCGGTGGAGACCGTCGCGCGCGTCTGGGACTGCCTCATGGTCGAGGGGCCCAAGGTGCTGTTCCGCGTCGCGCTCGCGCTCGCCACGGTGCGCCTCGGGCGCAGGGTGTCTGTGGCATCGCAGGCAGCGCCACTGTCCTTGTGGTGGCTGCCGCCGGGCGCGCGTGATTCTGTTGGCAAGGCAGTGAGGCGCGTGTGCGTGTGGCAGCAACAGCAAGGCAGTGGGATGCGTGTGTGTGAAACAGCATAGAGATGTGTCAAATGAACCTCACACACACGCATCCAAGCACCAGCTCAGTGAGGATGGTATGGCTGTTTGTGCGGACCTGACGTACTCCTTTTGTAGCTGCTCTGTGCAGTTGCCGCAGCCCATGTCTGGGCGAATGCTGCTGACAACGGGCGCGCGCCATGCAGGTGCACGAGTCCGCGCTGGCGAGCAGCCACACCGTTCAGGTCGAGCGCGCATTCAAGTGGCGCGTCGCGCGCACTTTCAACAGCAATGCGCTGCTCAAGGTGCTCGCCGTTTCACATATTCAGGGCAGCAGGTGGAATTGCATGCCTTGAACAAAAGCATAGCGCCGCGCAACCGCCGAGAGGGTGTCGGGCGAACTGGCGGTCTCTGGCATTTGCCTCATGCCTGTTTACTGGTACCTGACAGCTGCCACATTGGCGCCAGGATGCTGATTTCGTACAAGTCACAGCACGCCCAACGCACTGGCGCATGGACTGTCTGTTGGTTTGGAGCTCACTGCCGGCGGGCATTTATGCGCTGTTATTGCATGCTCGCTGAGTGGCAGATGATGCGCCTGTAAAGACTACAGGCTTGACGCTGGAAAAAGCTGAGATATTGTGGACGGTGCTAAGGTGGTGTGTGCACCGCGCAGCTGGCCTTCAACGGCGTGGGCCCGCTGCCAATGGCGGCGATCAAGCGCGCGCGCGCGGACCTGGAGGGCGCCGCAGACAAGGGCGTGATCGAGCACCAGCGCCGCCTGGAGGAGCTGTGTGCGGCCTCGCAGGTGCTCCCCCAGTCTGCGTGTGCTGCGCACAAAGAGTTGTCACTGGGCTGCGCGCAGCATGTTGCGCTCGCTGATTGGCCTGTTTGCCCCACATGCCCGGACGGTGCGAGCGCTGTGGGTAAAGTAATCTGCGAGAGTGGTAGCTTGTAAAGACAGGCCATCATTTTTCTTAGCGTGTTGTCACGCAATGGTGGACTCCTTTGTTCGTCGACTCTTGCCTAAGCATGCATTGCCATTGTAACATAGATGCTTCTCTGCATGCAAATTATACCCCAAATTATACCCCCTGAACTGGGTGCAGGCCGCTGTTGCGCTGCGCCGCCCGTCCAGCGAGTCGTCCACCGAGCGCCTGCCGCTGGCCACCATTGAGGAGAGCGACGAGGAGGGCCTGTCCTGACGCCCGCCATCAAGGGTTCCTGGCCCGCAAGAGGCGGCGGGTTTGCCTGCAGGCCCTGCATACAAACGGGTCTGGCCTCAACTTAGGTCAGCGCGGTTGTCTGGCCGCACCCAAATGCCAAGGCAGATGCGTCTGCCCTTGAGCCATGAATTTGTTTGGCAGTCTACAGGGGCATGCCGCCCGAACTTTGCATAGACTTGAGCACTTGCCGTAGGGAGCATGGGGAGGTTGGGCTTTGGGGCTTTTGGTCACATATACTGATGCACACTTTGCTCTTCATAGTGGCATTGATATAGGAATCTGTTGGTTGCGCCATTTTTAGTGAGGTGTTTCTGGTGAGCTTATTTCTTGATAAAGTTCAACGCTGCTGTGCTTCATGCTGTATGATCAGCATAAGCATAAGCGCGAGTGATAAATTTTTTGTTTGGGTCTCTGTAACATGCATATGGTGCAAACTATATCTGCTGTGACTCATCAGTACCCAATCTAGAGAACTGCTGCACATTGCTACCTTACTTAAGCACGCCACAACCTTCCTCTGTCAACACGGACAGGCCAGCTTTCACCAGACACACCGTTTGCAGCATCGTGTGCTGGCTCGCTGTTGTGCATGCTGAGCAGCACTTCTCGCATGAGGCACGTCTGGTGAGTGAGAGGCTTGAGGCCAGATGGAGGTGGAAGTGGACCCGCGCCTGGTCTCCACTGTCCTGCAGCAGCTGCGCACGCGCAATGCCGCTGAGGGCGCGTTCCGCGGCATCACGGCAGACTACCAGGCGCTCTTGCGGCAGTGCATGGAGCTGGTGGTGCGGCCTCATGTGGCGCTGGTCAAGCGGGGCTGGCGTGCTGCATGTGCTTAGGACCTCTGGCGTTCCTCGCTGCCGTGGTGTCTGACAAGCCACTGCATGTGCAAGCTGGTCGTACGCAGGCCACGTGCCGCTTTCTTGTGTTCCACGGTTTGATGTGACGCTCGCAGGTGCGCAACGGGCAGCTCGAGAAGGAGGCGCGCGAGCTGCGGGCTGAGAACTCGAGTCTGCTGGCAGACGTGGAGAGCAGCACGCTGTCTGCGGTCACGAGCCAGCAGGTACCTGCTGCGGTCACTAGCATGCTTCTTGGTCGAGGTCCTGCTGTCCATAGAACGCCAGTGTGCGCCGACCTGTCGCACAGTCCAACCGCCGTTCTGTCTGTGCTTGAGCACAGCCTTCCCGAGGCTCTATCTTCTGAAGCTGGCGCGCTGCTTGTGGCTGGCCTGCCAGTCGGCAGGCCGGCACGCAGGCAGCCTGGCCGGCAGGCCGGCCAGCAGGCAAGCCGTGCACGGCCCCGCCGTGCGAGCGCGCAAGTCTGCCCGCGGGGGTGCTGCCGGCAGGCCGCGGCGGCCGAGGCGCGCGCCAAGGGGCTGCAGGAGGAGCTGACGGCCACGTACAAGGACAAGGCGCGCACAGCCGACGAGTTGCTGGCCGCCGGGCGGCAGCTGCAGGTCGTGCGCGAGAGCAACGAGGCGCAGGCGCGCGGCCCGCCGCCGCGAGCGGGCTGCCAGCCGCGCGTCGGGCGCCGCGAAAGGGGCGCCTCCCCTCCCAAGCAGCCGCTTGGAGCCCCTAGCGATGCAGCCTGCAGCATGCAGCCTGCCTTCCCTCAGGCCGCTCCAGCTGCGGCGGGCTGCCAGCCGCGCGCCGAGCCGCGGCGCGGGCCGCCCGCCGTGGCTGGATCGGCCTGAGAGGAGGCAGGCTGCATGCGCCGCGGGCTCTTAGCGCTTGCTTTGGAAGGGACACCAGGCGTAAACCAGACACTGGACATCACAGGCATGCAACATCTTAAGAAAGCCATGTACTCCACCCTCCATGCATCATTAGGACATTACCTGTGCGTCTCACCTCCCATGCACCTCATGCACTGGCGCACGCCGTCAGCGCTGCCTGACTGCAGCAGGAGCGAGGCGGCCGCCCGCTATGGGGGCGCAGGCGCGCGAGGCGGCAGAGCTGGGGCAGAAGCTGCGCGAGGCGCGCGCGCGCGCGAAGGAGCTGGGCGACGCCGTGGAGCGCGAGCGGCAGGCCACCGCGCTGGCCGCCTCCGAGCTCGAGGCGCGCGCTCTCGCGGCCGCCCTGCCGACCCTGTGTCCCCACCAGCAGCTGCCGCTGCAGTGGCCTGATGCGGTGCCTGCTGTGCAGCCATGGCCATGTCTGCCCCGGTCGAGTGCCGTGTTCCCTGCAACATGCTGTCTCCGCCCGCCTTGCAGGACGGTAGGCGGGGCTGCGCAGGCGCGGGGTGCGGACAAGGATGCGGCGGAGGCGCGCGCGGCGCGCGCCGAGGCGGAGAGCCGGGACCTGGCGCAGCGGCTGATGGAGATGAAGGGGCGCGAGGCGCGCGCGCCCGGCGCCCTCACCATGGGAGTTGTTACCTTGGGAGTTACCTTGGTACAATGCGCCGTGTGGCACGCCCACCAGAGGGATGCAAGTAGGGACACATGCGCTCCAGACTGCGGCATGTGCGGCGGCGTGCGACGGCATGCTGAACAACGGCTGGCAGTATGGGCGGTACAGTGATGTAGCCTTGTACTTTTGCACGTTATGGGGGCAACGTGCTGGTCGAGCGAGCGGACCAGCGCAGCGTGTCGATGCGCGCCGGCGGCGGCGCGCAGGTCGCGGCCATGGACCGCGTGATGGCCGAGTGCGAGGGCATGCTGGCCAACGCGCGGCAGCAGGAGCGCGCGGCCGCGGCCGACCGCGCGGCGGCCGCGGCCGAGCGCGCCGGCGCCGCGCGCGCCGCCGCCGCCGCGCTCAAGGGCGCCGGCGCGCGGCGCTCGCTGCCCGGCAACGCGCTCAAGGCGCGCCTGCGCACGCGGCAGCCGGTCTCGTGCTGCCAGGGATGCCGTGGCCGCTGGGCCTTGCGATATCAGTGTGCACACCGCCGCAGGCGGGTGTGTTGTGCAGCAGGAGTGGCTGCTGCGACTTCACGCGCTGCTTGCAGAGCGCAATGTGCCGCTGGGTTCGGATGGGACCCACAACAGCTTGCGCAGCCACACAGACGGACATGCAGGAAGCAGCCCAGACATGTAGGGAGCGGCGCACGCGCAGGGCATGGCGGAGCTGCTGGACGGCGCGATGGGCCGGCGGGAGGCCGCCGACGCGGGCGCGGGCGCGGGCGCCGCGCAGGCGCTGGCCGTCGCGTCGGTGGTGCCTAGCGGGCCGCTGCGCAGCGTCGCCGCGCACGACGGCGGCTGCTTCGCGCTCGCCTTCGACCGGTGCGCCTGTGACAGCTGTCTGCAAGCACAGAGGCTGTTGACTAAGCTATGGCTCTCACGGGCTTGCGACACCTACTGATGGCCCGCTCGACAGGTGCCCCCATGCTGCCTGCCCGAGCTAGCTGCGCCACGGCCTGTCTGTTGTGCAACAGCATCAGTATCCTATGTATGACCTGAACCATGGCGGGGAGTGGCGGTGTCATGCAGCCGGGGGTAAGGCATTAAGCCGCACTGCATGAATCTTGCAGGTCAGGCACGCGCATGGCCAGCGGCGGCGCAGACAAGGTGGTCCACATCTGGGACGCGTCGTCGGGTGTGCAGCAGTCCATGGTGAGCGGTCCCACATGTAACGTCGCGTGGTGTCCAGGGTGCCCCTGCGGCCCGCGCTGTGCCTTGCGCGAGCAGCAGACACATGTGACGCCGTTTATCTGTGGAAACAATCGGAGCTAGGATCCGGCGCATCCTCATCTGACTGAGAACAAGTGTGCGTACCCCAAATCCGCTCCCGCCTGGCCGTCGACTTGCCCACTTCATCACATATGGTGGCGCTCCGTGTACGCAAAATAGCAAATGGTCTGCAACCCGGCCTGGCCGATTTTCAAGCGTACTGGGTTGTCGGCCAAAGCATTGGCTGCAAAGCATTGGCTGCAAAGCCATGGCCGTTCTTCCGAGGTTGGCTCCATATGACGGGCGCGCGTGCGTGCAGCTGCATGGCATGCCGGAGATGGTCACGGGCCTGGCGTTCACGTGCGATGCGCGCGCGCTGATTGCGGCCGGCTCGGACGCCGCGCTGCGCATGTGGGACCTGACCTCCGGCCGCGTGCGGCACACGCTCACAGGGCATGTCGCAAAGGCGCGCAGCCTCACGCGCAACCGCCTCACAACAAAGGACTGCATGGCTCCACTGCTCTGCGGCTCGGCTGCTGTGCGGCTGCGTCTGTGGGAGCTTGTGAAGGCTCAGAATGCTGCCATGGGGCTGGATAAGACTGCTGCAGGATGCCGCTGCAATGTCCACAAGTGCTGCGATGGGAGCAGGGCTGGTGCCAGCACCCACACCTGCCTGCCCGTGCCGCTGCAGGTGTGCAGCGTGGACTGCAGCCCGCTGCAGCCAAACCAGGCAGTGTCCGGCGGGACCGACCGCTGCATCAAGGTGGGCGCCGCCTGAGCCGCCTGTCCGCCGCGGCTGCATGGACCGCAGCATCCCGTCGTATTCTCACGCCTGCGGTTCACAAGTTCAGCTTGTCATCACACGCCGAGGGCTCTGTTGGTACGGGCCATGAGCGTGCGCCCTTGTGCCAGCGCGCTGGCAGCCGGCCAGCAGGGCGTCGAGAGACCAGCTTCGCGTGATGCCTGGACGCTGGTGGTACACCTTTTGGGCCGCCGGCAAGTGCCAGCTGCCTCTGTCACACACAGCGTTGCCCACCCACTTTGCCCTGACCCTACCCTGTCGCACAGGTGTGGGACCTGGCGCGCGGCTTCTGCCAGCGCTCGCTGGTGTGCCACTCCAGCGTGAACAGCGTGCGCGTGAGCCTGGACGGCAGCCTGGCCGTCAGCGGCCACTTTGACGGCACGCTGCGCTTCTGGGACCTGCGCTCGGCGCGCGTCGCCAACGAGGTCGCCGGCCTGCACACGCAGCAGATCACGTCCGTCGCCGTCGGCCTGGCCACCGGTGCGCAAGGACGAGCGTGCTGTGAGGCTGCTTGGTTGACCCGCCATGCCAGAAACATGGCTTTTGCGTCGCAGCCAGCCGGACCAATGCATGTGCACTGGCTTCTGGACATGCGGAGCCTGGCCACTGCGCAGGCAAGAGCGTTGTGAGGCTGCTCGGTTGACCTGCCGCACGCCCGGATGAGAGTGCTTGCGTCGCAGCCAATCTGGCCGGCGTATGCGCGTTGGCTTCTGGGCAGGCGGAGCTCTGGGAGGGTCAGGCGGCGTCCAGACTGTTGCGTGACGTAGATGTGAAGCGTGTCTGAACTGCAGCATGGCTGTACACCAAGATTTGCATCCCGTGCTTTCTTGCATAGTGCAATACGCAACTCCACGTTGAGAGGCGCGTTGCTTGTGCTTCTTCAAAAAGCTCCTATACCTGGCACTTTTTTCAGGAGAATGCCCACCCAGTATGCACTCTGGATCCGACAGTGCGACATGCAGGGCAGCAGCCTGGGCATGCTGCGCTCACGCCGCTCACCTGGGCGCGTGCGGCGCGCAGGGGTGGTGCTGACCTGCGGCAAGGACAACCTGCTGAAGCTGGTGGATCCGCGCACATTCCAGGCAGGGCGCCCCCCCCGGCCTTAGGGGGCCGGTGCTTGTCATGCGCGGTAGCCTGGCCGTGCCTGTCGGTGGGGTGGGAGAGCCGCCCACGCCCGCACGCTGCAAGGGCGCCCACAGGTCAAAGCTGGCGATCAGCCGAGCCTGCCTGCCGCTACGCTCTGCCCCGCCTGACTCGCATTGAACAAGGTACCAGCCGCGCCGCTCAGCCTCCGAGCCCCTGACAGCATGCACCCGGCCGCAACGCGCAGGTGCAGCGCTCGCTGCGCGCGCCCGGCTTCAGCGTGGGCACGGTCTGGTGCACTGCTTGTCTGGGCCCTGATGAGCGCCACGTAGCCGCAGGCTCCTCCGATGGCACCGTCTTCATCTGGGAGGCGCGACACCGCCCACAACTGCTGTCTTGCATGTGTGCCATGCCCCATTCTGATTGTTCGGGACTGCTTGGGCTGTTGACTGATCTGGTCATCAGCATACGAGCCAATCCGGAGTGGTATGCGTGTTGCTGAGTGTTTGAAGACCCGCTCTTACCACTCACTGTGGCAACGTTGAAAATTAGGTCCATTGCCTTGACAGCTTGGCATGGCCCGACCGCACAGAGCCAGGCGCGCACGCCGCAGCAGGCTGATGGGGCGCGCGCGCGCGCGGGCCGCGCGCGCAGCAGGCCGAGCGCGCGGGCGCGGTCGTGGCCACGCTCAAGGACGCGGGCGCGGCCAGCGTGCTCTGCACCGCGTGGAGCCCGCAGGGCACGCCGCTGGTCTCCTCCGACAAGGCCGGCCGCATCACATTCTGGCAGGACCGGGACGCCTGACGGGCAGGGGACGCGCTGGGGTACAGGATCAGGGTAGGTTATATACGCGGGCGCCACGCGGCAGGCGCCGCGACCGCGCCCCGGCCTCCCCAGGCCCGGCAGGGAGCAACGGCGGGAGCCAGTGCGCCGCCGCCTGACGGGAACGCGCGCTGGGCGCGGCGCCGGCGCGCGCCGGCTTTAGCCAGACAGGCTGACCTGCATGTACACGCCTGGCAAGGATGCGTTGCATGCGCTCTGGCAGATGTTTTTGGGCGTAGGGCAGCAGTGGCGGGGGCGCACGCACACCGTTGATGCGGCAAAGCAGTGCGTACAGTGCGCGACATGAGCATGTGGGGTGATTCAGGTTTGCCTCAGAGCAACTGTACAGGTTATGGTTCATTGAGGGTTATAGGTGGGCAATGACCTTCCAGAGCTTCACATGTCGGACATGCACTTGGCTGAGAACCTGTGTCCTCTGTCGGTCAGCAGAGCTTGGGCTTAGATGCAGCAGGCTTTGTGTGAAAGGCAAGCGATGAGCACACGTACAGTCTAAAAAGTGCTGTGGCCTGAAGTTCACAAAACAGATCGTGTCTGTAGGCCGAAGCCACTCATGCAGGCGCCGCAGCATGCCGCCTCTATTAATTTAAATTTAAAAAAGCACTTGTTTAATTAAGATTGGTGAGAGGAAGAAGAGTGCTGGCACCATGCTCGTCAGGTGCCAGGCAAGCGCTTTCCCTGTCGTCGCCATGCGAGCACCTGTGGGGTCGCCCTTCTACGGCAAAAGGCGGCCAGAGCGTGTGCGCTGCGTGTGATACACAGTCGTGCTTCGCCAACACCATGTAGCAGCCACTACGCAGGCTCGCAATGAGTGTGAGCGCCCGTGCTGGGTGTGGTGTGCAGCACGCACGGTTATCCAGGCCTCGTGTGGTGCTCAACCCATGTTGAACATCTTGATTGGTTGATTATCGCGGTCAAGTCACACCAAGGTCGTTGCACGCCGCGAGCATATGCTGGCCACGTCAGTGGGTCTTGTGCACCGTGCGCCTGTAGCTCACGCACAGCACTTTTGCACAATCACTTCTGAACCACCTGGTATCTGTGTTGTGGAGCGCTGCGCGAGAGCGCGGCGCCCTTGCCAGGGCCAGCTTGATGTGCAGGAGGCCTGAGGCCCTTGCTTTTTTGCAGTTGCCAGCGGCACTGCTTCACGCATGCAACGGGCTGCCCCCGGCAGGCGGCGGTGGATGTGCTGGGCTACCTGCCCGGGCCTGCGCTGCCCGCCAATGCAGGCGCATGCGACCTGCTGGCCGGCGAGGTGTTTGCGTACGCAGTTGGCGCGGGCGTGGGCGTCGTCGACGTGCGCCCCGGGCCCCTGTGGTCACCTGCTGTGGCTGTGTGCGTATGTGCGGAGTGCGCTCGCCTACTGCTTGTCTGCCACGTCCTTCACCACACCTGTGCGACTAGTTTGTGCATGCTGCGGACGTTGCCGTGTGCAAGGCCCTCTGCTGGAGGCGGAGGCAGTGTGTGGGGTGACGTTACACACCACTGGGTGGCGATGCCCCCTTCTCTCTCACCACTGTGGCTGTCGCAGACAGGCAGCAACGTGCCGGCCCAGACGTTTGAATGAGTGCTTGATATGCAGCTGGCACCGGTGGCACTGAAGCGCGGCGCGCGCGCGCAGGTGCGG
>JAABUY010004565.1_pt1 | contig 14440 bp, 10 predicted proteins | sample 5560271 | NCBI WGS metagenome assembly JAABUY01 (sample SAMN10711886, study PRJNA513374) | rock metagenome | isolation source: Antarctica rocks | place: Antarctica: Victoria Land, University Valley
GGCTCCGAGCTTGTTGTCTCTGCGGAGTCCGCCGACGCCTGGGGTGCGCCGCTGCGTGTGCCCGGGTCGTCGGGGCACATGAACGTCGCGAGTGGCCTTGGAAAGTGGCCCGAGGGCCGGCAGCGTCGTTCTCTTTGCCTTTGCGCTGCACCATAGATCGCCGCATACCGGAAATTTGTCGGTAACGTTGCGGTCGTAGCTTCCTTTCATGGTCGCAGCTCTCACCCTCGGTGTCGAAGAAGAGTTGCATCTCGTCGATCCGAGAACCTCGCTGCTGACTCCACGAGCCCCGCAGCTGCTCGCTGCGTTGCCACAGTGCAGCTTCGGTGCGGAATTGCAGCGCACGACAGTAGAAACGAACACGGGTGTCTGGCACACGCTCGAGGAATTGCGATCGGACATCATTCGATTGCGCAGAATGCTCATCGACGTGGCGGCGAAGGAGGGTCTGCGCGTCGCTGCAGTCGGCACCGCGCCGTTGTCCTCCGCGACGGATTTCGAGTTGACCTCGTCGGGGCGGTTCGGCCGGATGCAGCAGGACTATCGGCTTCTGGTCGACGAGCAGCTCATCTGCGGGTTGCAGGTGCACGTGGGTCTGGCGGACCGCGACATGGCTGTGGAGGTGACCCAGCGGATCGGTCGAGATCTGCCGATACTTCTTGCACTGTCGGCAAGTTCCCCCTTCTGGCACGGATCCGATACCGGCTACTCGAGTATCCGCACGATCATCTGGCAACGGTGGCCGACCGCGGGTGCGACCGGGCCGTTGAATTCCGCGGCCGAATACGACGATCTATTGACCGACCTGATCAACTCCGGGGTGATAGCTGACGCGAAGATGGCCTACTTCGATGTTCGGCCGTCCTCGCACGCACCGACGGTGGAGCTTCGGGTCGCTGACGCCTGTCCCATCGTTGATGACGCCATCGGCATCGCCGGCCTGTTCCGCGCGATGGTGGCCGCCGCGGAGCAAGCCACTCTTCGCGGAGATCCCCTGCGGTTGCTGGCGGCCTCGCTGCACCGCGCCGCGATGTGGCGGGCGGCCCGCAGCGGTTTGATGGGTGATCTGCTGGACTCCAGTTCCCGGCCGCAGCCGGTCCCGGCAGCCCAGGCTGTCTGGGCGCTGGTACATCGACTGCGTCCGCAACTGGAGGAGCTCGGTGACTGGTGCACCGTCAAGGAACTGATCGAGGCCACCATGGCCCGCGGCAATTCTGCCGATCGGCAGCGCGCCGCGCTGGCCGAGCACGGCCAGATGCGGAATGTGGTGGACCTGGTAGTTGCCGAGACGCACGGCCAGGTTGAGTCCGGTGCGGCCCGGGCCGCACCTCGCAACTATCGGGCCAGAGCGGGCGACGAAGCGTTCACCGCCGGCGGCGAACCGCGGCCGGCCTACCGGGACTTGTTCACCTCCATCGCGGTGAAGGGATTAGACGAGCTGGCCGCCCGTGGTCCGAGTCGTGATCGCTGGGCGACCGGAACCGGTATGACCTTCGGCGTTGGCGGCGAGCACCGGCCGTTTCCGGTGGACCTGGTGCCGCGCGTCATTCTTGGCCATGAATGGGCCGAGTTGCGGGTGGGGCTGCTCCAGCGGGCCAGGGCGATCGAGGCGTTCCTACGGGATGCGTACGGCGACGCCCGGCTGGTCACCGACGGCGTTCTGCCGATGCAGAGATTGCGGGACTGTCCGGGGTGGCGCGACGAGGCCACCAGACTGCCCCCGGGCGTCGTTCGGGCCCCGGTGATGGGATTCGACCTGGTGCGCAACGAATCTGGCGGCTGGCGCGTCCTGGAGGACAACGTCAGGGTGCCCTCCGGCATCGGGTTCGCCATCGCCACCCGAGAGTTGATGGACGCTGTGGCTGCTGACCTGACCCGACCCGCTCGACTGCTGGATCCGGCGAACGCGGCCCGACAGTTGGGGCAGACGTTGCGGTCGTGCGCGCGCGGCGGCGGCGACGACGACGCAACGGTGGCGCTGCTGTCGGACGGTTGCAACAACTCCGCCTGGTTCGAGCACCAGCTGTTGGCCGGTCGCGCCGGTTTTGTCCTGGCGCAGCCCGGAGATCTGGCAATCGACGACGGTCGGGTTCATTGTCGGGATGGCCGGCCGATCGATGTGTTGTACCTACGGCTGGACTGCGAGCTCTCCGACCTGCGCGACGGCAACGATCGCCCGATCGGAGCCGCGCTGCTGGAGCTTGCGGCGGCCGGCGGTGTCGTGCTGGCAAACGCTCCGGGCAACGGACTGGCCGATGACAAGGCGATGTACTGCCATCTGCCCGACCTGATCTCCTACTACCTCAACGAGCGCCCGCAATTGGCCAGCGTGCCGACCTACCGGTGCGAGAACCCGGCTGAACGCCGCGCCGTGCTGGAGCGGGTGGGGGAACTCGTCACCAAGCCCATCGATGGATACGGTGGTAGCGGCGTGCTGATCGGACCGAGCGCGTCGGCCTCCGAAGTCGTGCTGCGCCGCCGGGAGATTGCGCAGAATCCGGAGCGGTGGGTGGCGCAGGAGGTGGTGGCGCTGTCCTCGCTTCCCTCGTTCGACACCGACGGGCTCCAACCCAGGCACGCCGATCTGCGCGCGTTCGTGTTCGTCAACGGAACAGGTGCCGCGGACGTGCAGCTGGCCGATCTGGCCCTGACCAGGGTCGCGCCGGCGGGCAGCATGATGGTGAACTCTTCCCGCGGCGGCGGCGCGAAGGACACCTGGATCGTGGACACATCGGTGCTCGACTAGCGAGGGGAGAACGACATGTGTGGTCTGGCAGGTGAAATCAGGTTCGACGGGCACCGCGCCGACGTTGCCGCACTCGAGCGCAGCTGTCAGCGGCTCGCTGCTCGCGGTCCTGACGGCAGCGGGATCTGGGCGAACGGACCGGTTGCCCTTGGCCATCGACGGCTGTCGATCATCGACCTCACCGCGGCTGGTTCACAACCGATGGTCGACTCCGCCCTTGGTCTGACAGTGGTGTTCAACGGCTGCATCTACAACTTTCCGCAGCTGCGAATTGAGCTGGAAAGCGTTGGCTACACATTCTTCTCGCGCTCCGACACCGAGGTCATCGCCAAGTCCTACGCGCGCTGGGGAACAGACTGCGTTGACCATTTCATCGGCATGTTCGCCTTCGCAATCGCCGAACGGGACACCGGCCGGTTGGTGTTGGCCCGCGACCGGCTGGGTATCAAACCGCTGTACCTGGACCAGACGCGGGAGCGGCTTCGCTTTGCCTCGACACCGCAAGCGCTGCTCGCGGCCGGTGTTCAGGACACGAGCATCGACCGGATCGCGCTGGCGCACTACATGTCGTTCCACTCGGTCGTTCCGGCGCCGCGGACCATCCTCAGCGGCATCCGCAAATTGCCGCCGGCCACCGTCCGCGTCGTCGAGCCGGACGGCAGGTTCACCGATTCCCTGTACTGGGAGGCGCCTTTCGTGCGAGACGCGGCGAAATCGGACTGGACCGGCCGCGATTGGCAGGAAGCGCTGATCGGAAGTCTGCGCACCGCAGTCGAACGGCGGATGTTCGCCGATGTGCCCGTCGGGGTCCTGCTCTCCGGAGGCATCGATTCCTCCCTGGTGGTAGCGTTACTGGCCGAAGCCGGCCAGCAACACCTACAAACTTTCAGCATCGGCTTCGAATCCGCCGGCGGTGAGTCGGGGGACGAATTCAAATACTCCGATCTGATAGCTCGCGAGTTCGCCACCGACCACCACCAGATCAGGATCGACTCGTCCAGGCTGCTCCCGGCCATCGATGCCACCGTCGCAGCGATGAGCGAACCGATGGTCAGCCACGACTGCGTGGCCTTCTTCCTGCTCAGCCAGGAAGTCGCCCGACAGGTGAAAGTCGTGCAATCCGGGCAGGGCGCAGACGAGGTGCTCGGCGGCTACGACTGGTACCCGCCGCTGGCCGCCGTACCCAGGGCCGACGCCGTCGAAGCCTATGCAGGGGTGTTCTTCGATCGCCGCCGTGAAGCGCTGGGAGAGTTGCTCAATCCCGAGTGGATGGTGCCCGGCGATGTCGCCACCGAATACATCGCTGCCCAGTTCGGCCGGCCGGGTGCGGAGACTGCGGTGGACGCCGCGCTCCGGAACGACACTGCGATCATGCTGGTCGACGATCCGGTGAAGCGGGTGGACAACATGACCATGGCCCACGGGCTGGAGGCCCGGGTTCCGTTCCTCGATCACGAACTGGTCGAACTCGCCGGCCGAATCCCCCCGGAGCTGAAACTGGCCGACGGCGGCAAGGGTGTGTTGAAGCGGGCGGCGAGAGGCGTCGTTCCGGATGCGGTCATCGATCGCAGCAAGGGTTACTTTCCGGTGCCGGCCATCCGCCAGCTGGAAGGGCCCTACCTGAGCCGGATCCGGGAGGCGCTGACCGACCCGGCTGCCAGGACTCGCGACTTGTTCAAACCGGGAGCTGTCGAGGCCATGTTGGCTGCGCCGAACCGAACCAGGACCACCCTGGGTTCCAACGCGTTGTGGCAGTTGGGATTGCTTGAGATGTGGTTCCAGACGATGGGCATCAGCTGACCATGGTTCGCCTATCGGCGGAGCCGCTGAACAGTGGACTTCGGCTCGGGAACGACCTCGTCGACCGCTGGGCGAGTTGGGGGCCCAGCATGTCACCCGACGGCAACCGGATCGCCTACGTCAGCGACCGCCGCGGCACTCCGGAATTATGGATGCACACGCAGGACTGTGCCCAGGAACCGATCCCGATTCCGCTGTCCGCGGATCCCGTGCTCGAAGTGAGCTGGTCCGCCGATGGTCAGTGGCTTGCCTGTGCGATGGCCGCGAACGGCGGTGTGCGGAGCCAGGTCTGGGTACTCCGGCCTGACGGCACCGACGTACGACGAGTGGCCGGATCCGACGACCAGCACGCGGCGCTCGGCCCGTGGACCCGGCTGGGCCACAAACTGGTCGTCGAACTGGCCCCCACCCGGATCGATGAGCAAACCCGTTGTGTGCTCATCGATCCGGTCACCGGCGCGCACATCCGGCTGGCCGAAGGTGACCTGATCACCGCGCTCGACCTGTCCTCCGACGAGCGTTTCCTGCTGCTACGCGACGGCACTCGCGGAGCCCAATTCTGCGTTGTGGTCGACCGGAGTGGCGACTGCGATCACCCACTCCTGCCCTACCCGGCGGCCGGTTCCACCGATGTCGGCCTGTTGCGACGGTCCCCGCCGGGTGACCCGCTGCCGATGACCGCATACCTGGTCAGCGACGCCGGTCTGCCTCGTCGCGCGTTGATCGCACAGGCCGTCGGACCGGACGGGCTGCGCGGACCGGCCGGCGCGTTCGCAGCCCGGGACGACGGTGAGCTGGAATTTCTCGATGCCGATGAAAACGGGAAGCTGCTGCTGCTGGTCTGGAACGTCGCCGGGACCAGCGAAGTGGAATTGCTGGACACCAGAACCCACCGGCGACGGACGGTCAGCATGCCCGCATCGGTGGTCTCCGGATGCGCTCTGTCCAGGGACGGCAGCCGGCTGGTGCTGTGCATCGAGGGCCCCGACCGGCCGCGGGATCTCTGGACCGCTCGGACTTCGGATGCGGCGCTCGCTCCCGTCGGCCTGGGGTCTCCGGCAATTCAGCCACTGGTGCACCCCACTCTGGAGACCTTCGAGTCGCACGATGGTCTGATGCTGACCGGCTGGCTGTACCGGGCACGGGACGATGAATCGGGCCCGGCCATGATCAGCCTGCACGGCGGGCCGGAATCCCAGGAACGGCCAGCATTCTCACCGCAGCACCAAGCCATGGTCGCCGCCGGCATCACCGTTTTCGCGCCGAACGTCCGTGGATCGTCGGGCTTCGGCAAATCGTTCGTACACGCCGACGACCGGCACGGCCGGCACGACGCCATCGCCGACGTACGGTCGTGCGCCGAATTCCTGATCGAGCGAGGCATTTCCACTTCCGCGTCGCTGGCCGTCACCGGCCGGTCCTATGGTGGTTACCTCACCCTGGCCAGTCTGGCGCGGTATCCCAACCTGTTCGCCGCCGGTGTCGACATCTGCGGCATGTCGGACCTGCTCAGTTTCTACCGGAACAGCGAACCGTGGATCGCGGCCGCGGCTGTCAGCAAGTACGGCCATCCGGTCGTGGACCATGACCTGCTGGCCGACCTGTCGCCGCTTGCTCGGGCCCACCGGATCACCGCTCCCTTGCTCGTCGTCCATGGCCAACACGACACCAACGTTCCGATCAGCGAAGCACATCAAATCGTGGATGCCCTGAAAGCTTTGAACCGTTCGGTGGAATATCTGGAACTCGAAAACGAAGGTCATGAATATCGCCACGCCTCCTCACGGAAAACACTGATCCGGACCATGGTCTCGTTTCTGTCCGGCCACCTGAAAAGATGACTATTGCGGAAACGAGGTGGTATTCGGCGACGCGCTTGAGAGCGAGACACGTTCCGCATTTCAGGCGCCTTCGAACCGCGGAGTGTCAATTGCCCACCGGGCCGGATCGACCGTCCAGGGTTCTCGCGGCAGCGCGGCAGGATCGAAACGTTCAGCGAGGTCGGCGAGACTGACCACCTCGCCCGGTTCGGCAAGTCGGAGAGAGACACCGATTCGGCTCAACACCTCGGCGGGACCGTAGCCGTGCGGACGAAGATCGGTCATCGTGACGGCGCCGTCCCGCTTCGCCAGCCGAGCGCCGTTCACAGTGAGCGCCAACGGCACGTGGGCGTGGATCACCGCGGGCAGGTGCAGCAACTGCCGTAGGTATGCCTGCCGCGGCGCGGAGGTCAGCAGATCGTTCCCCCGCACGATCTGATCGATGCCTTGAGCTGCGTCATCGACGACGACGGCCAGGTTGTAGGCGACCACTCCGTCACCGCGCTGCAGAACCAGATCATCCACCGGTCCGGTGTACGGACCGGTCAGCTGGTCGGTCACCGTCCAGGCTCCGACTTCCGCGCGAAGGCGCAAGGCAGGTGGGCGGCCGGAGCGGCGGCGCTCCGTGAGCTGGGCAGATGTCAGTGCGCGGCAGGTGCCCGGATATGCGCCTTGGAGTCCGTGCGGAGCGGACCCGGCCGACTGGATCTCCCGCCGGGTGCAGAAGCACTCGTAGGTCAGGCCCGCTTTCCGCAGGACTTCGATCGTGTCGCGGTAGCCCTGGATTCGATCGGACTGCCGAACGACCGGGCCGTCCCAGGTCAGTCCCAGCGAGGCCAGGTCGGCGAGTTGCCGCTCGGTGGCACCGGCGGCGACCCGGTCGAGGTCCTCGATCCGCAACCGGAACGCCCGTTCGGTGGTCCGGGCGAAGAGCCAGGCCAACACGGCGGTCCGGAGGTTGCCGACGTGCAGGTCGCCGGACGGGCTGGGCGCGAAGCGGCCTGCCGTCACTCGCGTTCTCCACGGCTCGCCGTCGGCCGCGCCGTGCGAGGTTCCGTTGCCGGGGTCATGCTCGGATCGTAGGTCGAGGACTCCCCGAGTTGTGCTCTGGCCTGCCCCGGGTTGTGTCCTGGCCTGCCCGACGGCGACTGTCGGGCCGTCCGCCTACTCTGCTGGGACAGGACGCGGTGACAATTCGGGGGATCGCATGAATGACGTCAGGAACAGGGTATGAACGCAGCGGGAACGGTGTCGGCGCCAACAGCGGCCGTGCTGCGCAACCAGGCCGAGCGGCACCTGGGTGCGCTCGTCGGATCCGAGAGTGCGCGGCTGCGGGACGACCAGTGGACCGCCATCGAGGCTCTCGTGGCCGGCCGCCGCCGCGCACTGGTGGTGCAGCGCACCGGCTGGGGCAAGTCTGCCGTCTACTTCGTCGCCACAGCGCTACTGCGCGAACAGGGCTCCGGGCCGACCATCATCATTTCGCCGTTGCTCTCGTTGATGCGGAACCAGATCTCGGCGGCCGCTCGTGCCGGAATCCATGCGGTGACGATCAATTCCGCCAACAGCGATGATTGGGCAACGGTCCACGAACAGGTGCGCTCCGGGCAGGTGGACGTGCTCCTGGTCTCGCCCGAACGGCTGAACAACCCTGGTTTCCGCGACGAAGTGTTGCCCGCGTTGGCGGCCTCTGCCGGCCTGGTCGTGATCGACGAGGCACACTGCATCTCGGACTGGGGTCATGATTTCCGGCCGGACTATCGGCGCATCCGCACTCTGCTGACCGATCTGCCCGCCGGCATTCCGGTGCTGGCCACCACGGCTACCGCGAACGCCCGGGTGACCTCCGATGTCGCCGAGCAGCTCCAGATCGCCGACGCTCAACCGGTGCTGGTGCTGCGCGGAACGCTCGATCGCGAGTCCCTGCATCTCGGCGTCGTCCGGCTGCCCGATCAGCCCTCGAGGCTGGCGTGGTTGGCGCAGCACCTGGCTGAGCTACCAGGGTCCGGCATCATCTACTGCCTGACCGTCGCGGCGACCGAACAGGTCGCGGACTTCCTACGCAGCAACGGGTTCGATGTTGCGGCGTACTCCGGGCAGACGGAGCAGGCGCAGCGGCTGCAGGCGGAGGAGGATCTGCTCGGCAATCGGGTCAAGGCATTGGTGGCCACCTCGGCGCTCGGCATGGGTTTCGACAAGCCGGACCTCGGATTCGTGGTGCACCTCGGCGCCCCCAACTCGCCGATCGCCTACTACCAGCAGGTCGGCCGGGCCGGTCGCGGCGTCGAGAACGCAACGGTGGTGCTACTTCCCGGCCGCGAAGATCAGGACATCTGGAACTATTTCGGATCGCTGGCGTTTCCCGCCGAGAGTGACGTCAGGGAGACCCTGGCAGAGCTGGCCGCGGCCGGCCGGCCGATGTCGCTGCCCGCCCTGGAACCTCGGGTCCAGCTGCGCAGGTCTCGGCTGGAGTCGATGCTCAAGGTGCTGGACGTCGATGGCGCAGTGCATCGGGTGCAGGGCGGCTGGACGGCGACCGGGCAGTCGTGGAACTACGATGCCGACCGGTACGCACGGGTTGCGCAGGCCCGCCACGCCGAGGAACAAGCCATGCTCGGCTACCAGGACACGCCCGGCTGCCGGATGAACTACCTGCGGTCCCAGCTGGACGATGATCCTGGAACCGTCGGTTGCGGGCGTTGTGACAACTGCGGTGGCCTGGTGCTGTCCGGGCCGGCGAACGCCGGTGCGGTGGAGCGGGCGCGGGCCAGCCTCTCGGTTCCCGGTGTGGCGGTGGATCCGCGCGCCCAGTGGCCGACCGGAATGGCGACGGCCGGTATCGCGTTGTCCGGAAAGATCCCGGTCGGGGAGCGGGCCGAACGCGGGCGTGCAGTCGGCCGGCTGGACGGCATCGGTTGGGGATCGGCGCTGCGCGACGCGCTGCGATCCGATACTCCTGACGGTCCGACCCCGGTACCACTGCGGCACGCGGCAGTGCGGGTCCTGGACGCGTGGCCGGAGGTGGCCGACGTGGACGGCGTGGTGTTCCTGGAATCGGTGACCCGTCGAGAATTGGTCGAACACCTGGCGACCGGCATGGCCAGGTATCGGAAGATTCCGGTGTTGACCAGGTTCGAGTTGGTCGGCGATGGACCGCCTCCGCCCTCTGCGGTGAACTCCGCGCAACGGCTGAAGGGCATCCTGGGGCGCTCTCGACTCGCCGAGCCCGAGGCTGTCGTCGGACGGCGGATATTGCTCGTCGATGACCGGACCGACAGCGGCTGGACGCTGGCGATCGCGGCCCGCGCGCTTCGGCAGGCCGGCGCGACGACCGTATTCCCGTTTGTCCTGGCGATCGGCTGACCGCGCGATCCCTCGGGTCCAACGCTGGGGTGACAGTGGCGCTCCAAGGCGTCGCACCAGCGGTCGTGGTCACTCGGTCTGAGGTTGCCGGGCTGCGTTTGGCGTGCGTTAGCGTGTTCTCGACATGAGCAGGAATGGAATTCCGGCAGCACGGCCGACCCCACGCTTTCGAGGTGTTCTGCTCGACTGGCGCGGCACGCTTGTCGCCGCTCCGCGTGACGACCTCTGGGTAAGGACCGCGCTGCAGCGCATCGCACGTGACGCGTCGACGGAAGCGGTCGACGCCGTACTCAGGCCGCTCAGGTCAGCTGACCAGTCGGTCGTTGAATCCGGCATCATCGACACCGACGTCGCGCTGCACCGGGCGGCCTACTACTCATGGTTCGCGGCCGCCGGCCTGGATGCCCGGTTGGCCGACTCGCTCTACGCGGTGGAGTCGGACGCATCGATGAACCCATTCGCCGATGACGTCGAACTCCTGCTGACGACCCTGCATGGCGCGGGGACGCGGATCGGCATCGTCAGCGACATCCACTTCGATCTGCGCCCGAGCTTCGCCGACCGAGAAACGGACCACGGAACCACATGGATCGATCTGGTCGACGCGTGGATGCTGTCCTACGAACTCGGCTTCTGCAAACCTGATCCGTCCATCTTCGCGATAGCGCTCGAACGCCTGGGCCTCCCGGCAGCGCAGGTGCTGATGGTGGGCGATCGTGCCGTACCCGACGGGTCGGCGGCCGCGGTAGGCATCACGACCCTGCTGCTGCCGCCGTTGCACGACGCCACCGAGCGGCGCCTCGATCGTGTCCTGGACCTTGTCACACCCGGATGGTCATCCGGCTGACCGGTACTGCGGCCGCAACCACCGGCAGCTGTCCGGTGACGATCCGCTCAACGGCCGGGTGCGGTTCACCTGCGAATCGAGTGCTTCCGGGGATAGCAGCTCTCCGCGCCCGATACAGATCAGGCGCCGCAGCGGTTGTCGTAGTTGGTGCCCACGTTGTCGCACCAGACCTCGTCGATTCCGGAGGGGAATCCGGAGGACTGGATGATCGGACCCTTCTGTCCGGTCACGAATTGGAATTCGATTTTCTGGCCCACCCTCATGTGCACGCCGCCACCGGTCCCCTCGATCTTCGCTGGGCCCGTCACGGTCCCCTGCAATGTGTTGTTGTCGCCGCTGCTGTAGCGGAGCGGGTAGGTGGTCCCCCGACAGCAACCAAATGTTGAGTTGATGATTCCGGTGTGGTCGGCTTTGATCACCAGGAAACTGGTGTGATGGTTGTAGATGCCGACGAACCGAGCGAATGACGCCGGCGGAGCGGCGGTCGTTGCCGGCGACGAGCTGGATCCCTTGGGCCGGGTTGGCGTCGTCGGTGTCGATGTCTTCGACGGCGAGCGGGGCGGGGCGGGTTGGGTGACCGTCGGGTGGCTGGTGGTCATCTGGCAGTCGTCGTCGGCGTCGAGGTTATTCCGGAACTACTTGTGCCATTTCGCGGGCTGGTGGGGCCGGGGGAGCGTCCGGTCCGGGTGGCATTCTGCTGCGTAGTGATCGTGGATTCCGGTGGCTGAGCCGTCGCCGCCGTCGGGAAGGCGACCGACGAGGAGGCGGTGACGCTTGTTGGCAGATAGGTCCACGACGAGCCGACCGGGGCCGAAAGGATCGCCGTTGGCGCATTGCCGACAGGGGCTGTCGACCGGCTCGGAATATTGCTCGTCGCGGTGACCCGCGCCGGTTGCGCTGTCGAGGTGCGGCTGCCGCTGGCTGTCGACCGGCTGGGAATACCGCTCTGCAGTGTGACTCGCACCGGGTGTGTTGTCGGGGTGGGGCTGCCGTTGACTGTCGACCGGCTCGGCACAGTCATCGTGGTGGTCGGGACATTCATCGTCGTGGTGATCTGCGCCGGCTGCGGCGCCGGCGCTGCCCGGCCGCTGAACGTGGCGATGGAGCCGGTGGCGACCGCGACGACGACGACGACAGCACCGATGCTGGCGGCTACGGCCGCGCGGGCGCGGCGCCGTTTGGCGCTGGCCACGGATCGGGCGATGAACTGGACGGCATCGGCGCGTACTGGTGCGGTCGGTGGTTCGGCGGACAGTGCTCGGGCCAGATCTTCGGCGTCCATCACGCCTCCTTCGCGTAGCTGTCGGACAGAGTCTTTCGCAGCGTGGCGGCAGCCTTGGAAGCCTGACTTTTCACGGTTCCGGGAGCAATTCGGAGAATGTCCGCGATCTCTGCTTCGCTGTGACCGTCGAGGTAACGCAGCGCCATGACCGCCCGCTGCCTCTTGGGCAGCGCGGCGACCACCGACCACACGCCGGTGGAATCCGACGGGTAGATGTCCACTTCGCCGTTTTCGGGTATCTCGGCCAGCAGCGATTCGCGGCGGCGTTGGCGCCACCAATTCACCCTGGTGTTGGCCATGATGGCCTTCACGTAGCCGACCGGGTTGTCGGTGGCCGCAACGCGACGCCAGTGCACCCCGGTCTTCTCCAGGGCCGCCTGGACCAGATCCGCCCCATCGTGCGCATTTCCGGTCAGAGCAGCCCCGAAACGCAGCAACGCGGGCAGGTTCATCCGCACAAAACCGTCGAAGTCCGCAATGCCTTCCACCTGTGTCCCCTCTGAGATTCCTGTCCGGCAGGTCGACTTTTTCTGCAGCGGACGCCGAGGGTGAACCGCCGCCGCCGAGTGGGTCATCGATCGCGCCGCGCTGCCGGACGTCCCGCCCGATCCGTTGATCTCCACATCTGATCAACACTTACCGTCGCGATCCGGTTGCCCTGGTGGAGTAGCCAATATCGGCCGCCTGAAATTCGTGCCCGAATGAATCCGGCGCCCCGGAGGTCGAAACCTCAGGCGCAGGACCACGGTCCGGGTGCGGTGGTCACCGGCGCGCCGGTTCTCACCGACTCGTCGATCGCCAGCGAGACCAGGTGGTCCTGGCAACCGTCGGCGAGCGGGTACGGCGGCGGTCCCTCGTCCCTGGACCAGGCAGCGGTCGCCTGCATCAGGGTGGCTATCGCTATTTCCTCGTCCATCAACCGGTGCCCGAGGAATGGATTGCGATACACGACGTCGCCGTCGAACGAGATGTGTTCCAGGTCGAAACCGTCCAGGTTCAGATCGACGCCGAGCTGATATCTGCGGAAATCCGATGTCACGATGGCCCGCGGGCCGGCCAACCTGATGACGTCGTCGTCCGAGATCTCGCCGTGGCTGCCGCGGATAAGAATGCGACGGAAACGAAGCTGGTTGTGCCATTGATTGTCGGTGAAGTCATAGAGTCCCGATCTCCCACCGCCGAAATCGAGGGTCGCGAGAGTCGTGGTCGCCGCTTTGGGACGGTCGTCGTCGGTCCAGCCGTCCCGCGCGATGGGATCCACGAGCGGAGCGCTGAAGGTGTTCACCGAGGCGATCACCCGCCCGAACGGATCTCCGCCCAGGAAGCCGCGCATCATCGATACCGCGTGGTAGCCGTGCGTCGAGGAGACGTGTACCGACGTCGGTGTGCCGATGACACCGCTTCGAAGGGCGGCGAGCCTGGCGGCGTGCCCTGGCAACAACAGGTACTGCTCGGCCACCTGCACCTTCCCGGAACTGCCGACCTGCGCCCAGAGCTTGTGCAGCCCGGCCACATCCGGAGCCGGTGGAGTCTCGCTCAACACCCTGCTGCCGGCGTCGACGAGGGCGCCGATCACCTCGGGTGAGGCACTCCACGGAACTGAGCTGACGACGAAATCCGGTGCCTGTCGGCGAACGAGTTCCGTCGGACTGTCGAAGGCCGGGACCTTCCATCGCCGCGCGGCATCCTGGGACGAGGAGGCCGTGCGAGCGGCGACACCGACGAGAGTGAACCGGTCTGGCATCGCCAGTGCGAGTTTGGCGAAAAACTCTGCACGCCAGCCTGTTCCGACGATTGCCAAGGACGCGGGCGTGGATTGTGTTGTCATCTCGTACATGTTGCCACGCCGCCTGCTCGCCGCTTCGACCTTGTCGAACGGTGAGCGTTCGGCAGGCCAGGGAGTTCTCAGAACCCGTCCGCATACCGCGTGTCGGCGAAGCCGAGCTGCCGCTCGCCGAAACTGAGCTGCTGCTACGGAACTCGGGCCGTCCACTTCGGGTCCGCGAACTTGTGCTCGGCGAGCGCCGCGGCCTCGTGCAGGGTCGCGGCGTCGATGTCGACCGGCGTCAGACCGTAGCGGCCACGAAAATGCTCGATCATCGCGCCGACAATTTTCTCCCGGCTCAACCCTGTCTGCGATCGGAGCGGATCGACCCGCTTGTTCGCGCTCTTGATGCCCTTGTCGGACATCTTCTCGCGGCCGATTCGCAGCACGTCGAGCATCTTGTCGGCGTCGATGTCGTAGGCCATGGTCACGTGATGCAGCACGCCGCCACCGGCCAACCTCTTCTGCGCCGCACCCGCGATCTTGCCGGCAGGCGAGGCGATGTCGTTCAACGGTACGTATTTCGCCTGGATGCCGACGTCGGCGAGCGCGCCCAGCACCCAGTCGTCGAGGAAGGCGTAGGAGGCTGCGAAGGAAAGGCCCTCGACCAGGGACCCCGGAACGTACAACGAGTAGGTGATGGTATTGCCCGGTTCGACGAACATCGCGCCGCCGCCGGAGATTCGGCGTACGACGGTCACGTCGTGGCGCGCCGCGGCCTCCAGGTCGACCTCGTTGGTCAGCGACTGGAACGAGC
>JAABUY010004566.1_pt1 | contig 14436 bp, 15 predicted proteins | sample 5560271 | NCBI WGS metagenome assembly JAABUY01 (sample SAMN10711886, study PRJNA513374) | rock metagenome | isolation source: Antarctica rocks | place: Antarctica: Victoria Land, University Valley
GTCATGGCTCGGCCGAGACCGCCATCCGCAAAAGCCCAAAACACTGAGCTTCAGGCGACCGCCGCCTCCGACCGTTCCAGCTTTGTCCGCTTATGCGTACAAACAGGCCGTTTCGTTGGTTCCGGCCGATACCGGGGGACAGACACCCTGCCGCAGGCGCGCTTTCTTGCTTTCTCCCTTGCTGGCTTTCTTGCGTCAGCGATCGCAACCTCGCAGAGGCGGAGACCCCGCTTGGGGGCTCCGTTCCGCCCGCTTGGGCGGAATAGGGCGCGGCCCCGCTTGGGGAGACGCCCAGACTTCCTGCTTTGACGGAGGACCGCGCTACGGCCGAAAGATTGTTTGTTATCAACGTACTATGTGCTTGCACCCAAGCTTCGGAACGGCCTAGACTCGTTGCATCAACAGGAGCTGAGCCGTGAACATCGAGTTGTTGCCTGGGCTGACGAACGTGGTTCGGTTCCCGATCGAGCTTCGTGCCGCGCCGTCGATGGAGGTGCTGTATGAGATCGAGCCGGACAGCCGCGAGGTATCGCTGATCGCGGAATCCTACATGCTGGAGATGCCGGAGCCGGAGCTGTTCGACCTGGTGGACCAGGAGACGGCTCTGCACATCGCGCTGCACATCCTCCCGCTGGCCCCGGCCGAGCACAAGGCCGCCCTGGCGGCGCTGCTTGACCCTGTGGTGACGCTGGCGATTGCGGCGTGCCGTGACGCGGACCGGACGTCGAAGCGGCTGGTGAAGGCGGAGGAGCTTCTGCTGCGGGCGAAGACCGAGGGTGGCTACACCATGCAGCCGCTGGAGGAGAACGCCAACGCGCTGAGCCAGCAGGCGGCGGAGCTGCTGATCCTGGCGCATCGGCGCTGCACCGAGGCGCATGGGGTGAACCGGGCGATCGGGATGGCACGCCGCGGCGAGACGTGGACGCCGAACAACGCGACGGAGAACACGGAGTGGCTGATCGCGGCGGGCGAGGCGGATCGGGCGAGGCGGGAGGCCCGCAACGCCTGAGGGAGGCTCCATTCGCGTCCGGCACCGTCAGGCTGGCCTTGTGCAACGAGGAGCCTGCGGATGCGACGTTTCCCCCTGAGACTGACCTTGCCCCTGACGGCTGCGGCGGTGCTGCTACCGCTGCTGCCAGCGGTGCGGGCGGCGGAGCCGTCGGCACCGCCGCCGTTCTGGCCTGAGGAGCATGGGCCCGCGCTGGTGCAGGGATCTGCACCGGACGAGGCCGATATAGCGGTGCATAGGGCAGCGCTGGCCCTGCGTGACGAAGCACCTGCGGCGGTGAAGGACGCGATCGCGGCGCTGACGACGGCGTGTGCGACCTGGACGAAGACGGCAACGCCGGCGATCGGCGGGGTGCCGTCGCCGATGGATGCGGCGACCGTGCCGGAGGAGCAGACGTGCGAGATGGTGGTACAGCCCGGACGCGCGTTCACCCTCGCGCTGTGGTTCTGCGGCGCGCTGGGCGGGGCGGTGACGATCGCCGGGCTGGTGGGCTTCTGCTTCCTGCGCATGGTGCTGGTGCAGATGTGGACGTGGCGGCCGCGGGCCGTGACGCTGCCCTGGAGCTGACGGCGGCAATGAACAGGGCAAGCGCCCGCCTTGTCCTGCCGGCCGATCTGTGGCGGTTTGCGCCGCCTCTACGGCTCACAGATTGGAAGCACGACCCTGATGGCACTGAAGAAACCGGCTCCTGCTGCTGCCAAGCCGGCAGCGAAGGCCCCTGCGGCGAAGTCCGCCGCTCCGGCCGCCAAGGCGAAGGTGGCGGCCCCGAAGCAGGTGACGATCTCCCAGAAGCAGGTGGCGGCGGAGCTGGCCAACGCGCACGAGCTGGAGCGCGGCGATGCCGTGGCGCTGCTGGATGGGTTGGTCGAAGTCCTGGTCGCACACCTGCGGAAGGGCGACCGGCTGCGCCTGACCGGCCTTGGCATCCTGCAGGTGAGGGACGCTCCGGCGCGTGCGGGCCGCAACCCGGCGACGGGCGAGCAGATCCAGATCGCGGCGAAGAGGAAGATCGTGTTCCGTCCGGCGAAGGAACTGAAGGAAGCGCTGATCGGCTGACGCGACCGGCCCAGGCCTGGCGCGGAGCCGAGCCGGCATGGGGAGTGGGCGGGCATGCGTGACCTGATCTGGGTGGCCACCATGGTCTTCTGGGTGCTGGCGGTGCAATTCGCGAGGCGAACCACGTTCTGGGAGCCGCGCGCCGTTGTCGTGGGTGGCGTTGCCACCCTGCCGGACCAGCGGCCGATGGGCTTCATGATCCTGCTGTGCCTGCTGGCCGGGGTGGCGATCGGGGCGATGCTGCCGTCGATGATCCAGGACCGGCTCCCGACGGGGTCTGGGTTCTACCCGCCGCCGCTGGACGGTCTGGGACGTCTCGCCTCGATCATCGGCGGCGTGTGCGGCGCATATGTGGGCGTCCGAGGCAGCCGGCTGTGGGTGGTGCTCGGGCTGGCCTGCGGCGGCATCTACGTGGCCGGGATGGCACTCGACACCGTGGTTGGGGGCCTCTAGCCGGACCTTGCGGGGCCAGCCACGCGGGATCGTGGCTGGCGTGCCCTCAGTCAAAGAGGCCGTGCTTTCGGCGCTCGCTGCGGTGCCGTCCCGAGGCATACGGGCTGTCCTCCGGCGACGGCAGCGTCATCGCGGTGTCCTTGACGCGGGACGGCAGCGAGGGGAACGGATCGACGCCCGTCATGCGGACCAGGACGGCGACGGACACCACATCGCAGCTGGGCGACGCGGTGTTGGTGCAGACGTAGGCCCCTGCCCCGCCGGCCCGCGGGTCGTAGACCGCCTTCCAGGTCGAGGACGGCACCAGCACGCCGTCCGGCCCGATCGACTTCAGCTCCTGCCCGGCGAACACCGGGCCGGTGACGACGTACAGCTCGCCCTGGCGCGCGGCCAGGTCGCGCACCGCGCTCTCGATGCCTTCCCAGACCCCGCGGTTCAGGGCCGCGGTCTGCGGCACCATGTTGGCCAGCGAGAAGGTCTGCTGCTGGGCGTGCTCGCCCGGCATGTCGCCCGAAGGCGTCATGTGGCCGCGGTCGTAGCCGGAGCGGCGGTAGTCACCGAGCTGCGCCTGGTCGGCGAACGACAGGCGATCGTCGGGGTGGAACTGCCCCTCGCGCGGCGTGCTGCGGGCACCCTCAAGGCTTGCCGTGGTCGGGCGCTCGGCCGACCAGACGGCGCCGTGCGTGACGCCGGAGGCGAGCGCGGCATAGGCGTCGTTGCACAGCAGGGTGGTGCGCTCTGCCAGCCTGGGATTGACCAGGGCCGGCGGCTGGCCGCCCGGGAAGAACTGCGGGCAGGCCGGAGCCTGGGCGAGGGCCGCCACGGGCGCGAGCAGCGCCAGGGCGAGCGGGAGGATGCGGGGGATCGTCATGGGTCCTGTGTGACAGGGCAGGACGCGAGCGGCGATCCGGCCAGGGAGGAGAAGGAACGCCAGCCTTTCCCCGCCAGCCCATCAGCCAGGCGGCGCGTCAGGCGCGGCGGCAAGGGCGTAGCCCTTCAGCCAGGACGGTCCGTGCGAGTTGCGCAGGCCGTGCAGCAGCGGCTCGGCCGAGGCGCGCATCCACTCCGCCCGGAGTTCCGCCTTCCAGGTTCGGCCATGGCGACGGGCGTAGGCGCGCAGCGCCTCGACCTGGGCCAGCATCAGCGGCGGGTAGTCCGCCTCGACGGAGGCGAACGCAGGATCGCGCATGTCAGGTCTCCTCGATGACGTCGAGCCACCAGTCCGACTGCTGCTCGGCGGCCTCGGCTTCGCGGAGCAGCGTGCAACGCTGCCGCTGGGTCAGGCAGGGGTTGTCGGCCTGGTGGCGGAGGCTCTCGGCCTCGCGCCGCCAGGTGCGGGCGCTGGCGAGGCAGCCGGCGTCGAGGCGCGCGCCGACGCTGTTGCCGTGCGGGTGGGTCTGGCAGTGCATGTCATGCCTCCGTGCGATCGGAGGCGCAGCTGCGGACGTGCGTGCTCACCCGGCGCTCGGGTGTCGCGTGGCAGATCATGGCGGGCTCCTGAATCGAGAAAGGCCCGCACGGCATCTGCCGGCGGGCCTTTCTGGTGGCGGGGGGGGGTGTTACCGGCTGCCCTGGGCAGCCGGGACGGTCAGTGCGGCGGAAACAGGTGCAGCAGGGACATCAGGGTAGCGATCGACAAGCCGGCCGTCGTCAGGATCGTCGCCATGAGCCACTTCGTCTGCGCGTGGCTTGCGGTCTCGATCTGCAGGCGCAGGGCGTCGATGGTGGCTGCCACCTTGGCGAACCCGGCATCCACATCAGCCTTAGCTGCGCGAAACCCGGTATCTACATCAGCCCTGGTTGTGAAAAACCCGGCGTCCATGTCGGTCTTGGTGGCGAGCCTCAAGATCTCGTCCTTCCGAACCAGGTCGCTGATGTCGGCTGCCTTGCTCGCCTCGTCCTTGGGGACGTTGAGGCCGACAAGGGTCTGATACAGGGACAGATTGATCGTGGACGTGCTCATACGTCTCTCCGTAAGAATGATGGTTGTCGTGGCGGCGATGCAAGGGAAAGCGGTCGGCTACTGCCAGCAGCAGGCGAACGGGATGTCATCGTCCAGCTCGCCGCCGCCCGGGCTCCAGCCGCCACCAGCACCACCGGTCACGGCCGGCTCGCGAGGGCGCGCGGGAGCGCGCTCGCGGGCCGGGGTGCCTTCGCCCTCGGCGGCATCACGGTTGCTGTCGAGCAGCGTCAGCTCGCCGCGGAACTGCTGCAGCACCACCTCCGTGCTGTAGCGCTCCACCTCCGCCTGATCGGTCCACTTGCGGGTCTGCAGCGCGCCCTCGACGCACACCTTGCGGCCCTTGCGCAGGAACCGCTCGGCAACGTCGGCGAGGCGCTCGTTGAAAATGACGATGCGATGCCACTCTGTCCGATCTCGGCGCTCGCCCGTGGCCTTGTCGGTCCAGCTCTCGCCGGTTGCCAGCGTCAGGGTGACGATCCTGCCGCCGCCCTGCGTGGTCCGCGCCTCCGGGTCCTTGCCCAGGTTGCCGATCAGGAAGACCTTGTTTACCGAACCTGCCATCTCACAAACCCTCATTTCTCCCCCGGAGGCGATCCGGCCCGTGCCGGTCAGGTCCTCTCGGGTGCGGCCCCTGGGAACCGGGCCGGGGGCCGGGGCAATGGCGCGCCTCTGCCGGCGCGGGACCGGAGCCACGCGCAGCCGGGCCGCTTGCCCGGCGAGCATGGCGAGGACCCACCCGTTGCGCCGGCCCCCGGCCCGGTTCAGGCCGCGACAAACCCGAGAGGGCCTGACCGGCACGGGATGGCTCGCACCCCTCCTCCTCTCCTCCCCAGGCTTTCCCTTCTTCGGTTCCCGCCTCATGCCCGTTGCCACCTGTCACGCTCAGGCACTCGCGGTGAACCTCGCCCACAGCTCGGTCGCGCTCGGGCAGATCCACGCGCCCGTGGCATCGCAGATCAGGTGGATGTCCGCGCCCGCGCCCTTGTCGTCGGCCACGTGGCTGACCAGCCATTCCACACCCGCCGGCGTGGTCCTCTCGCGGTCCGCCTCGTCGCGGTCGCGCTCGGGGAAACGGTTGACGAACCGGCTCCCGGTGGCGGGCACCCCGGACTCCGGCAGCACGTCGCCAGAGCCGGCGAACAGGTGGCGGTTCACCCGCGCCTCCAGCTCCCGAGGCGCGATGTCGTGCGCCACCTCGCCGAGCAGCGTGCCATGGAACGAGACGGCAATGTGGCCGGGGTGACGCTCGGCCACATAGCCGTAGGGCAGGCGCAGTCCGAGGATGGTGGCCATGGGGGCTCCTTTGCCCGCCGGGTCGAACCGGCGGGACAGGTCGAAGGGCATGCGGAGGAGAAGGTCAGGCGGCGCGGCGGAGTGGGCGCAGGGCCTGGGTCGTTGTGATCTGCGGGAAGCGAGTCGGGCGGAGCCGATGCACGTCCGGCAGCGTCGGGTAGGCGGTCACGCCCTTGGTGAGGCCGAGATCGTCGTGGAGGATCAGGGTCCGCACCGCGACCCGGCGCACCTGGCGGCGGTCGCGCAGCGAGCGCAGCAGCGCCATGTCCGACCGGCCGGACCGGTGGGCGTCCTCCCACAGGCCGGTGTCGCGGTTGCGGCGCGCAGCGCCCATGGTGCCGTTGAGGAAGCCTTCCACGATCCAAGGCACACGGCACACCGCCGTGCCCCCATGCCGGTCACGGAAGAACGTGTCGTCCTGCAGGTAGAAGATGCTGCCGGCCGCGACGACGCCGACACGCAGCGGGTTGTCGCCGCCCTGGCAGCGCTGCGCGCCATACTGGCGGATCATCCCTGGCCGCCCTGGCAGGCGCGCGCGCGATACAGCGCCAGCGCCTCGTCCTCCGGCAGGGTGTTCAGCCAGGTCTCCACCTGCCACCTGACCCGGACCTCCTCGGAGGCGAGCAGCCGCCGTATCTCCTCGGGCCGCAGGGTGACGCTCTGGTAGAGGCCGGGCAGCCCCGACCTGGTGTAGATCAGCCGCCGCCGCAGCCCGCGCTTCATGTCGCGCCGCACGATCCAGTCCTCCAGCAGCTGGTCCACGATCCACTCGGCGTCGGGCTGGATGGTGAGCGGGGTGGGATTGCCCATCGGCTTCAGCGTCTGGGCGGGTTGCGCCCGGCCGTGGACGTCGAGGCGCAGGCGCAAGGCGTCGGGCTCCACCTCGGTGCATCCGCCCTGGCCCTGGTTGTGGGCGCGGCCTTCCTTGCGGCCGTCGATCCAGACGTCGGCCGAGAAGGCGTTGGTCTCCCGGCTGAGCGCCGGGCTGTGCTCAACCCGGCGAAGCTCGATCCGCATGGCCATCGGCCTGCTCCTGTGCGAAAGGCCCGCCCCCTCTCGGGAGCAGGCTTGGGGGGTGGTGGTCTGGAAGACCGGCGAGCTGGAACGGGGTGTTCTTGCCACTCCGCTCCACGACGCCGCGCAGTGCTCCGTGCGCCGCCTACGTCGCGAGCGGCGCGGCGGGCGCAGCCGCCGGCTCGGCCGCCCGGGTGCGCTTGTCCTCGATGTGCAGGAAGTCGTCCTGCCCGAAGCCGTTTCGGCTGCTGGCGGCATCGTAGCCGTTCGGCTTGCGGCAGCCTTTGGCCAGCCGGACCGAGACATAGAACGATGCGTCCGGGTGCCCGGCGCGCACCTTGGTGCCGAAGCGCGCCACGGCCGTCTTGACGTCCTGCACCGTGGAGGTCGCGGTCAGGGTCTCGGTGGCGAGCGAGGGACCGAACAGCTCGATGGTCTTCGAGGTGCAGCGGTCCTCGCGGGTCAGCTTGCCGGGAATGGTGGACAGGGTGAGGGTGACAGGCATGACAGGTCCTCTCGGGACGCGCGCACGACCACACGCGCACCCGATGTGCGCGTGTCGGCCGGGCGGATGGGGATGGCTGGAAATGCTGCCCGACCTGTGCCGGGCGGCGGGTCAGGCGGCGGCGCGATGCTCCGCGGCGTCACCGACACCGGGCGGCGGCACGTCGCCTTCGCCCGCCTCATCGTCATCGTCGGCTTCGGGATCGAGGCCGGCAGCGTCGGCGCTGCCTTCGTTCTCGCTGGCGGCCTGCAGGTCGGCCTCCAGGTCCTCGTCCTCGCCGTCGATCAGGCTTGCGGGGCTGCGCCGGGCCTCAAGCTCCCTGGCCGTGGGCGGGAACAGGGCGGCCGGGTGAACGAAGGAGCCCGCGCCGACGTGCTCGATCAGCGCTGCCCGGGTCTCTTTGCCGGTGTTGCGCGGCGCCACCCGGTTGGCCGACGCCGCACTCTCCATGGCCTGCTTGGACAGGCAGGACAGGAACTCCTGCGTCGCCATGTTCGGCAGGTAGAGGTCGGCGCCGATCACCGCACCGGCGTAGCGCGCCGCCATGCCGCTCTGGCTCATGTTGTCCCGGCACGACAGCACCTGGACCAGCATCCCTCGCGCCGTGGCGCGTAGCAGGTCCAAATCCTGGGTCAGCGCCCCACCCTCGGTCAGCTGCTCGGCGAGGCGCTCGCGCTGCCCGAAGCCCTGGGCGGGGGCGCCGGAATGGACCTGCACGTTCTTGCCGCCAAGGGCCAGGACAAGAAGGCCGATCAGCACGTCGTCGCTGAACGGCGCCTCCTGCAGCGCCTGGTGCAGCGCGTCGGTGCGCAGGTCGCCGATCATCGCCACGCCCTTGGCCGTAATCTCCGCGCGCGGCTTCGGCGCCGGCCGGTCGCTGCTCTCCGCCTTGCCGGTTCTGGCACTCCGCTTCGCCTCCGGCATGGCATAGGCGACCTGCGTCACCTCGCCGGTGCGAGCGTCGACGTGGCAGGCGACGAAGTCGCCCTTGCGGGCCTTGCCGTAGTTGCGCATCGCCCTGGGCGGCAGCTTCACCTCGCCGTAGGCACCCAGCTCGGCCAGGTGGCCACCCTTGGGCAGGTTGTTGGCCAGCCACTCGTTCTGCGCGCCCATGAACTCCTCGACCTGGGTGGTGGTGCGCGCGTCCTTGCCGCCCTCGGCGAACAGGTCGTCGGTCCACACGATGCCGTAGGCCTGAGCTAGTTCGACGCCGAACTTCGCGGCACTCGCCGGCAGGGTGCGCCTGGCCAGGGCGCGCGCGATCTCCCACCACACGGCGCGCTGGCCCTTCTTGGGCTTGTGCTTTTTCCACACCGCCGCCTGCTCGTCCGGAGACGCCGCGGCGATGGTGCGCAGGTTGCCCTCGTCGGGCATGTCGCCGAGCGCCATCTGCTCCAGCATCCCTGGCAGCAGCTGCGCCAGTAGTCGCAGCTTGCGCAGGGTGCGGACCGGCAGGGCGAGCGCGGTGGCGATGGCCTCCTCGGTCCACTCGGCCGAGACCAGGGCCTCGATGGCGCGCCACTGATCGACCGGACCCATCTGCGCGCGAACCACGTTCTCCGACATCGCGCGCAGGGCGTCGCCGCCGTCGTCCGGGCCACGCACCAGCACCAGGATCTCCGGCCACCCCGCGGCGATGGCAGCCGCGACCCGCCGGTGCCCCGCGACGATCTCCAGCTCCTCGCCGTCTTCACGCACCACAGGCGGTTGCAGGATGCCGACGGCCTGGATGTTGGCCACCATCTGCGCGTCGGGGTGCTCGCCGGCCGACATGCGGCGCGGGTTGTTCGGGTTGACCTTCAGGGTGCTGGGATCGACGGACTTCAGGTGCATGGCGCTGTGCTCTCTGTCGGGTTCTGCCGTCCCTTTCTCTCGGACGACCCCTCCCGCAGCCGCAGCGCGGTCCTGCCAACACCATTGCGGGCGAGCGCCCCTGCCCTGCGCAGCGCGCGGCCCGCTCGGGGGCTGCGCGAGGCGCGGGGTCGGGGTGGCGCAGCCCGTGATGGAGCGAAGCGGTGTCGGCAGGAACGCGATGCGAGCGCACCCTCGTTCCCTCCTCTCCATCATCCTCCTCCCGCTACGGCTGTTCTCGACCCAGTTCGGTGATGAACAGGCGGATCTGCCGAACTTGAAAGCGGGTGTCGGGTGGCAGCGGTCTATGGCGGCTTTGCGCTCATCGCGGCCGTAAAACGACTTTGATTGGCATCTACGAAGCAGGCATTCCTTTTTCTGCTCCGGCTGACTGGATCTGGGTAATTACGGAAGGTCCGCTTTGCATCGGAAAGTTGAGAAGCGGACATGATGCGCGCGCTCACCTAGCCGGAGCAAACGAGCAGCTTTCGGTTACGTAATCGACGGGAGCAGGCGTTGATCTGCCACTCGATCGGCTGGGTTAAACAAATTGCTTGGCAGTCGCTGGCGCCCGCATCATTAACGCGCTCATGCAGGAAGCTCCACGTGTGTTCATGTCCTATTCGCATGACGACCAAGCCCATAAAGGCTGGGTCCTCGGGTTGGCTACTCGACTAGTCACAAACGGCGTCGACGTGCTTCTCGACCAATGGGACATGCGGCTGGGCGGTGACCTGCCGCGATTTATGGAGACCGGGCTGGCAGGCGTGGGTCGAGTGCTCGCGGTATGCAGCGCTACGTACGTCGAAAAGGCCAATAGCGGGCTGGGCGGCGTCGGTTACGAAAAGATGATCCTCACTGGGCAACTCATGCGTGACGTTACCGTTGCTCGGATCATCCCCGTGATCCGCAATAACCTGTTAGAAGAGGCGCTGCCCACGTTCTTGTCGTCGCGCCTATACATCGATTTCCGAGACGAGCAGACGTTTGAGGCTCATTATGCCGAGCTGTTACGCGACATTCACGGACAGCCGGTTGCGCCTCGCCCCGAGCTTGGACCTAATCCTTTCACGCAAGCTGTGCCTGAGATTGAGCCGCGCGTGTCTTTCGCTCCCGAACGCTACGTCTCGCCGGCGCTGTTGGGCACGATCACGTTCGACTACTCCAACAACAATGGCCGCTTCATCGTGGGAGCGGGCGACATGCTCTTCGAGATTGCCTGGTCTCGCGGCGGCTCAACGGCGATTCACGCATATACCGATCCGCCCAGTATCCGAACGGTCGCGCTTGTGACTGGGATAGGGCACATAGCCGATATAGCAAATGCGTCGATTTACGACACCTCGTCGCGCGTACGATCGCCGCACCTGGGCGAGATCGTGGTATGGCAAAACACAGCCGGATATTATCTTGCTACTAAAGTCGAGGGCCTGCAAAGCCGCGACCATGGTGCCTTAATCGATGAGGTGACGTTCTCGTATGTTATCGCACCCCATAAAGTCTCTGACTTCCGTTTATTTAATACTCAGCCGATAGCTTCCGAGGTTTCATAAGACTGATCAGATTGTTCAGGCTAACCGAAGTTAAAAATGCGAGCGTAGCCTAAGCATGCCTGATCGGCACGTCGTGTAGACGGGAACGAGCGCCTGCTTCCGGGTGGCGGTGGAAGCTGGCTCGATGACCGGTGTGGGTCAGTAGCTGTCAAGGTTGCTCCCCGGCGTCAGCGTCCGATTCCCGCGTTGGGCACCTGAAAACAGATTGTCCGCTTCCGGCCAGTTCCAGACCGGCATGGGCCTGTAACTGGCCGATGGGACCCGTCTTCCGGCCTACGCTGCAGCTACCTCCGCCACGGCATCATCGTTCGCTGCCACGGTGTTGGCCGCCAGGTCGGCCTCCAGCACCGCCAGCTCGGCTGCCTTGGCGTCCAGCTCCTCCTGCAGGGCGAACGCCTCGCCGACCCGGCGACGGTAGCCGGGCAGCCGCTGCTCCGCCTCCGCCACTCTGCGGCGGTAGTCGGCCAGCTCCGCCTCGAAGCGGTCGAGCTGATACTCGAGCCGCGCGATCAGCCCGAGCGCCGTCAGGTCGCTCTCCAGCCGGATCTCCTGCTCGTAGCCGTGCCGCTCCAGCCACGCCTCCAGCCGGTAGTGCTTCTCGCCCAGCGGCTCGCCCGACGCCTTGATCTCGAAGCCGCCGATCGTCCCCAGGGTCCAGCTCCCTTTCTCCCGGTTGCGCTCCATCAGCCGCAGCCGGCTGAGCAGCGAGCCACCTGCGGACTTGCGGTCGGTGCGGACCTTGCCGCCGAGCTGCATGGTGAACAGATCGCCGCGGGTCGGGGTGCGGACCGCGATGTCCTGCTCGATCGCCGCGATCCGCGTCGCCGCGTGCGCGACCTCGTGCTCGGAGTCCAGGATCCGCCGGCGCACCGCCAGCTGATCGTCGAAGTGCGCCGCCCGCAGCCGCTCCAGCCGCCCTACCTCGGCATCCAGCCCCGCCTTCTGCATCAGCCGCGGGTCGCCGGAGGCGAGCGCCTTGGCCATGGCGAACTGGTTCACCTGGCTGCCCGCATCCTCCAGGCGCCGGATGCTGCGGTCCCCGCCGAGCGCCGCCGCGATGAAGCGCGACTTGCGCTCCAGCAGCTGCCACGACGTGGCATCGACGCTGCCGAGGGTGGCGTAGGCGTAGATGTCGATCTCGGCGTTCTGGTTGCCCTGCCGCTCGATCCGCCCCTCGCGCTGCTCGATATCGCTCGGCAACCACGGCACATCCAGGTGGTGCAGCGCCACCAGACGCTGCTGGGCGTTCACCCCGGTGCCCATGGTCTGCGTGGAGCCGATCAGCACGCGGACCTTGCCGCTGTTCACCGCCGCGAACAGCTTCTGCTTGGCCTCGGATTTCTTGTAGTCCTGCATGAACGCCACCTGTTCGCGCGGCACCCCGAGCCGCGCCAGCTCGTCCCTGATCCACAGGTAGGCGCTGAACCCGCGCGTGCCCTCGGCCGCCTCGGTGCCCAGGTCGGAGAACACCATCTGCGCTGCCCCCGGAAGCGGATAGGGTGTGCTGGTGCCGGGCTGCAGGTAGCGGTTTCCCGCAGTCTCCTGCCAGACGCGATGCACGTTGCTGATCAGGGCGTTCAGCTTGTTCCCCGGCTCGTCGCCGGCGCGCGGGTCTGCCTTGGTGTCGGCCCACAGCACGAACCGCGTGTCGATCGCCGCGTGCCGCCCGTCGGTAATGACGGAGAGCAGGATGTCCTGCCCCTTCACGGGCAGACCCTTGCGCATCTCGATCGCCTTGATGCGCTCGGCCAGCACCGCCTGGTAGGCGCGAAACGCCGCGCTGGCCTTGGCGGTGACGATCTGGCGCCGGCCGGTGGCCACGGTGGGCAGGCGGAGATGATGGCGCAGGTCGTCCATCAGCACGACGTCGGCGACGGAGCGGAACATCGCCACCAGCTCCGGCACGTTCACGAACTCTGCAAACCTCGTCACCGGCTTGTAGGCACCGGACGGCTGCAGCTCCAGCTCCGTCCGGGTGTCGCCGAAGCTGCTGGCCCAGGCGTCGAACTCGTGGATGCCGCGCTCGGCCAGCATGGCGGGCTGCATGAAACGCTGCAGGGTGAACATCTCGCCCAGCGTGTTGGTGATCGGCGTGCCCGACGCCAGGATCAGCGGCCGGGTGGGCTGGCGCTGGGCGATGAACCGTGCCTTGACGTTCAGGTCCCACGCCCGCTGCGAGCCGTCCGGCGCCACGCCCTTCAGGCCGCCCATGTTGGTCGCGAAGCTCAGCTTCCTGAACTCCTGCGCCTCGTCCACGATCAGCTGGTCGATGCCCATCTCGGCGATGGTCAGCAGGTCGTCCTTGCGCGCGCCGAGCGCCTCCAGCTTGTCCTGCAGACCCTCTTTCATGCGCTCGATGCGCTTGCGGGTGATGCGGTCGTCGCCGTCCACCTTGCCCAGCAGCGTCTCGTAGCTGGCCAGCGCCTCGTGGATCAGCCCGCCCTCGAAGTCGGCCGGCGCCGGGATGAACTTGAAGGCGGAGTGGGTGATGACGATGCAGTCCCACGTCGCGGTCGCCGCCCGCGCCAGGAAGCGCTGCCGCTTGTCCTTGGCGAAGTTGGCCTCGTCGGCCACCAGGATGCGCGCGTTGGGGTAGAGCAGCAGGAACTCCCGGCTGGCCTGCGCCAGGCAATGTCCGGGCACCACCATCATCGCTTTGCTGATGAGGCCGAGCCGCTTCTGCTCCATCACCGCGGCCGCCATGGAGAAGGTCTTCCCCGCGCCCACCGCGTGCGCGATGTAGGTGCCGCCCGCGCTGATGATGCGCCAGATCACCCGCTTCTGGTGCTCGCGCAGGCTGATGACGCTCGACGCTCCCGGCAGCTGCAGGTGGCGTCCGTCGAAGGCGCGCGGCACCAGGTTGTTGAACCGGTCGTTGTACAGCCGGGCCAGACGCTCGGCCCTCTCCACGTCGGTCCAGATCCAGCGCTCGAACGCCTGCTTGATCCTGGCCAGCTTGTCCTTGGCCGCCTCGGTCTCGGCGGCGTTCAGCACCCGGTGGTCGCCGGCCGCGTCGCGCCAGGTGTCGTAGACCTCCGGGATCGAGGCGTTCAGCGCGTCCCACAGCAGCTCGCCGGCGTGGCGGCGCCTGGTGCCCCACTCCGACGTCGCCGTCGCCTGACCCAGGTAGGCGTGCACGTCGAGCGACCAGCTCGCCACCTCCACGGTGTGGCGCACCTTGGTCGCCACCCCGATCACCTCGGCGGAGAACCGCTCCACCACGGACGCGGGTATCCACGGCGCCCCCAGGCGCGCGGTGATCTCGGACGGCTTCAGGTCGACCGGCTGCACCCGCCGCAGCGCCTCCACGTTGCGCGCGTAGCGGGGATCGAGCGCCGCGGCCGCGCTCGCCGCCGCCAGCTTGGTGCGCACCTTGCCGGACAGCGCGGCATCCGCCGTCTCCCAGGCCTCGTGCTCCGGGGTGCTCGCCTGCGGGTCGAGGAACACCGCCTCGCCCAGCTCCGCCAGCACCTGGTCGCGCGGCCGCCCGAGCATCTCCGACACCCGCGCGATGTCGACGTGCCCGACCTCGTGCAGCGTCACCGCCAGCGCGTCCGTCGCCGAGGTGATCACCGGCTCCGCCGGCGGGTGGATCACCCGCTCGGAAAAGATCGGCCCCATCCTCGCGGTGCCGGTGTCCTCGTCGTACTGCTCGATCGAGGACACCAGCCACACGTCCGGGTCGTCCAGGAACGGCGACAGGTTGGGCCGGCGCACCGTCTCGCGCGCCTCGCCGGTC
>JAABUY010004567.1_pt1 | contig 14431 bp, 24 predicted proteins | sample 5560271 | NCBI WGS metagenome assembly JAABUY01 (sample SAMN10711886, study PRJNA513374) | rock metagenome | isolation source: Antarctica rocks | place: Antarctica: Victoria Land, University Valley
TCTGCGCCAGAAGGGAAAGTGCGTGTCACTTGGCGGCGATCTGGGCCTGTTCTGCTGCAGCGCATGCGAGTGCTGGCGCGCGGGCTGCGCCCCTGCCGTCGCCCTTATGTGTGCGCGTGCGGGGCGCACGTCCTTCAGTTTGTGCGCCCGTGCAGGACCTGCTGAGCCCTGAAGCAGCGCTCGCAGCGCGTAAGCGATGGAGCACATGAGGCGCTGGGCCGTGTGTGTATGGTGGTGAGCCAGCGCGGCCCGGGCGCGCGCAGGGCCAGAGCAGCGTGCCGGCGGCGCAGTCGCAGGTCATCTTCTCCAGCCTGCCGCTCTGGAGCGCGCTGTTCGCCGCGCTGCTCATGCAGAACGAGAACATGGGCCTGCTGGGCTGGGCGGGCGGGATGACCATCGTGGTGGCCGGGCTGGTCGCCTCGCGCGGCCAGCGCGCCGGGGCCTGAGCGCGCGGCGCCCAGCTGCGCCGTCGCCCGGCTGCGCGACCGGTCGGCAGACAGGCGGGAGGGCGGTCCCGCCGATAAGCGTGTGGTGCTCGCGGCGCAGCGCATTGGGCTGTGTGCCGTGTCGCTCAGGCAGCGAGGTCGCTGGGTGCCATACTAGTTGCCGATCTCACAGATTGTGAGCACTAGCGAATGCAGGCGATGGGCCCGCCGCGCGGTGCGCGCCCATGGGTAAGCCAGCTTCTGGGTCAGCACGGCATGTATCGCTGCCTCATGATGCAGCCATTACTAGTTGCACCTGCCAGTGCTTCGCCTGGGGTCTGCGAGTGGGCGCTGTGCTGCCCGCCAGCCCTAGGAGAAAATGGCTTCCCTTAAGGAGATGCCACTCGGCTTGCGACTCAGTTATGGTGGCTTCCCTTCCCTTGCCAACATGCCAGACTTTTAAATGATGCCAACCTTACCTTGGTCTGTCCCATGTCAGCACACAGAGCTGATTGCTCTGTGAGGGTATGGCGGATTGGCGTCCCAGTGAGCTTACCAGCGCTGCTGTGGGGAATGCCGCTGTGCCCATGAGGTGAACGCATGTCCTGAAGTCCACTAGCGGTAGATATCCAGCATTGATCTTGTCCCTCTTTTAATCTCTTTAGTTACCCTCCTGTTTAGGCAAGTAACAAGGGTGGCGTGTTTCATGGGTAGCACAAGGACACCCGCCCAGCGTGCAAAGCTCCTGGTTGTGAGATTTATGTCGGAATTGCTAAAACAGTGCTGTCAGCAGCCTACCTTTGTGGTCCAACACAGTGGCCAGTAAGGGACAAGGTTGCCAATGAGCTGATGCTGACCTGCCGTGGCATGCAGTATACAGTGGATGTAATGTAGAAGCTGCCATACGTGTCATGCGGGGAGTGATGCAGGGGTGTGCACAGCGCCCGCATCACAGATGCGCTCATCCATTAGAACCAAAAGGTTGAAGGCGCTGGCCAGCGGGTGTCACACTCCTGCATGCTTCAAAAGAGAGGAAGCAGACCTTGCCTGACGACAGCCAGAGAAGCCACCATACCCTAGAGTTAAAACCAGTCTGAAGCAAGGCTAGCAGTGTTATGTCCACAGCGTAGAACCTCTGATGGCGCAGACAACTCACATACATGCAGCGCTAGGGCCGCCCGAGACGGTCTGCGCAGGCTCTGATGCAAGCCACACAGACTAACTCACAAGATGTCTGCCCCTCTACATACAGGGAATATCAAGTACATGCGGCTTGACCCTGGGCGGACGGGGTAGGCGCGGCAGCGCGCATGGCATGCGCGCCAGCTGCCCGCGCACGCCCACGTGTCGGCGCGACGCCGAGCAAGTCAGCGCGCGGCGCTGCGCTTGAGCGCGGCAAACTCGGCGCGGTACAGCGGGCGGGTGCGCAGGTACAGCACCGTCGAGGCGCCCACCTGCAGCACCGCCAGCCCCGCGATGACCAGGAACGTGGCCCTGCCGCCCCCCACATTCCGTCTCAGCGCCCCTCCTGCAGAGCTGCGCACCGGATCGGCCGCTCGCGGCAGGGCCAGCCCGCCATTCCCCGGCGCGGCGCGCCGCCGCTCACAGCGGGGGCACGCTGGTCAGCGGCCGCGGGGCGCGGGCAAGCCGTGGCAGGGCGCGTGGCGGCGGCGGCGCGGGCAGCGCGGCGCGCGCCTGTAGCAGCCGCCGCCGCGGCAGGTGCCGGGCGGGTCGCCGTTGGCGCGGCCGGTGCGCTGGTACAGGCCGCCGGCCAGGTAGGTCGCGAGCGCCAGGTTGCCCAGCGTCGGCGCGACATGCACCACGCTCTGGTTGCTCGCCATGTGCCGCAGCCCGAACAGCTCGGAGGTCAGCACCTGCGCGCCGGCGCGGGCGTGGGCCCTCGCCCTGCGGCGCGCGGGGCCCAGTCCGGCGCGTGCGCCGGGCGACGCGGGGGCGCACGGCTCGCTGGCACCTCATGCACACAAGCGCGTCCGCATTCTGCGGCCTCAGGCCGGTAAGTTATCTGGGCGCCCCAACGGCACCCACCGGCCGTGCACGCACTGGTGGACGCACCGGCATGAGGCTCCAGTGGCACCCGAAGGCGAAGCCCGCAAGCACGCAGGCCGGCTGCAGTGCGCCGCGGCCCGCCACTGCAGTGATTGCGCACGAGACCGCCGTGAGCGCCGCCAGCGGCGGCATGTACACCGTCCTGCGCAGCGCGCATGCAACTTTTACGCGTCTGCTTTACATTATGACAAGCCCATGGAATGCACTGTCTGCGCACCGCCTGCACCGCACGGCCCAGGACGGCCGGCGCGCGATCGGCGCATGCGTGCGGAGCCCGGACCGCTCGAACCAAACGAGCGCGGCCGCCGCTGCGCGCAGTCTCGCGAGGCGCGGGCGGCCGCGCGGCGGCGCGCGCACCGCGCGACGCCGTAGCGGTGCAGCAGGCGCTCGGTGAGGCAGCCAGCGGTGATGCGGCCGACCGTGCTGGCGCTGGTGAACAGCAGCACGGCCAGCGCCTGCTCCGGCCCGGGCCCGCCCAGCGCCTCCACCATCTGCGCCAGGTTGTTCAGGAAGCAAAAGCCGGCGCCCATGCCCGTGAAGAACGTGCTCCAGAGCAGCCAGAAGCGGCCGTCGGCCAGGCACTGCCGCAGCGTCTGCTCCGGCAGGCCGCCCGCTGCGTCTCCCTCAGCGGCGGCCGTCTTGCCGGCGCCGACGCGCTCCAGGCCGCCGGGCGCCGCCGCGAGCGCGCCGTTCTGCGTGCCGGCGCCCCACGCCCGCTCCGCCGGCGCGGCACCCAGCTCCGCCGCCCCGCCCGCGCCGGCCGCCCCGGCCGGCTTGCCCGCCCTATCCCTGTCGGGGCCTCCGTGCGCCCCCGCCCCGCCGTTCTGCGCACCGCTGCCCTTGCAGCCGCCGCCTGGGCCTGCTGCGCCACACGCGTGGTCGTTGAGGAGAATGTGCTTGAGCTGTTGACCATGAACACGCTCATGACCACGCATCTTCAGCTGCAACGTCATGATGCCCAAAAGACTCTGCATTTGTGGTCTGTATGACACACACGCAAAGGACTCCCCGGGCACATGGGTTGCAACACCGGGTAAGCTGCAGACGACTGCCCATTGGACTGCTGCCACACTGCGGGCGCTACAAGTTAGACAAGCTCGGGCCCCGCCCAGCCCGTACAAGGGTCTTGCCAAGCTCACGCACTGGCCCTTCTGTGCTGCAACTGCAAAAGACCCCCCCGAGGATGCGGGGCGCAGTGGTCTGGGGACGCTCAGCATAGGTCGGCGCAGGGGTGCGCGTTGCGCCCACCTGCGCCGGCGGCCGCGCGCTCTGCGCCCGCCAGCAGCGGCGCCTGCTCGTGCAGCCCCGCGGCGCCCTCCTCGGCCGCCCTGCGGCGCGCAGGCGCGCGCGCTCGCCGGCCAGGCCAGTGCGCGGCGGGCGCTGCGCGTGACAGTCGCGGCACGGGCCAGCTTGCGTCCGCGCAGAGTGGCGCAGATGTCGCGCGCGGACGCCTACCGAGGCTCGCCTATCGAGGCCTATCGAGCGAGCGAGTGCCAGCACCAGCAGCACAGTCCGCCGCACTCCACGGCTTGAACTGTGAGCGCCCCTCGCCTCGGGCACAGGGGCGCACCCCCCGCCGAGGCGTTCGACGACGGAGCTGGGAACAGCCGGCCGGCTGACCAGGCCGCCTGCGCCCACCAGCGGCAGCAGCGCCACCAATGCCAGTAGCACGAGCGCGCCGCACATAATGCCAAAGCGCTCCCTGCAGTGAAGAGACGCGGTCACAGCGCGCATGATCCTGCATGGGCGGCAGCGGCGCCGCCGCCAGCACGGCCTGCATGACGTTCAAGGCGCTGCATGATCGGCGCCCACTGTCACTGACACTGCACTGCGCCAGGCCGAGCGCTTGCATAGCGATCCGTGTCGCATCAGCACTGCCTGTGCAATCACGCAACCAGCGGCGCATGCGTCGCGCATACTAGCAAAGGAATTCCCGGCCTGCTTGCTTCACTCGTCTGCACCTTTGGAGCTGTCAGGGCTGGCAGACATGCGTGGCGGCATGCGGATACAAAGGCAGGGGCACCTATGGTTGAGATCCACTGCCTGGCCCGCCAGGCCGCCCGCGACTTGGTACACAACCAGCAGACCGGCAATGCCATAGTACGCCGCGTAGCGGCGGCCTGCACGCCCACATGAGCAGCAGTCAGATCTTCCCAAGCCGTGCCGATTTTCCAACACGACCAAAAGTCTGGGTCGGTGCCCTGGCATCTCTCTTGCATAGTCTTGCATGGTGCTCGACACCTGCCAGGTCGGCGTCGGTCAGCAAGCGCTGCGCTCTCACGCAGCAGGCGCGCGGACGCTGCTGAAGGCGGCGTGCGCACACGCACGCACACAGCCTGCGCCCGGCGTGGGAGCACAAGCCCCCCGGGTTCCCGGCCAGGGCAGCACCGCTGGTGAACCACGAGCGGGCGATTGCCTCCTCAAACGGCACGTGGTTGAGGAAGGGAATCATCAGCACCGCCAGGGCCACCGGAAAGAGCCCGACGAACAGCAGGAACGTCGCGCCTGCGCGCCGCGCGCGCTCTGTGAAGCCGACCATGCCAGCCGCACGCTGCCGCGGCCGGGCGCAGGCGGGCGGGCTGGCGGCGCGCGCGGCGGCACACCGTCTGGCGCAAACGCGCCGACGTAGATGGTCGTCATGACGCTCGCGCTTAGGCCCAGGAACGTCTTCAGCACGCCTGTGACACCGGCCCGGGCGGGGTGTAAGAGCGGAGCGCGCCGGCCCGCCGCACTGGAGCGCACGCGGCAGGCTCTCCCAGGAGGGCTTTCGAGAAGTTGGCACTCTAACCCGTGCACGCTGGGCGCTTTACAAGTCACACGTCAACACAGCCCCTGTGTGAAAGCGGCCGCACAGGGCAAGCGCACCCGCCACGGTGCCGCGCTCGTCGGGGAAGTTGCGCATGTTCGTCACCACCGCGCCCGCATCAAACCACACCACCGCGCTGGCCGCCACGAGGCCAAACGCCAGGAGCGTGGCGTAGTTCACGGTGATGTAGCCGCGCACCGCAGCCCACAAGCTCAGGTACCCCACGGCATGCAGAACGACGCCTGTGCCAGCCACGAGCCTGCGGTGCAGCGCGTCTTGTTCACAACCAGAGACTGCATTCTAGGCATGCACCTGTGGCACAAAGCAAACAAGGCATTGTCTGAGCAAACACAGGTAGTTTCCTTTGCGCAGAGGCATGCGCGCCTGCGTCTCCTGACGCAAGGGGTCCACACGGTGTGCTATGCAGTGCACTACACAGCATGAATGCACAGCCACACCCGGCGCAGCCTCTACCTGGGCCCGAGCTTGTGGTAGTCTATGAGTCGGTCGTATAACAAGCCTGGGATTATTGCGAAGATGCCGCCCGCGGTGAGCGCTGTTCCAATGCCTTCGAGCTGGGTCTGGGTGAAGCCATACTTGGCCTTGATGGCTGGCGCAAACAGCGAGAATGTGTAGCACAGCCCGGAACAGAACTGCAGGAACACGCCAGCGGTGAAGCTGGACCACTTGGACATGTACATCGCGCCCCAGCGCTCACCAGCATGCGCAGCCTTGCTGCCCCGGTTGTGTGCAGCGCAGTGCTTGGTAGGGGGTTAACCCCAACGTTGGGTTAACCCTCTGGCCTCTCCCCAGCTCACCTGCCTCTGCCCCGTTCCAGCTCATCGCAGGCGTCCAACACAGGGGCACTTGCTGTGTTCTTGGACACCTGACGGCGCCCCCCTCTGCCCGGCCTGGGTTTTTGACCAAGGCGCGCACAGCGCAGGCACACATCTTTTGATATAGTTTTGGCACGCAGGTACGTTTACATCTACCTATGCTGCTTGCTGCGTGTGTCGTGCAAAGAACGAGAGTACTGTGTGGCACAGCTCACGGTGTTTCTATGGCAAACGGACAGAGATGCAGAGCGCTGATGTGTACACGTGCATAGCCGCCAACCTGCAGCCCACGGAGCAGTGGGTGCTGCGGCAAGTGTGCGCAGCATGGCGGCATCACTTCCGCAAGCAGCCCCCGCAGCTCTGCCTGGTCATCACGCGACGGTGGACGCTCAAGGCCTGCCCCACCTCCCTGCTACCACAGGTGAGCCAACTGCAGGCTACCTTATTTGCGCTTATCGCTGCGTGCACAACGCAGCATGCTCTTTGCGTGGTAAGCGACATGCTGTTGCCACGCTGCATGGTGCTCTCTTACGCCTTGCGCTGCCAAGGTGTGGCGGCTGGAGTTCAACAGAACCAAGGTCAACCAGCGCGTGCTCGACCTAATCGGCAGCTGCGGCTGCCTCCAGCACCTGGTCTTCAACCAGTGCGTGCTCTCTGCCGGCCGGCTACCGGCTCTGCCGCAGCTGACAGGTCTTGTGATTCACCCGGCCAGGTGAGTTCTTTATGCGCAGCACTTCTGCTGACTAAAGAGCTCATGCAAGTCCCCCAGTCACGCTCTCGCCAACGGTGCCTCAGCATGTATGTGCGCGCCTGGCCGCAGCGCCCGGCGCTCCGCCATGGGCCAGGTCCTGCTAGACTGTGTGCGCACGGCACCCGCCAGCCTGCAGCAGCTGGCTCTGAGCTCCGGTGCAGAGCCTGTCACCCTGGACGAGCTGGGCCCGGCCATGTCTCACCTCACTGCTCTCACCTGTGCGCTCCCTCTGCGCTCACACTCTTTGGTTGGAGGTGGCTGTTGCACAGTTGCAATGGCACGACATGGCGCCGTGCCGTGACAGGTCTGCAGCTGGCCAACATACGGGCGCGCAACGTCCCAGACGCGGAACACGCCATCATGCGTACCAGCCTCCAAAAGCTGACGCTGTCCTCCCTGGACACTACCAACCAGGCACGCCACGGCCGCGTGCGCTGCATGTCCTGCACTGCATAGCTTGGGCACACACGCTCCCAAGGAGTGACCTGCTGTGGCAGCCTGGATGGCATCATAACGCATGCTACTCAGGCGACACAGCAAATACCTGCTTGCACTCGCCGGGAGCCGTGCTAATGGTGGCATATGCGCGCAAGCAGACGCAGGTGCTGCAGCAGCTGTGCTCTCCGTCTGTGCGCGCCGGCCTCACCAGCTTGGCCATGGCCTGCCGGGCGGTCTCGCCTGCCACCCTGATGCCCGCCCTGGCCCTTCCACGCCTGCGCTGCCTCATGCTCAACACAGACGCGGTGCGCGCGCGCGCGCTCGCCCTCCTCGCGCGGTGGCACAGGCATGCGGGGCAGGCCTGGTTGAGTCAGGGCAGGCTGAGATTCTATTCATGCGAAGGAGCAGATGCCGAATTTTCTGGCTGCGCATATCCGTGAGCACCGAGCCTGTGGCCGCCTGGCCCGAGCGCGCGCCTTCACGTGTTCGACATGCGGCAACTGTGCATGCACCAGCGAGACCTCTTTGCTCATTGCTATGGGAGCCTCAGGGTCGCCTGAAGAGCAGAGGAGCCCTGCATGCACGCTGTCCCTTGGCTTGATAAGGCGCCAGTGCTCGCGTGCATGACTTGTCTTGTAAATGTGACGCGTCAGGTGCACGTGTTGTACAGCCAAGATGCACCCCTCGCGAGCATGCTGGCGAGCCCGGGAGAGCTGCAGGCGCTCAGCCTCGCCTGCGAGCTGTCCAGCAACCTGGACGCGCTGCTTTCGGGGCTATCTGGCTTGGAGCAGCTGATGCTGCCGGCCATAGACGCTGATACTGCTTGCGGTGGCCTGGGCTGCCTCTCGACCCTCACGCGGCTCACAGGCACGCACTCTGGGGTGAGCCTTGCAGTGGCTGGTCGTTCGCAGCACCATATGAGCGACTGACTGAGGTTCTGATGGCGGTGATACCAATGTCAGGCATGCGCCAACATTAATCAATTTATGAACTGGCAAGACGCATGGAGAATGCCACAAACAGCGAGCTTGGCTGACATGCACATTGCCTCACTTCACCGATGATGTGATGTGCCGGGACGCGCAGCACTGCAGCTGCCTCTGCTTGAGGGAGCTGATGACAGAAACCTGTCTGTGCGCCCCATGCCCCACTCCATGCATATCATCCGCTTTGCGCGCATCCTGACATGCATGGGACTGCTGCATGGCTGTCACGACTCGAGCACCGCTCGGCCTGACCGGTACAGGTCCCAGGTCAATAGCATGCATGTGATGGCATGTGACAGCCCTTGCAACCAACACGCTCATGCTGCTTGCCTAGGTGCTGAGCACGCTCAGAAAGCTCAAGTGGCTCGACATCCGGAGCACCGTCGTGGAAGACCTTGCGAGCGCCGCCATTGCCTCGCTGCCGAGCCTGGAGTCGCTCAACACCAGGTGAGATCGGCGCATGGACACAGCGCAGCGAGTATGACAGACGGCGGCGAGCGGGTAGCATGGAATGCTGACATGGGTGGTTTGTAGTGATGTGCCCCCTGCAAACACACACAGGTTGAAAGAGCGTGCAGCGCAGCCTCATAAGCGCCTGCATCAGCCAACGCATGGCATCACCTGCTGCACGGGAGCATGATGCTATGAGTCAGCAGCAGCATGCCATGCAGACAGTGCAGGACTTTGGCAGCGCACGCTCCAGCCAACTAGCCACCTCGCCAAGCGCCGAGGCGGGCCGCGCAGGGGCGTGCTCTTCGGCCCGGATGCGGCGCTCGCCGTGGCGCGCGGCTGCCCCGCGCTGCGCGCCTGGGACATCCGCTGCTGCCAGCTGACGCGGCGGCAGATGGCTGCGCTTATGGCTGCGCGGCCGCACGTGGCGCTGATGTCATCCGGCAAGCCCGCTTTCATCGCGGACGAGCGCGCGTTCGCGGTGTTCGAGGGCGACGAGGTGACGCCGAGCCGCATGAACCTGCGCCAGCACTTGGACGCCCTGGTGCGTGGCCAAGGGCTTGGCTCAGGGTCTGGCGAGGCTTCGCCCGGATGTGCACCGGCGTGGCTTGCCAGTGCGCGCGAGATGGCGCACAGGGCGGCTGGCCTCCAAAGCCCTCCGACCAAGTCAATGGCTAAGTGCCTCCGGAGGGTCCAGGTGACCAGAGGCTGCACATGATAATTTTGCTGCAGTTGCATCGCCTCAACACCCTGTACCCAAATGGCGTCCAGTGCAGAGTCAAATCGAATGATGCCGGGCAGGTAAACGAGCACTTTGGCGTGCGCGAGGACTGGCCGCCGCTGAGTCAGCCGACCGTGAGTGCCATCGTCAGAGGCTATAGCGACGGCTGGGGCGCACGCATGATGGCTGATGCAGATGCGAGCAGCCTCACGAGCGCCGAGTTCTGGGTCGAGGTGCGCACAGAGGCGGCTGTGCATGTGCCCGCTTGCGGGTCGACCGCCTGAGGGAAAAAGGAGTGATGGCGCCAGGATAGCACACGCGAGGCTTAGACACTGTGGTTGTGTTGCGAGTGCAAGGGCATGCGTGTTGCGAGTGCAAGGGCATGCAGTGCTCACGACACAAACGCGAGCCCTCTGACCATACTCGCTACTGGGCTCGGACAGACACTGCCGCACGCGCCGCTGACATGAGTCTCATGCCCTGCGCGCAGATGCTGTGGTTTGCGGCGTACGTGATAGTGGGTGGGTGCAATACAGCCGACCGCGCGCAGTATGCCCGGCCGCCCCACAATGACCCGTCCATGGTCACGCGCTCACAAGCCGGCAGCAGCACCGCGGGTTCTGTCATGATGCATCTTCACGTCGCGCTGCATGCCCTGAGCTCCTGCACGTCCTCTGCCACGCTCATCGTCCGCATCTGGATCTACATATGCGCATGCCTGATCATCTGCCTGTTAACGCTGCTGGTTCTGGTGGCGAGGACACTGCGCTCTGGCTGGGACGCACTGCTGCAATAGATTGCGGTGCGCGGGGACCTGGTGCAGCACTAGTGCATGGGGCCCTGGGGCAGTGCCGGTGCGCGATGAGGTTCTGAGCCTGCATTGTGAGTCGATGCTCCTGACGTATAGCTAAGACGTCGTGCGCGCACACACGCCCTGCTGATGGTGCGGCACCTTGCCGGTGGTGTAGGCCTGGCCGATGCGTCCCCGCTGGCCATGCACATAGCTGAGCTGGCTCGTTAGTGCGCAGCTGCCTGGGTCGTGTGGGTGACCATGCGCCTGATTGCATGGGTGGAACGCATGCGCTACTTGGCTGTACGCGCATGCGCGTCTCATGCCTCACATGCATGTCTCACATACATGCATGGTGAGCGCATGTGTGAGAGCATGTGTGGTCGGGGCCTGTGCTTCGCAGCAGCCTTAGGCATGGAACTCCCTGACATCTGATGATCGGTGTGAGCTCGTGCTATGATCTATGTCATTGTAGCTCTTGCAGCATCAGCCCACAGCCGGATTACTTGGATGATGCAAGAGGCTGGAGCTCAGACAGCTCCTGTGAACACATCCCAGCATGGCTGCGCCAGGCTTCAGCCGAATGGCATTGCAGTCTTGACAGTGCACCAGCCACGGTAGGTTCGGCGCGCCAGCAGCCTGTGGTGACAACCTGGAGTGCACAGTGTGCAGGTGCACTTTGCGGCAGCGGAGGGCCCCAAACTTTTGAGAAAGCACCGCCACCAGCAGGCTCAGTCCAGGTCAGGCCAGTCCAGGTTACGCGAGCATTCGCTGGTGACATTGTGCTCTGCTTGAGTGGCTCAGCTCGATACTGGTCGACATGTGCACTACGTGTACTCCCTGCAGCGGGGTATAAGCTGCTGGCACCACCCGAGTTCAAAATCGTTACTCATCAGCGGAGACCATGCCCGCGTCCTGCGTCATGATTAGTTATTTTGGGGGCTAAGGGCAGATGTGGCGCTTCGGCGCTGAAGGAGAAGCTCCTCCTCGGAGGATACGCGGATACTCAGTTCAGAGTGTGATTAGCAAGCCATGCACGCCACAATACCACCATAGTCCTAGACTAGCAGCAGTCTGGGGGAGTCTTGGCTGGCTCGGAATCAGCGCACATCACCCTGCACGCCTGCGATGGGCCAGAACGCATCCTGCTTTGCGGGCGCAGCTGCCGTGGTGACTCCCGGCGCTGAGTGCTGCCCATGCCCTGCGCAGGCCTAGCAGAGCACAGGGCTACGGCCGCCAAGAGTGTATGGGCTTCACGTGCGTGGGTGGGGTCGGTTGGGAGGCTGCGACACTGGTCCACCATGCAGCACACTCTCACTGAAGACACTGCTTGGGCCGCAAGCTCTGTGCCCCACGAGTTGGCAGGATGCAGGGAGAGTGGCCTTGTGCAGACACGCTGTGCTGTGGGACGGGGACGCTCAGGATGTTCTCCAGCCTATTATGTCACGAGGCTCAGGTGTGCTAATGCCTGTCTCACCGGCGACGCAGGAGGCTGGAACGCTGGCAGAGCCCACGCTCGCTCCTGCCTCCCCGCAACCGGCACAGCGGGTGGAGCCGTCAGCGCTCATGCCGGAGCTCGAGTGCGCTGTACCAGCGCCCAGGGCCTGCTCTGCGCCGGCAGCACATCCGACGGTAAAGGCAGAAGCCCGGCGCGTGCCAACTGGTTTTGGGGCCTGCACTGCCGGCTGGGAGCCCGAGGCAGCCTGCGCAGACGTGCCCGAGCCGGAGACGCCGCCGTCTGCGCTGGAGGCCGTGCCGAGCGCACGGGCTGCCGCCTTGCAGCCGCAGCCAGCGGACGGCCACGCCGGCCGGCGCCAGCTCTTGGGGCCCAAACGGCGCTCGCTGCCGCGACTGCCAGTCGTGCTGGAGGAGGAGCTCGCCGAGCTGCCGCGGCGGCGCTCGACGCTCGCCGGCACGCCGGCGGAGATAGCGGCCTTGCAGGCAGTGCCCGCCATGCACCGCCGCTACACAGACGTCAGCATCGCAGCCGCGCTCCAGGACACGGCACTTGTGCGCTACGTGCCATGCCCGCCCTTCTTCAGCGGCTCAAAGTCGGTCGACGGCGCGGCCGCGGAGCCTGCCGCCGACCCCAAGGGCGGACAGCCGGCTGGCAGCAGCGGCCGCGAGGCAGCCGGCAGGCTGCGCCTGAAGCGGCCGGCGGCCAGCGCGCCGCTGCCGCCAGGCCCGAGCGGCGGCGCGGACGGTGCAAGCAAAGGCGCCGGCAGGAGCGTGGGCAGGGTGTGCCTGCCGCCTGAGGCGCGGCTGCGTGGCGCGTTTGAGCGCGCGCTGCTGGGGTCGACGGACGTGACGGGCCTGCTGGCGCGCGGCGATGACAACCTGGATCGCGCCATCATGAGCGCACACGGTGCGCCTTGCTTGGCCGTGTGGTACCTTGCCCAGCAGCACAAGCAAGGACAGGGCTTGCTGCCATGTTGCACCAGGTGCTCGAGCGATGCAAACCAGAAGCATAGTCATGGGATGCGGGCGCCTGACATGCACGTCTAACCGCTGCTCCGCACAGGATGCAACATTCGTGTCGCTTGTAATGTTTGTGCAAAGATTGAGATATGGTGTGCATGAGTCGTGCTTGCTGTAGCACATGTGTCCAGTTCTGTATAGTTAGTCGTAATAGTCCATGTGATCAAGTGCATCCAGTTGCAGGTTATATTGGGGAATGTGGGGCTGGCGTGGGCCGGCTGAATGGCAAGGAGCAGCTCTCATGTTGTGCATCATGCTGTGGCAGACGCCCCTCTGCAGCTGTGGCGCAGGGGCTGAGTTGGCATGTGCGCAGGTGCGCTGACGGTCAAGAAGCAGCGGTCGCTGCCGCAGCCGCCCTTCGCGGGCCTGCAGATGGGCCGGGCGGTGTCGCAGTGCTCCAGCGTCACCGTCAGCCAGGGCTTCTACTGCGGCAGCGCCGTCGTCGTGCGGGTGCGACCCTGACAGCCAAGCGCCAGCGTTCCGCTCTGGGGAAGGCTGCAGTGCCAAGCAAGAGCTGCGCTTCACAGAATGGAGCCTGCACCCTGTCGGTCCGCCAACAGCGCAGCAGAGCCCGTCGCAGCCAGCAGCGGGCTGAGCCCCAGGAGCACGGGGTCTGAATCCCTGTCACGCTGGCCGCGCAGCTGTACGAGGACGCCGAGTGGCTGCGCAGCCGCGACGGCCTGCCCCTGGAGGCCGCCATCAGCGCACGGCACCCGCACCGCAACCTGGCGCGCTGCAGCGCCGCGCGGCGTCGGTGCGACGCTGACAGCGGCGGCGTGTGGACGGTCACCGAGACGTTCGGCTGCTGCCTGCAGGCGCGTGACGGCCTGCGCTCGTGCACTCGCGTGTGCGCAGCCCGCGGCGCTGTGCCTGGGAGCAGGCCTGCCGCTGTCACAAAGCGTGCCAAAAGATTTGCGCGCGCCGTGCGACCTCTCCATGCACGACAGCTGCCTGCGCACCAGGCTACATGCAAGCGCGCTCTACCGGTGCAGCCCTGTTATGATGTTGTTGTATTTCTCTTGCTTCAGCCCAACGCCGTCTCTGACGTCTGGGATGTGTGCGCGGGCGCGCAGGATGCCATCGAGGCGCAGCGCTTCCTGCAGGCGCCAGGCGGCGAGGCGCGGCAGCGCAGGCTGTGCGACGCGCTGCACGTCGCCGCGGACGTCGCGGAGGCGCTGCGCTTCCTGCACAGCCTGGACGTCGTGCACGGCCGCCTCACGCCCAGTGCGCGCCGCGCCTGGAGCCAGCCACCCCTGGATGCTGCTGCTGTCTTTGGACGGCGGCATGGCTGGAGCACATGCGCACGCTCGGCGCGCCTCAGAGCAGCCGCCTGGCGTTGCCTGCTCCTGCCAGTGCATGGCCGCATCGCACCAGTACTCACCATTTCGTCTTGCAGGGAAGGGCTGCGCGCCAGCTACTCTGCCCCTGCAGAGCGTGTGCGCAGGCTGGGTTGCTGCCAGCTTGTCAGTGCGGTGCTGGCAGAGGAGGACCAGGCGCCTGCGGCCGATGCATGATGCCAGCCAGCGCTGGGCGTGGAGGCTGATGCCCTGCCGCGCGCGGCGCGCAGACAATGTGCTGCTGGCGGAGGACGCCGAGGCGGCCTGCGGCTGCCGCGCCAAGCTGACCGGCTACGGCCTGGCGCACGCCAAGCCGCTGGACGTGTCGGAGTCGCCGAACGCCGCG
>JAABUY010004569.1_pt1 | contig 14425 bp, 13 predicted proteins | sample 5560271 | NCBI WGS metagenome assembly JAABUY01 (sample SAMN10711886, study PRJNA513374) | rock metagenome | isolation source: Antarctica rocks | place: Antarctica: Victoria Land, University Valley
ACGCCGCGATCGACACCCGGTTCGTGCTCATGCCCGACACCGCGGAGGACCCGCATGCTGGCGACGAGCCGGGCAACAAGCTGAACGCGCTGATCGGCAACGTGCATCGCATCTGGCTGGACACGGCTGAGAACCGCTACCTGCAGCCGGACACCGGCACGCCCTACCCGATCCCCGGGGCGGCGCAGATGGTGTTCTCCGACCTCGGCACCGAGGCGGCCGACAGCAAGCGCGGCTTCTCGGCCTACCTGTGGATTCGGGACGAGCTGGTGCGGCTCGGCGTGCCGCGCGAGCAGATCGCCTTCATGCAGGACCACAAGAAGTCGGAGGCCAAGCAGAAGCTGTTCGCCGCGGTGAACGCCGGCCGCGTGCGGGTGCTGATCGGCTCGACCCAGACCATGGGCACCGGCGTCAACGCCCAGCAACGGATGGCGGCGCTGCACCACCTCGACGTGCCGTGGCTGCCGTCCGACATCGAGCAGCGCGAGGGACGCATCGAGCGGCAAGGCAACCAGAACGCCGAGATCGACATCTACGCCTATGCCACGCTCGGCAGCGTCGATGCCACGTCCTGGCAGCTGCTGGAACGCAAGTCGCGCTTCATCGCAGCGGCCCTGGCCGGCGACCGCAGCGTCCGCCGGCTGGAGGACGCCGGCGCCCAGGTCAACCAGTTCGCCATGGCCAAGGCGCTCGCGTCGGGCGACCCGCGCCTGATGCAGAAAGCCGGGCTGGACGCCGAGCTCGGCCGGCTGGAACGGCTGCGGGCGGCGCACTTCGACGACCAGCTCGCCATCCGCCGGCAGATCACCGATGCCGAGCGCACCATCGCCATCTCGACGCAGCGGATCGGCGGCCTCGAGCAGGACATCGCGGTTCGCATCCCGACCCGTGGCGACCTATTCACCATGCAGGTCGGCGGTAAGTCCCGCACGGAACGCAAAGTGGCCGGCGCCTCGCTACTCAGCCGTATCCGCCTGATCGAGCGCAACAAGGAGAAGGGCGCCTGGACTCTGGGGGCGATCGGCGGGTTCGAGATCAAGGCGTCGGGTGAGCCGTATGGGCTGAACTACCGGCTGGACGTATGGCTCGACCGGCACGGCTACGAGCAGGAGATCCAGATCGACGGTGAGCTGACTGCCCTCGGGCTGATCGCGCGCCTCGAGTATCAGCTCGACCGGTTCGAGGCGGACCTGGCCGAGCACCGTCGGCGCATCGCCGAGGCCGAGCAGCGCCTGCCCGGCTACCGGCGCCGGATCGGCGAGGGGTTCGACTTGCAGGAGGAGCTGGACGCCAAGCGTGCGGAGCTGCAAGCGCTGGAAGCTGACCTGGCCACCAACGACAAGGTGGCCGTAGCCGACGATGCCGTGGCGAGCGTCGCTGCGGCATAGCGGTCAGTGCCGGGCGTTCTCGATCTGCTTGAGGTCGAGGACGCCCTTCTTGCCCCAGCCTGCGGCGCCGGCCGGCACCTCCGGGCGGAAGTGCTCATAGAGCCGGAAGCCGATCCGGTTCAGCTCCTCGGGCGGTAGGGAGTCTGCCAGCGCCTCCATTGCTTTGCGCACGGCCGGCAGGTGCTCGCCGAACGCCTTTTCCACATAGGCGTGGGCCGGGCGCGGGGAGGCTGGCTTGTCGTGGTCGAGCGCATACTGGCTGCCCTTCTGCTCGACCACGGGCACGTCGCGGCCGAGCAGATGCACCGTCTGCCGCGGGGCCGGCATCGCCGTGTCCCGCACGCCGCCCTCCTCGTGCTTCTCCTCCAGGCCGATCGCACGGGCCTTGACCCGGGCGCTTGAACCGGCGACGGCGCGGCCCAGAGTGATCGCCGCGTCCGCGTCATGCCCCAGACGCTCGGCGACGATCGCCGCCCAGAGCGTCAGCACCGGAGCACGGTTGACCCGGATCTCGCCGTCATTGTCCGTCATTCAGCCCTCTTCGTTCGCCTGCTTGCTGACTACAACGCCGGCGCCGACATCCAGCTGCTATTGCTCTGACCCAAATGGAAGCTGCAGGCAGTCGGCGGACATTCGCGAGGGTGATATAAGCGAGTCCCGGTGGTAAAGCTGTCATCTACTCTTGGATGGCACGACCGGCTGCTTCGCGCCCATGCACGAACCCGCTCCGCGGGAGCGGCGCTTCGCGCCGGGTAGGGCGTCACTGTAGCGCGCGATGAGGGGTTGAGAGAGGCCAGTCGAGGGTCCGAGCATGAGGGGTCGCCCTTCATCTCGCGAGGAAACCCCCGATGCCCCAACTATCAATTCAATCCTCTGTCAGCCCCCTGCGTCAGCGCATGCTCGAAGACATGGCCATGCGTGGCCTCAGAGAAGAGACACAGCGTGACTACATCCGCTTCGTTCGGAGCTTTGCGGCCTTCCTTCGGCGTTCGCCCGATACTGCGACCGCCGAAGATGTCCGCCGCTTCCAGGTCCAGCAGACCGAGAGCGGCATGCAGCCGCCCAGCATCAACAGCTCGGTTTCAGCGCTGCGCTTCTTCTTCACCGTCACGCTCGACCGGCCCGACCTGTCCCGGCGCCTGGTTCTGGTCCGCCACCCCCGCAAGCTGCCGAATGTCCTGAGCGTCGAGGAGGTCGGGCGGCTGCTGGAGGCGGCGCCGGGGCCGAAATACAAAGCCGCACTCGGCACCGCCTATGGGGCCGGGTTGCGCGTGTCGGAGGTCACGGCGCTCAAAGTGTGCGACATCGACAGCACCCGCATGCTGATCCGCGTCGAACAGGGCAAGGGCCGCAAGGACCGCAACGCGATGCTGTCACCGCAGCTGCTCGACCTGCTGCGGCTCTGGTGGCGGGAGGGCAAGCGGCGAACCGTCATGTTGCCGCACGGCTGGCTGTTCCCTGGTCGCAATCCCGTCGAGCCGCTGTCTACACGCCAACTCAACCGCGCCGTCCACGAGGCAGCCGAAGTGGCCGGGATCAAGAAGCGCGTGACGCCGCACACGCTGCGCCACAGCTTTGCCACTCACCTTCTGGAGCAGGATGTTGATATCCGGGTCATCCAGGTGCTGCTCGGGCATTCCAAGCTGGACACGACTGCGCTCTATGCCCGTGTGGCGACCAAGACGATCCGGGCGGTGACCAGTCCGATCGAGCATCTCAAGCTGCTGATGCAAGGCAACAGTCCGGGCGACTGAACCGGCCGTGCGACAAGCACTAGAGGTTGCCGACATCTTCCGCCGCCACGGGCCGGCCTGGCGCGCCACGCATGCCGGCCACGTGAGCCTCGCCCAGCTCAAGGCGATGTCGGCCATCGAGACCTGCCGCACCGCAGCACTCGGCGGCCATCTCGAGGGTTGTGAGGATTGCGGCCACCGCCGCATCGCGTACAACAGCTGCCGCAACCGGCACTGTCCCAAGTGCCAGGGCGCCGCCGCACGCGAGTGGCTCGCCGCGCGGGAGGCTGACCTGCTTCCGGTCGGCTATTTCCATGTCGTCTTCACGCTGCCCGCCGAGGTCGCCGACATCGCGTTCCACAACAAGGCGGTGGTTTACGACCTGTTGTTCAAAATAGCGTCCGAGACGATGATGACCATCGCCGCCGACCCGCGGCACCTCGGCGCGCGCATCGGCATCACGGCCGTGCTCCACACCTGGGGCTCGGCCATGACGCATCATCCGCACATCCACATGATCGTGCCCGGCGGCGGCATCTCGCTCGACGGCGCACGTTGGGTCTCGTCCAAGCCGGCGTTTCTGCTTCCGGTGCGTGTGCTGGGAGCGCTGTTCCGCCGGCTGTTCCTGACCCGGCTGCTCGAGCTGCACACCGCCGGGCGGCTACAGTTCTTCGGCGACCAGAGTGACTTGAACGACCAACGCGCCTTCGCCCGCCACTTGGCGCCAATCAGAAAAAGGAAGTGGGTGATCTACGCCAAGCCGCCGTTCTCAGGCCCCGAAGCCGTGCTCGCCTATCTGTCGCGCTACACTCACCGCGTTGCGATCTCGAACCACCGTCTGATCTCGTTCGACGAGGCGGGCGTGACGTTCCGATACAAGGATTACCGCCGCAGCGGTGCTGATCGCCAACGCACCATGACGCTCCACGCCGACGAGTTCATCCGACGCTTCCTTGTGCACGTCCTGCCCCAAGGCTTTCACCGCATCCGTCACTACGGCCTGCTCGCCAGCGCTGGCCGCAAGGCCAATGTCGCACGGGCCCGCGAACTTCTCGCGGTCCCGATGACGGACGAACCGGCGGCACCGGACGCGCCCTCCGATCCGAAGCCACCATGCCCGTGCTGCGGCGGTCGCATGGTCGTCATCGAGATCCTCAAGCCCACCTTCCGGGCACGCGCGCCGCCTCGCCTGCGCCCGCCAGCCGGAATAGTGGCGCCGTGACCCGGCACGGCCAGCCTCAGCCTCACGTCGAAGCCCTGCTGCTTCGACGATCGGGCGGTCGCGCCTCCAGACCCTCCGAAAGCGGCACCGCCGCGCCGATAACGCGACAAACGCACCATCTACCGGCATGGCATCGCGCGATCGACGCCTCCAAAGCCCATCTACGCGCATCGCTGTCGCGCGAAAGCGGTCGCCCGCCGAGGTCGTGCCACCTCCGCGCCTGCACCGGATTTCTCAAAACCCCATAGCCCCGCGCTTGTTGTCCGCGGGTTCGTGCATGGGCGGCTATCGGACGCCGGCCCAGCTCTGGTCGCTCGGCCTGCTCTGGCCGGCGTCCGATACCCTTCACCATGTCGGTCACCAGCGTGCCACGTGCGCGTTCCCGAAAGCGGACGGAGTTCTGAAACTCTCGACCGGCGGCGATTGGCGGGAAGTTGCCTGTCGGCTTCAGGGCGGGAAACTGAAATAGCCGACATTCTCGCGCTGGCTTAAGCTGGCTAAAGCGTGCTGATCTTCGTCGGAGGCTTGCTTGTACACTTGTCTCGCCGTTTTACTGATGCTGACGTCACTCACGCCCTGCCTTGCCGCCGAGCCGATCACGTCGGATGAAAACGAGGAAGCCGCGCGTTATAATGCGCCGATGGCGTTTTCGCGGGAGCACGACGGAACGATCCTCGCGATGGGGATGATCCAGGATAACACGGCGGACGCCTTCCGACAGTTCCTGGACCGGGAGCACGTTCGCCCTGGCGAGATCCTCCGCCTGGCGTCACCAGGGGGCCACATCGGAATCTCGCTTGGGAGAGTGATTACCGAGCACGGTCTCAGCACCCTGCTCGGCGATCCGTACCGGCCAGACCATCCAGTGTTCTGCTCATCCGCTTGCACGACAGCGTTCATCGGGGGCGTTGACCGGCTCGTCGTCGGGACACCGATTTTCCTGGTCCACGCGCCGGAACCGGAGCTTCCGGACGGGTCATCATACGGCCCCGACCAGCACATGTTTTCGATCACCAACCTTGGATCCTTCGCCCGTGACTTCGCCAACGACCTGCGCTATGCGCGCGAGCGCGGCGTGGACCCCGAGTTTATCGCGACTTCATACGCGACCGCGCATGCGGGCGTGCAGCAGATCGATACGGACACACTTATCAAGTGGCGTATCGTTACCTCTCCGGCTCTCGCGCCCGCCGTACAGCAGGAGTTGATGCGCGTCGACCCTCTGCGGCGCGAGCTTTGCGGACCGGCCCTACCCTGAGCTGGGGAGATCCCGGACCCGCCGGTCGGAAAGGTAGCAGTTTCCGCATCGAGACCCGCCGCCGCTTGCTCGCTTCCGAGCCGTCGCACATAGCGCGTGACCGATCGGGATGGGCGCTGAACTGCTCCTGGCCGCGATACGCGAATGGCCGCTTTCGAGATCAGGCAATCCGGCGCCGTCCGACCGGCTTGGGTCGGTAGCTGCCTACAAGGGTCAGGCAATCAAGGCTTCGCGCCCATCCCAGACGCCCACCTGCTACTCTCGACGTCCCGGAAGCGGACGTAGCTGCTAACCCGCATTATGCTCGGCAGCCGCCTGTTCGCCGTCTCCGAGGACCGCTCGGCCGCCATGCTGGTCGGCATCCGGCCGGAGCCGATGCAGGCGCTCGCCTGGGCCCTCGCCGGCGCCACCCCGGCCGTGCCGCCGCCGAAGCGGCCACCGCCGAAGTCTTGAAGTTCACCCGCCTCAATCCGGCAGAAATCCGCGCCGCCATCGAGCTGGTCCGCCGCATCCACGGCCGCGGCATCACCCTCATCATCGCCCGGCACATCATGGAGGTGATCCTGACGCTCACCCGCCGCGTCGTAGTGTTCCATCAGGGCCGGGTGATCGCCGACGGAGCGCCGCGCGACGTCGTCGCCAACCCCGCAGTCGCCGCCGCCTACCTCGGACGCAGCATGACCCGGAAAACCGCCCAACCGTAACAGCAAAGCAACCGCACAGGCGCGCCTGCCCCCTCTCCCCCCGGGAGAGGACTTTCAAAGCGTCCGCTTTCCGCATGCGGTCGCCTGCGCCGTAACCGAGTTGGCGCTCGAAGCGCGCAGCCTGTCCGTACGCTACGGCGACCTGGTGGGCGTGGCCGACGTGTCGCGGCAGGTCCGCCAGGGCAGCGTCGTCGCCCTCATCGGCTCGAACGGCGCCGGCAAGACGACGACGCTGAACGCGATCGCTGGGCTGGTGCCCGTGGCCGCCGGGCAGATCACCTGGCAAGGCGCCGACATCACGGGACAACCCGCCTATGCCGTCGTCAAGCGCGAGCTCGCGCTGTCGCCCGAGGGCTGGCGCCTGTTCGTCGGCCAGACCGGCGAGCAGAAGCTGCGTTTAGGCGCCACAACCCTCCGCGACAAATCCCGCCTGATGGCCGTGCTCGACCGCGTCTTCACCATCTTCCCACGCCTCGCCGAGCGGCGGCGGCAGCGCGCGGGCACGCTGTCGGGCGGCGAGCGCCAGATGCTCGCCATGGGCCGCGCCCTGATGTCCGAACCGCGCATGCTGCTGCTGGACGAGCCGAGCCTCGGCATCGCCCCGGCGGTCGTCGAGGCGCTGTATGAGACGCCGGCCCGCCTGCACGCCGACGGAATGACCCTGCTGCTGGCCGAGCAGTCGGTCGAGCTCGCGCTGGAGATCGCCCAGCACGCCTACGTGCTGCAAGCCGGGCGCAGCGTGCTCGACGGACCCTCCGCCGACCTGGCCCGCGACCCGGAGGTGCATTTTATATACCTGGGGCAATAGGCTGTCCCGTCAAAACACCAGGGGCACCCTCATACCGCACTCGTCACACGATACGCGTCGGGCCGCGCCCGCGTCGAGGCGCGCAGCGCAACACCCAGCCCGGGCTTGTCCAAAGGCGCGATGCGGCCGGCGCGCAACGGCGGCAAATCCTCGACCAGCTCCTGATACCAGCCGAAATAGAACGCGCGCACGACCTCCTGCACCAGCGTGTTCGGGCTGGCGATCGCCAAGTGGACCGCGGCGGTCAGCAGCACCGGCCCGGTGCAGTCATGCGGCGCCAGCGGCAGCTCGTAGCATTCCGCCATCGTCGCGATCTTCTTTGCCTCCGACAGCCCGCCGCACCAGCCGACGTCCAGCATGCACACGCTGGTCGCCCGTTTCTCAAATAGCCCGCGAAACCCCCAGCGCGTGCTCAACGTCTCGCTCGCCGTCGTCCAGATCCGCGTGCTGTCCTTGAACTGGCGAACCGCGTCGAGGTTCGACATCTTGACCGGGTCCTCGAACCAGTACGGCTCGAAGGGCTCCAGCGCGCGGGCAATCTTGATCGCGGCCGGTACCTGCCATAGCGAGTGCAGCTCAACGTGGATGTCGATCTTGTCGCCGACGCGCTTCCTGATCTTCTCGAACGGCTCCAGTCCGCGCTTCAGGTCCGCGACCGAGATGTCAGTGCCGCCGGTCGCCTCCGCCGCAAAGTCGAGCGGCCAGATCTTCATTCCGGTGTAGCCCTCGGCGATCAGGCTCTCCGCCAGCTCGTCCGCGCGATTAAGGAAGCCGTCGAGGTCCTCATACGGACCTTCGGTTCCGCCCAGGCCCCAATTCTCGGTGCGCTGAATCGGTTTCGCCCGCACATAGCGATAACCGGCACAGGTGTTGTAGGTCCGCAGGTCGTCGCGCACCTTGCCGCCCAGCATCTGATAGACCGGCTGCCCCGCAACCTTGCCGAACAGGTCCCACAGCGCAATGTCGAAGGCGGAAGCGGCGCGGATTTCGGCCCCCGTGCTGTTGAACCCCACGTAGTTCTGCAGCAGCCGCCGGCTGTGACGCTCGATCGCCAGCGCGTCCTGCCCGAGCACCTGCGGCGCCACGGTCTCGTGCATCGCCGCCTCGACGGCGCGGGCGCCGAAGAACGTCTCCCCCAGACCGACCAGCCCAGCGTCCGTATGCACCTCGACCCAAAGGATGTTGGGAAACTCGTCGAGGCGCAGGGTCTCGATCGCGGTTATCTTCAACATAACGTCTCCTGCGTGGTGCGGCGCACGACGGCGCCAGGACGCCCGGCAAAACCCGGCAGCAGGCGCGTGCCGAGGCCCGGACCCGGCAGCGGATAAACGAAGCCGTCCTCCACGCGCGGGATGTCGGTGACGGTGTCGCGATACCAGCCGCGCAGGAACGCCCGCACGCATTCCTGGAACGCCGCATTGGGGGCGTGCATGGCGAGGTGCACCGACGCCGCAAACGACACCGGCCCCGAGCAGTCATGCAGCGCCACCGGCCGCGCCCAGCTATCGCCCAGGATGGCGATGCGCCGCGCCTCGGACAGCCCGCCGCACCAGCCGAGATCGACGATCACCGTCCCCAGCGCGTCGTGCTGCAAAAGGTCACGGAAGATCGGCCGGCTCGCGAGCGTCTCCCCGCCCGCAAGCGGAATGCGGCTGCTGCGTGCCACGGCGGCGACCGCAGCCACATCGTCCATCCGGCGCACGGGGTCCTCCACCCACACCGGGTCGACCGCCTCCAGCGCCGCGCAGATGCGCTGTGCCGCCGGCACGGACCAGAGCGAATGCAGCTCGACGAACAGCTCCATCGTGGGGCCGCAAGCCATACGCACCTTCTCGAACGGCTCCATCCCGGCCCGGATCGCCTCGGCGGAGGCGTGGGTGCCGGCGGCATCCAGCGCCCACGGATCGAACGGCCAGATTTTCATGCCGGTAAACCCGTCCTCCAGCAAGCTCATCGCCAGCTCGTCCGCCGCGTGCATGAACCACGCCTGGTCATCTATCTCGTCCGGCAACGGATCGCCCGGGCGGACCACCCGGCGCTCCTGCAGCCGATTGTAGCCATTCCCCGCGCAGGTGTTGTAGGTCGCGATCCGGTCGCGAACCGCACCGCCAAGCATCCGGCTGACCGGCTGGCCCAGCGCCTGGCCCAACAGATCCCATAAGGCGATATCGACGGCCCCCGCCGCCCGCGTCTCGGCCGAAGAGGCGTTGAACCCCAAGTAGCCATCCAGCAGCCGACGGCTGTGCCGCTCGACGTCCAGCGGATCCTGGCCCAACAGCGCCGCCGCCACCGGGCCGTGCAGCGCTGCGTCCGTGGCCTCGACCCCGCGCTGCGCCTCGCCGAGCCCGATCAGGCCCGCGTCGGTATGGACCTGCAGCCACAGATAGGCCGGCCGTTCGGCCTGACGGATCGTCTCGATGGCGGTGACGCGCATAGGGCGGAATGGTTGTGGCATGCCGAAAGGCGAGTCAACCGGCGGTCCGTCCGTCATCCTTGCCACCACGGCCAGGAACCCGCATTGTTGGACCACAACATGGGCCCGAACGGGCCGGCGGGGGAAACGATGCGGCGTCTTGCACTCGCGGCCATGCTCGCGTTCGCGGCCCAGGCGGCCAGCGCGCAAACCACGCTCCGTTTCGGCATGAACCTGCCCCAGGGCGACAGCGCCGACTTTAAGGCCGCCGCCGCGTTCAAGGATTATATCGAATTCCAGAGCGGCGGACGCTTGAAGGTCGAACTGTTCCCCGGCGGCCAGCTCGGCAGCGAGCGCCAGATGACCGAGCAGGTCCGCGACGGCGCGCTCGACATCGCCTATGTCGCCGACGGCGCCGCGAGCGGCTTCTACCCAAAACTCCAGGTGCTCGCGATCCCCTACTTGTTCAGCTCCTCCCCGGTTGCGTGGGAGGTGCTGCGCGGACCCTTCGGCCGCACCCTATCCGCCGACATCCACAAGGTCGCCGGCTTCCGCGTGCTGAACCTCAGCGAGAACGGCTTCCGCGACTTCACCAACAACCGCCGCCCGATCCGCACGCCCGACGACCTCAAGGGCCTCAAGATGCGCACCATGGAGAGCCCGGTGTTCATCCGCATGATGCAGTCGATGGGCGCCGCCGCGACTCCGATCGGCACCAGCGAGCTGATCATGTCATTGCAGCAGAACGTGGTGGACGGACAGGAGAACGCGCCCAGCACCGTGAACCAGTTCGGCATCGCCGACGTGCAGAAGTTCATGAGCCTCGACGACCACGTGTTCAGCGCGATGCTGCTGCTGATCGCCGATGACAGCTTCGACAAGCTGCCGCCGGACCAGCGCCGCATCGTCATGGACGCCGCCGTCGTGCACGCCGACACCAGCAACGCCGAGCGCGCCCGCAGCACCCAGGCGAACATCGAGGCCATCAAGAAAAAGGGCGTCCAGGTCTATGCGACGAGCCCGGCCGAAAAGGCGCAGTTCAAGCAGGTCGCCCAAGGCCCGGTGCTGGAATACATCACCCAGCAGGTCGGCAAGGACCTCGTGGACCAGCTTCAGGCCGCGACGAAGCAGGCGGAGGCGACCCTCTACGGCCCATAGCTGCGGCCGTTAGCATGGACCGCATTCACCGGCTGATCCTCGGCCTGGTCCGCATCACCGAGGGCGCGTCCGCGTTATTGATCGCCGTTGTCGTGCTCGCCAACGCGGCGCAAATCTTCTGCCGCTACGTGCTCGTGCGCCCGCTGTCGTTCACCGACGAGACGATGCGCTTCAGCATGGTCTGGGTCGCCTTCCTGGCCGGCAGCGCGCTCGTGTTCCGCCGCGAGCACATGGCGGCAAACCTGTTCGATAATCCCCGGTTGGGCGCGCTGCGCCGGGTCATGGGGATGGTCGTGCTGCTGGCAATCCTGGGTTTCGCCGTGGCCCTCGCCTGGTTCGGCTGGCCGCTCGCGCTCCGCAACGCGAGCCAGCTTTCGCCCTCCGCACAGATCCCCATGATCTGGCCCTACATCGCCGTCCCCGTCGGCGGCGCGCTGATGGCCCTTTATGCCGCATGGCTGCTGGCGCTGTCGGCCATCGGCCGCATCGACGCCATGGCGCTGCCGATTGAGGACGAAGCGGAACACGGCGCATGATCCTCGCCGGCGGCGCATTCGTGCTGTTCCTGTTGCTGGGCGTGCCAATTGCCTTTGTCATGGGGATCGCGGGCTCGGCCGGCCTCTGGGACCTCGGCCTGCGCTCGATGCTCATCCCGCAGCGCATGTTCAACGGCGTCGACAGCTTCATCCTGCTCGCCGCCCCGTTCTACATCCTGGCCGGCGAACTGATGGGCCGCTCCGGCATCACCCAGCGCCTGGTCAACCTGTCGATGCTCGTCACCGGCTGGGTCCGCGGCGGCACCGCCTATGGCAGCGTCCTGTCCGCCGTCCTGTTCAGCGGCATCAGCGGCACCGCCGTTGGCGATGCGGCCGCACTCGGCCAGATCTTCATCCGTCAAATGCCGCGAGAGGGCTACAAGGTCGAATACGCCGCCGCCCTGGTCGTGGCCGGCAGCATGATCGGCCCGATCGTGCCGCCCAGCGTGACGCTCGTGATCTTCGCCGCGGTGTCACAGCTTTCGGTCATCGACCTCTTCGTCGCCGGCATCGTGCCCGGCCTGCTGCTGGCGGGCAGCATCGCCGCGATCATCACGGTCCACGTCTTCACCCGCAACCTGCCGCGCAGCCGTTTCCGCGTCGGCGACGTCGGCCTGCTCCGCACCCTGGGCGAGGGCCTGCTGGTCACCCTGCTGCCCGTGATCCTGCTCGGCGGCGCGCTATCGGGCGTGTTCACCGCGACCGAGGCCGGCGGCGTCGCCGTGCTCTACACCCTGTTCCTCGGAACCCTCGTGTTTCGCCGGCTCGGCTGGCGCGCGCTGTATCAGGCCCTCGTCGGCACCGCCCGCACCAGCGCCAGCATCTACCTCGTGCTCGCCGCGAGCGAGATCCTCGCCTATGCGCTGGCCAGCGGCGGCATCACCGGCTGGGTGCGGCATCTCGGCACCATGTTCGCCGGCCACCCGACCCTGTTCCTGCTGGCGGTCGTGCTGTTCCTGATCCTGATCGGCGCGTTCCTCGAGCCCGGCCCGGCCATCGTCATCTTCGTGCCCCTGCTGCTGCCGGTCGCGCGCAGCATGGGCATCGACCCGCTGCAGTTCAGCATCGTCTTCGTGCTGACCCTGACGCTCGGCCTGTCGACGCCCCCGATCGGCCTCTGCCTGTTCATCGCCTGCCGCATCGGCCGCATCGGCATGTGGCAGCTTTTCCGAGCGCTATGGCCGTTCTTCCTGGCCGAGAAGGTCATCGTCATCCTACTGGTCCTAGTCCCCGCCTTCTCAACCTGGCTGCCGCATTTGGTCCGGTAAGATTTAACGTCGCCGGTGCTGCACTTTGCCCAAACAGGTGTGGACGTCCTGCGGGACGGAATAGGTCCGCGCCGCTCTACGTTCGTGTCCGAAGCAAGCTACCTACCTGTAATCCCAAGTTGATTTGCTGATAGCGCGCGCTCTAGCATGGTCATGACGCGCCGCGGAGGGAGCATTAAAATGGACAGCCTACCCACGTCTGCAGCGATGCCGGCGCTCGACTTCGACCCGTTCTCCCGCACGTTCCTCGAAAACCCCTTCCCCGACCACGCGCGCCTGCGCGACGCCGGCCCGGTCGCCTGGCTCAATCACTACGGCGTCTACGCAGTCGGACGCCACGCCGAGGCGCGGACCGTGCTGCAGGACTGGGAAACCTTCTCCTCCGCCGCCGGCGTGGGCCTCTCCGACTTCCGGCGCGAAAAACCCTGGCGCCTGCCAAGCCTCGTTCTGGAAACCGATCCCCCCATGCACGGCCGCTCACGCCGCGTCCTGTCCCGCGTCCTCGCCGCCAGCGCCATCAAGTCCCTGCGCGAACGCTTCCAGCAGGACGCCGACCAAATGGTCGCCGACCTCGTCAAACGCGGCGCTTTCGACGCGGTCCCGGACCTCGCCGAGGCCTACCCGCTGCGCGTGTTCCCCGACGCCGTCGGCATGCCGCGCGAAAACCGCCGCTATTTGCTGCCCTACGGCAACATGGTTTTCAACTCCTTCGGCCCCCGCAACGCTTTCTTCGAGGACGCACTCCAGGACGCCGCCCCGGTGCTCGAATGGGTGCAGCGCCAGTCGCAGCGCGAGAACCTCTCCGCCACCGGCTTCGGCGCCGAGATCCACGCCGCCGCCGACGCGGGCGAACTGACGCATGAGGAAGCGCCCATGGTGGTCCGCTCGCTGCTGACCGCCGGGGTCGACACGACCGTCAGCGGCCTCGGCGCGGCCTTGCTCTGCCTCGCCACGCACCCGGCGCAATTCCAGGGGCTGCGGGCCAACCCGCATTTGGCCAAGGCCGCATTCGAGGAGGCCGTACGCTTCGAAACCCCCGTGCAAACCTTCTTCCGCACCACCACCCGCCCCGTCGAGCTCGGCGGCGCAACCCTGGACGCCGGGCGCAAAATCCTCGTGTTCATGGGCGCCGCCAACCGCGACCCCCGCCGCTGGGACCGCCCGGACGAATACGACATCACCCGCCCAACCGCCGGCCACGTTGGGTGGGGCGTCGGTATCCACGCCTGCGTCGGCATGCTGCTCGCCCGCCTGGAGGGCAAATGCGTGCTGACCGCGCTCGCGCAACAGGCCAGCGCGCTGGAGATCATCGGCACCCCGTCACGGCGCTGCAACAACACCCTTCGCGGCCTGGCCAGCCTCCCGATGCGGATAACCCCGGCCTGAGCCTTGGGTCCCAAGTCTTTCAGCCCGCGCTTACAGCACGCCGATCTCGCGGGAGCTGGCCGGAAACTGTCCCGTTACGCGGAAGAATACTTCAGGCTAGCAAGCCGCTGCTCCCGATTCGGCGTGACTTTTGCGACGCATTGGCAATTCCATAGGCATGAGTTTCAGGAGTGCGCAATCACCGGCGGCTGGGTGCCGCCCGGCGCCGATCTTATGAACTGCACGCGGCCATCACTCGCCGGTTGCGGGCGAGGCGCTCCAACCCATCGCCACCCTGTTTAAGGTGGACGCCCGACGTCGCGGCAGGCCGCGCGACGAACGCCTGGCGCTAGGAATAACGCAATCCGCGCCGATCGTTGCTGAAAAAAAACGAGAACGCCGAGTTGGCTGGGCCTAAGCAACGATGTCTAGCTCTGTCCATGCAGCTAGCCTGAATAATTCACGAGGGTTGGCGGGCATGGTACAAGCCGTTGATCCAGCGTAGAATATGGTTCTCGAGGCCAATTCTACGGATCCGGAGCGCCATGCCCGCCAAAGTTGAGCTTATCCCT
>JAABUY010004570.1_pt1 | contig 14424 bp, 14 predicted proteins | sample 5560271 | NCBI WGS metagenome assembly JAABUY01 (sample SAMN10711886, study PRJNA513374) | rock metagenome | isolation source: Antarctica rocks | place: Antarctica: Victoria Land, University Valley
CCCAGCGCCCCCCCCCTCACGCCCGAGCCCCCCGCGACGAGTGACGCGTCAGCGGAGAAAATCAGGTCACTGAATGACCTGATCGAGAGATACAAAGCTGGAGAGAAGAGAGGCAACCAAGGCCTCAACGACTATAAGCAGAGAAATCGGGGGCTGGAGACAGCGCTGACCGAGCAGAAGACTGCAGCCGACGACTTGAGGAGCAAGAACCACCTACTCGAGATGGCGCTAGAAAACCGAGCAGCCAGTTACGACGCGCTCCAAGCAACGCTGACGGAGCAAAAAAATGCGGCCGATGACCTAAGAAACAAGAACCAGCTACTGGAGATGGCGCTGGAAAACCGAAATTCGAACTACGACGAGCTTCAGACTAGCTACGGACAGCAGCACGCAGAACTAGACTCAAAGGACGCGCAGATCAAGACTCACGAAGAACGTATCCGGCAACTGACCGGCGAAGTGAAGCAGCACCTAGCCAGCATCGCGATGGCGGACGAGGAGATCACCCGGCTCGGCAACGTCGCGAAGGAGAAGGACGCGAGCGGAGGAAACCAGCGTCATCAACGAAGAGTCCTCAAGGCGAAAGTCGAGAACCTAGAAGTCGAACTGGAGAGCACGACGGAGGAGCTGCAGGAGGCGAAGGCCGAGATCAAGGCGCTGGAGGTGGACAACCGCGAGAAGGGATATAAGATCGATCGGCTGGAGGACTGGCAAGGATCGTACCGCGAGGTTTACAACGAGACCGTGACCTTGCAAACCACGCTGAAGGCTCAGGACGAGGACATGGTGGCCATGAAAGGGAACTTGCAGGATCTCGAGGAGGAGATTGCGAGGCTCCGAAGCCACCGTCGAGGAGGAAGCAGCCGGAGTGAGTCTCGCGGCGAGGCGGAGACGGAGCGTGTACCTGGTGTGGGCGGGTACACCACCCTCGAGGGAGTGTTCGGGGAGAACGACGAGGAGGATGACCACCACGGTGGCGAGCCGGCTGGTCCGGCGGAGGGGACTGAAACGGAGGCAGAACTAAACGTGGAGAAGGGATCCGAGGAAGGAGACGAGGCGGGTGGAGAGGTGGATGTCGAGGCAGAGGAGGAAGAAGGTAGTGAGGTAGAGGGTGAGAGTAAGGAAGAGGAGACGCGCACAGCTTCTGTCGAGCCGGCGGAGCGGATGGTCGAGGTACCCACGATGGTATACTGCCCATGGATGTGGTGGAAGATGCCTTACCAGGCTTTTCTACTGCTCCTGATCGTGGAGGGCTTCCCGTCCGTATTCGCTGTGTTCTGGAAGTTTGTCGGATTCCACCTCTTCGCCATCAACTGGCCGCTGGTCCAATTCTTCGGCCGCCGCAACCAAGTCGCACCGCACTCCCCCCGGCCCCGGCACCTGACCCCATCGGCGAAGGTAGTGATGCTGCTCGCCTGGCATCTAGTCGTCTACGCCTGCATCGGGGCGCTGCTGTGGCACCTTTCGGGCACCATGGCCGAGCGCACCATGTGGATACGCGCCAACCACTTGTCTCGCGCGACTCTCATCGGCCTGCGCGAATCGCTCCGGCAGAAACCTAACTTTGGCAACCCCGTCGTTCGCTTCACCTGGCGCCTAGTGCCCAAAGCCGCCGGGCTCGAACGGATTGTTGGACGTTGGCTACCGGGCAGCCGTGGGGTCTTTGGATGAGGAGGCGACGGAAAGTGTTTCACGGCAGTGCTATGACGTACGATTACAAGTGTTGGGCTTTTTGCGTATTTAGGCGTATTTGTACCTGGAGTCTGCTTGCTCGCTTCTCTTTCCTTTTCTTTCTCTAATTCGTATAGCCAGTCGCTTTCACGTTGCGAGGCCTTTGGTACTCTTACCGGTGGGTCGTCTAAGAGACACTAGGCTACATTACGATTAGGATCAGCAAGACATATTCAGAATTCTCTAGTCTCCGAGATGTCCTGCGCGATGGTTTGGAATCATTCCTACTCCACCCTGTCGCTTACTGCTTGCTGGTTGTGAAGGACAGGACATTGTTCGGCTCCAAGTTGGGCGTGCGAAGTTATGCACCGCCAGTGTAGTCGTAATTGAACACATCCTCTGCCAATTCCATCAAGATCCAATACATTCCACTACACACGCATAGAAGAGGGATATCGGCCAGTTGACTTCAAGTTGACACGTGTATCTATCCTCTTTTCTTTGCTCAAACCCAGTCCGCCAAAGTGGTTGGACATGTAGCGTCATCGACCAAGAGGGCTACGTAGATGCGATTACGGTGGTACTTGTACGTATCGAGATAATTTGCCCGAGGCTTTGACTTATTAGGAAATGCGCAAAGGTAGGGTATGGAATATTCAGGGTAGGTAATTCGATATACATTACAACCAAGTTCGCAGCGAAGGGAGGCCAAGAGCATGAATTGACAGACGTTGGAAGTGGAGCGGATCGTATATGAATCGTACTTTGTAAACATCTTCTATATCAATGCCCAAAACTCCACTTACAGGATGTTTGCTCCGGCAGTCTATACACTCCGTAGCTGGCACGAGAAACATGTTCTTGGGGCGCTACTGATCGACCCACACTACGTTGTGCTCATGTACGAATTGAGGTCATCGGACGAACCTAGTGTAATATAGCAGGTGTGGTCTGGAACAGGACAGCCGTAGTAAGGTAGAAGGAGTAATAACACGAGATGAGCAGGGAAGTGGATTGACAAACATTCGAAGACCTCCTAGCAGGGTCGATAGACATTTGGTGAACCGAGCAAGTGTAAGATCGAGCACTCGACTCAGGCAGACAAGGCCCCGACAACAAAGGGAGGCTCGCGATGGCCCGTATGAGTTGGGTGATATTGTACCGTGTGCGAATGGTAGAAAGTAAAACCCAAACGCTCGGTCGAAGACATGGGACCATCCCAAGACCGGAGTGCTGTAGTCTTCAAGGACTCTGAGCAGAGTCAAATCAAAAGTGCAACCATACACCGCTTCCGGCAAAGCATGGACCAGTACTAGTACTCTTGCGGCATGCGTTCGATTGAAGTCAGAACCCCTTCGACTCGCCAAACATTCGAAATATGTACAAAACAGACTCTGATGCACCATGCTATGCGAGAGGACTTCCTGGTCAACCAAATCGAAACCGCACATCCACATGATTGTCCACGAACCGAAGGTCCAACGGTTGTCCAAGTTGCCGCAGCGACGATTGCAGATCGGCCCAGGAAAAAGAGATTACAATGTAGCCAACACAATGTTGTTTTATGCATTCCGGACAAGGCGAGGCTCCCTTCGCCAATGCAACACGTATATCGCTAGAACATAAGGAATGGTCTATCATGTCCTGTACCGGAAGCTAGTTCCAAAAGGAAATGCAAGGAATCCACGGATGACAAGAAGCCCCGAATTCCAAGAGCGCGCCGGGAGATAGTCCATAAACCGTTGACAGTTTGCACTGGCCTTAATCATTGATAGTGTGTTGCAACAACCCGTCGTTGATGGTAACAAGTGTCCCATGTGTCGATAGACCGGATTCAAATCAACCTGGGCGACTCCGATAGGCCAGTCACAGGGCATACCAGGTGAGGGACCTGAACAAGCTATCAATCGGCAACATGACATGACGACCGTGGAGGTTTGAAGTTGAGCATGGTCCCAACAGAAATGTTCCCATTGTCGGTACGAGTCCAGCTTGCAAGCTGGGAAGAACAAGTGCAAGCGGTGAATCGTCTTTAGATGTGTAAATCTCTTCAGGTTACACATTGCATTACCCTACCGGTCACGTCGACGACGGCCGGGTTCTTCTCTCGCGCCATGGGAATCCCTCGCGGCATAGGAATCCCTAGGTGGCGGCTGCGAGTACGGAGGTTGTGCGGGAATGTAGGTCTGTCCTCGGCCCACTGGAGCCATCGGCTGTCCTTGGGCTGTAAAGTAATAATTTGCTTGGGCTTCTGGGTCAGTCCCGACCAAGCTACGGTTCTGACTCCCTCCGGGTTGTGGTTGCCCATGGGAATATATCTGCGACCTAGGCTCTCTGGATTGTCCTAGTGACGGCTCATAATCGGTGGCGCTGGGAGAGGGATACGCGTAGGCAGTAGTAGATTGTTGATAGGGTCCGGACGTTTGCGCATATGTATAGTCCCCAGGTCCATACGACATTTGGGCGGGAATGGCCTGGGAGACAGGCACCCCAGGCGGCATCTGCGGCGTTTGTAGCCCCTGGCCCGAAAAACCATAGTATTGACGCGATCGGTGCGTGTTGGATTGAGTATAATCACCTAACACCTGGTCAGGCTTGCGACCAGTATCGGAATCTCGCATTGAACTACCTCCGTAGCGCGCATCCGTCTGATCTCTCTCCGCCTGCCAACGCAGCGAGTCTTGTTTGAGATCTGCGATCATTTCCTAATCGGGCGTGGTCAGAGTCAGTCCAAGCGGCGAAGAGGATTGATCGGAGCATGCTCGTACCGACGTGAAAGGTCGATAGGCCTTCACCATGTAACCTCGAACACCCTGGAGTCAAGATTAGTCCTGACACGAAAGATGGAGTCGGCGGTGCAGGAAAGGCAGACATTGTACTCCATGGGCTTGATGAGGGCATCGGGGCCAAGGTAGCGACAGATGTCGGCTTGGATGACCTCCCGACTGATGCCGTCTCCGGGAACAAAATATTCGGCTCTCCTTGAGACTATATCTGGTTGGTCGAGTTCATAGCGAGAGGGATCTCTGGGATCTCTTGGGTCCCTTGGGTCTCTGGGGTCTCTGGACTCTCGGGGGTCTCTCGAATCTCTGGACTCTCTGGGGTCTCTCGGATCTCGGACATCACGAGGATCCCAAGCGTCACGGGCATCTCGAACATCGCGAGGATCGCGAGGATCACGAGGCTCTCGCCGGCTATGGGCATCACGACGAGAAGTCATCCTTATGGGAAGATAAAAAATCCAGCGGATCCGGAGCGATCGGTTTTGGAGAACCAGAGGGCGATGTAGACAGTCTTGGCCAATATCCTAGCGAGCAGACTCAAGAGGAATGAAGACAAAGGTCTAAGGAAGTCCAGAAGGAAGTCCAGCAGAAGAGTGACTACCGGCTCTCAGGAAGTCTCTGGACAGCAACAGGGTCCTATCCAAGCGGTGGCAGTTCAGGCAAAGAAAAGGCAATGAAGGGAATACAAGGCTGATGATAGAAATGGAATTTCGATGAAGTTGGTGGTGGTGATGAAGATGGTGTCGGTATTGGTGTTGTTGTTGATCGTTGCAAAAAGGATAGAGAGCAGTGGGCGGGGTCGGCGGCAGTCCAAATATGTATTTTCGGTGGGGGGGGGGGTGGTCTTGGTAAGGTGGATACCTTAGGTGGGTACCGTACGTTCGTAAGGTAAGGTATCCTTACTCATGAGACGGCAAGAAGTCGAGGACGATGAGTGGCCAGGTACAGTACATTAGCAGTGATCAACGGTAAAATTTCAGGTACAAAGTATGTAAAATTATTTATGTTGATAAGACTTGTGATGACTTGAGAGGTCGAGGATTATGTATGAGTGGTGACAAGTGGTCCGGTTGTTTTTAGTACTCGTACCAGTACAGTACGTTAGGCTGTCGCGGGCCTGGATGCCTGCTTGGATGATTTCAGCTCCTGTACTCCGTAAGGACAGGTTGTCGACGTGGTGGTCGCCGAGAGGTGGGAGAGGGAGAGAGAGACTGGAGCTGATTGAAGCGAAATGGGGCGTGCTGCGCCGGCTGCTGCTGCGGCTCTGACTCTTCCTCCGGTCTCTGTCTATCTCCTTCGTCCTTTTCTCTCACCGGTCTCTTCTGATTAGTACTATGGTCGGACGAATCATCGTCAATATTCATTGCCTTAGAAGGCTGCACTCTCTATCGACTGATGCCCAAGGTACAAATCACCTTAACTTACCTGACATACCCACCAATCGAAGAGCAAAACACTACTTCGTACAGGCCAAGAAACCCAACTGATATCACTGATAACATATTACTCATGCAGGTAGATCAAAAGCACATGGGCCATGTCCTAGGTTTGCGGTATCCTTTGACGCCGCTGGTAGTTGAAGGTGATCTGTTCTTGATAGGCTCAGAGACTCCCACAAAAGTAACAAACATGGGCTTTACCTGATGGCGTCAACTCGGTCGGGCAGCAATGCAGTACCGTGGGTACAGTACCCCACCACCACCACCACCATAAGTTATCAGAGCCAAGGGACCGGTACGAAATAAGGCAGCAACAATCGACCCCTTGCTTTGCCACTGACATGTAACAGTCCCTTGCAGGGCGGTGGATCATATTATACAGTAACATATTCGTACCTGGAGTACCAGGTAAATAACAATGTCCATGGCGGGACTAAAGTAGGTGTGTTTGAGTGCCTTTGACCAAAATATACGAAGTACGAAGTACCTCGCGCTTCGTGGTGGCGTAATAATTGTATTTTCCTCATAGATCATGTACGTCCCGATCGCGGCCTGCAGGCTTGTCCGAAAGCAGCGCGGTGAGGGCTCAATGAGCTCTTTTCATCGCCACCGCTGGAGACCGTAGGGTTTTGGTTTTTGGCGCTTGAGAGTGTTATATGAGCCATATACTTGTATGCTGGTCGTGTCCACTGAGGCCGCGTCTATTCTATGCGGTCGAACGAAATGGAAATCGCATCCAGTAAAGGGGAGACACGTCGAACCCGCAACGTATGGCACTGCCATGCCACTGCTGACCGCTTTCTGATCACCCAAACAACCCCAACACCACATCCATACATTCGTTCCCGACTGCAACACCACGTGGAACGCCGCCTTCCGGGTGATACGTTGAAACGCTGGAAGATGCAAATAAAGTGACGAGAACTGATCTCACGAGGTAATTCAAGCCCGATGGGTTTCATCAGCGACCGAATGTCAGCCGGCTCTGCCCTTTCTCCGTAGACTTAAGCCCAACGGAACCGACGGAGCCGGAGACACCAGGCTTTCGAAAGGCATCATTCGCACCTCCACTCCCGCTGCTTGGAACCTCGCCGTTCATCTTAGAGAAATTACCCGCTGCAGGGGATACGTCCGGCGGCTTGCACCGTTCCTGCTCGTGCAGCTCCTTGGCGAAATGCCAGTCGTCGTGTTCGTCTTTCCGAGACAGGAGCATAGATCTACTGCATCGATCGCAGAGGTATGCCGTATCAGGAAGTGTATGATGTTCTAGATCATTCTCGGACGCTGCGTCCAGAGTGCCAGCAGCTTGATGCACTCCTTCTCCGCCTTGAACTTTGACGGGAACTGTGAGCGGAGCTGAGTTCCTTTCCGGACTTCCTAAATCTGAGTACTCGGGGATTCTTTCTTGTTCTTGAGGCGTTGGAACGCCCATTCTTCCGGACTGGACTTCCGTGACTTTCAATCGATTGCATGCCTTGTCGCCAATGGCTGCCCCGGTTTTGTTATCGGCGCCGGTGAATCCTGGTCGGAACACTCCGGGATCGGAGTCGGAGGTGTCATCCTGTTCATCCTTGCTGCTCTCCTTGGGAAAGAACCTGTAGATCCCTCCGTTCTCTAGTCTCCTTCGCTTCCTGCCTGGCTCAATATATGCACCGGAGCTCTGATGGTCGAGATCACGACTTGTAAGCTTCAGTGCCTTGGCTTCGTCGCCTCTAACCAGAAACCCGCCAATCCCACGATTGCCCGTTATGCCGTCCTCAAAGCCACCGACACTCAGTTGAAGGTTGGCGCAGGGCCATGCTCTACCATCGACCACGACCTGACCGAGTAGAGTTTTCGCGAGATCGAACAACATCGCCTCATCGATGGGTTTGCCTGACGGTATAGGAGCCTGCCGAGACCTCATTTGCGCGCCTTGGCGGTGATGCAAGTTGATTGTCTTTGGTCGTCGTCGGTTAGTGAGCACTCCCTCCTCGACCAGGCGGGAATAAATATCAGCCACGAAAATCCGTAGCCAGCGCACCCCTTGCTCAAATGTGTTGATACTTGGTCGAAATGATTTCGCCGATAGCATCGACTTGATCTGTGTACGCGAGTTGACTTCGCTGTGATCGATTCCTCGAATGGTCTGATAGATCCACGTACCGGTGTCGTCACCAAATTTCGATTTAAACATCTCCAGAGAGACCTCAAGCAGTTCCATGACGGTATCTGTTCCAAAGGTAGCTACCACCTCGTCCCCTAGTTTACCGCCAAGGTTCCGGATCTTGGTGAACTTGAAGCTACTCAGAAATTGTTGGATTGCTCTGTTACGAACGATGGTCTGCTGGTTCGGCTTCTTGTAGCCGGACCCTAACTTTGCAATGAACTTATTGTGAGCGATGCCAGCTGAGCATGTATATTTGAGGCGCTCTTTGATGGTATTGCGGACAGATCGCACGATCTCTGATCCTATCAACATAGCAATATCATCCCAATCCGGGTCATCATCTTCGGTCTCAGATGCGTCAAGGTCCACCAGCGCATCAGTATTCCAGTCTAATGTTGTGATTGGGGGCCTCGGTAGGTTCTCCGACGGGTCGTCATACGGAGCAGGTCCGTTGAGCTCCGGGTACCGTTGGAGGAGGACTGAGTATATCTGTGCCGACAAATCAAGGAAAACTTCATCGATTCCCGCTTTCTCGACCCTCTGCGATGGCGGCGGTGGTAGAAGCTCCTTGATAGTGGCCAGTATCTTTCTCGACTCAAGCCGATAGGGATCGAGGGATACCTTGTGGGAATGAATCTGTTCGAATGCGTGCTCATGGTACGCCCATCTCTCGTCCCCTTCCTTCCACGTGGCGACATGCTGCATAATCAAATTCGGACAGAGCTTCTTGGCTTCGGTGATGGTAATGTGTCGAGTCAAGCCAAAGCTTCTTGCGGGATAATTGATCGCTATAAGCCCTTGCCATTGCTATATGTTGTCCATCAGATTGACTGCTACTGGCCATTGGTCAAGCACTTGCCTGGACAGCTAGCGGCTGGTCTTCCGGAACGTTCAATCGGACCATCTCACACTGAGCGTAGAAAGCGTCGAGGTCAATATGTGCGATGACTCGGAGGGGGCATGTCGTTGAGGACGCGCCCAGCTGTGAGAGATGCTTGTACGTGAACTTTGACTTGTGTCTATTCGTGCTTCCAGAGAATGAGGACAGTGGCGATGAGCAAATGAAGGGTTGCGAGGAAGACATAAGGACAATCCGTTCGGTCTTCTCGAATCGGCTGGTGAACGATGAAGATATACCGGGTTCAGTGAGACTTCGGGCTGCAACATTAGCACATCAACTTATGGCCAGGCCGCACCAGGGCCGCTGCTCCATCAGGGCGGGAGAACACCGTTCGTGGGGTATTGAATCATGAAGGATCTATCGCATGATAGCTGTATGAAGTTGAGTGACTATATGCACCGAGAACGCGCTTCGCAACTGCCCGCGTTCTGTTCGGCTCGGGCTATTAATAATTCGACAAGTAAGGTACATGTACCCTAAAGACGCATCATGGTGTCATCGGTAAGTTAGCAGAACCGTTGATTACCTGAGGTATGATAAGGGTTTGCATTCCAGAATTCCCGTCAACACATTGAGAATTGCTTCAGCAGATTTTGCAGTCACAAACCATGTGCGAGGCATCGACAGGGATGTACATGTTGTTGAGGTACAACAAAATATAGTCTTCCGTAAACAAGGTTATGATGCTTTCACTGATAGCCGAGGCTTAGGGTACCTAGAGTGTTTATAACCTCATATATAGAATCGCCAGAGTAGATCATTTGGAGAATCTCCACACGATCATCAGATTTAGAGATTTTCGTGCTCAAGCATCTTGGTATGGCCGCGCCGAACAATATCGTCCTATTTCACTATCCCTTCAGTCCATATGCTCGAAAAGTGATCTGGTATACTAGGGTTCCCCCTTCAATATCACCCCACCCGAGGCTACTAATCATTTATCCCCAGGTACTTTACGTTACGACAGATGGAATATGCAGAGTGTGTTCGTGATGGGACTCTTCCTCCTAAGCATTGTGGGCTGAATGGAGTCAGATACAACCGCCGATACTCCCTCGGGAGGATCTGAGTGCTCTCGGTGTCGCCTATCGACGCATCCCTGTAATGAGCATCGGTCGGGATGTTTACTGTGACACGCGCCTGATCATCTCAAAGCTCGAGGAGAGATTCCCCGAAGGAACACTGGGTGCTCGACAGCCGGAGCACAAGGCCATTCAGGCATTGCTCGAAAAGTGGACCATTGACGGTGGCGTCTTCGCTCGCGCCGCAGAGCTGATTCCTACCGACATGCCTTTAATCAACGACCCCAAATTCGTCAAGGACAGGGAAGAGTACTCGGGTCGCAGCTGGGTCCAAAAAGACCGTGTTGGAAAGAGGGCTGAAGCGTTGGCGGACATGCGGGAAATGTTCAGTTTTTTGGAGACCACTCTGCTCGCAGATGGTAGGGAATGGATCCTAAACACTCCAAAGGCTTCCTTGGCGGACATTGAGGGCAAGTGGTCCCAAGGTTCTCGCGTACTGAATTCCGCTTACCGAATGCCACCATAGCTGTCTGGCCGTTCCACTGGCTCGCAGAACTCAAAGGGGCTTTGCCGTCCGAGGTCATATCGGAGACACAATTCCCCAAGGTCTTTTCTTGGATCGGCCGTTTCAGGAAGGCCGTTTCCGCAGCCAAATCACAGGCACCTAAACCAGTGCGACTCAAAGGCGCAGATGCCGTGAAGCAAATCCTGGCCGCCGAGTTTGCAGAGGCCGAAGAGAGCGTGGACCAAAGTGATCCACTGGGTTTGAGCAAGGGCGAAGAGCTGCAAGTTTGGCCCATCGACAGTGGCTTCAAGCATAAAGACCGAGGCCGCCTGGTGTCGCTCACGTCCAAGGAAGTTGTCATTGCCAAACCAAGCAAGGTGGGCGGAAAAGAGATTCACGTCCGAACCCCGAGGCACGGTTTCAGAATCGCCAGGGCCACCGCAGATGCTGCGGCTAAATTGTAGGTTATATATATATCGCAACATCTGTGTTTCTTGCGTTTTCATCACCGCCTACATCAGAGCGGTCAGCAAGCTTGTAAGGTGGTATATATTATTCTTGGCCCAGTCCATCTGGGTGGGTGCTTATATGGAGACCGAATTTTGTATGGTCGCACCGACTGAGCGTGGCAGATGTCAGATGCCAAATGTCACTATCGTGAGGGCTGTGCAATGTAAAACGACCATGCTCAGAGGGCTCCTTGAGTCGGGTATGTGGAACCAGAGTTGGGTCTCGTCCATGGCGATGACAGGGACGGTACCTAGTGCAGAATCGGTTAGGTTATAGCGGGTAAGGCACGATAGGATGAAACTCTCAACTCTCAACTCTCAACCCATTTATTACCACAGGTACAAAGACCTTAGTATTGTGTTCCTATAAAGTTATGTGACTGTCTTTCATGAAGGTACAAATAATTACACCTTGGCGCTCACCCATGTCTCTGGGATGCTGATTGAGACAAGTCCTGAGCGGATCAAGTTACACCCCTTGTGCCTCAACCATCAGATGCACCCAAATCATCCACAGTATCACACGTGATGACAAGGGAGGGTGATGGATTCATGTTTAAAAGGGGATGATACTCACCTTAGTCTTTAGGGATCAAATTGAGATATAGGTACCTTAGGTATATGTAAGGTAAGGTAATAATAATAGTAATAGTAATAGTAATAGTAATAATAACCACGTAAGGTAGTAATATTATCCTACACCCTCGTCATGCAATTTTTGTTGGCGTGACGTTTGGCGCCCCGCTGCCTTCTCCAGCCCCTCCACTCGACTTTCTCAACCTCACTCGATTCTTGCTCGGCAAACCATTTCGTCCCAATGTCAAAACCCAACCTCAAGTTTCAGAGATCTTAGACTCTTAACAACTGGTGGCTGACTCTCATATGACTTCCTACCCTTCTCGACATTTTCTACTCGACATCGTTGCGCATCTACTGTGATCGTGTCATCTCTTGCAGACTGTATCGCTATCAGCAAGCATGTCCCGACGTGGCTATCCGGTGACAGAAATCGATTTCGAACGAGAACGTGACTATTATTCGGACGGTCGTGTACGGGATTACGAGGAGATAGACATCAAACGACGCCGTGAGCCCGATTTCCTTCGTGAAGATTATGGGAGGACAGATGCAGGCCCACTGGTCCTGAGGGAACGCAAGACGGAAGATTTCGAATACCGGTCTCGAGAGAAGCCGCGAGTCAGGGAACGTGACATCGAACGAGAGGAGCTCATTATCCGACCGCGGGAGAGAGAAAGACCGAGGGAAAGGGAGATCGAGCGGGAGGAGATAATATACCGCCCCCGAGAAAGGGAGAGACCGGCGAAAAGGGAGGTCGAGAGGGAAGAGTTCATCTATCGGCCCAGGGAGCGTGAGAGGTCCCGTGAAGTCAAATATGAAAAGGACGAGCTCATCGTGAGACGCGGTGAACGGGAACGACCGAGAACGCCGGCTTATGAGAAAGAAGAAATCGTGGTGAGACGTGGCGAGCGAGAGAGGCCGAAAGCTGCCGCTTACGAGAAGGAAGAAATCGTTGTGCGACGTGGTGAACGCGAAAGACCGAGAGAACGAGACTATGAACAAGAAGAGATCATCATCAGGCGAAGCGAGAGAGAGAAGGAACCCGAACCGGAGCCCGAGCCGATGCTGATACCGGAACCGGAGCCTATCAGGGCTCCACCGATACATCAAGAGATTATCACACATCACCGCCACATAGACCATGGTATCATCGCCTACGCAATCTCCTGATATACCCATGCATTTACTAAGACTCTACTGCAGGTTACGAGAGGCAACCCGCACCACCACCGCCGCGAAAAAAGTCCCCATCGCCAGAACCCAGCTTTGAGGAGATCGAGATCCGGCACCGGTAGGAATCACATCTCCTGCGTTGATACTCAAGCTTACATATTCCATTTCTAGAGGTGTTCGGAATGGACAGACGTATGATGACGACATTATTTTTGAGCGCGAGACCGGCCGGCGAAAAGCGCGAGACGAGCGTGTCAATCGTCGTCGCTCTTTGAGCGGTCGACGAGCTTATGCGCGCGAGGAGTTGGATGTGGTGGAAGAGGCCGACTACTATAACCAGCGGGTCAGCGAGAGAGCCTATATGGGTGAAGCATACAACGGCGCCACGAGAGACTGGGCCATTGTGGATGTCCCGCCGGGCACGAAGCGGGTGACCATGGACGGTATCGGCGGCGGCAGCCAGGAAGTCACTTGGCAGCGGTATAATGGGGTGAGGCGGTCCAAATTCATCACCGAAGGAGACGAATACGGGGCGGAAATAGCAGATAGAGGAAGACGGTTTGTTGGAGTCAAGCCGAAGCAGGACAATATGTGGACCGAGATCACGAAAGATCTTGTGGTGAAGGAAGCCATCGAAGAGCTTGGGTATGACTTCGAAGAGACGGAATTCTTCTTCTACGTCATTGAGTACCTCCGTTATGTAAGGCCATCCGAATGAAGTGAAGCACATCCATGGCAACGCTGACCGGCACATCAGGAGGATGTGCTTGAAATAGTCGAGTTATCGGAAGACATCCGGAGGGACCGCCGTGAACGAATCCGTCAGATTCAATGGGAGCGTGAGAGGTTGAACGATCGCCGCGAGCGTCGACCTTGGGATGAGCAGCATGTAGTGGAGAGAGAGGTGATTTACGAAGGCAGGAGACCGGGCCGGTACTTGATGTGATCAACGAAGCACCGAATGGGAGCACCGTTGCCGTGCAAACTCTGTTGCTGGGTTTCCAACCATTCGCCTGACATACAGGACAGTATCCTGAACGCGTGCGCGGACGAGCTGTGGGGACGTAGATTTGTGCAGCAACGACACTGCTGGGGGTGCTTGATGTGTGGACGTCTAACGAACTGATGACTGGGATGGCATGGCGTGTGAGCACACGAGATATATTGATACACTTTACCACATGCAAGTAGAGCGTTGCGTCTCCGTACCCAAAGGCGACAGTGTGAGCCCCTGAAACATGCTCTTGCAGCTAGTTGTAGACAGCATATAAGTGGTTGAGGTATGCCGGCATTATCACATATCATTGTTAGACCAACAAGAATTACAATATGAGGATCTAGAGCTTCATTCTCCGTGATATAAGGTCAAACTACCTGTACTCTTACGAGTCGGCAAGGTTGATGTGCTATCTGCTTTGATGGAGCTTCAACGCTAGCATCAATTCGTGTAAACTTATGATCAACGTCTTCTTGCTGCCTAATCAAGTCACGTCAAGGGAACGAATCGAACAGAAGAACTCGCCGACAGAATTCAACCCTGCCGACCCGCCCCTAGGGTGGCCGTCGGGTCGGGTCGGGCCCAGATTTTAGGACCCGACCCGACCCACCGGGCCCAACTTTGAAACCCGACCCGACTCGTAATATTAGGTAATTTTCATTGTTTCTCGTGTAATTTTGGTAATTTTTACATCGT
>JAABUY010004573.1_pt1 | contig 14421 bp, 12 predicted proteins | sample 5560271 | NCBI WGS metagenome assembly JAABUY01 (sample SAMN10711886, study PRJNA513374) | rock metagenome | isolation source: Antarctica rocks | place: Antarctica: Victoria Land, University Valley
GGCAAGCGTCATCGCCACCGGACGACTGCATGGCATGACCGCTCTGGAGGCGTTGCGCGCGGCCCTGGCGAGCAGGCCGATCATGCGATCGGCGTGATGCCTGACCGGCAGGGGTGAGCAATTACGTTCAAGACGTCGCCACTACTGCACGGCCCCTGGACAATGCTTACGCACGGCGCTCTACCGAGGGGCAGGTCAACCCTTCGTCATGCAGTCCTACAACTCAAGCTCCTGATGCAGAATGACCGGGTGGGAGTAAGTCTGAATCCCTCGTGCTTCGGTATACGCCCGGTCCAGCACCAGTTCGAACAGCAACAGGGAGCGGCCGGTCGCGATATACTCCGCGTCGAAGTCGAAATGCGTCTCGTCGGGGTCGCCGTTCTGGTTGGTGTCGATGGAGCATCGCCAAGCCAGCCCGCCGGGTACCTCTGGCAGGACAAACGGCACGCCGTCGTGATATGAATTCAGGATGACCAGCACCGTCGCGTCCGCACCGCGGCGCCGTATGCCGGACGCCTGCGCCCGCCCGTCCAACAGGATGCCGAGGCAGCGCGTGTGCTCGTCGTCCCAAGCCGCCTGGTCCATCTCATCGCCGGTCGGACTCAGCCAGGTGACGTCCTTGACGCCAAGCTCCTCGTTCCATTGCGCAGTCAGGAACCGGGAACGATACAGGATCGGCAGGCGCTGCCGAAGCGCGGTCAGCCGGGACACGAAGCGGGCGAGGCTTTTGCCTCGGTCGTCAAGCTCCCAATTCAGCCAGCTTATCTCATTGTCCTGGCAATAGGCGTTGTTGTTGCCGCCCTGGGTGCGGCCGAACTCGTCGCCGGCCAGCAGCATCGGCGTGCCCCGCGACAGCAGCAGGGTCGCCAGCATGTTCTTGATCTGGCGGGTGCGCAGCGCGTTGATGTCGGGATCGTCGGTCGGACCCTCCGCGCCGCAGTTCCAGCTTTCGTTGTTGCTGTTGCCGTCGTTGTTGTCCTCGCCGTTCGCCTCGTTGTGCTTCTCGTTATACGAGGCCCAGTCGTTCAAGGTGAAGCCGTCATGCGCCGTCAGGAAGTTGACCGACGACCAGGCCGGCCGCCCGCGATGGTTGAAGAAGTCGCTGCTGCCGGTGAACCGGGTCGCCAAGTCTTTGACCTTGTTAGCGTCGCCCTTCCAATACGCCCGCACGTCGTCGCGGTAGCGGTCGTTCCACTCCGCCCAGCCCGGCGGAAAGCCGCCCACCTGATAGCCGCCGGGTCCGCAGTCCCAGGGTTCGGTGATCATCTTGACCTGGCTTAGCACCGGGTCCTGCGCCACGGCGCGCAGGAACCCGCTTTCCTGGTCGAAGCCATAGCTTTCGCGGGCCAGGATCGTGCCAAGGTCGAAGCGGAACCCGTCGACGTGCATCTCGGTGACCCAGTAGCGCAGGCTGTCCATCACCAATTGGATGAAGCGTGCGTTCGAAAGGTTGAAGGTGTTCCCGGTGCCGGTATCGTTGATGTAGTAGCGCTTCTGGTCCGGCAGCAGCCGGTAATAGCTGGCGTTGTCGATGCCCTTGAACGACAGCGTCGGCCCTTTCTCGTTGCCCTCGCAGGTGTGGTTATAGACCACGTCCAGGATGACCTCGATGCCGGCGGCGTGGAACCGGCTGACCATCTCCTTGAACTCGGAGAAGGCGAAGTCCGGCACGGCGGCGTAGCGGCGGCTCGGGGAGAAGAACGACAGGGTGGAATAGCCCCAGTAGTTCACCAGCCCTTTCTCCACGAGGTAGCTGTCGTCGGCGAACATGTGGATCGGCAGCAGCTCGACGCTGGTGACGCCGAGGTCGCGGATGTAGCGCACCACCTCCGGCGTCGCGAGGCCGCGGAACGTGCCGCGCAGCTCCTCCGGCACCGCCGGATGCAGCTTGGTGAAGCCCTTGACGTGGGTTTCGTAAAGGACGGTCCGCTCCCACGGCACGCGCGGCGCACGGTCCTCGCCCCAGGTGAAGGCCGGGTCGATCACGCGGCTTTTTGGCATGAACGGGGCGCTGTCGCGCTCGTCGAAGGTCGTGTCCTCCTCGCCCATCTTGTAGCCGAACAGCTCGGGCGCCCAGGTGATCTGGCCGACCACCGCCTTGGCATAGGGGTCCAGCACGAGCTTGTTGGGATTGGACCGGTGGCCGTTCTCCGGCTCGTACGGGCCATGCACGCGGTAGCCATAAACCGTACCCGGCCGGGCGTGCGGCAGGAAGCCGTGCCAGATCTCGTTGGTGTATTCAGGCAGGTCGACGCGGCCGATCTCCGTCTCGCCGCTGTCGTCGAACAGGCACAGCTCCACCCTGGTGGCGTTCGCCGAGAATATGGCGAAGTTCACCCCGAGGCCGGTCCATGTTGCACCTTGTGGGAACGGGCGACCCTCCTCGATGCGGATATCATTCATTTGGGCCATCCATCTGCCTTGCACGGAGAAAGGTTTGAAGCCTCGTTCAAGCGCGTGCCGGGCGGCATGGTTGCAAGGCCGGGCGCTTAATTGCGCCCGGCCGGATGGCTCGACGCGCCGCCGTTGTGCGCCGTAGGATGGGGGCAAGGCGCATCAGGCGCCGCTCGGAGGCAGCATGCATACCCTATCCCGCCGCGCCATGATCGGCACCGCCGCGATCGCAGCCGCCCTGCCCCGCCACCCCGCCCGGGCGCAGCGGGCCACGATCCGCATCGGCGTGCTGAACGACCAGTCGGGCCCATACCGCGACGACGGCGGCCCGACCGGTGCCATCTGCGTGCGGCAGGCGGTGCAGGAGTTCGGCGACAGGGGTTTTGACGTCGAGGTCCTGGTGGCCGACCATCAGAACAAGCCGGACATCGGCGCCGGTATGGCGCGCCAATGGTTCGACCGCGACGGGGTGGACGCCATCGTGGATGTGCCGACCTCCTCGGTGGCGCTCGCCGTCAACACGGTCTGCCGGGAGAAAAACAAGGTGATGCTGAACTCCGGCGCCGCCACGGCGGACCTGACCGGGGCGCAATGCAGCCCGAACACGGTGCACTGGACCTATGACACCTACATGCTCGCGCGGTCGACCGGCGGCGCGATGGTGAAGGCGGGCGGCGACACCTGGTTCTTCATCACGGCCGATTACGTGTTCGGCCAGCAGCTGCAGCGGGATACGGCGGCGTTCGTGACCGCGGCGGGCGGCAAGGTGCTGGGCAGCCGGGTGTATCCCTTTCCGGACACGACGGACTTCTCGTCGCTGCTGGTGCAGGCGCAATCCTCCGGGGCCAAGGTGCTCGGCTTGTGCAACTCGGGCAACGACACGCTCAACTGCATCAAGCAGGCGGCGGAGTTCGGCGTGAACAAGCAGATGAAGATCGCCGCCATGCTGATGTATAACAGCAACGTCCACGCCCTAGGTCTCGAGACCGCCCAGGGCCTGCTGATGACGGAGGCCTTCTACTGGGATTTGAACGACCGCACCCGCGCCTGGATGGATCGGATCAAGTCGAAGACGCCGAACCAATGGCCGAATATGGTCCAGGCCGGCGACTATGCGTCGGTGCTGCACTACCTGAAAGCGGTCGCCGCACTCGGCGCCGGGGCAGCAAAGGCGGACGGGGCCGCGACGGTCGCGCAGATGAAGGCGATGCCGACCGACGACGATTGCTTTGGCAAAGGCATGATCCGTGCGGACGGCCGTCATATCCACCCTAGCTACCTGTTCCAGGCGAAGGCCCCCGCCGAGAGCAAAGGCAGCTGGGACGGCCTCAAGCTCGTCGGGACCACCCCGGCAGAAGACGCTTTCCGGCCGCTTGCCCAAGGCGGGTGCTCGCTGATTCGAAGCTGATTGGCATGACAGAGTCCCACCATCGTGCAACCTGCAATAAGGCCCGGCGGACCGCGTCCTAGGCGACCTGCGCGCGCCAGGCGTCGCGCTGCCGCGTGAACGGCATCGTTAGGGAGGGGCGCAGCGTGATATCGGCCGGGTCGCGGTAGCCGGGCACGCCGACCTCGATCTGATCCAGCGCCACGCCGCCGCGGAACGTCCGGTGCAGGTGATCCCACAAGCTCAGCCCGCTGGACCAATTCGAGTCCGTCTCGCTTCGCACCGTCGAGTGGTGGACGCCATGCATCCCCGGCGTCGTCAGCACGCGCGCCAACTGGCGGTCCCGGCCCGGCGGCAGGCGTAGGTTGGAGTGATGGAACAGCACGGATACGAAGAAGAACGCCTGCCACAGCCGCAATGCCCGCGGCGACACGCCGATCACCGCGACCTGCGCCGCGCGCCAGGGCACTGACACCAGCATGTCGATTGCGTGAAACCGCAGCGCCGTCGTCATATCCATGTCGAGGTCCACATGATGCACAAGATGCAGGCGCCATAATGCGGGAACCTTGTGCGTCAGGACGTGCCAAAGATAGATCGTGTAGTCCATCGCCAAGAAGGCAAGCGCGTCCCGCATCCAGGCCGGTCCGGGCAGTTGCTGGGCCAACCCCTGACGGGCGGCGACCGCCCGGTGCGCGAGCCGCTGGACCACAGGCTTTTCCACCGTGGAGACCACCGCCATGCTTAGCGCGCCGAGGGCCAGGTTGCGGACCACGCGCGCCGGCTCCGCCTGGGTGCGCCGGCGCTGCGGCGACCGCCGCTCCGCAACCAGGATCGCCGCGGCCGCGCCCAGGATGAGGGCAGGAAGCAGCAAGCCGGGTGCACGCGGTCTCATGGCAGTGCACATGCAGGCGCCGGACCGTCGCCGCAAGACTCGCCCGCGCTTTCAGCGCAGGACGATCGCCGATGCCGCAAGCGCATTGCTGAAGCCCTCTCCCCCCGGGAAAGGGTTGGGTGAGGGCTGTGCAGGTACGGAAAGCTTGGTGCCGAGACACCTCAGCGAAATCCTCAAGGGAATTTGCGCGACACCCCGACCCTTTCCCGGAGGGAGAGGGAGGAGGACATTACAGTGCTTTTTTTGGCCCGGACTGGCCGGATGACCGCCGTCGCCATCGTCATCCCCATGCTGAACGAAGAGGCGGCGCTGCCCCGGCTGCTGCGCTCGCTGGCTGCGCTCGATCCCGCGCCGGCCGAGATCGTGGCGGTGGACGGCGGCAGCAGCGACGCCTCGATCACGATTGCCCGGGCTGCTGGGCTGCGTGTTGTCCGCCATCCCGTCCGCAGGCGAGCGGCGCAGATCAACCGGGGTGTGAACGAGGTCTCGTCGCCGCTCGTCTGTATCCTGCATGCGGACACCTTGCTGCCCGACGACGCGGTCGCGGTGATGCGCCGCGTGCTCGACGACCCCCGAACTGCGCTGGCCGGCTTCATCCCGCTGCTCTGCGGGCCGGACGCGGTCCGTTGGGGCACCAGCTTCCATAACTGGATCAAGACCTGGTATGCACCGCTGCTGTTCCGCCCGCGTTTGTTCCTGCGCGGCGGGCGCCTGCTGTTCGGCGATCATGCCATGTTCTTCCGCCGCAGCGACTTCCTGGCCGTCGGCGGCTGCGACCCGACCCTGCCGATCATGGAGGACGCCGACCTGTGCATCCGGTTTGTCCCGCTCGGGCGCATCCGGCTGGTCAACCGCGTGGCGATCACCAGCGACCGGCGGGTCGCGGCCTGGGGTGGGCTGCGGGCGAACTGGACCTATCTCAGCGTCGGCGTGCGCTGGGGCGTGGGCCGCCGCAAGCGGCTGGACCGGGACTATCCTGACGTGCGCTAGCACTGGAGGGCGGGGCAGATGAGCTGGACGCATGACCTAATCGTCATCGGAGCTGGCGCCGCCGGGCTGACCGCGGCGGGCGGCGCTGCCCGGCTTGGCCTGCGCGTCGCGCTGATCGAGCGTGAGCGGATGGGCGGAGAGTGCCTGAACACCGGCTGCGTGCCGTCCAAGGCGCTGCTCGCGGCGGCTCGGCGGGCGCATTTGCTGCGCAGCGGCTGCGCCATGGGCGTGACCGCGGCCGGGGCAGCCGTCGACTTCGCAGGCGTGTGCCGTCATGTCCAGGCGGCGATCGCGGCCATCGCGCCGCACGACTCCGCAGAGCGTTTCCGAGCATGGGGCGTCGAGGTGATCCGTGGCCAGGCCCGCTTCACTGGCCGCAGCAGCGTTGAAGTGAACGGCAGGCGGCTCGCGGCGCCACGTTTCGTGGTGGCAGCCGGGTCGCGGCCCGCCGTGCCCGATATCGACGGGCTGCAAGGGGCGCCCTGCCTCACGAACGAGACGCTGTTCGACCTGCAGGAGCTGCCGCGTCATCTCGTCATCCTCGGGGCTGGGGCCGTCGGGCTGGAAATGGCGCAGGCCTTCCGGCGGCTGGGCTCGGCCGTTACGGTGGTCGACGCCGGCCATCCCCTCGCCCGCGACGACTCCGACGCCGCCGCGGTCGTGCTGCAGCAGCTCGCGGCGGAGGGCGTAGCTCTTCGTTGCCAAACGCAAGCGCTGCGGGTCGCGTCGGCGCCGGAGGGCATCCGTGTCGAGGTCACGCCGGGCGAGGCGGTGACGGGCAGCCACCTCCTTGTGGCAACCGGCCGTACGCCATCGCTGGACGGGCTCGGGCTGGAAGCGGCAGGTGTCCGGGCGACGGAGGCCGGCATCGCCGTGGACCGCCGCCGACGGACCAGCAACCCGCACATCATGGCCATCGGCGACTGCCGGGACGGGCCGCGCTTCACCCATGCCGCGGGATATGAGGGCACCTTGGCCGTGATGAACATCGCCCTCGGCCTGCCCGCCGCCGCCGACTACGCTGCCTTGCCGTCGGTGACCTACACCGACCCCGAGCTGGCGCAGGTCGGCCTGACCGAGGCCGCGGCGCGGAAGCGGCACGGCCGCGTCCAGGTGCATCGTGTGGACTTTGCCGACAATGACCGCGCCGTCACCGAGGGCACGACCGCCGGCTTCATGAAAATGGTGCGGGTGCGGCGCAAGCTCGTTGGCGTCACCATCGTCGGCGCCGGGGCGGGCGAGCTGCTGCTGCCCTGGAGCCTGGCCCTGCGTGGCAAGGCGTCGCCCTGGTCGATCTCGGGCGCGATCGTGCCCTACCCCACCCACTCCGAAACCTCGAAGGCGCTAGGCTTTGCAGCCTACGAGGCCTTGATCTTCAGCCGGTCCGCACGCGGCTGGGCGCGAACGCTGGCGGCCTTGCGCTGGCACGGCCGGCCGGGCGTCAACGCTCCCGCAGCCACGAGCCTCAAAACGGCCGCTGCGCCTATGCAAACCGACCCGGCGCCATAGATTCCAATCCAGCCGAGCCCAAAATGGTATAGGAAAGTCCCATGCTGCTGCTGTTGACGTGCGCCGTTTTTCTCCTGGTCGTCATGCCCGGCTTGTTTCTTTGGCTGGGTCACCTGATCCAAGCCAATACCGACACCCGCTTCGCAGCCGCGCGTTGGGGCGCAAGTGCCCAAGGATCGCAGACCGAAGACACCGTCGCGTCTTGGGTGCGGCGTCCGATGCGGCCCGCATTTGGCCAACCCCTGTTCGGCCGGCCTGCGCCAGTGATCGAGGCGGCCAGCGAGCCGCCCGCAGCCGAGGCCAAGTCTTGGGTCCAGCGCCCTATGCTGCCGGCATTCGGCCGGTAAACGACGGGCGATATGGCAGTTGCCCAACCCAGCCGCAAAGGTAATTTCCTGCTTGTCTGATGCGGGCGGCTTGGTGGTCAGGTTTTCCGCGTCCGCAGGTATCCTATGACCGTGAATAGCAGCCACAGAACCTGTGTGACGAATGCAGCAAGATTGAAGCTCCACACGAGCGAGAAGATCACGGCCAGCCCGCCTACGGCATTCAAGACGGTGTAGCGCACATCTGCCAATTCTAACTTGCCGAGTTGCAAGCCGGCGTGGGCGGCGACGTAAAGCACGACGCCCAACAGCCCAATCACGTCAGGCGCGGTCATGGTTCACCGTCGATCAGCACCATTCAGCCGAGATCCTGAAGTAGCCTTCTCATCAAACGCCGCCTCGTCCTCATCATAGCCAAAAGCGCGGGCGGTCCCGACAAAGCGGGCATGTTGGCTGTCTGTCGGTTTGTCAGGCTTAGGTGATTTCATCGCTTCGTCCCAAACGGAAGATCAAGTTGCGTGATTTGGGGTTTTTCAACCACAATACCAAGGAACAAAGCGCCAGGTGGAGATGAAGGAGGGCCCTGCCCGCATACGCTCCCCTGACCACGATGCAGCGAAGGCCGCAATCGGGTAGCACCTCACAAGCAAACAAGCTCCTAATGGACCCCATCATACCGGAGCATTAAGGAGCGAATGCTGCAATACCTGGCCAACCGCCTGATCCAGCTCGTCTTCGTGCTGCTGGGCGTCAGCGTGATCGTGTTCGTCACCATGCACCTGCTGCCCGGCGACGTGGCGCAGCTGCTGCTCGGCGATCACGCAACGGCGGACCAGCTCGTGCGGCTGCGCCAGCAGCTCGGCCTCGATCAGCCGGTATGGAGCCATTACCTGCACTTCCTGCGCGATGCACTGGCCGGCGACCTCGGCACCTCGATCCAGAGCAACCGGCCGGCGCTGTCGGACGTGCTGACCGCCTTCCCCGTCACGCTGCAGCTCGCCTTGACCTCCCTGGCGCTCGCGAGCGTCGTGGGGGTGCCGATGGGCGTGCTGTCCGCGGTTTGGCAGGGTTCGCGCTTCGACGCCGTGGTCATGACCCTCAGCCTGTTCGGGATGTCCATGCCGATCTTCTGGCTCGGGCTCATGCTGCTGATCCTGTTCGCGGCCTTCCTGGGCTGGCTGCCCGTGGGCGGGCTGATGCCGGTCGGCATGGACCCGCCGCGCATCACCGGCATGAGCGTGGTCGACAGCGTGCTCTCGGGCGACCCGGCGATGGTCTGGGCCAGCCTGCGCCACCTGCTGCTGCCCGCCGTCACCCTGGGCAGCGTTCCGCTGGCGCTGATTGCCCGCATCACCCGCGCCGAGGTGATCGCGGCCGGCACGCGCGACCACGTCCGCACCGCGCGCGCCAAGGGGCTGGATGCACGCCGCGTCATCATGCACCACGTGCTGCGCAACGCCTCGATCCCCATCGTCACGGTGATCGGCCTGCAGCTCGGCGTGCTGCTGTCGGGCGCGGTGCTGACGGAGTCGATCTACTCGCTGCCCGGCGTGGGGCGGCTCATGGTCGACAGCATCCTATCGCGCGACTACCCGGTCGTGCAGGCCGGCGCCTTGTTCATCGCGGCGGTGTTCGTGCTGGTGAACCTGGCCGTCGACCTCAGCTACGCTGCGCTCGATCCGCGGATCAGCCGGGCATGAGCGCCAGCGTCGCCGTCGCGGCCATGCCGCCTCCGGCCCAGGGCGCGCTGCGTCGCGCGTTGCGGCGCACCGGCGCGAGGGTCGGGCTCGGCGCCGTCATCCTGTTCCTGCTGCTGACGGCGCTGGCGTCCGTGATCGCGCCGTACGACCCATTCGACCAGGATCTTTCTAGCGCCCTGTCCCCGCCCAGCGCCGAGCACCCGTTCGGCGCCGACCAGTATGGGCGCGACATGCTGAGCCGGGTCATCTTCGGCACCCGCACCGCCCTGCTGGCGATCGTGATGGCGGACGGCATCGCCCTGCTGCTGGGCGGCACGCTCGGCTTGGTTGCCGGGTTCACCGGGGGCCGGGTCGATAGCTTGATCATGCGCATCGTGGACGTGCTGCTGGCCTTTCCATACTTGCTGCTGGCGCTGATCATCGTCGCGGCGCTCGGACCCAGCCTGACCAACTCGGTCATCGCGATCGGCATCATCTACACGCCGCAATACGCTCGGGTGATGCGCGGCCAGGTGATGGCGGTGCAGACGGCGGACTACATCGTCGCGGCGCGGTCGATCGGGGCCAGCCGGCGCCGGGTAATGCTGCGCCACATCCTGCCGAACAGCCTTTCTCCCGTGCTCGTGCTCGCCACGCTGCAGGCCGGCGGCGTGGTGGTGGAGACAGCCGGGCTGTCCTTTCTCGGGCTCGGCGCACAGCCGCCCTCGCCGGACTGGGGGGCGCTGCTGGCCGACGGGCACGGCTACTTCCTGACCGCGTGGTGGATCGCGACCTTCCCGGGGCTGGCGATCTTCCTGGTGGTGATCGGGTTCAACCTGCTCGGCGACGCGCTGCGGGACGAGTTCGACCCGCAGCAGCGCACGCGGTGATGTTTATTTCTGGATCGACACCTGGTCCATGTCGAAGAACATCTGCGTCGGGTTGAGCTGGAAGCCCTTCACCTCCTTGCGTATGGCGCGTATCTGCAGCACGGAGTTGACGAATACCCAGGGCGCGTCGTCCATGATCCGGTTTTGGATCGTCTTATACAGCTCGACACGCCTGTCGTGGTCCGGCACCCGCGCCGCCTCGTCCATCAGCGCGTCCACCTCAGGGTTGCGATAGTGCGCGGTGTCGCCCACCGGCATGTGCTTGGAGTTGAACAGCTCGCCGACGAAGTTGTCGGGGTCGCCGTTGTCGCCGGTCCAGCCGACCAGGAACAGGCCGGGATACTTGCCGGACCGCACGGTCGACAGGAACGCGCCCATGTCCATCTTGCGGATATCGGCTGCGATCCCGACCTTCTTGAAATAGCCCTGCAGCGCCACGGCGAGGTCGGGGCCAGCCGGGTTGTAACCGCGCGGGCTGCTGTAGGACAGCAGCTCCACCTTGAGGCCGGGCTGCACCCCCGCCTCCTTCAGCAGCTGTTTTGCCTTCTCCGGGTCGTAGGCATAGCCCTTCAGCGCCGCATCGAAGCCCCATTGCGACTGCGGCAGCGGCGAGGTCAGCGCGATCGCCATGCCCTGATACAACGCCTTGTTGATGGCGTCCTTGTCCACGGCGTAGTTCAGCGCCTGCCGCACCCGCTTGTCGGTGAACGGCGCCACGTCGTTCGGCATCGCGAGGCCGCTGACCGCCAGGCCGGGCTGGGTCAGGATCGCTAGGCTAGCGTCACCGCGGATCGAGGCGATCACCTGGGTCGCGACGTCGCCCATCACATGCACCTCGCCGCGCCGTAGCGCCAGCAGCGCCGCCTGCGAGTCCGGGTATTCCTTGAACACGATGCGGTCGAGCTTCGGCTTGCCTTTCCAGTAATCGGGGTTTGCGTCCACCACCACCTGGTCGCGCTGGCGCCATTCCTTGAACACGAAGGGGCCGGTCCCGACCGGGTGGTTGCGGAAGTCCTTGCCGTATTTGGCGACGGCGGCCGGGCTGGGGACGCCGTTCCAGACCATCGCGAGGCTCGCGAGGAAGCCGGCCGACGGCTCCTTCATCTTGAACTCGACCGTATCGTCGTCCACCGCGCGATACGACGCGACGGAGCCGTAGGTGAAGTCGATATAGCTCTCGACCGGGCCGGAGTTGTAGATGTAGTTCGCGTTGGCCTTGTTGAGCTGCCGATCGACGCCCTCGATGAAGGCATGCGCGTCGAACGGCGTGCCGTCGTGGAACTTGATGCCCGTCCGCAGGTGGAAGACGTAGGTCAGGCCGTCCGGCGCGACCTCCCACGCCTCGGCCAGGCCGGGCTCGACGTCCACCGTGCCGGGCTTGTAGCGCACGAGGTTGTCGTAGATCGTCGCCATGACGAAGCCGGAGGTGTTGTTCATCACCGCCTCCGGATCGAAGCCGGTAGGGTCCGCGGCCATGCTGACGACCAGCGTCTCCGCGCGCACCGCGCCGGTCGCGGCGGCCAGCGTCAGCAGGGTCGCGAGGGCGAGGCGGCTTGCGGCCCGCTGCAAGAAAGCTGGTGCGATAGGGTCCATGGTGGTTCTCCTGCTGTTCGACACGCACGGCGGCTCAAGGACGCAGCGAAAGCCCAATTGGCCGCACCAGCCCGTCCGGCCGCGGCGTGAAGCCCGATACCTTATCGCTCAGTCCCCAGAACCAGGTTAGGTGATAGACCGGCAGGTATGGCACGGCTGCCATCCAGATGTCCGCCGCTTGATGATAGGCGTCCCGGCGCGCGGCCTCGTCCGCCGCGGCGGCTCCACGGTCCAGGGCGGCGTCGAGCGCTGGGCTGCACCAGCCGGTCCAGTTCAGCGGCGCGCCGCAGCGCAGCCAGATGCTGGTGTTGCCGTCCGGGTCGGGCCGGCCGCTCCAGATCACCAGATACGCCTCATAGTCGCCCCGGGTCGCGGCGTCGGTCTGCGACACCGACTCGCCCTTTTGCAGCTGCACGTCGAAGCCGGCCTCCGCCGTCATGGACTGGATCACCTCGCCGACCTGCACGTCCGTCGGGCTGTTCACGACGCTCAGCGTCAGCTTCGGATGCGGCACGCCCGCCGCCGCCAGCAGGGCCTTGGCGCCGGGCAGGTCGCGCGGCGGGATTGGGTGCGCCGGGTCCCAATACCGGCTGCCCGGCGCCTCGGTCTGGTTGCTGGGGATGAACCGGCCCTCGAACACCGCCTGGTTGATGCCGTCGCGGTCGATCGCCTTCGCGAAGGCCTGCCGAATGCGGACGTCGTGCGCAAACGACGTATCCGCGGCCGGGCCATGGGCCAAGTTGAACGACAGCATCTCGAAGCCGATCGAGGGCGACTTCATCACCCGCAGGCGCCGGTCCGCCTCCACCGCCGGCACGTCCGTCGCGGCAAGGCGGTTCGCGATGTCGAGCTGGCCGGATTGCAGGTTCAGCAGCCGCACCGTGCTATCCGGCATGATGCGGAACTCGACGCGGTCCAGGCTTACGGCGGCGGCGTTCCAATAGCCGGGGAAGCGCTGCAGCGTGATGTGGTCCTGCGCGACCCGCTCCAGCAGCGTGAACGGCCCGGCGCATACCGGATGGGCGGCGATGGCCTCGGTCGGCTGTTCGAGGATGCGCGGCGACAGCATGGTGCCGGACCGGTTCGCCAGCAGCGCCAGCAACGGCGTATAGGGCGTGGACAGCCGAATGCGCAGCGTGTGGGCGTCGACCACGTCCTCGCCGACGATCGGCTTCAGCTCGCCGCGGCGGAAGCTGTAGGGCGCGTTGCGGTAGCGATCGAGGTTGGCCCGCACCGCCTCCGCGTCCATCGCAGCGCCATCCTGGAACTGCACGCCCTCACGCAAATGCAGGGTGAGCGCGAGATGGTCGTCCGACCATTCCCAGCCGGTCGCGAGCTCCGGCACGATGTTCAGCCCAGGGTCAACGTTCAGCAGCTGGTCGCAGCGGGAGGCGTTGACCGCCCGCTCGATGTAGCTGCCGCTGCGGGCCGGGTCGAGCGTGTCGAGGTCGAAATCCAGGCCGAACCGCAGCGTGCCGGCCGCGTGGGCGCCAGCGGGCAGGAGCAAAGCGGCGGCAAGCAGCCAGGTGCGCATGGCGTCGATCCTTTTTTGCTGCCTAGCTGCCCGATGCAATCAAGAGGCAATGTTGGCGATGGCAGTTGACATCCAACACGCGACATCTGTGAGGTCGCGCTACTGCTGAGCAAAGGTTTGCTGCCGGCCCATTCATCGCCATTCGCATCTCAGACGCGGTAACTTTGTCTCTGCTTGGAGCGGCAAAAAGGACGCCATTGCATCTTGGACCTGTGAATAGGAATATATGCAAGAAAATAGGCGGGAAGCAGGATAGTCGGGAATGATAGCTGGATTTACCAAGGCCGCCAGTATCACATGTGGTTTGGGGACGGCACAAAGCCGACGGATGTCAGTCCGCAGCCAGCGGCGAAAGACGTGCTGCCCTCGCTACAGGATCGCATTCACAATGTCGGCCACACTCTTGCCGCTGGATTGCCCGCCTCCAAGCGTCACCACGCCGTAACCCGGCTGAATACGGCCGATCATGGCCGTTTGGACCATTTGTTGACCGGCGTGGCCCACGCCCCGCCGCTTGGCCCTCGGCTGATCCCGATCCGGGTGTTGGAAACGAATGCGGATGCGCCGGGGGTTGGCGCGTTTGTCAAGGCAGGTAGCATAATCCACGCGGCGGAAACCCATGCCGACCGTCGCACCTCCCCCGAGTGCGACGTCGGCAGAGCCTCGCCTTCCATCGCCGGGTCCGCTGAACCCTTCAACCATTGCATCGACCTCCTCCGTCCTGGAGAACAGTCCGCTTCGATGTGAGCTGCCGGACGGCAAAATAGTCCCGCATCTGGATCTTGGGAACGGATTCATTGCCATCCCAGCAAGAAAGCTTGGCGGTTCAGGCATTGATTTCGGGTCTGGCTTTTCCATTGGAGTTGCCGTTACAGGAACGGGGATGCCTACCGTCGATAAGCATGGAGGACTTGCGGGAGGAGGGAAAAGTGGACCAGTCACATCGGTGGCATCCCGGATCCTCCGGGAACTTACAAATGGAGCGCGGCTTTCCTTACTAAGAGCCTTCACCAATACGCCAAGTGTTGGCGGATCAATTGGCAAAGTTTTGCCTGCGCTCGGGGCCTTGGAAAGTTTCATCAGTTTCTTGAATACCCAAAATGCGATTAAGGCTGCAGTAATTGCTCACCCCCATTCGTTCAAAGCTTCCTTGACACGGTCACGGCGGGGTCGATTCACGATGGTGCGTGGACCGAGCAGCCCTTGTCACCCTTTCCTGCGATG
>JAABUY010004574.1_pt1 | contig 14419 bp, 16 predicted proteins | sample 5560271 | NCBI WGS metagenome assembly JAABUY01 (sample SAMN10711886, study PRJNA513374) | rock metagenome | isolation source: Antarctica rocks | place: Antarctica: Victoria Land, University Valley
AGAACTGCGCCTTCCCCATCACCTCGAACCACCCCCTCGCCTTCGCAATCGCCAACGCCTCATCCGCGTCCCGGAGCGCGGAGCTTGCCTGCTCCCACGCGAGCAGGATGGCGGCGCGGAGGAGGAGGGCGTGCGCGCGGACGAGCAGGGAAGGGGCGGCGGCGGAGGTGTGGGCGAGCGAGGGAGGGGTCAGGATGACGTGCAGGGCGTTGAGGGCGTGTTGGGGCTGGCCGGCGCGCCAGAGGGATTCCGGGTGGGTGAGGGCGGGGATGGGTGGGTGGGGGGGGATGTAGGTTTCGTGGATGGGGTTGTGGGGGCGGGTGTGGGGGGAGAGGTTGGAGGAGGTTGTTGTTGTTGGGGTGGAGGGGAGGCGCGGGGAGGGTCGGGTGGAGGCGAAGCGGGGGGAGGGTCGGATGGAGGGGTAGCGGAGGGAGGGCGTTGGTAGGATGGAGGTTCGCGGGCGTGGGGTTTGGGGATTGGGTTTGGTGGCTTCGGGGAGGCGGTCGAGGAGGCGGGTCTGGGCGTCGGTGCAGAGCCGGTTGAGCTCGATGTTTTGTGCCTGGAGCTCGTCGATGGTCGAGTTGGCGTAGCGGAGCTCCGTGCGGAGGTGGTCGCGTTCGCGCAGCAGGAGGTGTAGGTCCTGCTGGATCTGTGCGAGGAGGGCTTGTTCGGCCATGGTTGGGGTTGCTGTCTTCGCTGCGCTGACGGGAATGGTCCTCTTGGGTATCACTGTTTGTAGATTGCGAGAGAAAGTCTCCTTGCCTGGAGGATTTGGAAAGCGTTCAGGGGACGTTTTATATGCGATGAACTGTTAGATATCGCTCGCTTGGGGGGAAAGACAATGGCATTGTTTGCCAATGTTCTGAAAGGATATAACCCGCACAAAGAAACGATTCAAAGAGAGAAACTCGAACAATGCTATTGTGAGGAGCGGGATGTACCAACAAACAGAAAGAAGTCAGTCTCTCATGGTAATCCATGACCCGATAATGCCCAGGTCTCATACCTTTCCCAGAATAGCGTTGCTAATAATCGCATCAGCTGGTAGATTGTGCAGGCACATTTCGAAAAGACTGGTCCTCCTGGGGTCCGACGCAAGCCAAAATCTCAACTCTCACAGTAGCCCTAGTACCCTGGACCGTCCCAGCTCGATAACCAGGAGTAGGATATAAACTATGCGTATAACGTCCACGTATCACGAGGGAAGTCGATGTTTACGTATGACCTTTCCTGAAGATGCTCCATTTCCGGCTATGTTGGTGTTCGGTCCTTTGTTTGAGATCGTAGTCCTCGAACCGAGCCGCATCCGGCCAAACCCCGATTAAGAACAATGATAGCAGGACCAAGACAAGGTTTGTCCATGGTGACACGGCAACGAAAGCGTCCACCAAGTACTTTGTTGGACTCTATGTCTTGCTTTGAGACGAAGTAAATGCGCCGTCTACAACAGAGCGCATCTCTCATTGCCGTTCACACAGATCCATTGCCAAGCCAAGACGCCGCGGAAACGAGCGCCAAACTTCAAGGATGGGTATCAGAAATTGGTTTTCCGAATTACCCTTCAGTACAACCTCAGCGGACGCTGGAGGAGAATCTTCCACGGGGCCTCGCGCAATGTCGTCGGGAGCAGCTGTTGACAGCGACCGGAGCTCAGAGGACCACATTGAGCAAGTAGCCCCGTTCGACCCTAATGCTGCCAGGGTTGTGCTCCCGATGGAATCCCAACCGGCTTTCACAATCTTCTCTGGCCAGGAGTTGCCGGAGTTGCCACAACCATATGTTAACCCTTTGACGGGTATGATCGATCGACCAGATCCGGAATTGGGCCAGGAGGAGAAGAAGGACGCTTATGCGAAAATGATGGAAAGGTTTCAGGTCGGAGACCTCGAGGTATGACACGCACCTTCCCATTGTCCGCAGAATGTTGTGTGCTTATCATGTGAGGATGTTCTCAAGGCCCCTCTGGAGCATAAGTCTTACTGGTCGATTGAAACTGGCCCTGTGACTCGCGAAGACTTCAACGAGTACAAAGCCTGGAGCGAAGGAAAGATACGCGTGGCGAATGCCCTCGCGCTGCAATCAGCGTCGACCTTGTGGAAGCAAACCCGTGAACTGGCGAAAGAGAGGAACTCCCGAGAGGAAACGGAGAACATGCTGATTATACAGCGGACAACCCAGTCAGGAACGGTGGATCTCTGGAGGAGGGAAGATCGCGGGGCGTTGCGCAAACCGAGTTATACCGACCCAGACAACACGGAAGAAAGGGAGGTTGAGAGAGGCCAGTTCTTGTACAAGAACCGCTTTTGGCGTATGAAGGAGCTAAGGGTGACAACACTTCTTGTTCGTGCGCAGGTCGCAGTAGAGAATGAAGAACCGAGTAGAGCGCTGGATTGCCTTTACGAAGCGCAGGAACTGGCTACCCGATTCGAATTCCCCGCTCTTGAGGCAAGGTGTGAATTTTGGAGGGGTCGAGCGGAGTTCGGTGTTGGCTCTTATGGTACCGCTGTGGCCGCATTTCAGAAGGCGCTGCCTTGTGAGGGGGTGTACCGGGAAGGGTTGGAAGTTAGAGACTGGATCCGTAGGGCTCGAAGAGGACTAGGAGATCAACCAGAGCCCCGAACGAGGACGGAGTATATGCGACAACGGTCTCTGCGACGTCGGCCTAGACCGGATAGCTTCATTGGCGGAGCAGAACATCCGCCAAGCTTCGACCTCGATGACGGATCCGACGATGATGAGAACGACACAAGAGCATGTTTACCAGACTTTGGCCGCGGTGACGACTCCAACGCCGGTGAGAATCCTAGGCTAGGGAGACGACCAAGGTCCAGCTCCGAAGAGGAGTCTGTCAATGAGAATGACAACATGAGAGGACATTTATCAATGTTTGGCCTCAATGACAACTCCAACACCGGTGAGAATTTTAATGCAGGAGGACAACAATCGAGGGTTAGCCTGGATGAGGAATCTGACAATGAGGGTGACAACATGGGAGAACATTCACCAGGATCTGACCTCGGTGACGAATCCAACGCCGGTGAGAATCCTGATACAGGAGGACCTCGACCAAGATTCCCCATCAACGACGATTCCGACAACGAAGACGACAAAGACACGGGTGAACATTCACCAAAGCTCGGCCTTGGTGACAAACTCGACGCCGGGAAGGAATCCAATCCAGGAGAACCTCGACCAAGATTCGCCCTCGACGACGACTCCGACAATGAAGACGACGACACGAAAGAACAATCACCGACTTTCGGCACCGGTGACGAACCCGACACCAGTAAGGTTCTTACCAAAGTCGGACCACGACGCAGGTTCAACCTCGACGACGAATTCGAGGAAGGCGAGGACGCGAACCGCGCAGCCGAAGACCGCAGAGACAAGGAAATCATCGAGGAAGCGATGGGGAGCCTCGAGTTTGCCTCGCAGGCCACTATTGGCGGAAGAGCAGGAGGCGGCTTGACGCTCTCTGAGATGCGGCTGGGTAGCCTGTCTTCAACTGAAGACGAAGGGACGACCGTGGGCGTCGACAAAGGGAAAGGGAGAGCGATCGAGGATGACTTTCTCGACGAGGACGGATAGGGTCCTCCGGCGGGTGGCTGGGGAGATTCACCTGACAGCGGTATCGACTTCGAGGATCAAAGTCCGTAAGATCGAGCGTTGAAAGGATGGTCGGAGCGGGGACGGGCGGGGAGCGTGGTTCGGGAATTTAGCTAAGGTACTGGAAATGGCGTGGTGCATACATGGGCACCGAATCATGCGTGCAGAAGTCTCCGTTCGTTTGAAAGAGATTCCACAAGCTATTGTCTCAATGCGAATCTCTAGTCTTGAAAAAGTAGGATGTTTTGCAGATATTGCCTTGGGTTCAAAATCAGCGATACTCTTCATGTAGACTAATCCCAGAGTGGAATGATGAAGAGCATACATCATGTTTGTAAGATACTCCGCAGAGGTAGATTCCAGTACCAGCTTGCCACCACCATCCCTCCAACACTCATAACCAACGCCATCAGGAAATTAACGGAGTTATTATCCAGAACACCAGATCCAGTCTCGATTTTCCGGCTGTCCTGAAAGCTGGTAGAGACGCCCGTGGGCTCTTGATGGCTTTGCTGGTAGTCCTTGGACGCCACCACTCTCCGCTTGAGGGTGGTCTTGTCTAACCCGTGGTCGGACGACCTTACGGGTACCTAGTCGACACAAGCGTTAACTCCTCTAACTTGGCAATCATCAATTCCGAACAGACTATACCTTTCTCCCACCAACCCCTTCAATAACCTTCCCAGTACGAACATCAACCACACTAGCCTGCAGCCAGCCCCCGAGCAGGCTATCGAGCAGACTACCCATGCCCCCCCAAAGCGTTATCGCTCCAATCCACACGAGCATCTCTCGCCCGCCCCAGCCACTCCCACCTTCGAAGCCCGGCTGGTTCTCTCCGAGAAGCTTTCCCGTCATGGAAATCGCTCCGACCGCACAGAACGGCAACAGCACCGCCGAAGTAAGGGCAATGGTAAAAGACCCGAGGAAGCCGGCCAGGATCCCGATCGCGGTGACCCCGCCGTTTGTTCCCGGAGGGACTTCCCGCAGCGTCGGAGACGTGATGAGGCGAGGCTTGCTGGGTGAGAGGATGCCCAGCTCGGAGGAGAACGTATCGGCCGCTACTGCCGCATAATTCCTATTCGCATCAAAATGGTACCGTTTTAGTACTCTACTCGGTCTCGCCATCAGAGGAGGGGGGCGTTTCCATACGAGACGATGCCGACGACTAATAGATCTTCGCCGTAAGGCCAGCAACCCTGACTTCCGGTGCCACTCTTATCTCTTGCCCGCAATTGACGAGCGTGCAGCAGGACGAGAACGGTAGCCACGATCGAATTGGCAAGAACCTGCACATGTGTACGGGCCCCTTCGCCCCCGGAGGTGCCGGACGAGGTGAGGGTCAATCGTGCTTTCACGTCGTGTTTTACCTGCTCCAAGTCAGTCCACTGTATACCCACAGCTAGAGCCGGATGAATCAAGGTACCTTGGTGACTGCTGTGCCGCCTATGAAAAAAATAATTAACAAAGCGAATGGGGCGGACCATGGATGAATGCTGTGAGCGATTGCGGTGATGATAGCTGCAATGATGCCCAATGGGGTGAGCGAGTTGTGAGAGTAAGCGCGGTAAATCAAGGCCAATGTCGCCGGAACGGCGATATAGGATCTCATGATCTCGGCGAGTAGGGCAAATCTGCTGTAGGATCACCGCGTTGAAGGTCAATTCATCTTCAACGGCAGCTATTGTAAAGCAGTAAGGTACCTTCGTACCTAAGGTACCTAGGCAAGGTATCTTAGGTATCTGTACCTTACCGTATAGTCCAACTCTCACCTAGTCATCAGAGCCGCTTGCACCGAGGCCGTGGAATAATCGATGTAATTCATCCTAGGCATTCATTGACTGGGCTCACGCTACAGTTCTTCAAGTTGGAGACGGTAGCCAGTGTGTACTAGATCTTTTTGAAAGCAAAGGATACTAATCTTACTTCAAATGCTCCAGGATAAAGCCAATCCTTGGTTTGCCAGTATGGAAGCAGATGTACAGCACACTGCACTGCTCGTTGTCGACTGCTAGAGAGGATTGGAGCATCCCACTGGGGTCATATCAGGTCGAACCCGGACTTCGAGTCAATTGGACAGCTTTGCTGGAAACGTTCAGGTCAAACACGGCGAACATTCTTCTGCGCCAATCATTCATATATGATCCACAAGTCATCAGACACGGAATCACCGCTCTGTTCAGAATGGGCCTCGTGTAGATATCCTCCTTCAGGCAAAGTCCAAATCAAGAGAGATGAAAATGTCAGAGGTCAACTCTGCCATCACCGGGATAGACCTGGAAAATCGTAAATGGGCAGACGGTATCCGGACGTAGTAGCTTCATATATAGCAGCTCAATAACAAGTATCTTTCCCTTCCATTGAGATCTAGAATTTATATGATCCCCAACTCATAGGCCTTGACAGCAATTAAAAGCTCTGCCCTCCAGCAATCTTCAAATTAGACCGGTTTGCCGACGGCGACGGTTCCGATCATTGTGTTTTCGCCACGACGTGATGGCCGCCAACTGGGAGTGACCGATTGTACTGACGGTAGCTAGGTCTATCCACAAGGATTAAATCAGTCTTTTGACGATGGTATGACGGTGACGGCGACGGTGACGTTCACTCGTGGTCGATGGGATGTTGAAGCTGTTGACGAAGTTGGAGTGGACAGAAAGTCTCTGGGGACTTTGCAACTGTCATTCTCATGCATATTAATGATATCGTCAACGTTTACATTGCTTTCGCATATCGGAACACGGATAGGATGTCTTACAGTACCAGCTAACTCTGTGCAGTAGTTTGCATCGGATCGACAGCGCTTATTAGCCATGCATGCCGTCACCATCGAATTCATCTTCTCTGCACGCACCGAAGAGTAAAAGCATAGCGTGGGGTAGAGTACGCAAGCCTCGTCGTTAGTGACGGTCTCAGTTACAGTACGAGTAGTGATCCCAACCTTTTCTCAGGTTCCTCGGAGGACTTCATCGTGATACCCGGTGCGTGCCGAGACAAACTCTGATTTTTGGCACTCGCTTTGCTCTTGGGTGGGATCATTGACGTTTGGCGACGGAGGCCAGGCGCAGGCGCAGCTAGATCCAGCATGCATCTTGGAGGATAGAGATCTTAGCGCTGGCGGCAAACCTTCCTGTCGATTGCAACCTTCACCGCCGCCGCGTCAATTGGTCAATTGGTCAATTGACCATCTTCCGTTTCTTTACGGAAAAGACGGAGCTCTCGGGCAGAGATGACGGGCTACGGAGTCAATTACGAGTAGAGTAATTGTACCCGCAGCCCTTCGTATCTCGTATGACTTGGAAAGGTTGGGAGGAGGCTGAGAGTCCGAGCACTCTTAGTGTACTGCATGTGCCACTGTGAGATCCCAAACCGGCCACCTGCTCTTAGGGACACATGCGTGTCCTTCCCCAACTACCTTACACACATAATCAAATAATACACAATACACACAATCATTTAATACAGGTACAGGTATAACTTCTAGAGTCCGGAGTAAGTTACCTCATGACTCGACCAATTTTCGAACCTAGAAGCGCTTGGGTGAGCCGGTGGAGAGAGGGTTTTGGCGAGCTATTAATAGCAATATCAATAGCTTAGTACCTTCGCGATTATTGACACGGATCAATACCGGGCCGCCGTAAATAATTGGAACAAGTTTCTTACCTGACAAAGGCGTAGGGTATATCTGCGCACGTGATGACCACGCCATCTGAGGTACCTAGGTACCTTAGGTATACCACTGCTGCATGGCTGAGGGGCTGGCTGACGCTATGACCACCAGCCTTCCCCAATGCATCTGTGAGACTCGCTTGGTCAAGCCATGCTAAGCCAAGCTAATCCAAGCTAAGCCACGACAAGCCAGGCTACGCCAAGCTAATACTAGCGCTGTGCTCAAGGAGAAAAGGCTGGCAGCATCAGCTGGTCCGAGCCAATCAGAAATGGATCAGAAACAGTGTTACGACTCATTCAGTAAGTTCAAGGTTCATGCTTATGAGGTGATGAGGTATGATTAAGGTACCTTCGGGGTGGCAGCGTTGATGTTGATAGAAGAATCGGAAGGCGGATAACACGGCTGGGGAGGAGGTAATAAGCGTACCAGGTAGATTCCTTCGTACTCCGTACGACACGAAGTATTTCGTACAGCTACTCAGAGGTACCTTACCTTACTCAGTGAAATCACAAATAATTCTGACAGTCCCACTCTCATCAGTGAGGTCATCATACCTTAGCAAGCTGTGTCTAAGGTAAGCTTACCCATACAGATAAGGTACAAATGCCTATAGTATCTTACGGTATTATTCAATCACACTTTCAAGGTTTGCTGCATGGCGGTAACCGGTACCTTAAGCAGCAGCAGAGAAGAAGAAGCGAACATCAAGAAAATGAGGAAGTAAGGCAGTAACTCAACGCCATTGCTTCTTGGTGAGGTAGATTCAAGATTGATTATTTGGAAGCCAACGAGAGCTTCATCAAATGGTATTAATAAACTCCGTACTAATCGAATTTTATTGAAGGTCAAAAGTCAGATACAGACGGGTTGTACGGAGGTACTTAGTAACAGACGCCTTACCCGATCCATCCATGTGGGAGACGTAATCTAACTTACCCGGCACATACCTTACCTTAGGTACCTTAGGTACTTCGTACAAATCACTACCAGAGTAACGGACTTGTCGTATTATTACATAAGGTAATTTTAAGCCCCCCGACTTTTCTATTCACCTCCTCCTCTTTTTCCTCTTTTTCCTTCACCTCCCATCTCCCACCTCCTCTCGGTGAATTGTTCATTCACCTCTTTATTTATTGCTTTGCTAACAACAGCCCTTCGCTATATCTTTGCTACCATCTACCTTCTAGCTGCCTGCTGTCCCGACACATTCGTTTCTCATAACATCTTTGCTCTTCCCCTCTCCTTGACAACCACCACCTCCCCATAGCTTCAACCAGTATCGCTCTCACTCTGTACTCATACACGTTTCATCAAAAATAGCATCGCCCAACATGCAGTACGCTCTTGCTATTCTCGCCGCCGTTGCTCTCGTCAAGGCTTCGCCATTCCCGCAAGCCGTCACTGCCGCAATCTCGCCCACCGGCTCTGCTCCCTCAGGATGCAAGCCTACCTTCGTCGGTAGCTTCGGTATCGCTATCATGAACGTCAGCATGTCGGCCATGCACAAGAGACAGGTTTCGCAGAGGACCGAGTACGTCTCTTCCGAGATCTCGACAGGATACCGTACAGTTTACTGACAGATCAACCTCCAGTGGACAGCCGTTGGCTGCCAGCGTCACTGCCACACCTGTGAGCCAGAAGTCCGACGGTCAACCAAATGCAATGTCAATGGTCACTGCCGCACCGGTGAGCCAAAAGTCCGATGGCCAACCGAACGCGACCCCGATCATGATGGCCCCGGTTTCGATGATCACCGATGGTCAGTTTCTCCGACTCCGAACAAGGGAAGCTTACTCTGACATTCTTCGATAGGGCAAATTCAGGGTGGCATGCACACGATGATGATGATGCCGGTCAGCCAGATCATGGATGGACAAGCTCAGGCTCCCCACCCCGTGTCGCAGATCGGTGACGGCCAGGTACAAGCTCAGACCATGGCGGCGGTCACTGCGATGAGCGATGGTCAACCTCAGGCTCCGACGATGCACATGACGGTCTCGGCAGTCTCTCAGAAATCGGATGCCCAACCGCAGGCGCCCACCGGGACCGCCTCTGCCGTGTCCCAGAAGAGCGATGCCCAACCCCAGGCGCCCACCGGGACCGCCTCTGCCGTGTCCCAGAAGAGCGATGCCCAACCCCAGGCGCCCACCGGGACCGCCTCTGCCGTGTCCCAGAAGAGCGACGCCCAACCCCAGGCGCCCACCGGGACCGCCTCTGCCGTGTCCCAGAAGAGCGACGCCCAACCCCAAGCACCGTCTTCAGCGGCTGCTGCAGCATCACCGTCCGCCTCTGGGTCCAGCTCCAGCTCTGGGTCCAGCTCTTCGAGCGGAACTGTCATGGTTGCCTGTGCCAGCAACTCCACCCTTGCGCTTACTCTTGCCGACGGCATTCTTCATGACGCAAAGGGACGCACCGGGTACATCGCCGCAAACTACCAATTCCAATTTGACGCTCCCCCTCAAGCTGGTGCCCTCTTCACCTCCGGATTCTCGGTCTGTAGCAATGGCTCGCTTGCGCTCGGTGGCTCCAACGTCTTCTACCAATGCTTGAGCGGAAACTTCTACAACCTCTACGACCGTCACTGGGCCGCTCAGTGCTCGCCGGTCACCATCAACACCCTCATGCTCAAGCAATGTGCTTGAGAGACCTCATCTGTCGGAATCACTTGGATGTTCATATACACGTTCTTTTGAAGATTGGTCATCTACCGGTGGATTAATTGCTTGTCCGCCTCTTTTCTTTTTCCGCGTCGGATCTATTCCGTTGAGTTCGTGCACATAGTGTGTATCAAGCGTTGGCATCTAGCGTTTTCAATCACGCACGACATCGACATGATCACCGGCAGAGTTGGCATCTAATCCAGGGCAGGCCTGGCGTTGTACTTCTACGGTCCTTACAAAAGCCTCGGCAGCGAGATATGTAATTAAGGATGATGGCCATAACGAGGGGAGGATTAAGGCCTTTTTAATGTAATCAGGATTGGTTTGGACAATTGAAAATTTGAGTCACTGTACATGGTCAAAATGTGGTGTACCATTCAGAAACCGCACGTCAATTAATCCAAAACTCCATTCAAAGTACACACGAAATGGATTGGTCGAGTACATGCACAACTTTGTATACAGTCAAGCTTGATGAATGCATTGATCCAAGCAGACCAAGTGCAGGGCAAGTGAAGGGTCGAAAGGTTGTAGAACTTGATACCCTTTAACCAACCCTCCAGGATGCCTGGACACTGGAGGAGGAGCCCCTGGAGGAGGACTCGAACAATATTAAATGTCCGGTACTTCATAGCCATTGCTCTACCGCGTGGACCGCCAGGCTTTACAAAACTACCTTAGGTGGGTTTATGAGATTAGTGGCAGGGATAACGCCTTCGGGTTACCTCCAATATGCTGTGATCAAACCTATTACCCGGATCATGCTACGAACATGCGGCATTCTCGGGCGGGCGCATCGCATCTTGCTTTCTTGTCTTACGTCTACCACACAGCAGGGTACGCACATTTACTCAATTAGGCAATTGGTACAGTACATCAGGCTCGGCTCGCCGAAGGTTTTGGCGGCAATCGTTCCCGTCTTGCTTTTGCTTTTGCCTTTCCCTTCCCTTTCCCTTGCCCTTTTTCCTTTCCCGTCGTGATGCGGGATTCAATCCCGGAGATGAGGGCCGCACTGAACCGACTGCCATCCATCCCCCCACCGAAATCCCACCCGCTTGATCGGCCTACGGTAAACACCAAGTAGGGCTGACAAGATATAGTTTATGACGAGGCCACCTGTTGTCGGAACTTGATCCTCACGCTGTCAAGCTCATCTGTACTCACTGGGAGTGAACCGACGCTTCGCCGCCCTCGGATACATACCCTAATGCGCAAACCAGAGCACATTTCCAACAGCAGCGCATTTCCTTTGTCAATGCTATACCGCGCTTCTCAACGCCATCCATGATTGCGAAGAGTTTCAGCTCATCCACGCTTTACCCTCCCACCAACCATACCGCCCTTCGCAGCGTCCGCGCAGCAACTCATCTTAGCGGGCAACACGATGCGCTCTAGCATAGCATGTGCTCGCTGCCGACGCTCGAAAGTCAAATGCATCAACGGCGGTGTGGAGACAACCTGTCGAGCATGCGAGGCGAGCGGTCGAGAATGTACATATCCTCCCCCGGTGTTGAATGGAGGTGGCGGAGGCGGAGGCGGAGGTGGAGGCGGGGCGGCAAAGAGAGAGAGCACCGGTGCATGTGAGGGAGGGAGAGATGTCAAGAGACACAGACCGAGGAAGAGTGCGACCAGTGCTCCCGTGGAAGGATTGAATCCGGGAGCTGGCGTCAGACAGAGTGCGAAAGCATATTCAAACGCCCTGGATCCAACGGTCGTTACGCCAAAGGTCTGGCAGGAAGTGGTGAGTGATCATGGCGGTCTTCTCGTGTCACCCAACTCTATTCCATGCTCACGATATAGCTCCCAGTTCGATATCTTCCAGCTCCACTTCTCCACTGATCTACCTTTCCTCCATCCCCCAACCTTTCTGGCTCCAATCCGACGCGCCATCGTGCCCCTTCCTGACCAAACCACTTCGAACCAAGCTACGCAAACCCCGAACCCAGCTCCTCCGGTGTCACCGTTGCTCCTTCTCGGTATCCTCGCTCTCACCGCTCGCTTTCATCCTGCGATTGCGGCCTATCACTCTCCGGCAACACCAAACCAGCCTACGAACCCCCTGGTAGCTTCGGAGTATTACGCTGCCGCGCTTCGTGCTCGTATCGCCGGCCCAGATGGCGAGGCTCTTGCCCGACCGAGCATTGAGCGCATTCAGGCGATGCTGATGCTGGGTTTGCACGAGTGGGGTATGTGTCAGGGCATCAGAGCATGGTTGATCGTCGGAATCGCCGTCCGGACTTCTCAAGCCATGGGACTCGAATATGAGCAGGAGTTGGATGACGATCCACTCGCGCTCTCGTCCGCCTTGTGTGCCGAGGCGGGACATCTTGGTGTCGCTGCCAACAGGCGTGGCTCGAGAGAAAAAGCGGCGGATCGGGGTCAGTCCTTTGTCGATGAAGAGGTGAGGCGGAGGACCTTTTGGAGTTGTTTCATTATGGACAGATACCTGAGCAGTGGGAAGTACAGGCCCCAGATGATCGCCGTGAAGGATCTGAGGGTACAGCTACCGAGTAGCGAGAAAGCTTTCTTGTTCGGCGAACGGGTTAGGACGACTCTTCTAGGCCAAGACGCTGGAGAGGATACGAGGACGACGCGAAAAGCATATCAAGTTCGGCCCGGTACACACCACGGGCAGGAAGCTAGAAGTGTCATTGTCGACTCTGGTCAGGGCCCGAAGGAGGGCGGTTCTCCCGGCCAATTCTCGAATGCCGCAGACGACCAAGATCAGGCCAAATGGGAATTTGGGGCCGACGAGGGTATCCTCAGTCGAGTTGTGAAGCTTGTCGATATATGGGGCAAAATAGCGAAATGGTCCTGCGCGGGAGGCAGACGGTATTGCCCGCACTTCGTTTGGTCTGGTAGAGAACCTACTGACCATGATAGGACTGAACAACATCCTCCATGGCGGTCCGAGACCACGTTTGCATCCCTCAGAGCACTTCTCCATCAGTTTCACAAAGACCTTCCGCGTCAGCTTAGCTTCACCATCGCTAACGTCGAAGCTCACATCGCCTGGAAGAGCTCGACACCCTACACTGTCATGCATACCATATTCTTCCTTTGCCTCATCGTCCTACACCGCGAATACGTTCCGTTCATCCCCATCCGCTGCCCCAAGCCTCAGGGACCCCTCGACGAACCCACCTTTCCGCCCGAAAAGTACGATATCACGAACGGTTTCTGGGAGGATAGTGCACGGGAGATGTTCAAAGCTGCCCGGGATCTGATGGATCTCGTCCGAACCTGCCAGGAATGGAACGCTTTGGTGGAGACACCCTTGGTCGGGTTTGCCATCTATACGGTGGCTTTTGTCGGCGTCTACGCTTTCTACTTTCCGCAGATGGACTCTCATGGCTATATGTGTTCACCGCCCTCGGTCACGGAGGATAGTGCACAGTCGGAAGACAGTGGAGGCCAGCGAGAAGCTCGTAGAGCTATTCAGATCATTGGTCACATGAGACCACGGCTCCGGATGGCAGAAGGGTATGATCGCGAATCATCTCGTCGAATGCGTGAGCTACAGCTAACCTGACCAGGTGGCTCCGTACGATTCGCCTGATGCACAGGTACTATGACAAGATCATCAAAGATTACAAGCGCAATACACGGGCTTTGATCGAAACATCGGGACGCGAAGACCACGGTCGGCCCCCTTTACGCAGGCATCTCAGCTTGAGAGAAGGGGGGCTTGGCGGCGGCCTGGAAGAGTACAAGCTGCTCGAGAAGACCCTGAAGGAATTCGGAGACCTTCAGGAAGAAGACGTCGACAGTACAGATGGGGAGGGGCATGTCAGGCGGGGAGGCATGTCGCCCGACGGGACCGAGGTTAGTGAGGTGGGGAGCAATGCAATGAAAAGTGACGGTCCGGAGGGGATGGGACACGCCGGTGATAGCGCAGCGACAAGGCGCGATGGATGGGCTGCCGTCAACGTCGTCGTTCCCAGTGCGCAGCCCAGCCAACAAAGGGATCCGGTCACCATGACAAACGCATTGCCGGCGGCAAGCCCTTACGCACCGTCTCGGCCACCCCTTCCTGATAGTCCTCACGCTCCGGTACCGCCATACCCGTACCATCCGTCCTCACATACATCAATACCTAGCCAGCCTGCTCCAGCGGCCTCACCAACATCCCCCTCTCTGGTGTCACCCGGAAGCCAAACCGCATCAACAACGCCATTCGCATCACCACACCCCCGGGCAGAATCCTCGACCCACCAACAACAACCCCCCAACCAACCCCCGCTTCCCCACCAGCCCCCTCCACTCTCCCCCTCAACCCAGCCGCCCCACCCTCCACCCCCACTCTCGCAACAGACCACCCCCAACGGCCTGCTACCGGCCTCCGGAACCGACAACGATCGCCCCGCACCAAACACCAACGCCGAGCTCCCCGCCGGCGGCTGGAACGTCGAGGCAAAGGAGACGTGGCTGAACAGCCTCCACACGCGGTTTGGCGGCGACGACGTCGCTGCTTTTGTGGATG
>JAABUY010004576.1_pt1 | contig 14415 bp, 26 predicted proteins | sample 5560271 | NCBI WGS metagenome assembly JAABUY01 (sample SAMN10711886, study PRJNA513374) | rock metagenome | isolation source: Antarctica rocks | place: Antarctica: Victoria Land, University Valley
CTGGGCCGCCACGGTGTTCGTGCCCGGCCAGGACGCGCTGGCGGGCGCCGGCAACGCGCTCGCGCCCGCCGCGCACGCGCTCGCCGCGGCCGTGCCAGCCGCGGCCGGCGCCGGCGCCGCGGACTACGGGGACGGCCTGGTGCGCCCAGGAAAGGGTCAGGCTTTGTTTGACCCTATCCCTATGCTGAAAGGCGGCCTGGTACGCACCCGGCAGCGCGTACGCGATTCCAAAGGGCGCTGCGCTGAAGCACAGACCCTGAAAGTCTCGGGTGCGCGCATGCTGGCAAGGTGGGCAGGGTGTTGGGCGCACGGCGAACAGAGCTGTGGTTGGTGGTTAGGGTGCGGAGGTCCTGACGTCAAGGCGTATGAGTGGACACGGCACACTGCACATGTTTGGGAACTGGGCGCGCAGCATGGCCTGCCACTGCATGTGGGTATCACGACGCAGGACGGGCAGGCGCGGGCCGACAGGCGGGCCGCGGGGCGCAGAAGTCGCGCGGCGGCGCCCTGCGCTGCCTCGTGCGCTGCGGCAGCGCGGCCGCGCAGGTGCCGCCGGCGGAGCCCAAGCTGCGCGCGCTCGCCGCGCTCGCCGGCAGCGACCTGCGCTTCGGCGCCGCGGGCGCCTGGGCCGCCTAGGCGGGCGGCGGCCGCCAGCGCGGGCCGAGCCGCGCGCCCTCTGCTGGGCGAGCTCGGCGCGAGCGACGGCCTATAAAGGCGAGTGCTGCAGGCGCCGGCGAGTCCGGCTGGATGCGGCCCGGCTGCTGAGCAGGGTCCTGTGCATGCCGAGGACCACGTGCATGCTGGCGTGCGGTCTCTCGCATGGTTGGACGGTGCATTGCTTGGCATGTGTAAGGTTGTGTTGTGGATAGAGCGCATTTTGCATGTTTGCTTCTTGGGTACATTAGGGATGTCACATATCTTCAGCGTGACACTTAAGCTCCGCAGTGCGTGAGCAGGAGATGACTGCTAACACATGTCAAGCTCCTGTATGACAGTCAGGCAGGAGCGAGTACGTGCTCTCACACAGTCTTGCAATCTCAGGACATTTGTTTTTTGGGGGGGCATGGTGCGAACTTTTTCCAGTGGTTCATGCAGCAGATGCATGGGTCATGATCACGCAGTATACGAGACGACATGCAAACAGAGCAAGAGTGGGCACGCTGTGGACAGACATGCAGTAACTGCTGTACTCCTTGTCCTTGCAAGCAGTGTTCAAACGCAAAAGTGACAACTGGCAGCCCGCAAGTGGCAGTCCCGAGGTCTCACCCACCCCCATTCCAGATGGACTTCACAGTGTCCATGAGCTTTGCAGGACTGCAGTGAGACAGAAAAAGAGGTGTTGGTGTACTGCATCGGGACACGGCAGCGGGCGGCAGCCGCAAGGTGTGAGGCTCATGGGGGTCCTCATGCAGGCTTCCAGCTGCAGCTCGGGCTTCGCAGTCCCGCCGTGCTCTGCGCTGCAGCAGACGAGGCCAGTAGCAGCACAGTGGGGCTGCCGACACACCTGTGTGCTGCCCCCCTTTTGCATCTGCACAGACTCAAGACGACTGTTCTTACAGCCTCGTGGTTCTCCGCGTATTCGTGCTAGGTGCCTATCTCTGCTCAGGCACTGATCAGCAGGTGCTGAGCGTGTCGCATATCCCCCCTGCTGTGCAGGCGCGCGCGACGCACGCCGGCGCGGCGCCTGGCGCGCTGCCGCGCAGACGGCGCGGCCGACCGCACCAAAGGGCGACGTTATCGACTACTATGAGCTTCTGGGGGTACGCCGGCCTTGCCGGTGGCGCCGCTTGTGTCACAGGGAGAGCGTGCAGCGCCTGCCCTGCACCACACGCCTCTGTTGCAGGGGAGCTGAGCACTGCACACACGCAGGTCGACGACGACGCGCCCCCAGAGGCCATCAAGGCCGCCTACCGGCAGCTCGCAAAGCACTGCCACCCCGACCTGCTCGGCGAAGACAAGGGGCACAACGCCTGCGTCCTGCTGAATGAGGTGTGGCCCCCCTGAGGCACGCGCCTTGTTCAGCTGCCCAGGGCTGCGCTCGCTCTTCATGGGTGTCCGCCTTGTGCAAGAGCTCTCAGAGCCGTGCCAACCACCGCGGCAGGCGTACACCGTCCTGATCGACGCCTCCCAGCGCGAGGCGTACAACGCGAGGCTGCAGCAGCACCTGCAGGACGCCCTTGATGACTACACTGGTGCGGCGGCCCCTGTGCTGGCCATCTGAGCGATCAAGCCCAAGCGCTCTCGCACTCTCCGCCTCAAGGTCCCCAGACACTGGTCGCTGCGCGAACTTTTCGAAGCAGTGCTGCACTCACGCGCGAAGAAGGCAGGCTATGTCAGGCACGTGTCACTCCTCTGACCCGCCTCTGCAGAGCGAACAAGCGTGAAGCGCTCCGCCCTGGGCAGGCGAGCCGCTGAGCAAGTGGCTGGTCGGCCACATGCTCGGGCGGGCGGCCGACCCGGCCGAGCGCCGCGCCGTGTTTGTGGACGAGGTCAGCTGCATCGGCTGCAAGCAGTGCGTCTGGTGCGCGTCGGCGACCTTCCGGATGGAGCCCGAGTACGGGCGCAGCCGCGTGTTTGCGCAGTGGGTGGACTCGGAGCCCAAGATCCAGGTGCGGCCGCCCGGCCCCACGGCCGTGCGAGGCAGGCGGGGTGACGTGTGTGCTGAATGCCCACACCCTGAAACGGAAGTGAGGGCTTGCTGGGCACCAGCTCAGTGCAGCTCTGCTTTCCCTGACCGCTGGCGCCCCTCCCGGCCAGGTTCGGGGTAGGGTGCCCAACCCCAATCCTGACCGTTTGGAGCGCAGGAGTCCATTGACACGTGCCCGGTCGGGTGCATCCACTGGGTGACGGCCGGACCAGCTGCCCGCGCTGGAGTATGTCATGCAGCGGCGCATGCGTCGCACAGACGTCGGCGTTTTGTGACCTACCCTAAACCTAGCCCTTGGGGCGCAGGAATCCATTGACACGTGCCCGGTCGAGTGCATCCACTGGGTGACGCGGGACCAGCTGCCCGCGCTGGAGTATGTCATGCAGCGGCGCATGGGCCGCACAGACGTCGGCGTCATGATGTCCGGCTGCGGCGCCGGCCGCGGCGGCGACGTTTTTGCAGAGGCCGCGCGCTTCGTAAAGGAGCGCGAGCGGCGGTGGGCACCCAGCTGGAGCACTGCACGCCTTGCTTGCTTGCAAGCGGCTGCTTTTGCGTGATGCGCTGCGGGCGTAGAGCTCTGGCCACACACTGCCCTGAGCAGCAACAGCTGCGTAGGCTGGTGACCAAAGCACGCAGCATGCGGTGCTTGGGGCTACCGGGCCAGCGCCGGCCTGCAGCAGCGCACACGGCTGCAGAGTGGCATTGGAGCAGACGCGAGGCTGCGCGCTGCGCCGCCACACACGAGGGGCTACGCCGGTCGCGCCGGCAGCGGCAGCGTGTCGCCACCCGCCTCATAGCAGAGCAGCTGGATGATGGGGCCTCTTCGGCGCTTGAGGCGGCCTTGCACAGAAGCAGGACATGTGCAGTGATGGAGAGAAGCTCTTTGTGGCAGGGCCCGATGCACTTTCTGCGCCGGAGGCTCACCTGCGCATGCCGGCGCGCGCAGGGAGACGCGGCAGCGGGAGTCCGCGCGGTACACCGCCACGCAGGAGGACGCGCGCCGGCGCGCGGCGGCGGCCGTGACTGAGGCCGGCGCGGGCTGGTGGGCGCGCGCGGCCGGCGCCGTGACGGGCGCGCTGGGCGGCGTGGTCGACTCTGCGCGCGGCCGGCCGGCCGGCGCGGGCGACGCCCCGGCGGTGGAGGTGCGGATGTGTTCCGCACCGAAGGGGGTGTTGTAGGTCGTCATGAGCGCTCCATTCGACTCGCGAGTGTGCAGTGCGCTGCTTGCAGGGCCAGACTGGTCTATATGGATCAGAGCGAGGCAGCCGGGTCGAGGCAGCTGGGTCAGGGGCTGCATGATCGTTCAAAGTCGATGGCCATGTGGGGACGCGCTTTACTTCTACGGGAGGGCGTCAGACTTGCCTGCACCCGACCATTTCTGCGTTGAACAGGATCCTTGGCCTGTTCACAAGGATGTTCATGCGATTGGGGCGCTCGCACGGGCAGCGAGTGCGCGGCTCAAAAGGTGACACGGCTTCTCAAACGGGTTACCTTGAGACAGGGAGAGGCAGGCATACGTCATCTGTCTCATCAAGCCCGTCGTCAGACACGCTGCATGCAGAGCATCTCTTTTTGGCATGCATGTCGCTGATGCAGGGGCCTGCCGCCCGCAGGTGGGCCGGCGGAAGCGCGCGCGGCCCGCGCCCGACGCGCGCAGCGCCACCATCCCGCTGGAGCGCTCCCTGGTGCCGATCAGCATGTATGCGCTGGGGCGCCCGGCCCGCTCCAAGTAGTAGGGCATGGGCCAACGGCAGTGAAGTGCAGGGAGCGCGAGCAGACCCTCTTTTGCGCAGTCCTGTGCAGCGGCTTGGCAGTCGCGGCATGTGCGAAATATGTTGTCTTGCTGGGTCCCTTGGCGCGCGGACAGGGCGTCAGCAACCGGGCAGCTTCTTTGGGTGGCTCCTCAGCAGAAGTTCTGCAGCATGTCAATGCTGTGTGTATACACCCGCTGGGAGGTGCTGAAGGCATGAGTGTGTGCTGCACGCAGCAGCACGAATGCAGCTAGATCGATTTGCGGCTCAGTGCTTTGCACACGCATGGCACAAGACAGTGATGAGCAGTCTTTGGACATGCTAGGCTATATGTACAACCATGTATGCAGCACAAGAGAGCGGGATGCTGTTTGGCGAAGCATCGAGCGCATGCTCAGGGCTTAGGCAATGGGCAGGCATATGTCTGCAAATCTCCCAGTCCGTTCACCTCTCAGGGCATCCAGAGTATGTCAGTAGGCGCAAATTTTGTTTTACGAATATCTTGTTGATCCAGTATGACTTGGGGCGTGGGGAGGCCGCCCTCACGTGTTTGCGGGCGGGTGAGCGTGTGTCTGCATCATCTCGCCAAGAATTCAGTTTATCAATTCATGATCTGACGCTTGCGTAAAGCCACATGCGACTCCCAGGCATGAAGTGCACGCGATGTTGGTGTGTTTTTGGACGCACAGATTATGCCATCATCATGATGCCGAGAGTTGCAACAAGAGGTGGGCATCCTGAATGTGAGCTGTTGTGTACAGCACAATGATCAACGTGTGGTGATGCCATGTAGTATGAGTGATGTGGCGCACATGTTAAATAAAACATGCAAAACTGTTTGCCTCAAGGTATGCGCCCGGCAAACTGCCGGACCAGTACCTGGTGCGCTGCTCTTGTCACAAGAGACATTGAATCTCAGCGTGTGTGCTTTTGGCGTGGCCAAGGAGGAGCCAAATCTTATATGCTATATAAAATTGACAGCTTGGGACAGAAAAGCAAGCTCACAGGTACTTGCACACAAAGCGGATGTCGATGCTGCCCACGCCGGTGCCGCCGGTGGCCGGGTTGCGGTCATACAGCGTCTGCGTGAACAGCGTGGGCCCCAGCAGCGTCTCCGCGATGGGCGACGCGGCGGCCACGGTCGACCCCGCGCCCGCATCGGCCCAGCACGTGGCGCTGCTGGCGGCCGCGCCGCCGTCCAGCGCCAGCGAGCACTGCTGGAAGTCCAGTCCGCCAAAGCCCTGCCCGCCCGCGCACGCTGACCGGCTCCAGGTGGCTGGCTCATGGCCAGACCGCCAGGCTGCATGTACATGAAGTCGGCTCTTGTCTGGAGATGGTGAGGCGTGCCAGCAACTTCATGGAGCCTCTCAGCCTTGCCGTTGCACAGCCGCATGCGGTGCAGTTCAGACTGTACTGTCAGGCGAGCAATCATGGCCGACGGCACCCCCGCAGCGCTGCCTATGCTCGCGAGACACAGGCAATGAGGCGGCGCAGGTACCGGCCGTACTCTCTCTGGCTGGCAGGGTCGCCACGGGTAGCATCAGCTCAGTGACGCAGATAGGGAGCCTGTGTGGGGGTGGCCGGCGCCTGAGAGGGGCGCCCGCACCTGCAGGTTGGTGAGCAACGCCAGCGTGCCACTCTGCAGCGCATTGTCTAGAGTGTAGAGGCAGCTTGCGATGCCGGACAGCACGGCCGTGCGGCACCTGGCACCAGCGCGCGCAAGCAATTTCACACACAGCCTTGAGCATCAGAATCGCTTGATGAGGCCATGCTGCAGCTGACAGAGCAGCGTAACAGGCTTGTTCTGCCTGCTTCGCAGGGTGAAAGTGAGAGTTGGTGCGCAACACGGTGCCAGGAACATGGGCGCACTGAGCGTTGAAGAGCAGCGGCGCGGTGGGTGTGAACACGTTGGCGAGCGCCGCCAGGTAGCCGTCAAACACGGGGCTGGTCAGCTGCGTCAGCGTGTAGGGGCTGCTGCACGCCACGCCCACGGTCTTGACGTGCACAGAGTCCACCGTCGGCCGCCCTGGGTGGTCCTGCTGGAAAACGTTGCGCTGCGCGCCGGCCGGGTGGCGCCCCAGCTGCGCCGCCAGCGCCAGCAGCAGCAGCGCGCGGGCGCCGCTTGCCATCCAGGCAGGCCCGCCACGGCGCCAGGCCAGGGGCCGCCTGCTTGTAGCAAATGCACGTTATGCACCAGGGTGTAAGAGCGCCTTGCTGGTGCGCTTGCACGGGCACTTGCTGCGCGCACCTCAGCACCGTAAGCTGCACAGGTGGTGAGACGCGCGCTCGTGTGTGACCGCACGCACGTGTGGTACTCTCCTGCCGCTGAGAGCTTTGTCACAACGGCAATATAGTGTCCCTGTTGCCAGTGGCGTGCGCTGTGACTGTCCCCTACAGCTGCCGCCTAGCTGCAGCTAGGCTTCGTCTTGAAACTCGTACCCAGCAACACTCCAGGTTTGCGGTCCATGACCTCGAGCCTCGCAGTCGCATGTCGCCCTCGGGCACTGGGAAGCTGAGCTTCACACATACTCTCCGCGCGACCTGCGTGGTCTGATGACTCTCGATGTTGACCACCGCGTACTCTGCAGCGGCATGGGCCGATGCGAGCGAGGCTGACAGCGCCAGCGAGGCAGACAAGGGTAGTCAGACTAGCATGGACGCCGACACGGCAACCATGCCGGACGCCCCAGCGAAAAAGGCGGGCTGGTTCAGCCCTGGGCGCCTGCTGCTGCTGTTCTCCTGCATCAACATGATGATCTACGTAGACAGGGGTGCGCCCCCGGCGCAGTCTCTGTATGACCTGGCTATAGACGTAACGAGCATGAGGGGTATTGGTCGCCTGTGCACAGGCGTGATTTCTTCCAATGGCGTAAACGGCGCAAGGGGCAGCGAGGACGTGGCCGGCAGCGGCATACAGGTCTGCCTACACTACGCCTTGTTTGTTGTTGCGTACCGCAAACACCTCACACGTGTACCTGAGCTCTGTGCTGCCGCAGGGCGACTTCAGCCTGTCCCTGTTCCAGGACGGCATCCTGCCGGCTGCCTTCATGGTGCGAGCCGAGCGTGGTCGGCCAGCCAGCTCCAATTCACCGCACTACCAGCCAACGGCTGACCGGCTGACAGCTGCCCCCCTCCCCGCGCCAGGTGGGTCTGCTCATCAGCAGCCCGCTCTTCGCCGAGGCGAGCAAGCACTGCAACGCTTTCCGCCTCATAGCTATCGGCCTGGGCGTGTGGACGCTGGCCACCGCGGGCTGCGGCGTGGCCGTGGGTGCGAGCGCCCGCCTGGCGGCCGTGCACTTGCATCCCCACGCACCAGTCCTGGCTGCGTAGCCCGGGGGCCTGCGTGCCTCAGTGGCCTGCAAGCCACTGTGCCGCTGTGAATGTGCCACACTTTGCCAGGACGACGGGCATCGAATCCGGGGGCTTTAATGTATGGGTTGAAGCGCGCAGGCTTCTGGAGCCTGGTGCTGTGCCGCATGGCGGTCGGCGTGGGTGAGGCGTCCTTCGTGTCGCTGGCCGCGCCGTTCATCGGTGCGGGGGCCTGGCTGTGCAGGCGCCGCACTGATGCGGCTTGGGGGTGCAGCCCGCACCTCCGTGCACCGTCCGGACAATCTCAAGAAGAAGCACTGCGCGACATAGCGCTGCCGCTCGTTCGCAGCGCAGGGTGCTTTTGTGATTCGCCCAGTATGGCAGAAATGGTGGCCTGCTATTGCCGTGCCCTGGCACTCGCTGGAACATAGGCTGCCCATGCTGCAGTCTTGACGGTTGTGACAGGGAGAGAGCGCGCGCAGCCGCCCAGCGCATAGCCTGCATGTCAGGGGCGCCCAGCGCGGTGCCGACGCGGTCGTGGCGGGCGGCGCAGACGACAACGCGCCAGCGGGCGCCAAGACGCGCTGGCTGGCCACATTCTACCTGTGCATCCCGGTCGGCTATGCGCTGGGGTACATCTTCGGCGGCCTGATTGCCGGCCCGCTCGGCTGGCGCGCCGCGTTCCTGCTGGAGGCCGCCGCCATGCTGCCCTTCCTGGGGTTCTGCGCGCTGGCGCCCGCGCTCGACCTGCGCGGTGCAACCCTAACCCTATTCCGCACCGCAGCACATGCCTGCCAGCGGCCGCGCGCTTCCGTGTGACCTGCCGCCGCCATGCTGTGCTGTAGATGCTTGCTGTGCATGTGCGCTCCTCCGCGGCATCCTCATCACTGCCGATCACTGCCGATGAGGCGCCGCCCTGACGCTGCTAGTGCGGGCAGCAGCCAGCGCGAGGGCGTGTCCCCATGTGCCCTCATCTCCCCAGGGTTTCTTTTGCTTGACCCGGGGCGTCAACCCGGGGCGTCACGCCGCGGCAGGCAGCGATGCGGCGGCCGGCGGCGGCGCGCTTAAGGCGGAGCGCGGCCTGCGCGCGGCCGTCCGCAGCTTCGGCGCCGACCTGGCCGCCGTGCTGCGCCACCCGGTGTTCGCGTGCGCGGTCGCCGGAATCACCTTCTACACAGGTGCCGCTGCCGGGCCGCGCGCGCCCGCTGCCCGCCGAACCCTAGGGCAGGACAGCAGGCTGGGCGCCAGGCGCTCGTGGCACTGTGATGGCGGAGCGCGGTAGCAGACCCTGTGCTTGTCTGTAGCCGGGGAAGCTGCCTGCTGCGCCGCACTCACTTCCAGGGGGTTGCGTTCCTCACGAGCCGTTCCTTGGTACTGGTGTGTGCACAGAACACAGAATGCGATGCACGTAGCGCATGGATGATGTGCCTGCCACCGCGTGCGCGCGGTGCCTGCGTACCAGCTGGCGCGGCGCCGCAGGCGTGATCGGCGCGTACGCATACCTGGGCCCCAAGGCCGGCCGCGACACGTTTGCGATCCCGGGCGAGGCGGCCGACCTGACGTTCGGCGGCGTGACGGTGGCGACGGGCGTGGCCGGCACGCTGCTGGGCGGCGTGGCGCTGGACCGTCTGGGCGCGTCGCTGAAGCACGCCCTGCTCATCTGCGCCGCCGGCTGCGGCGTCGGGTGCGGGCCCGCCGGCCTCCTGCCCGCACAGCCGCATATGGTGAGGTGTCTCTGCGCCGCCTCTCCTGGCATCTGCTGGTGACCTCGCTCGCAAGGCGACCTCGCTCGCAAGGCACAAGCTGTTTGCATTCCAGTAGTGAAGCAGGTTGCGCACATCTGGCGCGGGGTGCACGGCGCTCACAGTCAGCGTCCAGGCACGCTGCGCCTCTCGAGGCAGCGAGATCTCCAGCATCCCACTGATTGCATGGAGCGCTGCTGGCTCCTCACGCTGCCTGCTAGCCCCAGCGCACTGATGCGAGCCGGCACACGGCAGGTGCGTGTGCGTGGCGCTGGGCTTCGGGCTGGCGCCCAGCCTGGCTGCCTTCGTGCCGCCCTTCGCGCTCGGGGAGCTGGCGCTGTTCTCCATCCAGGCGCGCGCACGCGCTGCGCGAGAGCCTTGACAGTCCCAGAGCTCCAGAGCTCCAGACTCCAGCCGGACTTGACAGTGTGTCAGGCGCGCATGCTGTCCCCCTCAGGCATGCATGCAGTCCCCTTTGGGCCGTGGTGCATCTCGGCTTGGTTGCCCGTTTGCGGAGAGCGGGCTTGGCTGGCAGGCCCTGGCATCGCGTTACGCGAACGGGGGGCGCGGGCGTCCTCAGCCCAGGCGCGGCGCTGACAGACATGCGGCGCTGGCCGGCAGGCGCCGTCCAACGCGCTGGTGCTGTGGTCGGTGCCGCCGCGGCTGCGGCCGTTCGCGATGGCGCTCGTGGTCGTCATCATCCACGTGCTCGGCGACGTGCCGTCCTCGCCCGCGATCGGCTGGTTCCAGGACACCGTCCAGGACTGGCGGCGCGGCCCCGGCGCTTGGAAACCCAAATTTTAACTACTCTAACCCTACACCGCATGCAGTCCATTGGTTCCAGGACGCTGTTCAGGACTGGCGGCGCGGCTCGGGCGCTCGCGAGCGCGCGCCAGCCGCCGGAAGGATTCGCATCCTGCACTGCTCTGCATCCTCTGGGCTGGCTGGGGGCGGGCAGGGGCAGGTGATCAGCTGGCATGATGACATGAGGCGCGAGCTTGTGTGCATGCTCGTCGCCACGCGCATGCTGTGCCAAGTCCTTTGTCAGAGCGGCAGTCGTGCCAAGCGACATTATAGATGTGTGAGAAAAGCGTGAGCTTTGTTTGTTGCGCATGCGCGCTACGTGAGTGCAGCAACATGCGCCTCACGCGCGCCGCGCGGCGCAGGCTGAGCATGTGCCTGTGCACGTTATTGCTGCTGCCGGCGACGGCGTGCTTCCTGGGCGGCCGCGCGGCGTGCGCGCGGCAGCCAGACTACCACGCAGCCGTGCTGGCCGCGGGCGCCCAGGCGCGCGCGCCCCCGCCCCAGCACGGCATGCGCTGCTGCAAGGCCTGAATGGGCGAGCCGGTATGTGAGGCGGTGGGTTGTTGCTTGGCTACCAGGCGCGCTGCGGGCTCGCTGGTGCGGCACCGCCTCGCCAGCACCCCTGCGTGCATGCACTTGTTTAGGTTCAGGTGCGGGCGTCTGGGAGCAGCCGCGGCACCGGTGAGTCTTGCAGAGCGCGGTCAGTGGGGCCTCGCCGACGTGCGCAGCCTGGGGCACCCCTGAGCCTGCGAGCCGCGCAGGGCGCGTCTAATGAGGACGGCGTGGGCGGGCGCTGGCCTGATGAGCCTCGGCGGCGGCTGCTGCAGGAGGGCGATGACAGCTCTGCGGCATAGCCGGCCCCGGGCGGATAGCTCTGGCTCAGGTAGCGGCTGCCGCTGGATGATGCGAGGGCATCTGGTGCTCTGCGTAGCCTGAACTCTGGCGAAGCTAGAGGCAGCTGTCGATCTGCGCAACAGTCGCTGGTGGAGAGCGCATGCTCTGGACCTGGCGCAGGGCAGAGGCTTGGCGCGCGCTGGGCATGGCGCACAGCTTGACTTGACAGCAATTTGTGCGTGCGCAGGTGGGCAGGACAGAGCTCGCCGCCGCTCCTTGCATGGACGGCTAGCTTTTGCGCTGCGCCTGAGAGCATGTGCAGGAGGCAGCGAGTGGCAGATACAGTAGTTGTCTGCAATCTGGGATGTACGACCTGGTCACCCTGATCTACTCTCAGATTTCGGGCTGGTGTTCTGTGGAGGGCATCAGCCGCTCCCGCGCTGGCTCGCAGTTTTGTGTATAGCATGAGGCTTGGCGCGCAGCTGTGTTCGTGCTGCAAAACCGCTGTCTGATATTGCACTACAGAGCTCCTAAGCTCAGGGCCTCGTGGCGGTGTATAATGGCCAGTGTGTTGTGCTGACAAGCGAGCGAAACGTAGACCAGTACCCCTCCTGTGCAGGCCTGACGGAGCAGGCTTTTGTGTTGCACCCTGCTAGCTGTCATGGGTTGACGGGCTGTATTGTTGTTGAACGCGCTTGCACATGCATTCGGCGCGCACGCCGAAGCTGTAAGCGCGCAGTTCCGTATGTGCATCTGCATCGCGGCACGGTGTAAAAGCAGTAGTACGCAGTGGTGTCAGGCCCAAAAAAGCAACCTCTTCTTAATTCTCTGACCCCTGCTGTTCGTCACATGCACAGCACCCTCAGCACACCTACATGGTTGCGTTTGCCAGCACACTGGAGCGCGCACGCTCTTCCGCATATGTTGCGCTACTGCATGGCAGCAGCTCTTGCAGCAGCGCACCTTGACCCAAAAGCCAGCCCGGCGCCTGCCCTGTCCACTCCAGCATGGACAGTATCAGATGACATCCTGGGGCACCACAGGTGTCCTACCCCATATCAGTGCATTCATGCGCATGATGCTGCACGTCGCAGCGCTCCGGCCGATGTGCGCAGGCCAGAAGGCAAGGCCCTTCTCAGTGGCCGCGCCGGGCCTCTGCACGCACATCATCCGAGTCACATCCCAAGCGTCTCTCAGTGCACAGCATGTGCTTAATGCATGCATATTGTGCCCGTGATGGAGGGTGATCACGCCACGGTCATAAACGTGGCAAGGTTAGGGTGATGGACAAGATGCATACAGCCCTGCGGGACATGTGATTCACGAAAACGGCCGCACCGTGAGCGGCGAGCAAGGACAGGGGATGTACTCTGGCTCCGGCCCAAAAGCGTCGGTCCGGCCAGCAAACACTGGCCGGAAGGCAGGGCCGATGCTGGCATCAGTGCGGCCCCCCACCTGCACAGGGCCGCCCTGCGGGTGATGCTGCGCGCCGCACCCGAAAGCCGCATGGTCAGTGCGGCGCATGCGAGCTGCGTCAAGCAGAGCAGGCCCATCCAGAGGGTACTGCACCCCTGCATGTGGCAAATGTGGCATGCGCTGAATCATGCGCACTCCACTCAAGACTATGGTGTCACGAAGAACAGTGTGGCATGTTGTGTACCTTGCTGCAAGGCCGAGTCCCATGATTGAGCGCTCTGTCGAAAGCCCACCGCCATGGGTGCGCACCGCATAGCTCGCGAACGAGTTTCCGCTGACGAGCTGCGGCGGGCGGAAGGGCGCGCGCGCGTCGCCGCCCTGCGGCGACGCGGACCGCCGGCCCCTCCCAGGGTCGGCTATGTACTCATACTCCCCGGTCTGCGGTGCACTGTGCAACTCAGCAGCGGGCCTGGTACTGGCCACGCCCACGCGCCAGCGCTTGCACTGCCACGACAGCGCGCGCACCACGCCCTTGTGGCTGTGTACCTCGCTGAGCGTGGTCCGGTTGTACCCAAAGCCCCCGCGCTTCATGGGCGTGGTGTAGATGCCCCGCGGCTGCGCCACGTGGTCGCCCTTGCACAGCCGCGGCTCGCCATGCTGCGCCCGGCGTGCCCGTCAGCCTCCGCGGCCATGCTCAGCACAAAGTGGGCAGTGCGGCCTTGCTGCTCTGGGAGTGCTACTCAGCTTCTCAGGCCGCTGCAAATAGTGCCCGGGTGGGGGGAGCGAGGCTGTGTCGGGACGCCTGTTCCTGCTTTCTCTCACAACATGCAGGCCTGCAGGGCACGCACGGCGTGCCTGGCGACACCTGAAATGGTCACGCGCAGGGCGCGCACCGGCACGTACGGCGTCGCGCAGCCGGACACGGTGCCATAGAAGTGGCCTGCCTGCGGCGCCGTGCTGCGCTTCATCGGGCTTGCAGGCTTGAAGGGCGCAGCCGGCGGTGTGATAGTCTCGCCTCCTGCTGCCCTGGCCTGCAGCCTGCAGCGCGTGCTCAACAGTGGTTATGCTCTCGCTGCTTTCCACAGAACGTCACTGCTGAAAGCTGGGCACGTGGAAGCTGCAGCCAGCTGAGTGTAGAGTGAGAGTAGACTCAGAGTAGTTCAGGCCAGGGGTTCAGGCAGGGTGGCGTATGGTAAGGGCCTGTGCCCTTTGCATGCGCCAGCGCGCTGCGCCCGCTGCACAGAAGAGCTGACCAAACAGCAACCCCGGGCCCGGTACAGCGCGTACAGCTACCTGTCTGAAGCACTGTCTGTGCTGTCACCGACAAAGAGCCTCTCAAACGGGTGGAAGGTGGCATCGTTGCCCTGCAGCGCACGCGCCGGTCAGCGTGGGTGCAAGGCAAGCGCACGCGGCGGGCTTCTCCCTAAGCACCTTGCCGCTGCGGTTGCCTGCGCCCGCCTTGAGCGCGACCGCGTTCTGATATGCTGGGTGCACGGCCGGCACCGCGCCGCCCGTAGCTGGGCGCAAGATTCCCGGCTCGCTGAAGTTACCCCAGTAGCTGGCCATCCACGAGGCTGCTGCGCGATTGCCTGACAGGTTCTGGGCTCATCTCACGCCAGTCAGAGCCGGGCTGGCGCTCGCGCATTCGCGAGACGCATCGGAACATTTTCAACGGAACAATTTTAAATGGTGACCCTATAGGGCTTCAGGCTGCTCTCACAATCCTGAAAAAAAAACTGTCCAAGTCAGTAACAGGCCTGCGCTGCATGCTCCCTTGGAGACGCTGCCTGCTGTATAGCCCCGTAGCGCCCTACATTTGCACCCGGTATTCTTCTGCCCTGCTCTGGCCAGCACGCTTTGCACCTTGTTGCACAGTGGCAGTCCCGTGCTGCGCCTGGCAGCCTGTCGTCGC
>JAABUY010004581.1_pt1 | contig 14403 bp, 13 predicted proteins | sample 5560271 | NCBI WGS metagenome assembly JAABUY01 (sample SAMN10711886, study PRJNA513374) | rock metagenome | isolation source: Antarctica rocks | place: Antarctica: Victoria Land, University Valley
GGGATCACGGTGACGGTGCCACCACCGTCACCGAACGGTTCACCGATGGACGCTGCCCCTACAGCATCCCCCACCGCCCCGCTGCCTGATCCGCCGCCCGTGGTCACCCCCACCGGCCAGGGGTCGCCCCTCGCGTCGCTACGGGCCCGCCGTGAGGCGTTGCAGGAGAAGCTGTACCTCGACCTGAAAGTGCCCCGCTGGGACGACGACGGCGGCCCCGCCATCTACGTCCGCTACAACCCGTCATCCCCCGCGTTCCTGGGGAAAACCATCGAAAAAGCGAAGAAGCAGAAACCGCGCCCCGACGATTGGATGGTCAACGCCAACGCCGACGCCCTCATCCAGTCGTGCGTGGGGGTGTTCGCCATCGAGGACGGCACCCCACCGGAGAAAGCGACCCGCGAGCAGATGATCTCCCTCAAAGACGGTGAGCCCACCGGGGACTGGACCCGCTTCGACCACGAGTTGGGATTCAGCCTCGGTGTGGAAGGTGTGCAATCCGCTCGCGCCGTCGTCCGCAAGCTGTACCTCACCGAAGGCGACCTGCTGGCCGCCGCGAGCAAGTTGGTGGAGTGGTCCGGGGTGGCGGCACCGGAGGCGGATGAGGATTTTTTCACGGGCTGACCGAACCCGGTGACCCCGACGACGGTTTCGGCTGTGAACGGGCCATCATCGGGTCCGCGGCCGCCGCCCTGCATTTGGGTGTCGCGGACCCCATCACCTTCCTCGATCACGACTCGGGCTGCGACTGGCTGATCGCGCAAGCCGTCGTCGTCCGGGCGATGGAACTGCGCCGCGAGGAACTGAAAGCAACCGCGGAGTTGATCGGCAACGAGGTGGGCCGGGTCGTCGCCAAAGCGTTCGGCTGACCAACAACTACAGAGGGTGAGGTGAGTCGTGACTAACAGCATCGCTGATGTGGGGGCACGGCTCGTCCTCACCGGTCGGTCGGAGTTTCTCGGGGCGCTGAAAGACGCCCAGAAGGCGCTCGTGGACACGGGGAAAGCCGCGAAGGACTCCGGTGCGGCCATGACGTCGGCGGCCGGCGGGTCGGACAAGCTGTCGGCCGCGCAGAAGAAGGTCGCGGACACTTCGACGGCGGCTGCGGGTGGTGCCGACAAGCTCGCGGCGGCGCAGAAGCGGGTAGCGGTCACCCAAAAGGAACTGGCCGCAGCCACCCGCGAATACGAAGCGTCGATGCAGGTCGTGATGCCCGAAGGCGCCGCCGCGGTGGCCTCAGCGGACCGGCAGGTTGTGGCCCTGGAACGGCTGAAAAAAGCTGAAGCCGAAGCCGCTGTGGCAGCGGAGGAATCCGCGAAAGTGCAAGCGGGGTCGGCGGCCACCGCCGCAGATGCCACTGTCGCCTCCGCGGACAAGTCGGTGGCCGCTGACGCCAAAGCCGGTGAGGGCGCCAAGACCCGCAGCAAGGCCACCAAGGGTGCGCTGCTCGGGATCGTCGGAGTCGCCGCCGTTGTCGGCATCGAGTCCATCAAGATGGCCGCGAACTTCCAGACGTCGACCACCAAGCTCGTCACCTCCGGTGGTGTCGCGGAGTCGCAGATCGGCGGGATGCGAACGGGCATCCTCGCACTGTCCGGGCAGGTCGGTGTCAGTGCCATCGACCTCTCCACCGCCATGTACAAGATCACCTCCGCCGGGTACGACGGCGCCGGCGCCCTGGGGATGCTCAAGGCGGCTGAGCAAGGGGCCAAGGCTGAGCAGGCTGACGGCACCAAGGTGGCGGACGCGCTGTCATCGGCGATGCGCGACTACTACCCGGCCGTGACTGCCGCCGCAGACGTCACCAAGACCAGCGGTGACGTGATGTCGAAGATGGTGGCGGCCACTAGTCGCGGCAAGATGACCTTCGATGAACTGGCAGGGTCGCTCAACAGCGTCCTGCCGAACGCGGCGGCCGCCAACATCAGCCTCAGCGACACTCTGGGTGTTCTGGCGTCCATGACGGTCCACGGCATCTCCGCGGAGCAGGCGACGCAGAACATGGCGCACGCTATCGGCGCCTTTCAGAAGCCGTCTCAGCAGATGTCGAAAGGGATGGCCGCCATCGGCCTCAGCTCTGATGACATCCGCGACAAGCTGGGCGAGCGGGGCCTGTCCGGCACCCTCCAACTGCTGTCCGATAGAACGCGGTCGGCGATGGATCCGAAAACTGGCAAGGTGGTGTTAGACCTCCAGGACGCGCTCAAGAAGTCCGACGTCACAGTGCAGACGCTAGGTGGCCACCTCTTCGACGGCACCATGACGATGGGCGACTTCACCAAGGCCGCGAAGGGGCTGAGCCCTGTAGCGGCCGGGCAGGCTATGTCGTTTCGGACTCTGGCAATGCAGTACCACCAACTGGGCAACGAGTCGAAGTCGGGCGCCGACGTCATGCAGTCCTACGCCGGAGAACTTGGCAAGCTGACCGGGGACGCCACCACACTCAAGGTGGCGCTCATGACCACTGGCGGGAACGCCCAATACACCGCGGACAGTGTGGCCGCTGTCGGTGGTGCTTCCGCCGATGCCGCGGGGAACGTCAAGGGTTGGGCCGATATCCAGGGCACCTTCAACCAGCAGTTGTCGCAATCGAAGGGCGCCCTGGGGGCTGTGGCGATCCAGCTCGGCACCCTGTTCCTGCCTGCGCTGACGAAGGTGGCGGCCGGGTTCGCAGTCTTCGCGAACAAACTCGCCGGCAACAAGGACATGCTCACCACCTTCGGCATCGTCGCGGGGGCTGTTGTTCTCGGGGCGATCGTGATGCTGACGGTCGCCACCTGGAACTGGGCGGCTGCGACGCTCGCCGCGACGTGGCCCATCCTCGCCATCATCGCCGCGGTTGCCTTGCTCGCCGCCGGATTCATGTATCTGTGGAACCACGTCGAAGGGTTCCGCAACTTCTGGAAAACGGTATGGAAAGACATTTCCGGATGGGTCACAACCGCCTGGACCACGATCAAAAAGATCTTCGATGAGATCAAGATGGGCTGGACTGCTCTCAGGGCGTCATTTGCCCAGGGAGCAGACGTCACATCCGGTAATAGCGGAATAATCGGTTTGATGTCACGAATCGGTGTCGCTGTTCGCCAGGTGGTCGATTGGGTCAAAGCTCACTGGCCCGAAATCAAGTCCATTGCCAGCGAGGTATGGCACGACGTTTATGCTGTTGTCTCCACGGTGATCAGTGATTCTATAAAGGTCATCGGTGCCATTGTGGACTGGATTCGAGATCACTGGTCGGAAATCAAGACCATCGCCAAGGGCGTCTGGGATGTGGTGTCCACTATCGTCGTGGACGCCGTGAAGGTGATCTACGCCATTGTTACCACCATCGTGGGCTTCATCCGCGATCACTGGTCGCAAATCGTAGCGATCACCCACGATATTTGGAACGTTGTTTCCGCCGTTGTCAAAGACGCCATCACCATCATCGTCGACATTGTCAAGGGGATCATTGCGGCCGTCGATTGGGTGATCCGAACCTGGCAGTCCATCAGCGACGCCACTACCAAGTTTCTGGCCCCCATCGTGGACATGATCCGGTCGCACTGGGACGAGATCCGACAGGTCACCGAGTTCGCGTGGGCCATGATCTACCACGTAATGCAAGTCGTGTTCGCCGCTATTTATGTTTTGGTAATGACGGCATGGGGTGCCATCAAAGGCATTTTCGATGCTTTCCTGCCGCTGATCGTCGGGCTCCTCGACGTGGCGTGGGCGGTCATCAAGCAGGCCGTGCAGGTCGCGTGGGATTTGATCGTCGGGATTCTGAAAACCGCGTGGGACATCATCGCCGGCGGTTTCACCACCGCCCGCGACCTGCTGCTCGGCATCATCTCCGTACTGCTCGACGTGCTCACCGGGCACTGGCACCAGGCCTGGGACGACATCGTGCACTACACCGGGGCAGTCCTCAACGATGTCGTGGACGGAATCAAGAATCCACTCGGCGACATGCTGGGTGCGGTGAAACGCATCCTGTCCGATTTGTTCAACGGATTCGATGACATCGCCCACGCCATTTGGGACACAGTAACGACCACCTTCAAGGGCGGCATCAACGGCGTTCTTGATCTGGTGAACGGCTTCCTCGGGGCGGTCAACAAAATCGCTGGGGCCGTCGGGTTGAACCTGAACCTGCACGTCGACCCGATCGGCAGCACCGGCGCCGCCCCATCCGGCACCAACAACGGCAGCGGGCTCGCCACCGGGTCAAGCACCGCGGGGCTCGCCACCGGTGGTGTCGTCCCCATCGATGCAGGTTTCATCACCAACGGGGCGCAAGCCGTCGTCGGAGAAGGTAACCCGGCGCACCCTGAATACGTCATCCCCACCGACCCCGCCTACCGTGGCCGCGCAATGGGCCTGTACTCCGCCCTGGGCGCGCACCTGGACGGTGGGTACATGGCCGAGGGTGGGGTCCTCCCCGCACTCGCCGGTGGCGGCGTCCTCGGCGACATCGTTGGTGGTATCACCGGGGCAGCGTCGAGCGCATGGTCGGGCATCAAGGATGTGGCCGGGGCGGCGGCGAGCATCGCCAAGGAGGGTCTCGCCAAGCTACTCGAAGCGGTGTGGCCGAAGCTCCCCGTCCCCCAGAACCTGATCGGGATCCTCCCCGGCGGCGTCAACAACGCCCGCGACAAGGTGATCAGCTACATCGAGGACAAGGACGCCGCGAACAAAAAGGCGGCGGCGGCGTCCAGTGGCGGAGGCGCCTACCAAGGTGGACCCGCCTACGCCGCAGGTGGTGCCGGGGTCGACGGGTGGATCGCGGAAGCCCTCGGCCTCATGGGGATGCCTCCCACGTTCATCCCCGGTATCCACTCCCTGATCATGAGCGAGTCCAGTGGCAACCCCACCGCCATCAACCTCACCGACTCCAACGCTGTTGCCGGGCACCCGTCACAAGGTTTGATGCAGACGATCCCCACCACCTACGCCGCTTATGTGCTGCCGTCGCTGGCATCACGTCCGATCACCGATCCGGTGTCGAACATCACCGCCGGGGTCCGCTACGCATTGGCGAACTACGGGCCGGAGATGCTCATGGGCGGTGGACGGCACGGTGCGGGTGGTGGTTACGTCGGGTACGAGACGGGTGGCATCTTCGGCATGGACCCGCAGACGGCGTTCGAGCACCGCTTCATGGGTGGCCCCGTCAACAGCGGGCAGCCGTATGTGGTGGGTGAGCGGGGGCCGGAGGTGTTCGTCCCGTCCGCCGCGGGGGTCATCGTCCCCGCAGCAGGCGGCGCGGGTGATGCGGGTGGTGCGGGTGGTGCAGGCGGCACGGTGACCACGAGCAGCAGTACCGTCGGGGCCCGCACCGTGAACGTCGCGGCCGGTGCCATCGTCATCCACGAGTCCAGCAACCCGCAGGCCACCTACGAGGCGGTGAAGCAGGCCCTGCAGGATGAGGTCGCACGCCGATGAGCCGGGACCGTCGAGTGTGGTTGACACCGCACTACCCGTCGTGGCCCGGTATCGGCTGCGAACTGCTGGGCGATGTGAAGGTGTCGGCGGCGGGGGCCGCGGCGTGGACAACGGTGGACCGGCCCCGCCGCAAAGGGTTCCCCGAGTTCACCGCCGTGCAACTCCTGGTCCTGGACCTGCCCCTGATGATCGACGGCGCCGACACCAACACCAACATCGAACCGTTGTGCGCCGCTTTGGACTTGTGGCGGTACCCGACCGAAGCGGTGGGTATCCCACCGCTCCTGGAAATCACCGGGCCCATCCCCGCGTTCCCCGGCACCCCGTGGTGGGTGATCCAAACCATCGGGTGGGGGCCGGCGATCCGACGTGATGATGGGCAACGCATCCAGCAAGCCTTCACCCTGAACGTGGTGGAGGTCCAGGGTGAGGTCTCGAACATCAACTACTACCCGCCGCCACCGCCGCCGCCACCGTCCTTCGGGGCACCACCGCCACCACCGCCCCCGGCGGGGCACCGGCAGTACACGGTGCGCGGCGGGGACACCCTGTGGGCGTTGGCAGGTCGCTTCCTCGGCGACTACCGCAGGTGGCCCGAAATAGCGCACCTCAACAATGTGCGGGACCCACGGACCCTGCAGATAGGGCAAACGCTCCTGCTGCCGTAGAAGGGGAGGTGTCTGGTGGCTTACTTCAACCCGCAAGCAGCGTTGGCATCCACCCGCCTGGACCACCTGATCCTGAATGGGAACCTGGTGTCGGCGGACCTCACCAACTCCATCACCAGCGCCACCATCAACCGGACCATCACGCAGGCGTCGACGGTGAAGCTGGTGGTGGCTGACTACTCCCGCGACTTTCTGCGCTCCCCGATCTGCAATCAGGCTTCCAGGGTTCAGGTGGGTGCCCTGGGGTTCGTGCTGGTGCAGGTCGCGAAGTCCGGCAACCAGCTGACCCTCACCTGTGAGGACGCGGTGATCAACCGCCTGCGGGGGATACGGGGGGCCAGGACGCAGGCACCGGGTGTGCGGACGCGGGTGCAGTTCGCCGCGCAGCTGTGCGCCGAGGCGGGTGTCCCGTTCATCGGGGACTTCGACACCCCGGCCGCTACGGAACCGCTGAGCAGGGGCACCACGCAAACCCCCAACGAGGACACCTGGACGTGCCTGACCCGCATCGCCGGGGTCGTCGGATACCGGTGTTTCTCCGACGGCATCAATGTCCTGTTCGGACCCGACGCGTGGTTGCTGAACCCGGTCGGCCCGGCGAGTGGCCCCGGCCTGGTGGTGGACGAGTTGTCCGACCGGGTGGACTGGGTGAACTTCGACTACGACGTGGGCAAGTCGTCGGCGAAGGCCACGGTGTTCACGTACGCGGACTTCTGGACTTCTGATCCTGGTGCACCATCCACGATCCGCAATTTGGGGCCGGGCAGCGGGCAGTGGCTGATCGAGTCCATCGGGCGGAACTTGAACCGTGCGGCGACAACAGTGGCCCTGGTCGCGGGGCAACCGTCGTTGCCGGAACCACCACCACCCGCCACTGGTGGAGCGCATCAGGTGTCATTCACCGCCCACTGATCCGAGGAGAAGGGAAACGCTGATGGCTGAGCAAGGTGTCGCGGACGTGTTGTTCTCCCTGCTGAAGGTGGATGTGCCGGTCAGGTCGCATCCGTACCCGGAGGAAGGTGTGGTTGTTTCCGCTGACGCCACGGGTGTGCAGGTGCAGCTACCGTTGTTCCACCCGGACTGGAAGTACGGTCCGTGTTCCTGGTCGCGCCCTGCGGCAACGGCCGGATACCCACCGGCGGGTACGCGGTGCTTGGTGGTGTTCGCTGGACCGAACCAAACTCGGCCTTGGATCACGGGCTTCGATGGGTGGCCGGCGTGAGCTCGCCGACACTACCGCCCCCGCATTTCGCGGTGCCCTTCACCATCGGAGCGGATGGTTCGGTGGCCACGATTGCGCAGGACTCACCGGTGGAGGTGGCGCAGTCCGTGCGGATCCTGTTGTCCACCACCATCGGCAGCCGCCCCCAGGTGCCCGGTTACGGGGTGCGCGACTTCACGTTCACGAACGGTGACACGACGGGGATGACGCAGGCCGTGGCGAGGTGGGAACCTCGCGCCGCGGGTATCACCATCACCGCGAAAGTTGGGGAGCACGGTGACACCACCGTTCGAGCTGTGATCCCTGAGAGGACCACCGGATGACCCAGCCGTTGCCGACCAATCTCTTGCCCGCGCCGCAGGTCACCGGTGGGTACATCACCCTGCCCGTGACCGTGGACCCGGCCACGATCCTCGCGAACGCGCAAGCTTTCCTCGCCGCGAACCTGCCCGGCTACGTTGCCCGCCCGGGGCATCTGGAGTCGTGGTTGTTGGAAGCGATGGCGCAGATGGTCGCGGAAACCGCGCAGGTCGCGGCGATCGTGCCGTTGAGTATTTTTCAGTATTTCGGGCAGTCGTTGTTGGGGTTGCCCGCGAATGCTGGGGCGGCGGCGTCGATGGGTTCGACGTGGACGTTGACGGACACCGGGGGGCACACGATCCCGGCGGGGACGGTGGTGGCGTACAGCCTTGCGGGGCAGTCCGCGGTCCTGTTCGCCACACAGTCGGCGGTCACTGTTCCAGCGCCTGGGACGGGTCTGCTTGCTGCACCGGCGGCGTTCACCGCTGGTGCCACCGCCGCCACTGGTGGGACGTTCGCCGGTGGCCCCAACCTCACCACCCCGACTGGGGTCACGGCGACGGGCTCGGCCACGGGTGGCACTCTCGCGGCGGCCTCGTACTTCTACCGTGTGTCGGCCATCAACGCCCAGGGTGAAACCCTGGCCTCGACTGAGGTGCCCAGCGGCGCCCTCACCGGCACCACCTCCTCAGTCGCGTTGTCGTGGGCGGCGGTGCCCGGTGCCACCGGCTACCGGGTGTACCGCACCACCACGTCGGGCGCCTACACGTCCCCCGCGTTCCTGTCGGCCCCGACCGGCACCACCTACACCGACAGCGGTGGCAATGCGCTCACCGCGGGCACGGTGGCCGCGGCCAACACCGCCACCACCAGCGCCCCGTACTTCTGGAAGATGACCGCTCTCAGCGCATATGGTGAAACCCTTGGCTCCAACGAGGTCACCGCGAACATTCTCCCCAATGGGACCCAAGCCCTGTCGTGGGCGGCGGTCCCCGGCGCTACCGGATACAAGGTGTACCGGGGCACCGCGGCGGGCGCGGAGAACGTTCGGGTGGCCACCCTCGGCAACGTGTCGGCTTACACCGACACCGGTACCTCAGGGTCCGCCGCCACCGTCCCCACCGCGAACACCACGGGGTCACCAGCTACCACGCAGACCGCACCCGGGCAGGTCATCCTGGTGGCGCAGCAGGTGGGGGATGGCAACAACGGGCTGCCCGCGGGGCCGATCACCCTGGTGGACAACTTGGCGTTCGTGTCCTCCATCGTGTCCACCGCTGTGTCCACGGGTGGGGTGGCCGCGGAAACCCAAGCCGCCTATTTGTCGCGGCTGTCCGGCGACCTGGCGTTGCTGGCGCCGCGCCCCATCATTCCCTCCGACTTCTCCGCCCTCGCCCGGAATCAACCCAGTGTTGCCAGGGCCACCACTTTGGACGGGTACAACCCGGCCGGTGGCACGTCGAACAACCCGCGGATGGTGACGGTGGCGTGCGTCGACGCCGCCGGTAACGCGTTGTCGGCGGGGGCGCAAGGGGCGGTGGCCGCGGCGCTACAGGCGCAGCGGGAAGTGAACTTCGTCGTCAACGTCGTCGCCCCGTCCTACACCAGCGTGGATGTGTCCGCGCAGATCGTCGCCACCCGCGGCGCGAACATCAACACGGTGCAGGCCGCGGCGCAAGCCGCGCTGGCCGCGTTCCTGAACCCAGCGAGCTGGGGTGGCCCACCACCAGCATGGATGAACAACACCACAGTCCGCTACCTGTCGATCGCTGGGCTGTTGGCTGACCTGCCCGGTGTCGGCTACATCCAAGGAATTCAACTGGCCGTCACCGGCAACACCATGCTCGCCCAGGATGTGCAGTTGGTGGGTGCCATCCCGCTGCCCCGCCCGGGGAACATCGGCGTCAACGTCACCGCAAGCACATGACCGCCCCCGCACCTGTGGTGGCGGTGGACACCACCGTCCTGTACAACCACTCCGGCGGCGAAGCGTTCACCACCGGGGACGCGGGCCAGGGTTACCCGCTGCTCCGGTTCTTGGACGGTATCGGTCGGCAGTTGCAGGTTGTGGACGACTTGTGCCGCGACACCGGTGGTTTCCCCGGTTGGTCGGTGGTGCTGGACCCGGTTCGGTGCCCCACCCCGTATTTGCCGTGGCAAGGGCAGTTCGTGGGTGTCACCGTGGACACTGCACTGACCGACGCCCAGCAGCGCGCCCAGATCGCCGGTGAGGGTGGTTTCGCCCGCGGCACCCCCGCCGCGTTGGTCGCCACGGCGCAACGGTTCCTGAGCGGGACGAAAACAGTTGTCCTCGTCGAACGGGACGGGGACCCCTACACCCTCACGATCGATGTGTACGCCGCGCAGGTCACTTACCAGTCCTATTCGGCGCTGTCCGCCTACTCGACATACGTACAGCTTTCCGCCGCATACCCCACCTACGCGAACATGGCCGGAACCGCAGCGGAGTTGTTGGTGGCTTTGATGGCGGCGAAACCCGCCGGGCTGGTGCTGCACGTCAACGTGCTGTCCGGGGAAACCTACGGCCAGTTGTCCACCAACTACGCGACGTACACCGCTCTGACAGCAGCGTTCACCACGTACGCCGCCATGACCAACCAAGCCCCCGCCTAGAGGAGACTCTGTGCCTGCCACCACCACCCGCCTCGCCCTGCCCTACCCATCGCCGTCGGACCCGAACAACGTGCCGTCGGACTTGCAGAAGTTGGCGAACGCCCTGGACAGCATCACCGCCGACTACGCGTCGGGAACAGCGGCGAGCAGGCCCACAGCCGGAGTCAACGGCCGCTTCTACCTGGCCACCGATTCTGGGGCGTTGTCGTTGGACAACGGCACCGCGTGGACCATCATCAATGCTTCCTTGGCCTCCTTGTTGCAGAACAAGGGCGACCTGTTCGTCGCGAGCGCCGCCGGCACCGCCGCCCGATTGGCGGCCGGTGCGGACGGTCAAGCACTGGTGGCCCGTGCCGCTGCCACCAACGGTGTGGACTACGAGCTGCAGCTCGGGCAGCCGATGAACCTGGCAGGCACCGGGTCGCCCACCCGGTTCGTGGGTGGCACCGTGTCCGGTCCGCCCGCCACGGGGACGTTTGCCGTGGGCGACTTCGTCGTCACCCAAACCGGAACCGTCTGCATTTGCACCGCCGCGGGCACCCCCGGCACATGGGTCCTTGTGAGCCCGGAAACGCAAACCATCCTTGCCCCTGGTGCGGGGTGGGTGAACTTCGGCTTCGGCTTCCAGCAGCTCGGGTACGAAACAATCTACCCCAGGGTGTTCCTCCGCGGTGTCATCAGCAACGGAGTCGCCATCACCAATGGGGGGCCGTCCACCATGCTCGGCATGCCCCCCGGTCTGAGACCCGCCGCAACGGAAGTATTCACCGTGATGGCCAACGGCACCGCGTGCCGGGTGGACATCAGCAACGCGGGGGCGGTCGTCCTGTCCGGCAACCTCCCGGCCAACAGCTACGTCAGCCTGTCCGGCATCACCTTCTCGACACTCCCCTAGAAAGGGCGGGTTCATGGTCATCACCCTCAACGTCCCCGACACGGCAGCCACCCGTGTGATCAATGCTTTGTGCGACGCCGGTGGCTACTCCACGGTGAACGCCGCCAACGCGAAAGCCACCCTGCTAGCCATGATCACTCAGATGGTGCAGTCCGTGGAAACCCGGGCGACCATGACCCCACCACCGCCGGTGGCGCCGATCACCGGCCTGACCTAACCCCCCGCCCCACCCCTGACCTCGCCACGGCGGGGTCCCAGCCATGCCCACTTGGAGGCCCCCATGACCATCTTTGGCCCCGACATTGCCAACTTCCAGGCCGGTATGGACCTTACGCAGGTCAAAGCCGAAGGTTTCGACTTCGTGTTCTGCAAGGTCTCCGAGGGCAACTACTTCCAGGACCGCACGTGGCCGGGGTTCCGCGACGCTGCCCGTGCGAACGGTTTGCTGCTCGCCGGGTACCACTATGTGCGCGGCGACAACACCCCCGACTCGCAGGCCGACACGTTCGTGCAGCAGCTCGGTGACAAGAGCATTCCCGCGATGCTGGACTTCGAAGCCAACGGCGGGAACATCGACCAGTTCTGGGCGGTGCTCAACGCCATCCAGGCCCGTGGTGTGCACGTCGCCCTGTCCTACATCCCGCACTGGTACTGGTCGCAGATCGGCTCCCCCAACATTTCCACGGTGCCCGGCCTGATCCAGTCGTCGTACGTGTCGGGTGCCGGTGCCGCCTCGGCTTTGTATCCCGGTGACCAGGCTGGGAACTGGGCAGGGTTCGGTGGCCGCAACGTGGACATTCTGCAGTTCACCGACAATGCCAGCATCGCCGGGAAGGCTGTGGACTGCAACGCGTTCTGTGGCACCCGTGACCAACTCGCCGCCCTCCTCGGCGGCACAACCCCACCCCAAGGAGTAGATGTGACACCCGACGAATGCCGCCAAGCCATCCGCGACGTACTCAACGAGCAGGCACCCTCTCGCGTGCCTGGATCCACGGTGAGCGTCGGCCTAGGTGATTGCATGCGCAACACCGACGCCGCCGCCTACATCGCCCTGCACGCCCTGACGGACCCGATTCCGTCTGCGGTGCCCGGCTCCACCTACAGCGCACCACCGGCGGCGTACTGGGCCAACTCCGACTCCTACGGCTACCAGCTCGCCCAGCAGGTGCCGCAGTTGGTTGCCGCGGTGCAAGCCCTCGAAGCGAAGTTCGCCGGCTCCGGTAGCGCTGCGGTGCCCGCCGGGGACGTCGCGGCTGAGCTGCGCGCCGTCCTCGCCGCCCTCACCCTCACAGCAAAGGTCGCCTGATGTCGAAACTTGCGCAGTACAACAAGACCCTGGTTGCCGTCCTCGGTCTGATCCTGCTCGTCGGCACAGACGTGGCGAGCAACCTCAACAACCTCCTACCCTCAGGGTGGATCACCGCGTTGAATGTGGCGCTGGGCCTGCTCACAGCATTCCTGACGTTCTGGGTCCGCAACGAGCAGGTGGTGGTGGACATCGCCCATGATGTGCAGTCACCGTCGCTGGGCAACAGTGTGGACGCCGTAGCCAAGGTGTCCGATCTGGCAGCCGATATTCGCGCCGCGCTTGAGCGCGGGCGGCCGACGCCGTATCCCATGTACACGAGCGGCCCCGCTCCCCGTGAGGCGACGCCGGTGTCGGTGGTCGTCAACACCCCCGCCGCCCCGGCGGACGTGCCTGCTGCCGCTGAGCCCGCCCCTGCGGCTGCCCAGGAGGCACCCGTGCCCGATCCTGCACCGGTACCGGAGCCCAGCGCACCGACAGGCACCTACCCGGACGGCCCGTACGTGCCGCCCAAGCCCGCGTACACCGCCCCTGTTCCGCCTGTCTCCGAGCCTGTGGGAGCGACCGCAGTCAGCGCTGCGCCGTGAGAAGGGCGCGGCTTGGTTTCGTCGAACATCCCCGGCTGTGGATTAAACGCCCCTCCATCAAGATCGGCAGGCGCGGCGCTGTGCTGCTGATCCTGGGCGTCATCTGGCTGTTCATCGGCATCTCCACCATCACTGACCCCTACGCCGGGGGCGCCCGAAACCAGGGACTGTTCCACGAAGCGTTGCCGACGTGGTTGCGGGCCACCCTGTGGATCACCACCGCCCTGTTCGCCCTGTCCGCCGCGTGGCGGGTCGCCGGTCGCCGCGACGACTGGGGGTTCATGGCCCTGATCCTGATGCCCACTGTTCGGGCGATGTCCTACCTGTGGGCGTGGCTGATCCACTTGATCCCTGGGCCGCCGGACGGTGATCCCACAGGGTGGCTCGGGTTCATCGTGTGGGGCACCGTCACCATCCTCGTGTACACCATCTCGGGGTGGCCGGAGACACCGAAATTTGTGCCCCCAGAAACGGAGGCGGCAGCGCATGGTAGCGACTGAGATCATCAGTGCCGGTGGTGGTATCGCAGCGGCGGCCATCGGCTACTTGACCGTTCGGCACACCGGCCGCCAAGCACGCCTCGCCAACCGTGTCACCCGCGACGAGGACCAAGCGGTCGTCGTCTCCCATGATGATGTGCAACGCCGCCGCGATGTGGTGGAGTCCTGGGAATCCTTCACCGGCACCCTGCAGAAGCAGATGGCAGCGCTGGACGTGAAGATCGCCTCGCAGGATGTGCGGATCGCCGAGCAGACCGACAAGATCGCCGAGGTCAGCCGCAAAATGGACCGGGCTGGGCGCACCCTGAACGCCGCCATCGCCTACATCGAACGCCTGCTGGACTTCATCAGCGCGCAACTGCCGGACCACCCTGCGGTGCCCGTGATGCCCGCTGAGGTCCGTCAACAGATGCACGAGCACTGACCACCCCTGCTCACTGTCCCTCGTCTGCCCACCCCGGCAGGCGGGGGGCTTTCGTCGTCTGGGGGGGTGGGCAACCGCTTGGCTGCACCGGATTCCTTCGGCTACACACTTGGCTGCAACGCGGCCCCTGAACGAAGAACGCCTCCCACCTGTTTATGCAGGTGGGAGGCTATTTCTGTTCGTCGGGCTGACAGGATTTGAACCTGCGACCCCCTGACCCCCAGTCAGGTGCGCTACCAAGCTGCGCCACAGCCCGAACACGCCCGCCAACGAGCGCTCGATGAGGTTACCGCAGCACACCCGCGTCGGACGAACCGGCCGGTCAGCGCCGCACGCGTCAGCGCCAGCCCAGCTCCGGCCCAAGCTCGCGCAGCACCGTGTCGAGCACGTGCACGTTGTAGTCAACACCGAGCTGGTTCGGGATCGTCAGCAGC
>JAABUY010004582.1_pt1 | contig 14402 bp, 24 predicted proteins | sample 5560271 | NCBI WGS metagenome assembly JAABUY01 (sample SAMN10711886, study PRJNA513374) | rock metagenome | isolation source: Antarctica rocks | place: Antarctica: Victoria Land, University Valley
ACAGATCCTCGACATAAGCTGCGAAGCGCGCTTCACTCCCGGACGGCATCTCAAGCTCCATCTCATCGATCAACTTGAGATGGAGTCCTCTGGCTCGTGGCCAACGCGGCTTTGTGACTCAGTAAGAATAGGCATAGGTGACGAAACTGGCCGTGACGAAACCCGTGGTGGCGATCTTGCCCGAACTGTCGCCGGCGGCCGGCGTGGGGGCCTGCGGCGTGCCGGTCAGGACCGGGCTGGCGAGCGGCGCATAGGTGGAGCCGGCCGCGGCGGTGGTCAGAAAGCTCGCGGCCACGAAACCCGTGGTGGCGAGCTTGGTCGTGCTGTCGCCCGCGACCGCGGTCGGCGCGCTGGGCGTGCCGGTGAGCGCCGGCGAGGCCAGCGGCGCCGCGCCGGCGACGTCGGCCACGCCGAGCGTCACGGCCCCGGTACGGCCCGCCACGCTGGTGACGGCGCCACCACCGGCGGTCGCGGCGGCCACGAAGGCCGTGGTGGCGAGTTTCGTGGTGCTGTCGCCGGCGGTCGCGGTGGGCGCGCTCGGCGTGCCGGTGAGCGCCGGCGAGGCCAGCGGCGCCGCGCCGCCGATGTCGGCCACGCCGAGCGTCACGGCCCCGGTACGGCCCGCCACGCTGGTGACGGCGCCGCTGCCGCCCGCCAGCGGCGCCCAGGCCGAGCCCGTCCACACGATGGGGCTCGCGGTCGCATCGTTATAGGCCAGCGTGCCGGTGGTGGGCGCGTAGAACATCCAGGCGCCGTCCTGCCAGGCCGCGACGTTGAGGTCCTTGCCCTGCCAAGCCCCCGAGCCGCCGCTGGCCACGATCCAGCACTGCCCGTCGCCGGGCGAGGCCGGGGGCGCCGCCAGCGCGCTCGATTGGATCTGCAGCTGCACCAACGCGTCGAGCATGCGCAGCGCCGCGTTATGGGTGACGGTCTTCTGGTTCTGGTTCTGGTCGAGGTAGGGGAGTTTCAGGTTGGGTGTATTGCTCACAGATACACCTTTGCAGTCGCGACCTGGCCGCGGCCGACGACGGCCGAGAGCTGGTAGAGGTTGATCGTGTAGGAGGGCTGCGCCGTGCCGAAATCGGCCGCTTGCTGGGCCGCACTATAGGTCCAGTTGGGCGCCGACAGGCCGGAGACGGTGCGCAGCACGACGCCGGCCCCGTCCGTCACCTCGAGGTCGTAGAGTTCGCTCTGTTCGTTGAGCGGCACATTGTCGGGGTCCCAGCCGTCGCCGTTAAAGCGCGTGCGCCGGACCCAGGTGAAGGCGACGTCTGTGGCCGGCAGCGCGCGGCGGCCGCCGATCTGACTGACCGAGAAGGGCCGCAGGCCGGTGGCCGGGAAGGCGAGGCTGGCGGCGCTGTAGGTGGGGTCGCTCGGCGGAAACAGGCTCGGGCCGTAGCGCAGGCTCTGCACGAGGCCGCGCCCGTCCAAGGTCATGTCGAGCGGCGTCAAGGTGTTGGCGTCCAGCACCACGACGCGGGCGCCCCTGGGTGCCGGGTTCAACATGGCGCCCTCGGTGCCGAGCTGGCCGCGCAGCAGCTTGGTGAGGTTGTAGGCCCCGACGCCGACCAGCTGGGCGTTCTGGTACTGCAGCACCTCCCAGGCCCCGGTGGCGGCCTTGACCGCGAGGGCGCCGGCACCGCCCAGCACCTGGGCTTCCGAGAGCGACAAGAGCTGCGCCCCGCCGAAGAGCCGCAGCGACACCACATTGCCGAAGTCCCAGCGGTCCACCGGGCCGGCGTAGAGCGGGCTGGTCAGCTGCCCCATCGCGGCCGGTACGGGCGCCGTGGTGACGTAGTCGTAGCCGCCGCCGCCGTTGGCCCGATAGACGTCGACCCCGGCCCAGGGCGACGCATAGGCGGCGATGCGGGGCGCCCAGAGTTCCGGCTCGGCGCCCGTCACGGGCGGCAGCGACAGGAACTCGATGATGGGCGGCCCGTAGCTGCCGAGCTTCGGCGTACCGGCACGCGGCTGCGGCGGCGAGGCCACGCGCAAGAGCGACGGATCGAAGCCCACGAGCTCGGCCGTGCGGAACGTGGTGGTGTGGACGCTCTTCAAGCGGAACGGCAGGGTCAGGCCGTCGAACGTCACCGTGACGGCGTCGCCGGCGTCGAGAGCCAGGCGCGAGGGCGGCAGCTTGATGGTGCCGGTCTCGCGGCCCGCCCACACCTGCTGGAGCAGCGACAGAGCCGTGTCGGCCGCATAGGCCGGGTCGAGCACGGCCGCGGTCGACAGGGTGGCGACGTTCTGGCTGTTGCCGATGGCCTTGCGGCCCTCGACGGCAGCGGAGGCGTAGCCCCGGTACGGGTCCGCGAAGGAGAGCCTGAGCGCACCCGGCAGGTCGGTGTCGGCGCTGCGGGTGAAACTGTAGCCGGGGTCGGCCGCGCCCTCGACCGCGAGCCCGTCGACCGCGAGCGGCACCACCCGCACATTGCCCCGCGCGAAGAACACCAGGCTGCCGCCCGATTCGGCGGCGTCGAACTGGTGGGCGTCCATCAGCCCGGCCAGGATGTCGCGCGGCGACATCAGGGCATCGGTGGCGTAGCCCAGCACCAGGGTCGAGGGGCTGAGCAGCGCGCTCGTGTCATAGGCCGTGACGGCCGCGGCGGCGCAGAGCTCGGCGACGATCCATTTCAGCGGCACTTCCGAGAGCCGCCCGGTGAGCCAGTGGCCGAGCTCGTAGTTGGGCGTGTCGTGCCACACCGCCGTGCGGGCCGGGAAGTCCGGGAACGGCCGGGCGTCCCAGGCCCAGGCGTACATGTCGGCGGTCGACACCATCGGTCCGCCATAGATGGCGGACTGGGGCGCGTGGTCGCGCCAATAGGAGAGTGTCGCCTCGAGATAGGCCCGCTGCACGGGATCGTCCTTCGAGCCCAGGGAGAAATAGGGCAGCGAGGATTCTGCCGACTTCGGGTCGTAGAACACGTTGGGCTGGTTCGGCCCCTTGTCGACCGCCGGGCAGCCGAACTCGGTGAAGCGGATGGGTTTCGACTGCGTCGCATAGGCGGTGGCGCCGGCGTTCTCGACGCCGCCGGGCCGGCTGTAGTGCGGGTTCAGCCACCAGTTGCGGATGTCCTTCTGCCGGAACACCCAGGGCTTGCCCTTCGCCGTGTCGACGATCGGCGTGCGGGTCTGCGCCACCCGGTCGGCCGGGGTCGCGTAGTACCAGGCATAATCCTCGCCGCCCTCGATGTTGGACTGCAGATAGCCCTTGTCGTAGATCGCGAAGGGGCCGGCCACCGGATCGGAATCGCGGTTGGGCGCGCCGTCGCGCCAGTCGGCGACAGGCAGGTAGTTGTCGATGCCGATGAAGTCGATGTTCGCGTCCGACCACAGCGGGTCCATGTTGAAGATCACGTCGTTGGTGCCGTCGGCCGGCCGGTGCGAATGGTATTCGGTCCAGTCGGCAGATTACCACGCCATCTTTGCGAGACTCTTAACCATTGGAAATGTAACGCTTTATTCGTCTCAACGCATCATGTAATTTCGTCCGGTTGGACTTTTAGTTGGGCGACGCCATGCTAATTTCCAGCTTGCGGATGCCCGATTCAGCCAGCGCCACGTCGCGGTGGAAGTAGCTCTTGTCGAGGATGTTCTGCACGTCCTTGAGGCTGTGGCCCGTGATAGTCGCGATCTCCGGTACCGTCGCCTCGGCTTTGGTGAGACGGAACACGGCCGTGCCCCGGAGATCATGGAAAGTGCGGTCTTCGATCTTCGCGGACCTGGCGACGCGATGCCATGCGACCCGGAAGCTGCCGGTGGTCCAGGGCCGTCCTAAGGACGAGAGCATGATGATCGGGTGCTTGCGTGGGAGGGCGTCGAGGACGGACTTGAGCGTCGGGCCGACGGGGATCACAACGCGGGTGCCGGTTTTGCTCTGCTCCAGTCGGATTTGACTGCCGTCGTAGGCGGACCAGGGCAGGGTGAGGAGGTCGCCGTTCCGCTGCCCGGTCCAGAGCGCCAGGATCATGCCGAGTTGGATCTCGGGACGGGCCACGCCCATGAAGCGCGCGATCTCGGCTTCGCTCCATATTTTCGCGGCGCGCGACCCCTTGTAGAGCCGTCCGCCCTTTTCGCAGGGGTTGGCTTCGACAAGGCCACCGTCGAGCGCCCATGACAGCACGCGCGCCAACACCATCCACGAATAGTCCGCGGTCCTTTTGGACCGCCGACCGATCCCGTCGCGCCATTCCCGGAACACACCTTTGATGGCGGTCTGCTTCAGTGCTCCTACGTTCATGGTGCCGAACTCGGTGCGGAGCTGATCGAGGATCTTGCCGTAGTCCTTCCGGGTGCGCGGCGCGAGATCCGTGAATGCCGCGCTGTCCTGATAGCGGTCGATGACGCTCTCCAGTCGCTTGTCGTCCTTCTTCGCCCTCGCCCCCTCATGGGCCGCGCTGTAGCTCGCGAGGAATTCGGGCGCCCCTGGCTTGCCCTCAAGTCGCGGGCCGCCTTTCCAGGCATAGTGGTAGGTCACGCTGGCACCGTCGGCCCTGACCTTCCGGACGCTATTTATGCCCTTGAGGTGCGCGCGCATCCCGCTCTGCTCTCCAGGCCGCGAGGTGGTCGATCTCACCGTCTGCAACATCGGCCTTCCCTGAGACTATGACGATCTTGCCGGACTGGTCGATCTCGACGCGATCGACCTCGACGCCAGCCGCCTTCACGCCTTTAACAGCGCGCTGCACGTCGGCTTGGCGGAAAGCGACACGCCTACCCATCCCCGCCTCCCTTCACGCCCCCTAAATCGGCGGCAATTCGATCAAGCCGTCGCTCGGGCAAATCCCCGTCGATTTCATATTTGACACGGCCTAGCATCGACACAAAACTGTCGCTCTGGACCTTGTCGCTCTCGACGATTATACCTGTCGCAATGTCAAGTATAGGAAGAGCTATCGCTTCTGCCATTTGCGCGAGGACAAGTAAAATGCCATCCCGACTGTCAGATGTGACCTCGACCGCATCTTCGGTCCAACCACTAATTTTTCCGGCCTTGTCGTAATGGACTTCATGGACTCCGTATGTAACATCACCATTCGGATCTAAGCAGCGCATGACGCGGTGATTCCAGCCCATCAGCCTGCCCCTCCATCAGTGTCCGACGCGCCACCGCCGCCTCCCTTCGCCCTCAGGCCCTCGTCTCGGGCGGCGGCGGCTCGGATCGTGTTAATGAACCCTTCCGGCACAGCATGTGCCCAATCTTGTCGGTATGAGCCGCACCGGCAGATCCAGCCGGCCGGCGTCGCTATCAGAAGGCGCTTGCCTTTGCAGATCGCCATCTCGCCAGGACAGGTGTACCCATGAAGGCGGGTGTTCTTCTGAAGCTCGTTCAGGACGTTGGCCTGTTTACCCGTCCACGGAGCGATCCAACGGTTCGGTCGGGCATGATCAGCGTCGGTCACGTGTTCTCCTCCGTCTCTGCTGGCGCGGACGGACTCTTCCCGATTTCATCCGAGAACGGCCACGGCGCCGTCCCGAAGTCGGCATCATCCTTGGCGAGCATCATCATGGCCCAGCCAGAGCACAGGCTGCCGGTGCGCCCCGGCTCGTGGCAGTGAAACTCGACACCCTCGATCACGCACTTCAGCGCATCCATGGTGGTGGTGGGCGATCCGCTGGCGACATGCGGACCCTCCCGGAACGCACAGGACGAGCATCGCGGCGTAAGCTCCGGCAGTTTCAGCCGGGCTCGCGGTTCGGCTTCGTCGCAGAACCGGGTCATCTCGCGGCCTAGCGCTTGGCCATCCGGGGTCGCGCGGTTGCGGATCATTCCCCGCCTCCCCCGTCCCGGTCGGCCGCAGGCTCGGCGGGCGCGCTCCCGGTGTCGCATAGACCGTCGAGGTCGCGCTGCGTAATCGGCCAGAACTCAACTTCGACTTCGTTTGCTCGCTCAACAAGAGTTCTAGCCGCCGCCCTCAGCCGCCCGGCTTCCGCCTCCGCTGCCTGGGCGCGGGCTTCGGCTGGTCCGAGACCTGAACGAAAGGCTTCCGCTGCTGCATTATAGTCCTGCTCTGCCGCATCCGACCTGTTGCGCTGGCGCTCGACCTCGCGCATCAGTCTTGCGACCTCCACATGCGCAACCTCGCGCATCAATCGCGCGATCTCCACATGCGCAGCACAGGCGCGGGCTTCGGCGGCGTCCACGCGAGTGCGGCGCATCAGAACCTCTGCAGCGAACTTGGCAGACAAATCCGTCTCCTTGGTAAGCTGCTTATCTCGGCAAGAGATAATGTGCTCAAGCAGTGCGATCTTGCCCTCCATCTCCGCGACCCGCTCCGCATCGCCCGTCGCTTCGGCCGCCTTGCCCTTGATCCTGCCTAGCGCCGTGATGATCGCTTCGGCCTCGTCCGTTGGCTCTGGCCCGCGCAGCAACACGGCTTCGGGGCTTTCCAGGCTGGCAACCGGTCCGAACAGTGTCTCGACGGCCTCGCGGATCATGGCGAGAGCCGCGACGGCATTTTCGTGCATGAGTTGCCATAATGCGCCGTTCGGGACAGGTCCGGCCGGACGGCTGGCCGCTTCGCGGATGGCTTTGCCGAGCCACATGGCCTCATATGCTCCCTGGGCGCAGGCCTCGCGTGATGGGCTGTTGTCGGGGTGCCTAGATCCCTTGGCCTCAAGCTTCGTCTGACGCCTGTCCGCAATTCGCGCAGCCTCTTCCATCGCCTCCCGGCGGACGGCGGCGGGGTCGGTCATTTCAGTTCCTCCTCGATCTTGCGGCGCCAGTAGACTCGGGTTGTTTCGAGCGTGCTGTCGAGGCACGAAGCTTCGATCCTGGCATAGTGGCTCGTGAGGAGGGCCTTCATCGCTCGGCGGTTCCGCTGTTGGACGGGGCGGGAGCGCGGACTGCATCGAGCCGCCAAGACACTGCAAAGACTGGACACGCTGCCGTGGATGCGGGACAGGCGGACTTCCGTGAAATCGGTCAAGGACGGAGCGCGAACAACCATCGCGGGATTGCGCATAGGCGAGGTCATTGTCGTCCCCACTTTGCGAGATCAGCGATTGTCGACGTGAAACGGATACGTGCGCCGGTGACAGGTGACCCGTTACGCATACCCCGAAACCGATAGGAGCCGTCCGGCAGACCGAACCTGTGAACGTCGAAGACATGGCCATTGACACGCACTTTGCAGGCGTTCGGGAGGCCGCGGAGCGCTTCGTCCCAGAGCTGGACGACCTCGTATGTGTTGCGACGAATCACGGCGCTAGCTCCGCATCGTCCACACAAAACTCGCCCTTACCGAACTGCGGATGGATGCGAAACTGTGCGAGTTGCGACAAGGCAAGGGCTGCAATTTCTTCGAAAGCCTCGTGCAAACACTCGATTTGGTCTGCGTCGAGGACAACGATGTCCGGGTATTGATCAAAGATGTCTTGCACGTCGGCCATGGCGGCATCCAATCGGCCAAGAACATCGATCTCTTGGCGGCACCGTCGTACCGCCGCATATCGGATGTCCGCGAGTTCGACTTGCAGGGCGTCCAGTACGTTGCGAGTGTAGGTTTCGTGAGAAGCGAAACCGAGAGGCGCGATCACCGACATGCCGCCGACCCTCCCTGTGCGACCGTGCGGGGGTCCGTGGCGGCGCCGAGCAGTTCACCAGCCGACGCGAGGGCGGCTTCCGCAAGCTGTTTTGCCCAAGGCTCAAACTTCATCGGTTTGGCAAAGCCGGCGGACGAAGGGCCAACCTTTGCGATAAGGTACAGCGCCTCCCGCAGCGTGTCGGAGCTGGGCTCGGTGGGGGTGGGCTGGCGAACTGAAAGCGTGCCGTCAGACTGACGAGCAAGCCATTCACCCGGTCTCAGATGTGTCCACTGATCCTGGCCTGTTCTGACCATAAGAGGATCAGAACCGTTTGTCGGACATAAGGTGCCGTTCTCAAATGCGCGCCAAATCCAATCGTGAACAACATGGTTCTGCCAGTTACCGTGGCCCTCATACAGAGAAGCGCTGTGAGCGTCGGGGCTTGGCTCGACCGGCTCCCCGGCCGGCGGAGGTGGTGGGGCGGCACCAGGGGCAGACGGGAGCGGTTGCCAGTGGGTAGGAAAGAATTCCATGCCGCTGACGTACCAGCCCGGATGAACGCCGTCGTACCACCGCATGAAGGCCGGCTGCTCGCCATCCATCTCGCGGTATTGGCCCCATCCGAGCAGGACGGCCCCCTCGACGCAGGCCGCCGACTTGATCGGACGCCAGTCTTCAAGAGCCGTCCCCCGCCCCATGCGGCCGAGGTCGGCGAGCAAGGTGTCGCGGGCAGGCTTGATGCCATCGATGTCCCTGTTCAGAACGGTCGTATGCACGGCGACACCATAGGCATCCACCAGCGCCACGATGTCGGCCGGGGCGGATGGGACCATTGCGGACGGCATCAGCGCCACAGCACATCGAATGCGGGTGCACGCGGCTTCCATAGCCTCCCTTGAACGGGCATTTTCCGGCAGACCATAGAGTGCTAGGTCAGCAATCTTGTCGCCAAGCTCCCAGCAGATGCGGAATACTGCTACACGAGAAACAAGGTCAGCCTCGCGCATCGGCATACTCTCCCCCGTCACGGGGGCGGCGGGTTCGGCGGCGGTCGGGTTCGTCATGGGGTGGGTTCCTTATCTGCATGAGGCATGTGGTCTTGCCCAATCTTGATCCCGGCATCCATCAAACCGAGCCACGCCATCGCGAAACGGTTCATCTCTTCTTGCGTCGAGTAAAGCGGGACTTCGATACTCGACTCGAAGAGTCCAGATTTCAATTTGCACGACAGAATAATGGTGTCGGCTTGGGGTTTTGTGGCCGCTTCAGTTTTGGCTCTTCGACCCGCAAGGGAATTAGGTGCAAGATCGTCCGCCATCACGCCACCTCGGTGCTGGCTGGGGTGGGGACGGATGGGGAGAATAGGTCCGCGGTTTCCCGGCAGCGTTCCGTCCTCGCGTCGTGGCAGTCGACGAACGCGGTGCATCGCGGCTGCCCGTCCGGCCCATAGATCCACTCGGGCGGATAGTCAGGGTCGTCGATTGAAAACGCCATGGTGTTGGTGAGGATCGGGCAGCTTTCCGGCTGGTCCGATAGCGTGCCGTCGCTGTTATGGGCACACCACGCGGTCTCGAATATCGCACCCTCGGCGCCACTGCTCGGGCAGTAGGACTGGCCAGCGCGGGCACGCAAGTGAACGGCGTCGGCATCGGTATAGATCGCGCGATCAGCCATGGTCGGCTCCCGTCGCAGGCTCGGGTTGCGGGGCGGGCGGGGCGTCGATGTTTTGCCGGGCTACGGAAAACGAAAGCGCGCAAACCCAGGGGTTTTCCGACCAAGCGTCGGGGCCATGAATGCTGTTCCAGAGAAGAGCAAATGCAGCCTTAGCGGTTGGCGCGGCTTGATAGTCGGCGCCGCTCCACCATCCGCCGGGATGCGACTTAGCGACCCCTTCGGCCCGCGCGTCATCCTCCGAGATGTCCTGCAACCGTTCGACCCGCACATCCGTGACCACGAGCGTCAGGCGCGACGCCCAGCGCGGCATATGGATGGGGGAGCGCCATGGCATGTTGACCCGCGGACCAGACGTGCGATCGTTCTCATGGCCGGCGCGATAGATGACGTTTGCCACACCAGGCCGCCCGCCCGCGAAGCCCTCGCGGACCCAGAGCCGGTCGCCCTCTCCGAAAGCGCAGCGCACTCGGTGACCCCCGTGAGGTGAATTGAAGAACCAAGCGTCGGGAGCATCGCAGGCATAGTGGACCCCGCTGTACCTGGCCCCCTCCGGGGGTTGCGGCTTCACCACTCGCCGCGTCATGGTTTTTCGACCGTCGAGTAGGGCGCGCACCATTTGCGCTGAGAAGATCAGGGGCCGCTCAGTCATCACTCTCCCTCCCGTGCCGGAGCCGTGACGGCGGCGCTGATCTTCGTTTCCGCGGCAAGGGCAGCGGTCTTCACCGGCTTCCACTTGGCATCGACCGCCTGCCCGGCACGGAGGTGGACGTCCTTCTCCTCGACGCGCGCCGCTTCGGCGTCCTGCCTCAGCTTCACGATCCGGGCGTCATAGCCCTTGGCGACCCCGTCGTGCTCCTCGTCGTGGATGGTGCCGCCGATCTTGGCGAGCCAGTCCGCGAAAGCCTTGTCGGCCGCTGCGATCTCGTCGAGCGCCACGGCCTCGGGTTGGGCTGAATTGTGCCCGGCCGTTGGTGTTGCCTCGGTTGCGGCGACTTCGTCCGGCCACGGCGCGCCATCGCGCACGGCGTGATAGAGGGCTTCCGTAATCGGCGAGCGGTGAGCGAACCGCCAGACATGCACCACGTCAGAGACGGGCTCTCCGTCGACAAGCGCGATCCATCCAGCGCCGGGATCATGCCAAAGAGCGGCGGGGGCGCCGCGATCCGTGGCCCTTGGTTTGTAGCGGTAAAATCCGGTGGCAGGAGATATTGGGTTGAATCCTTGAGGATTGCCTGCCAACGACTCACTCCACCATTTCCACGCATTTCCAATTGGAGGAGATAGGTGTTTGAGGGGCACACCCTCAAATTTCAGAATATCGCTCATTTTGCCCTCGCAAAATCGCCATAGTAGTGCTTGGCTGCCCTAATATAGGCCTCATGCGCGGCTTCCGCCGTATCAAAACTACCGATGCTCACTTCACCATAGTCCTTACAGATCTTTGCTGTCCATTTTTCTCCATGAAGATTTTTGCATACTCCTTTGTACGGATTTTTCTTTCCAGACCTCTCTTTTCTGTTCGCACAGTTTTGAGACCCAGTGGCCAATCTTAAATTACAAATGCAATTATTCAGCGGATCCCCGTCTTTGTGGTCAATTATTTGATTTGGCAAGAAGCCGTGATGTAGAAACCAAGCCAACCTAGCTACATCAAAGTGCCTACGACCAATTAGTGTATTTAGTCTTCCGTATTTGTTGACCCATCCAACTTTTGTTCCGGCTCGGACAGGACCTCTTACAACCTGGTAAACCACCAATCCGGTATCAGGATTGTAGCAATAGACGCTCCGAGCCCAATCAAGATCAGGGGGAGTATTAAATCGCCTTTTACCTGTGCTCGGTGGGCGCAGTCCGTCCGGTCCCGCGACAGTCGTGGAGTGGCTCAACGACATGCCGCCGACCCTCCCTGTGCGACCGCGAGGGCGTCCGTGGCGGGTCGCGCTTTTGCCTTTGGCCGAATAGAAGCCATGCGCGCTTGATAGTCTGGCTCTCCTGACCCCAGCGGGAAATCGCATTTTCTGCATCTCCCGTAGTCTCCTGGCCCCTGTAGGTGCCCTGCGGCACACGCCGGGCAGATCAAATCGAACCGAAACAGCGCGCCCATCACCCCGCCCTCCTCAGGCACAGGAGGCCGTTTATCGTGGCGTGGAGGAGATCGGGGATGGACATCGTGGGGGTCCGTGAATTGGGGCGGGGCGCGGATCAGGCAGCGCGTCGGCGGCGTGGTCGCTCGACCGATCGCTGTGACATCCGCTCAGTGAGGGTGACGTTGAAGGCCTCCGCGGCTGCGGCGAGGTCTTCAAGTCGCATGTTCGCGGGTGCGAGCCATGATGACGATCCGGTCGGGTAATTCGCGCGCAGGCACACGAAGCCGTCGCTGCCGATATGCGCGTCGAAGGTGATCGGGAGTGGGAGCGAGGAAGCCATCACCGCACCCCCGCCAACACCAGCCGGCCCATCCCGGCACATGGCATGGGACGCCGGAGATGCCGCTCGGTGGGGTATGCGAGCCCGGCCGCGTCGAACAGCGGCTGGAGGTGGCGCGGCGTCTCGCCTTCATGCTCCGCCCGGTCGGCGAGGTCGATCAGCGCGGCGTTCGTGCAATCCGTGACCGCGCCGGCCCGGAGGTCCATGGCGAGCAGGCGGGGCGTGCCGTCGTAATCGCCGATCCACAACGAGGCGAGCGCGTCGGACCATGCGTGGTCGATTTGGGTCTCGTGGATGATGTCGTCGGAAAGAATGAGATAGGTGGTGGCCATTACAGTCCATCCTTTTCGGCTTGCGCGATGGCTTGATCGAAAAGCGCCATCACTTCATGGTGAGTGCGCTCTGGCGCGTCCTGTCACAGGGCATAGCCGGAACGTGGAACCAAGCGGTTCAAATATAAAGACGTCTGGTAACTCTTCATTGCATTCCTAGGCGTCACTCGTATCAGTGCTCCGTAGCCGCAGAAGCATACTGCAGCAGGACTTCTGACGGAGACCTTTCGTCTCTGCGCGTCTCTTGCGTCGCTATGCTGCGTCCACGCCTCGGGTTTACTGATCAGCGCCTTCGCGGCTCGCAGCCGATCACTGTGGATACCAGCCATCACACGGCCTCCGTCTTTCGGGCGCGAGCGTCGGCCTGCATGGCGATGTCCCAGAGCCGATCGCGCTCGTTCCAAGCTTTCGGATCGCCGTACCGCTTAGCTGGGCTGCTGTTCAGGTATTTCGGGTTGATCCCGAGGGCAGCCCGCTTTGCGAGGTCGAGCCGAAACGGAGCAAGTCGAGCGGCGCGCTTCTCGGCACTCGCTGGGTTGCGCTCTTGCGCCAGCTTCCCAGAGCCATCGGCAGGACCGCGCTCCTGGAGCTTCCTCTTAGAGATGCGAGGCAAATCAGGGATGACCCGTGGACGGATCGGGATGAGCCCTTTCGCGCAACGCTGTGCGGAGCTGCCTTTGGAATTCGGGTTGTGGTGCATGTCAGGCTCCCATCGCGATGCACATGGTCAGCACGGCCACAACGATCCCGATCGCGGCGAGCGCGTCGACGAAGGCCACGACGGACTGGACGATCATGCGAGAGGCGGGATCGGGCTCGGGTGGGACGAAGCCGGCGTGCGGGGCGGGCATCACGCGGCCTGTCCGGTCGGGACGCGCGCCAAGCAGTCCACGAGGCCGTCCGCAAGCCGCTTGATAGTCACCTCGTCGGCGTCCTCATTTGCGCAGGCATAAGCATAAGCATTGGCGGAGGCGGAGGCGTCGGCGCTGGCTAAAGCGGAAGCGAAGGCGTTGTCGTTGGCGTTGGCGGATGAGAAGGCGGCGGAGTCAATAAAAGCCGCTTTAAGGACCGGGCTCCATTCGTCGGCGGTGAACGATTTCCCAGTGAGGACCTCGGCATGCATGGCCCTGAGAGCTTCGTGCGTCTCGACCTTGCTCCCGCGTTTCGCGCTCCGCTCAACGGCGAGCGCCCCAACGACGTTGCCATGCCAGTCGTGGACGACGGAGAACGGGACGCGCCCGTCCAGCCGAGCCAGCTCGCAATAGAACCGCGAACCCCAGTCCAGCGCGTCGGCTTTCGTCTGATTGTCGAACAGCCACGGGACCAACAGAGCGAGCCAACGCGGCATGATCTGCGCAGGACACTGCCTCACGGAACTCATATCAGGATCAATGACGCTGAGAGCACAGGCCAACTCGCGGCCATCTTCACTGCGTGAGTGCCAGTTCTTCTGAATGAGCGCGTCGGCCGCGCGATAGGCCTCGTAGCGGTCCAAGGCTTCTTTGGCGGTGGTGGCGGTGCGGGGCATCTTCGGTCATCCCATCCAGGCCGGAGCAAGGGTGCTGCCGGGTTGATGGGGAGTGTTATAGACCGGTAGGATTACCGCGTCAATCGCTTTCCGGTAAAATAACCGGGCCACGCGGCAAAAAAATGCCCGGCGCGAGCCGGGCTGGGAAATGTCGGGATGGTGCTATCGGCTGGCCGAAGACCGCGCCAGTCTCAGTTTCCGCCGCTCGGGCGCCGGTCGATGTTCAGGGAGCGTCTGCAGCTAAGCTGCTTCGCGGTTGTCGTGATGCGACCAGCCATCCTCGGAAATGAAGGCGCGCACGGACGCAGTGAGAGGGTGCGCCTGATTTTCTCGTCGAGCGCGCAAGATGGACCGTCTGATGAAAAGGGTGGCAATACCACCAGTCACGCCAGCGACGAAGGCCAACGCGATGGCAGGATGGACGTAGGCCGTAATGAGCATCGTCGCGGCGATCATGCCAACGAAACCGACAGCCGAATAGGCAATCAGGAGGCGGCCGACGAACCGGAGCCAGCGAAGGAAATAGGTCATCGTCAGGGCTCCTCCTCGGCTTCTTTGATCCCGATAATGCCGAAAACCACGATCGCTATCATGATCAGCAGATCGCCGGTGTCCATCACATAACGCCATGGGACCAGGTCGTAAGCCTTTGGGTCCCCGTTTTCCATTAAGAGACGGTTAATCCAAAAGCCTCCGGTGAGGACAATCGTTCCCGCTACGATGTGGCCAGCCAGAACCTCGGTGACAAGGAGGGCCTTTTGAAGCGGAGTGTACCATGGCGCAGGCATTAGAGCTGTTGCCGGTCAGGCTGGATCATAGGCATCGTAGCCTGCTGCGGTGAGGTAGTTGCGGCACTCGTCGGGTCTGAAGTGGGTGAAGGCTTCTCGGATGGCCGCCCATAGGTCCGAGACGGT
>JAABUY010004588.1_pt1 | contig 14382 bp, 14 predicted proteins | sample 5560271 | NCBI WGS metagenome assembly JAABUY01 (sample SAMN10711886, study PRJNA513374) | rock metagenome | isolation source: Antarctica rocks | place: Antarctica: Victoria Land, University Valley
CCTGCGCCGAGCCCGACAAGTTTCGCCCATCACCAGACTCACTCACACCACCATGATACCGCCCACGCCACCAAACACAGTTAACACTGTGTTACACCGCACTATTTGCCGCGCGCCGTAATAGGTTCAGCACGATGATCGTCCACAGCACCCAGATGCAGAACCCGAGGTGCTCCGCGGCGATCGAGAAGGCTAGGTTCTTGCGGGCGATCGCTTGCCCGCCTCCCGCCCAGAAGGCCGCGTTCTCGGGCTCCCAGTCATCGATCCAGCGACCGCGTTGGATCGACTTTCCGGGTGCCTGCGCCTGCGTGTAGGGCGGTGCCTCTGCGACGTTTGTGTCAGTGCCCATCCGGATCCTTTCGACTGCATTGGCTGCCTGGAGAGGGCCGGGCTCCAGGTGAGGGCTTGGCAGCGTGTGCACCGACTAGACGCCGTTCGGGCTGGCGAGCGACGTGACCGCCGGGCGCACGGCGCGCGTCACGGTCTAGTGTTCGGATTTGTGTCGCCGACTGCGAGGTGGCTGTGTCGAACGCGACCGAGACGCAGCCTCCCGTGGTGCTGGTGAGCTTTGGGCGGCGTTCGGCGGACGCGGCGCGCAGGAGTCGTTCGCGAGTTGCAACTCTCATCCGCGTGGATCCAGACTCATCAAGAGTGCGCATCCCGCGAACCGGGAGTGTTGGCGGGTGGCGATACGTAGATGTGGTCGCCGTCGCGGATCGCGACGGGGTGAATCATGACGGGCTCGCCACCGCTTGCGGCGCCTGTTGCGAGGTCGAAGTGGCGGTCGTGAAGCGGGCAGATCACGGTGTGGTCGCAGACGATCCCGTCAGCGAGCGGCCCGCCGCGGTGCGGGCAGATAGCGTCGATCGCATACCAAGCTGTTGGGGTGTGGAAGAGTGCGATGCGGCGACCGTCAACGATGACCTCGCGGCCCTCACCGAGAGGAACGTCATCGACGCGGCCGACAAGAGTCATCGCGCTGTCGACGCGATGCGCTTGGGTCAGGGACGGGGCCGCCGAAGACACGGGAGTCAGGTCGCTCAAATTGCCGCCTCGGCCAACCTCTTGGCGGGACGCCAGCCGATTGGCACGACGGGGTCAAGTAGCCGATCCGGAGCGGGATGCTCAGTGGACGGTGTGGTCGTTGTGCTCATGGCTGCTGCTGATTGGTGGTCGCCGCGCGGGCGTTCGGCGGTTGCGTGACCGCGTCGACGGCGAGCTGGATCCCGGTCAGCAGGATGCGCATCGGCGTGACGAACGCGTCGATGCCGGCGCGTAGGAGCGTCTCGGTGACGTCGTCGAGGTCGATTCCGGCGTCGCGCAGCGCATCGAGCACCGGCGTTGGGTCCTCGCGGACGGTCTCCCCCCGCACCTGGAGGCTCTCGGTACAGGCCTGCAGCGTTGCCAGCGGCATCGTGTTGACGGTGTCGGCGCCGATGAGCTCCGCCACGTAGAGCGTGGCTGGGTAGCCAGGCTGTTTGACGCCGGTGGAGGCCCACAGCGGCCGCTGAACCTTTGCACCGGCGGCGCGCAGCGCCGCGAACCGCTCGCCGTGAAAGATCTGCTCGAATCGCCGATAGGCGGCGCGCGCATTGGCGATTGCCGCCTGGCCAAGCAGGTCAATGCGCCCGAGAGTCGTTAGCCGCTTGTCGATCTCGCTATCTACGCGCGATACGAAGAACGACGCGACCGAGGCCACGTCGAGGTCGAGGCCGTCCGCGTGACGGCGCTCCAAGCCGCGGATGTAGGCCGCGGCGACCTCGGCGTACGCCTCGACGGCGAACAGGAGCGTGACGTTGACGTTGATGCCCTCGTAGGTCGCCTGTTCGATCGCCGGTAGGCACGCTGTCGTGCCCGGGATTTTGATCATGCTGTTCGGTCGCGCGACGCGATCCCGGTACTCTCGCGCTTGGTCAAGGGTGCGATCGGCGTCGAACGCGCGGTCGGGATCGACCTCGAGCGAGACATAGCCGTCGGCGCCGTCGAGCTCGACGTACACTGGGCGCAGCAGATCTGCGGCGTCCTGCACGTCCTCGATCGCGATCTGCTGGTAGATCGCGTGCGCCCGGAGACCCGTTCTGGCGAGTTGGCGGATTTGCTCGTCGTAGTCGGCTGAGCCGAGGATCGCCTTCTCGAAGATCGCGGGGTTCGACGTCTCGCCCCGGAGGCAATCCTCGTCGATGAGCCGCTGCAGCTCGCCGCCTCGAGTCAGCGAGCGTCCAATCTGATCCAGCCATACCGAGGTTCCGGCCGCCGTCAGCGCGGTCATCCGCTCGTTGGCCGGCGCGGCAACGGTCAAGACGGTTCGGGGGATCGTGAGGGGGTGGTCGGTGTCATCCCTCCAAGCTAGACGCCGTCTCGTCGTGAGCGCTAGGACCGGCGGGCCGGGACCTGTCGGTGTTTTTTGACCCGCTCGTCCAGTCGACCTGGGGTTAGCCGAGTGCCCGGTCGAGGTTGAAGGCGGCGCTGATTAGCGCGATGTGCGTGAATGCCTGCGGGAAGTTGCCGAGCAATTCGCCGGTCGGACCGATCTCTTCGGAGTACAGTCCGACGTGGTTGGCGTAGGTGAGCATCTTCTCGAATGCGAGGCGCGCGTCGTCGAGGCGGTCGGCGCGGGTGAGCGCCTCGACGTACCAGAACGAGCACATCGAGAACGTGCCCTCGTGTCCGCGCACTCCGTCGGGTGAAGCCTGGATGTCGTAGCGGTAGACGAGGGAGTCCGAGACGAGCTCGTCTCCGATCGCGTCGAGCGTCGACAACCAGTGCGGGTCCTTGCCGGCGATGAAGAGCACGAGCGGCATCAGCAGTAGCGATGCGTCGAGGACGTCGGAGTCGTAGTGCTGGACGAACGCGCGGCGCTCTTTGCTGTAGCCGCGCTCCATGATCTGGTGGTAGACGCGGTCGCGCTCGCCGATCCAGCGAACGATGTTGCCCGGCAGCCCACGCGTGCGGTGCATCCGGATCGCTCGCTCCAGGGCCACCCACGTCATCAGCCGCGAGTACGTGAAGTGCTTCTGCCCTCCGCGTGTCTCCCAGATCCCCTCGTCGGCCTGGTCCCAGTTCTCGCAAAGCCAGTCGACGATCCGCTGCACGTTGCTCCAGGTTTCATGGAAGATCGGCGAGCCGTACTTGTTGTAGAGATAGATCGAGTCGATCAGCTCGCCGTAGATGTCCAGCTGGAGCTGGTCGGCGGCGCCGTTGCCGATCCGCACCGGGGCAGAGTTCATGTAGCCTGACCAGTGCGCAAGCTCAATTTCCGGCAGTTCGCGCCGGCCGTCGATGCCGTACATGATCTGCAGCGGGCCGCGCGAGCCGGGGGCGCCCTCTTGGGATTCGCGGGCGCGCGCGGTCAGCCAGTCCATGAAGGCAGCGGCCTCCTCGGTGAAGCCGAGGCGCAGCAGGGCATACAGCGAGAACGCCGCATCGCGGATCCAGGTGTAGCGGTAGTCCCAGTTGCGGGCTCCGCCGATGCGCTCGGGCAGCGACGTCGTTGGTGCGGCGACGATCGCTCCGGTCGGCGCGTACGTCAGCAGCTTGAGCGTGAGGGCAGAACGCCCGACCATCTCGCGCCAGCGCCCGCGGTAGCGTGAGCGACCGAGCCACGTGCGCCAGTAGTCGACGGTTGCGTCGAACGCGTCGGCCGTCTCGCGCTCGGAGTGGGGTCGGCAGACGTGGTCGCTGCTGACCCGCTCGAGTACGAACGTCTGCGATTGCCCCGCGCGCAGATCGAACCGCGCGCGCACCCCGCTGTCGCTGAGCTCGAGTGGGTCGCCGGTCCCGTCACCGCGAGAACTGCCGGTTGCGAAGGATCCCTCGAGCGCGAGCGTCAGCGACTGCGCGCGGAAGACAACGCCGTGCTCCTGAACCTCGACTTCGTGGCGCTCGCGGCCGTAGTCAAAGCGGGGCTGGACCTCCAGTTGGAACGGCATCTCGCCGCGCACGACGACGACGCGGCGAACGAGGCGGTGACGGTGATGCGCCACGCCGGCGGTTTCGATCGGCATGAAGTCCTCGATCTCGGCAACTCCGTCAGTCGTGAAGAAGCGCGTGATGAGCACGTTGGTGTCCGGGAAGTAGAGCTGCTTGGAGGTCCAGTCAGTGGTAGCCGGGTGCAGCGCGTAGAAGCCGCCCTGCTCGCGGTCGAGGATCGCGCCGAACACGCTTGGCGCGTCAAACGCCGGGCAGCAGTACCAGTCGATCGTTCCGTCGGTACCGACAAGCGCGACGGTGTGCAGGTCCCCAACCAGCCCGTGCTCGGCAATCGGGCGGTAGCGACCGTCGAACTCGCCAGCGGACGCCACGGCCCGCTAGGTTTCGAGAACCGTCTGGAACTGGTTGGCGGTGACGGGCTCGCGGCCCTCGAGCCACGGATCGGTGTAGGCCGAAAGCGAACGCTCGAGGGCGGCGTCGAGGCGCTCGCCGTCGTTGTCGCGGTCGTCGATGACGACCGCGCGGACCGTGTCGAGGCCGAGGCGGTCCATGAAGCTGTAGGTCCGCTCGAGCCAGCGCGCGTTCTCGCGGTAGTACTGGATAAATCGCCCGACGCGCAGCATCGCCTCGTCGGGCGTGTCGACTGTGCACAGCAGGTCGCCCTTGCGGACGTGCGCGCCGGCGGCACCGCCGACGTAGATCTCCCAGCGGGCGCCCTCGACGGCGACGAGTCCGACGTCCTTGACCATCGCCTCCGAGCAGTTGCGCGGGCAGCCGGCGACGCCGAACTTGAGCTTCGCTGGGCTGTCGAGGCCCGCGAAGCGCTCTTCGATGCGGATCCCGAGCGTCGTGCTGTCGCCGAGGCCGAAGCGGCAGAACTCTGAGCCGACGCACGTCTTGACGGTGCGGAAGCTCTTGCCGTAGGCGTGACCGGAGGGCATGTCGAGGTCGCGCCAGACGGCGGGCAGGTCCTGCTTGCGTACCCCGAGGAGGTCGATTCGCTGGCCGCCGGTGATCTTGATCATCGGCACCTCGTAGCGATCAGCGACGTCCGCGAGGCGCCGCAGCTGGTCGGACGTCGTCACGCCGCCGGCGATCCGCGGTATGACCGAGAACGTGCCGTCCTTCTGGATGTTGGCGTGGACGCGGTCGTTGACGAACCGGGCGCCGCGTTCGTCCTCATACTCGGCCCCCCAGACCATCTTCAGCAGCGAGACCAGCGCCGGCTTGACCTTCGCGTCGGCGACCTCGCTGCCGAGCGTCGCGATCACCGACGAGACCGAGCGAAGTCCCTGCGCGCGGACGGCGTCCATCAGCGCCGGCTTGGAGAGCGGGACCGACGGGACGTAGTAGTCGGCGGTCGGGTCGTCGTCGAGGAGGCCGCCCGCGGCCCACTCGACGACCTCGAGTACCTGGCCCTTGCACGAGCCGCAGCCGCTGCCCGCCCGGGTCGTTGACATCACGGCACGCAGCGTCCGCGCGCCGTCGGCCACGCACGCGCGGATCGCGCCCTTCGTCACGCCGTTGCAGTTGCAGATCTGCGCTTCGTCGCCGAGCTCGGCGACGCTGGCGGCCGCCGCTGGGGCGCCGAGATCGAAGAGCAGTGATCGCCGCTCCTCGGGGAGGACCATGCCGCGGTCGAACGCCTGCATCAGGAAAGAGACCTTGCTCACATCGCCGAGCAGCGTTGCGCCGAGCAGCTTGCCGTCGCGCACGATCACCGCCGTGTAAACGCGCCGCTTGGACTCGCTGTACTGGACGAACTCGTCGTCCTCGTGCTCCGGCTCCACGAGGCCCATCGTCGCCAGGTCGATGCCCGACACCTTCAGCTTCGTCGCCACCTTCGAGCCGTGGTACGCGGCCTTGGCGTTCGTCGCGGTGATGTGCTCGGCGAGTACCACGGCCTGCTCCCAGAGCGGCGCGACGAGACCGTAGACCTGCCCGCGGTGCTGGGCGCACTCGCCAACGACGTAGATGTCGGGCTCGTCGAGGGCGCGCATCGTGTCGTCGACGACGATCGCGCGCTCGACGGTCAGCCCGGCGGACGCGGCGAGCTCGACGTTGGGGCGGATCCCGGCGGTCACGACGAGCATGTCGCACGCGAGCTGCGTCCCGTCGCCGAACCGCAGCCCGGCGAGGCCGCCGTCTTCGCCGGCGAGGATCTCCGTCGTGCTCGTCTCGAGGTGGACGTGAACACCGAGCTCCTCGACGCCCCGACGGAGGATCCCACCGGCCTGGCCATCGAGCTGCATGTTCATCAGGCGCGACGCCCGATGAACGACGTGAACCTCAAGGCCGCGCTCAAGCAGACCGCGCGCGGCCTCAAGCCCAAGCAGCCCGCCGCCGATAACCGCCACGCATGTGGCGTTCCCGACCCACTCGAGCATCCCATCGGTGTCGGCGATATTGCGGAATCCGAACACCCCGCCGCGGATCCGCCCGAAGTAGTCGCGCAGCCCCCGAATCGACGGGAAGAACGAACTGCTCCCCGTCGCGATCATCAGCTTGTCGTACGGATGCACCGTCCCGTCGTCGGCCGTCACCTCGCGCGCGAACTGATCGATGCGCGTCACGCGCACGCCCGCGTGCAGCGTGATTGCGTTCTCCTCATACCAGCTCAGCGGGTTGAGGAAGATCTCGCCAGGATCCTCCAGGCCCGCGAGAACGTTCGACAGCGAGATGCGGTTGTAGTTGCCGTGCGGCTCGTCGCCGAACATCGTGATCTCGAACAGGTCGGCGCCGCCGCGCTCGAGGATCTCCTCTACGGCGCGCGCCCCGGCCATCCCGTTACCAACGACAATCAGTCTGCTCTTCGCGCTCATGGTGATCCCTCCTAGATTTCCATTAGGCCGACGTCGACGACGACCTGTCCGGTGGCGCCCAGCGGCGCGATGAGATGCAGCTCGACGCGGGTCTCGGCGAGCAGGTCCTCGACAACGCGCAGCGCGACGTGGGTGCCCGAACGCGCGCCGATTGGGAAGTACCGCATCGCCTCGCCGTCACGCATCACGGCCGCGCAGACCAGCTCGCCGCTTGAGTTCCCGCCGCGGAAGTACACGAACTGCGCCTCGTTGCCGACCGGCACCGTGTACGTCAGCGCCGGATCGAGCAGGAACGGCTTGTGCAACCCGAGCCCCTCGAAATCGTAGACACCCTGCAGGAAGCGCGGGGTCGAGCTCATCTCGTATCTCCTCTCTTGCGGGGCGCGGCCAGCTGCCCCACTTGGCCATCCGCGGTCTTCTCGACCTGATCGATCCGGACCGCGCAGACCTTGAACTCCGGCATCTTCGACTCCGCGTCGAGCGCCGGATTGGTCAACAGGTTCGCCCGCCCGCCCCCGCCCCAATGAAACGCCATGAACAGCGTGTCGGGGCGGATGTCCGGCGTCAGACGCGCCCGCGCGCAGGCAGCCCCGCGCCGGCTTCGCAACCGGAGGAGATCGTCAGCCGCGATCGCGAGTTGCCGCGCGAGCGCCGGGTGAAGCTCGACGAACGCGTCGGGTTCGGACGCGTTCAGCTCCTCCACGCGCCGCGTCTGGGTCCCCGACTGGTAATGCGCCAGCGCGCGGCCCGTAGTCAGATAGAGCGGGAACTCCTCGTCTGGCTCCTCGGCGGCGGCCCGGTGACTGACGGCATGAAAGCGCGCGCGGCCATCCGGCGTCGCGAACGCATCCAGAAACAACCGGGGTGTGCCGGGATGCGTCTCGTCGGGGCACGGCCAGAACACGCCGTCTTCGGCGATAATGCGCTCCCAGGTGATGCCGGCGTAGTCCGCGCGGCCGCCCGCGCTCGCCCGGCGTAACTCGTCGAACACGGCCTGCGGTTCCTGCGGAAATCCCGCGGTGTAGCCGAGACGCGACGCGAGAGCCGAGAGGACGGCGAGGTCGCTGCGGACCTCGGGCGGCGCTGCGACGGCTGCCTGCCGGAGTACGACGCGGCCCTCGAAGTTCGTCATCGTCCCGTCCTCCTCGGCCCACTGCGTCGTCGGCAGCACGACGTCAGCGTGCTCGGCGGTCTCCGAGAGGAAAAAGTCGCAAACGACGAGAAAGTCGAGGTCGGCGACGCGCTGCTCGACCCGGGCGCTGTCAGGAGCCGAGACCAGCGGATTGGAGCCCATCACGAGCAGTGCCCGCACACCGCCGTCACGACCCATCGCATCCATCATCTCGAATGCCGAGCGACCGACGCCCGGGAGATCGTCGGGCTCGATGCCCCACACGCCGGCGACGTGGGCACGCGCGACCGGATCGTCGATCCGCCGGTAACCGGGAAGCTGGTCGGCCTTCTGGCCGTGCTCGCGCCCACCCTGCCCGTTGCCCTGACCAGTCAGGCAACCATAGCCGCAGAGCGGACGCCCGGCATGCCCCAGCGCGAGTGTCAGGCTGATGAACGCGAGGACGGTGTCGGTGCCCTTGCTCTGCTGCTCAGGCCCGCGGCCCGTGAGGACGATCGCCGTCTCCGCTTCCCCGAGCAGCGCGACCGCGCGCCGCATATCGGCGACCGACACGCCAGTCAGGCGCTCGACGCGGTCCGGCCAGTACGCACCGACACGCTGCGCAGCCAGGTGAAAGTCTGTTGTGCGGCGCTCGACGAACGCGGCATCCACGAAGCCGTCCTTGATCGCGATGTGAAGCAAGCCGTTCGCCAGGGCCAGATCGCTCCCCGGCACGTTCTGCAGATGCAGAGTCGCGCGTCGCGCGGTGACGGTCGCCCTGGGATCGATCACGATCAGCCGACCGCCGCGCAGCCGCTGCTCGTCGATGTACGCCACCGCCGGTGGCATCGTCTCCGCTAGGTTGCTCCCGACGAGAAGGATCGCGTCGGTCGCCGCGACGTCCTCAAGCGGAAACGGCATCCCCCGATCCAGCCCAAACGCCCGCTGGGAAGCCGTCGCCGCCGACGACATGCAGAACCGCCCGTTGTAGTCGATCGACGACGTCCGCAACGCGACTCGCGCGAACTTGCCGAGCATGTAAGCCTTCTCGTTCGTCAGGCCCCCACCGCCATACACACCCACCGCGTCGCGGCCGTAGCGCCCCTGGCAGCGACGTAGCTCAGCGGCGACGCGATCGAGGGCGACATCCCAGCTCGCCGACCGCAGCTCCCCACCCCTACGATCACGCACCAGCGGACCGGTGAGCCGGTCCGGGCGCTCGAGCAGCGACGCGGCCGACCACCCCTTGCGGCACATCGCCCCGCGGTTCGTCGGGAAATCACGCCCAGCCACAGAAACAGGCAATCCCGGAGACTGCACCAAGTCCATCCCGCATTGCAGCGAGCAATACGGGCAATGCGTCGGGACTCGTCTCACGCCGACGCGCAGATCCCCCCCAGGGCCGCGCTCAGCCGGCCGCGCCACATCATCCCCAGCGCCGCTCCCGCTGGCGACATGTGGCGCTGGTGTTCCCAGTGTCGGCATCATCGCTCGTCAGCGCGCCGCAGGTTATCCGCGGGCGGGCTCACCCCAGCCACGATAGTCGCCGGCCTGACCAGTTCATACAGCCCACGTGTCGGAACGACATGGACCACCGGGCCCCGGTGCCCCGCACGGCGTGGCTGGCCGAGAGGCTCGGGAACACCTCCTCTTCGCGAGCCAAGAAGCGCTCGCGTTCAAGCGCGGCGGCCTGAGCCTCAAATCCACGACGCTCGCGACGAGGCTCGACCCGAGCGCGGTTAGCGTCAGCGTTGAGCTCGCGACATACGAACGGGGCGGGGTCACGTTTAGCGCCAAGATGACCCTTGGCAACACATGGAGCTTCAACGGGGCCAGCTTCCTCGACAAGCTGACGCGTGACGTTCACAGCGGAGCCATTCTCTGCCTCTGATCACGACGAGCCTGCGTCGTCCCTCAACGTCCGCAGACGATCGTTCACGGACACCCCAGCCCGTTTGTGGGCCGCCCAGCGTTCCCGGGCCACGAGTTGTAAAGCACCCCGTGTATGCGGCTATGTAACGCGCTCCCCTGTCCGCTATACGCTCCGGGGATGCGGATCGGCTACGGGCGGGTTTCCACGCGCGACCAGAACCCCGACGGTCAACGCGACGCCTCGACGCCGCCGTCTGCGACAAGGTCTTCGTCGACAAGGCCAGCGGCAAGCTCGCGAGCCGCCCCGAGCTCGACAAAGGCCCTGCTGGTCGGTGCGCGCGCCGGCGATCAGCTCGTGATCACCAAGCTCGACCGTCTCGGCCGTTCCCTTGATCACCTGATCGCGCTGTCCAGGACGCTGCAGGCGCGCGGCGTCGACCTCGTCGTGCTCGACCAGGGGATCGACACGTCAACCCCGGTCGGCTGGATGTTCTTCCAGATCCTCGGCGCGATCGCCGAGTTCGAACACGCCCTGATGTCTGAGCGCACCCGCGACGGCCTCGAAGCGGCCCGCGCCCGCGGACGCACCGGCGGCCAGAAACCCAAGCTCACCCCACGCCAAGCGAAGATCGCCCGCGACATGTACGACGAGCTTGGGCCCGACGGAAAGCGCGCCCACACCGTCCAGCGCATCGCGGACGAGTTCGGCGTCACCCGCCCGACGATCTACCGCCACCTTGACCGACACGCCAGCTGACGCCGGGCAGTCGTTAGCCTCAGCCGATCGCGTTATCCAAAGCCTAGGAGTGAATCTCGATGACCAAGCAGGAGCTTGCACAGAAGGTGGCCGCCGGCGCCGGCCTGAACGGCCGCGACTCGACGGGCGCGGTAGACGCGACCTTCGAGGCGATCGCCGCGGAGCTCGCGGCGGCCGGCGAAGTCGCGATCGCAGGGTTCGGCAAGTTCAGCGTGAGCAACCGCGCGGCGCGCGCGGGCCACAACCCCGCCACCGGCGAGACGATTCAGATCGCGGCGACCAACGCCGCGAAGTTCTCAGCCGCCACGGCGCTGAAGAAGACGCTCAACAGTTAGAGGTCCGGCCACGGCTTGCCGTGCTCGTCGAGTTCGGGCTCGTCGGCGTGACGGCCCAGGTCTCGGTCGATGACGGCGTTCGTGGCGCAGCTTCGGCAGGGTACGCCGTCGGTATCGCCGTCACCGTCGGGCGAGTGGTAGCCTCGCCGTCGCAGTCAGGGCACGTCGGGTTGCGCTGCTCGTCAACGAGACCAGCGAGCGCGTCGAAGGTTTCCTCGATCTCCCACTCCGCGGCGTCGGGCCAGCGGTCGGTGTCGCCGACGTACAGCGCGTGGGCGGCCTGCTGGCGGCTGCTTGAGATCTGCTCGAGCTGCTCGGTATAGAAGAGCATGTCGCCCATCGTCTCGCGATCGATGAACCGCTCGCCGGGAAGCATCACGACGCGCTCGATCGAGTCCTCTTGCTCGTCGACGAGGACCATCACCGGGACCGCGTAGCGCGCCCACACCTTCATCGAGCGGGCCACCGTGGCTGGCCACTGCGACGACTGCGACGCGCTGCGCCGGGAACGCCGGTCAGGCGTACGGGCAAGGCAGTGGCCGCCGGCTACGGCCAGTCGAGCTGTTGCGCGAGCTCGTCCGGGCCGAGTTCGATCAGCCCGCTCCGCCCGACGGGCTTGTACTTGCCGTCGCGGAGCGCGAGCCAGGTGACCGTGCGTTCGGCGGGGTCGACGAGCAGCACCTCGTCGACGTGATGCGCGGCGTAGAACGGGAGCTTCTGCCAGCTCTCATCGTCCGGCGAGAGGATCTCGACGACGAGGGCTGCCGTGTGGAGCCATACGCCCGCCGCGCCGGGCCGATGAAGGCCTCCGTCGGGGATGCGGAAGTCGTGTTCCGCTTCGCCGAGGTTGAACTCGCCCATCGCGGCCAGCAGCCCGACGGCGCGGGCCGGCGGGCCAAGCAGCTCGGCGAGCTGTTGCGAGATCCGTGCGTGTTCGAAGCTGGGGCCGGGAACCATGTGCAGGACACCCTGCCAGACCTCGTCGCGGCGGTCCACGCCCGCCCGGCGGCGGCGCTCGAGCAGCGCCGCGAACTCTAGGGGAGGCTGACCGAGGACAAGCGTGGTCATCACGCCAAGCCTAGCGACCCGACCACTCGCAGCCAAGGGGTTCCCGCCGGGGCCCCGCGCCCGGCGCCGGGTCAGTCCGTGTCGTCGTCGGGGCTGTCGGGATCGCGAAGCGCCCGGCGGGCGCCAGCGAGGTCGGGGAGCTGAAATGAGTAGTGCCCGTGGACGTTGAGGTGGCGCCAGATGTACGGCGAGAGCCTGGCGACGTCCTCGTCGCGGACTGGGTAGCCCTCAGCGCGTAGCTGGGTGATCGCGGCGTCGAGGTAGACGGTGTTCCACAGCGTGATGCAGTTCAAGACGAGACCGAGCGCGCCGAGCTGATCCTCCATCCCCTCGCGATAGGCCTGGCGCAGCTCGCCTTTGCCGCCGTGGAAGACGTGCCTGGCGAGGCCGTGGCGGCGCTCCTGAAGGTTTCGCATGCTCTTGATCTCGCGCCGGTACGGCTCATCGTCGAGGTAGGCCAGCACGTGCATCGTCTTGAAGATCCGGCCCAAATGAGCGAGCGCGTCGCCGAGCTGCGTCGGATTGCCGCCATGGGAGAGCATCCGCATCACGTCATGCGCGCTGACCGCCCCGGTGTGGATCGACGCGATGACGCGCAGGACGTCCGGCCAATGGCGACGGATCCGGTCGAGGTCGATCTTGCCCCTGGGGGCCGCGTTCAGCGGCCCATAATCGGCGGCGAGATCGATCCACCACAGCTTGGTGTCGGGCAGGTCCGCGAGCTGTGGGCGGTAGTCGAAGCCCAGCAGGCGCATCAGGGCGAACGCGATGTCGCTGTAGGAGCCGGTGTCGCTGACGATCACCTCGGGGCGCCGGCCGCCCTCCTGGCGGTAGATCAGGTCGATCAGGTGCAGTGAATCCCAGGGGCGCCGGAGATAACCGAACCCGCGAGGCCGACGGCCTGGTCGTTGAGCAGGTTCAGCCACGTCGCGCCGCGGCGACGCCCGAAGTACTTCGGATTCGGCCTTGCGTCGATGCTCCTGACGGGCACGACGAAGCGGATGCCGTCAACGCCGGCGACGAGCCCGCCGCCCCACTGCCGCGCGAGCCAGATGCCGGCCTGGCCTTCGATCAGCGGCGTGTTCGCTGCCGCGTAGTTCTCCGCTCGCAGGTAATTCTGATCGACGTGGCTGATCCGCCCCCGGGTCAACGCCGGCACCCCCGGGGAGATCACTGGCGTGTAGGTGAGGTTCAGCGCGTGCGCGGTCAACGCGGCGGCGATCGTTACGCCGATGTCCCCGAGGCGCGTCTCGCCACCGGAAGCGGCGGTGAACGCCGCAACGAACTCGGGGTGCCACGCCATGACCTCGAGGATCAGCTCGCCGATGTCGACGCGGGCCTGCCCGCCGCCCGCGGCGCTGACCAGCCGGCTGTTCACCGCCGCGGTCTTGATCGGCTTGTCGGTCAACGTATCGGTCTGCGCCCCCGCCGCGCGCCCCGGCGAGCCTCTCAGCACCACGGTGCCGGCAGCGTCGAGAAACTCTACGAGGCCGTGGGCGCCCGTGCGCATGCAAGCCCGCCAGGCGCAGCGGAAACCTAAAGGCAATCGGCCCAGTCGGGCGCTTGGCGATCACGATCTGCTGCGCAAAGCCCTCAGCGTCGGCCTGCACCTTGAGGTCCACTCCGCCAACAACGCCCGCATAGCTCGCTGTCAACCCCTCAAACGCCGGTCTGGGCAGCGCCGCCGGACCCAGGCCGGCAACACTCCCCGCATTGACACCAACCTCAAGCGAGGAGCCACCCAACGAAAGCCTGGCCAACAGACCAGACCCCCCAGCACCCCAAGACAACTCACCCGCCGGCACGCCGCCAAACGCCGAGAACCTCCTCACCAGACTGCCATCGCGCGCCACAAACGTCCGCGAGGCCCCCGACCGCAACCGCCCCACCTCCACCTCGCGCCCAGAGCCCGCCGCCGACGCCCGCAAACGATCAAGCTCACCCGCCGGCACCACAACGCCACGCGGCGGCGCAACCGGCCACACCTCAGGCACCCCACCACGCCGCGCAGGGTGCGATCCACTCGCCCCCGCCAGGCCGGCGGCCCCCACGCTAGACACCAATCCCGCCAGCACAACAACCCGCGCAGCCGCCCAACGCCACCGAACAGCCCATCAGCAACCCAATCCCATGGGCCGCAGGACCATCACGATGACACCCCGACGACACACCGCCCGAAGCGAGCCTCAGCACGCCCAGCCGCGCACCCGCCTTCTACACCACCTGACAGCCCTTGTCAAGTTCCCCCCTCAAAGGACACGAAAAAGACACAAGCGCCCTACGCCCATGCACACACCCCCTGGAAACGCCTTCTCGGGGGGCCTGGTGTACCGGCGAGCTGCGCCGAGTCGCCGGGCAGGCCCCCTCTCTGTCAACGTCATGTGAGACAGCTTCCCCCGTTGGATTACTGAGCCTGAGGGCGAGAACTGGAGTGCAGGGATGTTGGACTCATCGAAGCTGGAGACGGTGCCGGGGATCGCCCGCCGG
>JAABUY010004589.1_pt1 | contig 14381 bp, 11 predicted proteins | sample 5560271 | NCBI WGS metagenome assembly JAABUY01 (sample SAMN10711886, study PRJNA513374) | rock metagenome | isolation source: Antarctica rocks | place: Antarctica: Victoria Land, University Valley
GTCAGCCCCAGGAAACTGACCCAGTTCCACTTGGGCGGCATCAGACTCATCTTGTCCAACTGCCCAAGCCCAATGCCGAGCAGGATCGTGCCCGCCACCAGCACCACGCCGTCCGGCGCCAGCGCGATCTGGCCGAGGTGCTTCCAGCCCGTGAAGTTGTGCGCAGGGACGGGGGCGAGGGCGATCACAGCGGCGCCAATCGTGATCGCCAGGATGACGGCGATGAACTGGAGGTTCGCCACCGAGCGGCCTACCAACTGGTGATTGAAGGGAGGGAGCGCCGAACCCAGGTAGAAGAGCGAGCCGAGCAGCGTCAGGTCGCCGAGCAGCGCGGCCGCCGTACTCTGCGGTTCTCCCTTCAGCGCGGAGAGGAGCAGCGCCCCGCCACTCGCGGCCACGATCGCGCCGACCACGGCTTCGGCGACGAACAGGCCCAGCGAGAGATACGACGCGAACGCGAGGGTGATCATCCCCGCCCCCACAACGAACAAGCTTGCGCCCGCTGCGATGGCCGCCGCCTGCAGCAGCCCGGAATGCTCACGCGCCTGAGCCTTCGCTGTAGCGCTTTTCACTGTAGTATCCATGGGATTCTCCTGTCAGATCATCCATTTCGCGAAGAGAAACGGAGCGTGTTATGCCCCAAGCCGCGCCACGATATGCGCGAGGACATTCCAGTCAGCGACAGAAAGGCGCGCCACCAGTCGCACGTCATTTCCGCCGTCGGGCGCGAGTACCAGGGCATCCCCTTCCTCGAATCGGACCCCCAGTGACGCTCCATTGATTCGTTCCCTTTCTCGTCCGCACGTCATTCCTATCCGCGCTTAATACACCGAGTCCGGGGATTTGGATTGCAAGTCCTGGGGTAGTAGCCAGTAGTCGGTTGGCAATGACTCCATTCTGTCTACTGACTAGCGACTACTACTCATGAATTGGCGCGGAAATGTGCGCCGGATTCGCCCATCAGCATCAATGTGTTCAGCCCAACCGTGACGGGGCGGCGACGAACCAATTTGACGGGAATATATGCAAACTAATATATGCGCCAATGGGTGATACACGTCGCGATCTGATTCCCATCGCGTCCGCGCTCAATGATCTGCGGGCTTTCCGGAGGATGTGAAGGATGTGATGAGACAAGCGCTCCTCGACGCGCAGTATGGCGACAAACATCCCGCCGCCAAGTCACTGCACGGTTTCGGCGGCGCGAACGTACTGGAAATCGTTGATGACTACGACGGAGAGACGTATCAAGCGGTCTATACCGTGCGACTGCGAAGTGGCGTTTACGGCTCTTCCACAGGGAGGATGAAGCGCTGACGGCGTGAAACACTACACTCCTTCACTACCGCGCCTCGTGAAAGAGTGTCTCATGTCGCTCGCCGCCCTCTTCCCGCAACTCCGCAGGTTCCACCTTGAGCAGGTCTGCTCTGACGGCGACGGCCTCACCGTCACCGCGACCTCACGCAGCGGACCGCCCTCTGTCCCGTCTGCCTCTCGCTCGCCTCCCATGTCCACAGCTGCTACCGGCGTCGGATCACCGATCTTCCCTGTGCTGGACGCATGGTCGCGCTGCTCGTCCATGCCCGCCGCTTCTTCTGCCGCAATCCCCGCTGCCCACGCCGGACATTCCGCGAACGCCTGCCGACCCTCGCTGCTCTGCAGGCACGTTCAACTCATGGCGTGCGCGCGACGCTCACACACATCGGCTTCGCGCTCGGCGGTGCCGCGGGCGCACAACTCGCGCACTTGCTCGGCCTGCCCACGAGCGATGCGACGGTGCTTCGCTTGGTGCGCGCCATGCCTTGCCCGGCGGTGGGACAGCCGCGCGTCCTCGGTATTGACGACTGGGCGTGGCGTAAAGGGGCGCGCTACGGCACCATGATCTGTGACCTCGAGCAGCGCCGTCCGATCGACCTGCTGCCAGATCGCACGCCGGAGACCGTCGCGGCATGGCTGCGGGCGCATCCCGGCATCACCGTCATTAGCCGGGATCGCGGTGACACCTCCATCGAGGGTGCGACGCGCGGTGCACCGGAGGCCATCCAAGTTGCCGACCGCTTCCACCTCGTCAAGAACCTCGGTGAGGCAGTCGAGGGCTTTCTCCATCACAAGCGATCCGTTCTCAACAGCGTTGGTGCCGCAGCGCGTGCATCCGCTCCTACTGTCCCGCCGTTGCAGCCATGGCACGTGCGCGCGGAGGAGGAGAGCGAGCGTCGCCATGCCCCGTGGCTCGCACGCTACCACGCTGTCCTCACGTTGCGCGCCAAGGGCGCCTCGGTCGCCGATATCGCCCGCAGCGTCGAGATTAGTCGTGAGACGGTCTACCGCTATCTCAGGCTTGGCGCGCCACCGGAGCGCAAGCGCCGCAGTGTCCGCTGCACGGTGCTCGATCCGTACAAGGAGCATCTGCTGCGGCGCTGGGATGAGGGTTGCCATGACGCCCGGCGGCTGTGCGCGGAGATCCGTGGGATGGGTTACCGCCATGCCGACACGATTGTCTCGCGCTTCCTCGCCAAGGTGCGCCTGCCGGTGGGCGAGCGACCGAGCATCCATCGCGAACGGATCAGTGTGCAACGGCCCCCCACACCGCGGCAGGTGGCGATGCTCTTGGTACGGCGTCCCGAGACGCTGACGGAGAAGCAGCGGGCTTGCATCGACGAACTCTGCCAGGCGGACGCGGCGATCGCGAGCGCGTACATGCTTGCGCAAGCATTCACGACGATGGCACATGAGCGGCAGGGTGCGGCGCTTACTGCATGGATCGCGCGGGTGAGGGCAAGCGATATCGCTGACTTGCGGCGATTCGCCGCAGGCTTGCTGCTGGACAAGGCAGCGGTGGAAGCCGGGTTGACGCTGGAATGGAGCAACGGGCAAACGGAGGGACAAGTCAATCGGCTAAAGAGTGTGAAACGCCAGATGGACGGGCGGGCCGGGTTCGATTTGCTGCGTCAGCGCGTGCTCTACCGGGCGTGAGGTTCACCCTCCCTGTGGAAGAGCCGATAGTAGGTCGTGGCTGGGTTTGATGTCAAGGTAGAGTAGAGTCCAGGTTGACAAGCCCATACATCGGCCAGCGTAGGCGGGAAATCGGCGGCGCGAGGCGAGGTAACGCGCTGATTGACGCGATGGAGCCGCCCCGAAGGACGGCTCCCCAATCGGCACGCGGTAGACGGCGGGGACGGTCGCGCTCGAGCGCGCTGCCGCGCCCGTTCTCTAGCCGTCGCCGAGGCGGCGGATGAAGGAGGCTTCCCCGCCCCCGCCCGTCCGTGGCGGCGCGGTCGGTGGGCCTTGCGGTGGAGGTACATACGCGAGGAGCTGCGCCGTCTGCGCGTCGCTGGCATCCGGGACGCTGATGAAATTCGCGACCTTCCCGTCGCGCACCTCCGCCGTCGCGTTAGCGACGATCCGCTCCACCCCCGCCGCACTGAAGATGTCGGCGCGCAACTCGATCCGCGCGTGCACCGTCGTGCCGGAGACCTGGGGGACGCCCACGATGGTCATTTGGGCGTGATGCGCGATGAAGTCCTGGAGCTCCGTGCGGACGGCCCCCACGCCGATGCACGGGGCGGCTGGCGTGCAGCTGGGGCCGAAGACGAAGCGGATGTCGTCGGTCACGAGCGCCAGCGTCCCGGCGACGTCGCCCCGGTTGCGGGCGTCGAAGAACCGTTGGACCACGGTCGCGGGGTCGTCCGCCGCCGCGGCGCCAAGAGAGGCGGGCAGCACCGCCAAGAGCATTGTCAGCATCAGCGCAGAGAGCAAGCCGTTTCGCAGTCGCATGGCATCCAAGCCCTTCGCTTTTCGCTGTGGGGCGACCTGCCCCGTCACCGTAGCCCCTAATACTCTTTCGCGGTATACTTGATGTGATGACATGTGGGTAATGCGCGGAGGGAAGTCGGATGTACATTGCGTATCCCCAGGCGATTACCGAAACGATCGAGGAAATACGTGATTGTGAAGCGCTAACGCGCGAGTTGCAGCGATTATGGGCGCACCCGAAGGTGGTGACGCGGATGACGAACTATCCGTGGTGGCGCAAAGGAATCAATGTTATTACGCCATCTCTATCGTGAAAGAGTATAAGACAATCGGAGCAGCATAGACGCCTCCTTTCAGGCTAATCTTCAACGCATCGCGACGTGACATATCGTTTGAAAGGAATCCTTTGCCCACCCCTCCCCCTCATTGCGAACGCGAGAACCGGGCCCGCTCGCCGGCCACGGGGGACGAGGGGAGCGCCGGGCGCATCGAGCAGGATACCGATAGAACGATAGCGAACCCGGCGCGGTTCTTCCCGCCGGCGTGGTGAGGCGTGCGCCCGGATTCTCGGCCTCACAAACCTTCGTTTCGTGGGAGTAGAACAGCGTGATGCTAACTACACCCAATCGAATGTCGCACGAGGCAAGACCCCCACTGCCTACCCCGTGCGACACCGACCGACTTGCCATCAGCCCTGCTGGCTGCTCGACAGCCCCGACGGGACCGCTCCCGCCGCGTCGTTCGCCATCTCGAGTGTGCTGCGTATCTGGTCATGCTCGGCCGGGCCGAAGCGCGGCGTGTACTCCCTCACTGCTTGGGTCGAGGCTGTACCCACCTTGTCCAGCGCAGTGAGGATCGCGTCGTATTCCTGTGGCCCGATTCCTTGCCCAGCTGGCAGCATCACCGTTTTGTTGATGTGCTCGGTCACCGACGCCACCGGGCGAGTCTCCTGACGGTCACGCAACGCCACGCCGCCGATCAGCAGCGCGAACAGGATCGCCGCGATTAAGCCATACGCCCCGAGCTGCTATGGGTGTGACCGCCTGTGGTTCTCCCGATACGTGCCTGGACTGGGTGGGAGCGGTTGCGCCCCAATGACCGTTGCCCCCTCGACCCGCATCTCCGTCATGATTCCTGCCATCTCGGTGCTCCTTTGTGGTTCCTCGCTCGCGGCCATCCGACACTTCCCACTCTAGGGGGCGTCGGGCACGCCAACATCTACCGGACGTGCTATTCGTCGGGACGGCCGTACGGGGCGGGGTGATAGTACATTCGGACTATGGGGAGGAGGGACCCTGCGAGCGCGGGCGACTCAGGTGAGGCCGTGCCGCTGGGCGAAGGCTGCCGCCGCCGCGCGGTTATCGGCGTGTGTCTTCTCGAGGATATGCGTGACGTGGATACGCACCGTGTTGGGGCTGAGGAAGAGGCGCTCGGCCACCTGCCGGTTCGTCAACCCTGCGGCCACGAGGCGAAGTACCTCCACCTCACGGGCGGAGAGGCCGGCGGGGTAGGGCGTCGGCGCGGTGCGGGCGGCGTCGAGCCGAGACATGAGGGCGTCGGCGCGGGCGAGGACGGGCGTGGCACCGAGCGGTTCGCAGATCGCGCGCGCCGCATCGATGAGCGTTCGCATCGCCACCGTCTCGCCCGTCGCGGCCCGCAGTGCCGCCGTCGCCAGCAGCGTCAGCGCGCGCTCGTACGGCGCTTGACAGGCATCGGCAAGGGCGAGCGATGCGGCCAGATGCGTGTCGGCATTCGGGAACCGCCTCGCATCAGTGTCGAGTTCCCCGAGCAGGCGGTGGGCGGCGAGCAGGGCGAGGGGCTGGCGCGGCCCGGTGGCGTGGGCGAGGGCGCGCTCGGCGTGTTCGCGTGCTTTCTCTCGATCGCCCGCCTGCCGGTGGTACTGCGCCCAGAGTGCCTGCCCCTCGGACTGGCCGCGCACCGCCCCGCTCCACGCCAGCCAGCGGTCGTGCGCCTCCGCCCATTCCCGTGCCCCGTCGAGGTCGCCGTCCAGCGCCAGCAGCCCGCCGAGGTGGAGGGACATCATGCTATCCTCGAAATCCTTCGTGCCCGGTTCCGTCTTCGCGCCTTCCGGTAACCGCGCGCGCACATGCCGCCACGCTTCCTCCGGCCTTCCCTGCAACCGCGCGATCGTGCCGAGTGTCACCCTTGCCATGCGCGCGAGAGGACCGCTCAAAGGTTCTACCAGCATGGCGGCATACGTCTGGGCCGCATCCCACTCCCCCGCGAGGAAGTCCAGCGGGAAGCGGACGGCGCGCACCGGGAAGGGCGCGACGAGGTGCAGTGCTTGTGCCCGCGCCCACCCCTCCTCCGCCGTGCTCGCCATCTGCTCGCGAAAGGCGAGGTCGTCGGCGTGATAGGGCAGCAGTGTAGCGACGAGGAAAACGAGCGCATTGAAAGCGACCGCGTACCAGTCCTCTTCCGCTCGGTAAACATGTCGGACCTCATGGTTGATCCGCTTCGCCGCATCGGGTCGGCCAAGATTGTTGGCGACATGGGAGAGGGCGACCAGTTTGTATAGGTTCGCCGTCGCGAGCGCGTCGTCGTCGAGGTCCAGCGTGCCGCCGATCAGGGCGAGCGCCTCCCCGAACGCGCCGACGGCGGCGAGCGGGAAGGCGAGCGAGGTGCGGACATCGTTGACCGATGAGCGGTCGCCCTCCATCGCGGCGACGTACCAGCGCGGCGTCGCGGTGCGCGCCCACGCCGCGGGCGGCAGCGCCTCCAGCGCCGCCACCGCCGCCCGCAACTCCGCGATGCCCAGCGTGTAGTCGCCGGCGAGACAGCGATTGACGCCGAGGCGGCAGCGCGCCACGCCGAGCAGCACCGGGTCGTCCGCCGCCGCCGCCCGTTTGACCGCTTCCTCGGCGTACCGGAGGCCCTGTTGCCTGTCCACATTCCGGAGTATCCAGGCGACCTGCAGGCACAGGCTGGCCGCCGTCGCGGCATCCCCCGGTTTGTCCAGCAGCGCCACCGCCTCCTGCATCCGCTCCGCGGCGGTGACGGAGGCGTGGGCGGCCCGCGCCCGCTCCCCCGCCTTCGCCAGCCATTCCGCCGCGCGCGCATCCGCGATGACGCGGAAATGGTGCGCCACCGCGTCGGCGTCCGGCTCGGGCAACGCCGCCAGCGCCTCCCCCGCCGCCCGGTGCAACCGTCGCCTGCGCGAGGGGAGGATGCCCTCGTAGAGCGCCTCGCGAATCAAGGCGTGGATGAAGCGCGCCCCCATCCCGTCCGCCGTCTCCTCCATCAGCCGGGCGGTCGCCGCCCGCTCGACGATTCCGATGAGTGTCCCCTCGTCCGTCCCGCCCACCGTCGCCCAGACGGCGAACGGTACCTCCTGCCCGATCACTGCTGCCGCCCCCAGCGCCTCCTGCGCCGCGTCGTCGAGCCGCGCCACCCGCCCCTCGATCACCTGCCGCAGCAGCGCGGGCACGGCGGTCGCGCTCAGGTCGCCCAGCAGCCAGTGACCCCTTTCTTGCCGGAGGATATCAGCCTCCCCGAGTGAGCGGAGCAGTTCGCCCACGAAGAGGGCATTGCCCTCAGCCCGCTCCTGCAGATACCTGACGAGTCGCTGGGCGTCGTCATCGGCCAGACCATAGCGCGCGTCAACGAGAGCGCGGACCGCACCGTGCTTCAACCGACCGAGGTCGATGCGCTCGGCGCTCACCTCGCGCGCCAGTTGCGGCAGCAAGGCATAGAGCGGGTGGCGGCGCGTCAGTTCATCGGAGCGGTAGGTGACGAGGAACAACAGAGGCAAACCCGCGACGGAACGGGCGAGGAACCGCAACAGGTCGAGCGAGGCGGGATCGCTCCAATGCAGGTCATCCAGGAGCACGACAATGGGCTGGCGGACGGCGAGCGCCTTGAGAAAATCCTCGACGGCGACGAAGAGCGCCATCTGGCTCGGCACCGCGCCGACGGTGCCGCGCACCGCGAAGACCTCGGGCGGCGGCGGCATCTCATCCGCTTGACGATAGCGCCTGAAGAGCTCGACCCACGGGCCGTACGGCGGCGTCTCGGTCAGGTCGTAGCACCGCCCGACGAGGACCAGCGTCCCCGCGTCTCGGCATCCCGGCACACCGTCTCGGCCAGCGCGGTCTTGCCGATGCCCGCCTCGCCGCCGATCACCACGAGGCCGCCCTGCCCGGTGAGCGCGGCATCGAGGCGGGTGCGCAGGGTGGCGAGTTCCCGCTCCCTGCCGACGAGGGGCGGTGACGGCATGCTCGCGGCCATCGAGATCTCCCGCGAGAGACGGCTGGACGATGCGCCTAGTATAGCCGATCGCGGACACGTGCCGTGAACGACCGCATATGGGAGAGAATTACGGAGACAGCTTTCGGGATAGGGTAGACCCTATCCCGATGTCAGGCAGCCCGCTCAGAAGCGTCAGGATAGGATGAGTTTGCGGATTTGAGCTGCACCCATAAAATGTGACCAAGGATGATCGGAATCGGGGCCCACTCTGCTTTCATATCTCTATCCTCGGTACTCGCTATCGCGGTGACTTCGTGGGATACCACATCCCGAACGACGCCACATCGCCAAATGCGTCAGGGTAACGTGGCACGCGATGGAGGGGCGAGTTACGCGCCAACGCAAAGATTGTGCGGTCAGTCGGCCGTGCGTTGCGCTGGCTCGGATGCAAGCGTGCAGCGGACGCTTTCCACAGGAGGCGCAGGCGCGTGAGGGGAAGGTCCGTGACGGCACCCGTCTTCCCGTTACGGAAGCCTTCGACCGTCACCCAGCCCCAATCGCGATGGACGGCGTCCACGACTGCGCCTTCATCGCCTTTCTTCAGGTCCTCGCCCGCAGGCAAATGCGAGACCGCGATTTCGTCCGCCGGCATCAGTGTTCGTAGGGTGACGCTATCCATTCGAAGATGCATTCGGTCATTGCGCGTTCCTTTTCGGGAATCAGGTCATGGAGGCTGCCAGAATGTCGAAGCATTTTACTGCGTGGAGTTCGCGACCCCCTCTTGCAGCGGCGGCCCACCGCGGTTGTATGCCGTCGAATCGAGAACCGCCAGCCAATCGAAATCGGTGAAGCTTTCAGGGGTAAGGGCCATGTACGTCGTGCTCTTCATGCTACCGGAGCGCGTCGGGAGCGCGGCGATTGCCGCAGCCGGAAGCCCGTGGCCTTTGTGCGTTGGAATGAACCGCGTCGGCCCCGGTGCGGCAGTCAGACGCGCTTCGAGCGTGCCGGGTTCGGGCTGGGCAATGCCGTTCGCCTCCGAAACGCCGACTGCCGTGCCGATGACGGCATAGCGCGCGCCGAACATCTCATCGAGGTGTGATCCCGCCGACCACCATGTGCTTATCGTCGGGCTGAGGTGCATTGTTGCCGTCCCGCGTTGCAGGTGGGCGTTATGCGCGAAGGCAAGCACGTTCCCCCGGCCATGCTCGCGGGATACGATATCTGCCAGATTATCTGCCATCATTGCGTCGCGAATACCGAGCAGTTCGATAAGCCGTCCCTCTGAGTTTCGCGCCAACGCGGCATGATAATTGAGTAACTGCCGCGCAACCGACGCATGCTGCAACGCCTCCCAATACCGATCCCTGTCACTCCTGGCCACCAATTCCGGCCGACGTATCCGCAACTCAGTCATGAGATCTTCCGTCTCGATGCGGAGTGCAATTGCTGCGGCCGACAGTCCCACTGACTGTGTTGGATCCATCGCTGCAGCGGGATTCTGCCAGTCGGCGTCTGCACCAAGCAGCGAGACGATGCGGTCGCGACGCGTTTGACCGCCGACACGATTAATCGAGGCGAGGTAATCGAGCACAACATACAGAACCTGACGTGGGCTATCGGCGCCCATCATTTCGGTCGGACTATCGAAGCCATAGAACCGGAGGTTGACCTGATGAGAAGGATCGGCATTGTGTCGCCGCATCCACTCGACGAGTACTCGATTGGCCGCGAGCCGACCGAAGCCGTGGCTGAATCCGGTCTCCTGCACCGCTTCATACGATGCCGGACCGTGACCCATCACGTACTCGTTCACGACGCGTGCCCGAGGGAAACTGCGGCGATGGCGCTGTAGCCATGCGCCTCCACCAGGCGCTGGAAGAGCCGGTTGCGGAGGATGAGAATCTCCTCCCCGCCGTGGAGCGCTTCTCCGACACCAAGCAACTCCACCGCGTCACCACATGAGGCGATCACCGTGGCGACGGCGGCGTTGAAGGTCCTGGGCACATCAACAGAGAACGGAACCGCCTCGCGTGCGATCCAATCATCGAGCGTTGCGTGGGTGGGAATAGAACGAGCATGAATTGTAGCCCCTTTCCTATTACCAATGGATTTTTGCTGCATCACAAAGAAGAGCGGGTGCCGTCAGTTGGGAGAGGAGCGGCTTTCCCGGCCGATCGCAGCGGCCGTCATGCCGCGCGGGATGGTATTTCCTGCGTGCAGAAGGCGCACCGGCTCGCCGCAATCGGGATGCTGCTCAGGCAGTACGGGCATTCGCGCGTCTTCGCGAGGGCGGGCGTCTCGGTCTTGCGCCGGTTCATCAGTGCATTGACTGGTCGGACGACAAAGAAGAAGACGACCGCCGCGATAATCAGGAACGAGACGACCGCGTTGATGAAGTCCCCGACAAGGAAACGGCTGTGGTTGATCGTGAAGCCGATAGCGGCGAAGTCCGGTTTGCCACCGATGGCCGCAATCAGGGGGGGTGATAAGGTCCTTGACGAAGGCGGTCACTACCGTCCCAAACGCCGCCCCGATGATGATACCGACCGCCAGATCAACGACATTACCCCGAAGGACAAATGCCTTGAAGTCATTCGCCGCTTTCATCGTGCCGCTCCCTTCCCCGATGAAGAATACATGCCGTCTCAGTGATTATACACGGGAAGCAATGAGCAGGTTGGGGGTAAAGGCAATCTCCGGTCGGCTACGACGCCTCTGCGAGCGTTGGGATGTCCCGGAACTGCCGTCGCGAGAGATCGGCATACCGCCCATTCTGGCGCAGTAGTTCGTCGTGCGTGCCGCGTTCGACAATCTCGCCGCCCTCGACGACGAGGATGAGGTCGGCGCTCCTGATCGTGCTCAGGCGGTGGGCGATGACGATGCTCGTGCGCCCGGCAAGCAGGGTGCCAAGGGCGCGCTGGATCGTCGCCTCGGTGCGCGTGTCAATATTGCTCGTCGCCTCATCGAGGATGAGGATACGCGGCTCCGCGAGGATCGCGCGGGCGAAAGCGAGCAGTTGCCGCTGCCCCTGACTGAGCGTGCCGCCCCCCGCGCCGAGCACAGTGTCGTAGCCGTCGGGCAGCGCCGCGATGAAGCCATGCGCGTCCACGGCGCGCGCCGCGTCTTCGATCTGCTCCCGCGTCGCGTCGAGGTTGCCGTAGCGGATATTCTCGGCAATCGTGCCGCTGAACAGGAACGGCTCTTGTAAGACAATGGCAATCTGGCGGCGCAGGCTCGTCCGTGTCACGGCGCGCACATCCTGGCCGTCCACCAGCACGGCGCCGTTTGTCACATCGTAGAAGCGCGGGATGAGGTTCGCGATTGTCGTCTTGCCCGCCCCTGTCTGCCCGACGAGCGCGACCGTCTGCCCCGCCGCGATCTGGAACGAGACATCGTGCAGCACTGGCTGGTCGAGGTTGTACGCAAAGGTGACATGCGCAAAGGCGATGGCCCCCGCGACGTGGCCGAGGGCGGGCATGCCGGGTGGATCGGCGGCTTCCGGCTCCTCATCGAGGATGGTATAGATCCGCTCGCTGCCCGCCAGCGCCGCTTGCATCTGCGTGTAGACCTGCGAGGCGAGTTGGATCGGGCGGAAGAACTGCTGCACGTAGATCAAAAACGCCGCCAGCACGCCGACCGTCAGATTGCCGTGGAAAACGAGGTAGCCGCCGAAGCCGATGACGAGCGCGGTGGCGAGCGTGCTCAGGACATCAATCACCGGCGAGAAGGCGGACGTAATCGCGACGGCCTGGACATTTGCGGTGCGATTGGCGGCGTTGCGCGTGCGGAACCGCGCGATGTTCTCCTCCGTGCGGTTGAAGGCCTGCGCTTCCCGCACGCCGGTAATCTCCTCCTGCAACTCGGCCGTCACGTCGCCGACCGTCTCCCGCGTTGTTCGGAACGCCGTGCGTGCTCGCCGTGCGAAGGAGGTCGTCACGAGCAGCATGATCGGGATGATGAGGAAACTGACGAGCGCGAGCGGCAGATCGAGCGTCAACATCGCGATCAGGATGCCGATCAGGCTAAAGAGCGAGCCGACGAGTTGCGTCAGCCCCTGCGAGAGCAGTTGATTGAGCGTGTCCACATCGTTGATGACGCGGCTCATCAGGTCACCGACCGGACGGCGGTCGTAGAAGCCGAGCGGCAGGCGCTGGAAGCGGTCGAAGAGCCGGGCACGCAGGGATGCGAGGACGTGCTGCCCGATCGCGCCGACCTGCCAGACCTGCCCGCGCGACGCTAGCGTCCCGACGGCATAGACGGCGAGCAGCGCGAGCATAATTCGCGTCAGCCCCGGCCGGTCGCCACGCAGAATAGCGTGGTCAATCGCGCGCCCGATCAGGAGCGGCCCCACCGCCTGCGCCACCGCCCCGACAACGACGAAGCCGAAGCCGATCAGGATGCGCCCCCGATACGACGCCATCTCCCCCACGAGCCGCCGCGCCGTCGCTCCCCGGTGTCGCGCCCGCTCCTCCGCCGTCTCTGCAGCCACCCGCATCATCTGGCTCATTGGGGAAACCGGACAAACCGATTGAACCGCAGAGACGCAGAGAACGCAGAGGGACACAGAGGGAAATGAGAAAAAATGAGCGCGAGCAACGTTATGTGCAAATGAATCCCTGCGTTTTCTTTCATTCTTCTTTCCTCTTTTCCCTCTCTGCGTCCTCTGCGCCTCTGCGGTTCAATCGGTTTCAATTCCCCCCGCCACGACGGGATCGCGGGTGTCGGTGATAAGTTGGGAGCCGAGGATGTCGTTGTAGAGCGGGCTGTCGCGCAGGAGTTCGGCGTGCGTGCCCTGTGCAACGATTGTGCCCTGATCGAGGACGAGGATGCGGTCGACGTCTCGGACAGTGCTGATGCGCTGGGCGATCACGAGAGCAGTGCGGCGGCGATCACGCATCAGGCGGTCGAGCGCTTCCTGAATGAGCGATTCCGTCTCGGCATCCACGGCGGAGGTGCTGTCGTCAAGGAGCAGCAGGCGTGGGTCAACGAGCAGGGCACGGGCAATGGCGATCCGCTGCCGTTGGCCACCGGAAAGGCCGACGCCTCGCTCACCGACGATTGTCTCGTACCCCTGTGGTAGGGCGCGGATAAAACCGTCCGCCTGCGCCGCGCGTGCCGCCGCCTCGATCTCCTCCCCCATCGCGGTCGGCTTACCGTAGGCGATGTTGGCGCGCACCGAGCCGCTAAAGAGCAGCGTCTCCTGCAAAACAATGCCGATCTGGCCGCGCAGACTGGCGAGCGTCACATGGCGCACATCGTGGCCGTCCACCGTCACCGCGCCGCCCGTCATATCGTAGAAGCGGGGCAGGAGGTTCATCAGCGTGCTCTTACCGGAGCCTGTCGTGCCGAGGATCGCCACCGTTTGACCCGGCTCGATCGCGAAACTGACGCCGCGCAGGATCTCGCGCTCGCCTCCCGGATAGCGGAAATGGACATCAGCGAAGACGACCCGCCCGGTGACCGGCGGCAGTGCGACCGCGTCCGGTGCGTCATGCACATCGAGCGGCGCGTCCAGCACATCGAAGACTCTGAGCGCGCTCGCCCCGGCACGGGAGATGCCCGCCGCCTGAAAGCCAATCGTCAGGATCGGGAACAAGAGGAAACTGAGGTAACTGTTGAAGGCGATCAGTGACCCGATGGTCAGCGTGCCGCCAATTACCTGCCAGCCACCGAACCAGACCATGGCGAATGTACCGAGGTTGGCGAAGAAGAAGACGAAGGGGAAGTTGTTCGCAAAGGCGCGAATCGTCTGGAGATTCTTGTCCAGCAGTTCGTCGTTGATCGCCCGGTAGCGCGCTGTTTCGTATTCCTCGCGCGAGAAGGCACGGATGACGCGGATGCCCGAGAGGTCCTCCTGCAGGACGCCATTGAGCCGCCCGAGGATCTGCTGCACCTGCCCGAACAACGGGCCGATCCGCCGCACGAAGCGCAAGAGCAGGATAAAGAGCGGCGGGATCGTCGCAAGCGCAACAAGCGCGAGTTGCCAGTTCAAGAGGAGCAGCAGCACCGTGCTGCCGATCAGCATGACGAATGCCGAGGCGAGCTGCACAACGCCGCTCCCCGCGAAGGCGCGGATTTGCTCGACATCGTTCGTGACGCGTGTCAGCAGTTGCCCCGCCTCGACGCGGTCATAGTAACTGAAACTGAGTCGTTCGATCTGCGCGAACAGGGCATTGCGCAGATCGTACGCGACGCCCTGCGAGGCGCGTTCGGCGAGGAATCCTTGCATGAAATTGAATAGCCCGCGCATCACCGCGACCCCGATCAACCCGATCACGGCCAGAATCACTGCGCGCTGTCGGTGATGCGCGATGCCGCTGTCAATCGCGAGGCGGATCATCTGTGGCGCAATGAGGTTCGCCGCTGAGACTATGAAGAGGGCAAGCAGCGCGCCGAGCGCGTCCCGCCCGTACGCCCGC
>JAABUY010004590.1_pt1 | contig 14380 bp, 16 predicted proteins | sample 5560271 | NCBI WGS metagenome assembly JAABUY01 (sample SAMN10711886, study PRJNA513374) | rock metagenome | isolation source: Antarctica rocks | place: Antarctica: Victoria Land, University Valley
GCGGCTTTACCCCTGACGCTAGTCTAGAGAGAGCTGCTAGGAACAAGCCTGACTGGATCCAGACTGGATCCAGAGCTACCGCAATAAGCTGCTAGGAACAAGCCTGCCATCGCACTTCTCAACAAAATTAAATTTTTAAATTTCTCATACAAATAATAATAATAAGTTTATACATTTTTATGACATTGATTAAATTGACTCATAAGAGACTTTATGTTATTTGTATTGAGTGAACAAAACTCTCTAAAATAGAAAATCACTCGCAGTTTATATGATTACTTCACGCAGTTGAAATAGTGAATTTTGAGACTATGTATCAAATTTGTTCACGTTAATTGCATGTTAAAGAACGAATGTTCTAGTCAATTTAAATTGCTTTAAAAGCTTCGTTTTCATCATCATTTTTGCTACTACTTTGAGATTCTTCATGTAGATTGATCACGTCAAGTTGAGTCATCAAAATCAAGTTGAGTTCTTAACTCATTAAGACTTGATTTGAATCAGAATTCTTGACTTAAGTATTTAAGTTGAATTGAGATGTTCAATTCAAGTATTCAAGTTAAGTCAGAAAATTGAAATCAAGTATTGATTTGAAATTCTTGACTCAACTCATCAAGACATGAAGATAAATAGATAAATATTCTATTATGACTCTCTATTATGACTCTCTATTATGACTCTCTATCAAATAGTCTTCATGTTTTTCTATCATGACTTTTCTTCATAACTCTTTATTAAACAATCTTCATAATTTCTCATCATGACTCTTTATCATAGCTTTTTATCATAGTTTTCTATCAAAGCTTTCTATCAAACAATCTTCATGTTTTTCTTCATGTTCTTCTTTATGTTTCTCTTTATATTTTTCTTGAAAAGTTCTTTCTCTCATCTTCTCAAGTGAATGTCAATGACATCACAGAGTCATTCATATCTCTGACAGTCTCATTCAATTCACGCATCACAGAAGATGAAGTAAAGCAAACAATCAGATGAGTAAAAGCAGACAAAGCATCAGACGCTTCAAATATTTCAAACAGAATGCTTCAAGTGAATCTTGCAGAACTGACTTCAGTACTGACGAGTTTATTCAACGCATGTGTAATACATAAGTATCATTCAAAGTAGTTCAAAAAGACTCAGATAATAGTACTACGTAAATTGAAGAAAAGCGACTATATTGATTCAAAAATGTATCGACTCATTGCTTTGCTCAATATCATGAGCAAAGCATTGAAGTCAATCACGATCAAAAGATTGAGTGACATAGTTCAGACTCATTACATGCTATCAAATGTTTAAATGAAAGTGAGATGTAAGTAATTCATGATCTTGATGTTAGATTTACTAATAGATCAAGTTCACATAGTGTGAGATTGTGAAATCAAATATGTGATTTTCATGCTAAGCTTAAACATCGTTGAAGCATTCAATCAAGTCTCACATGTCAAACTTCTGCATACATTGAAAATGAAAAGAATGTTAAGCTACATAATCAAATGAACACGCAGCTTTCTAAAGAATTGAAAAACATCACTAATATTCAATGAACAAACGAGTGATATACGTGAGATAAACGCAAACATATCGCAGAAATTTCTCATTTCATTAATTCTCTTTCTATTCTTCAACGTAAGTTTAATTGAAAAATGCAAAGCATTGAAAATTAAAATTGAAGTGCTTGACTTCATAAATGATATTAACATTCTAGTCTACGACAGATTCATTAAAGAAATCTGCAGAACATTAAGCAAAGCACATGATGTCTGCATAAAATGAGCTTACACTCATGATGTAACGTTTGCATCAGAAAAGTACAAGCTTACGCATTTTACTAGAAAATCAAAGAGATTCAACATAATGACTAGCATACAAATAGAAAACTTAGTTATCAAATCAAAATCAGACGTACAAGTTCTAAAGATGCAACTGAACATGAAACTGCAATGAGACGCGCATCTTCAACAAATAAAGATGAATCATGTTACAAGAATGCTGACACTTAGTTATCTTGAAGTTTTCACATGAGAAGCTATCTTCACAAAAGCGAGACAAGTATACTCAGCAGTAGTGAGATCAGAAATCACATTCAAAGCATCAGTCTGACATCAGCTTGACAAGAAAGATGAACTGTTGAGCAAAGAATGCAGACTAGAAACACTTCAGAATCAGACTCTGCATCACGTAGCAGAAGCATTCAAAAGAGTAAGCATTGAAACTTTAAAGACAGAAATATACATAAGTTCATTATATGTTCATTTAAACATGTTACAGAACAAGATCACACTACACAGTTGAATCAATAATTGAACGCAAGAAATCAGATAAACATGCAAACTAATACACATTCATTTGACAAGAGTTAATCGCATCATTTCTCGTTTACTCGTCATTAAGAAAATAATACTTCTAAATGTTTTTATTCAAGAAGATGTGAAGATACAGTCAAGATGCAAATGATGCATTCTTTTTTTCACAATGATTTCAACAAGCAATAGCATTGCAATAACGCAGTATCACAAAGATCAATGAAATCAACGATGAGAAAAGTACAGAGAATGCATTGCAGATGTCAACATAATCTCAGCACAAAGATTGCATCTGAGCAATAAGATGATAAAGATGCGTGATGATCTTCAGAAAGCAGAAAGCATTCTTGTAATGCATATCAGAATCAAACGCATAAATCTGAATGTTTATTTGCACTCTAGAAATGTTTCAGACATGAATAGCTCATGATGCAACTGTGAATGAAGTCATCAAATGATGAAGCATGTATTCATGCATTGTTTGAACTGATTGCATCTGCAATCAAGAATGTTACAAAATGCTGACTTTTTAAACTATTAAATAATCATTATTATCACGAAGAGTTTCAGAGCAGTAGCGAAGATGATAATGAAAATGAAGCTCTTGAAGCAATTTAAAGTGACTAGAACATTTGTTCTTTAACATGTAATCAACGTGAACAAATTTGATACATAGTCTCAAAACTCATTGTTTCAACTGCGTGAAGCAGTTGTATAAACTGCAAGTGATTTTCTATCTCAAAGAGTTTTGTTCACTCAATACAAATAGCATAGAATCTCTCATGAGTTGATCTAATCAATGTCACAAGAGTGTATGAATTTATTATTATTATTTATATTTTTCTTTACGACTTTCTATCAAAAAGATAATGCAAAAAGATAATGTAAAGACGAAAAATTGAATTTTTTTTTATATTTAGTTCTTTTGATGTCATTTTTAATTTCTTGATGAGTTGAGTTGAGAACTCAAATTGAGTATTGATTTAAAGTTAATATTAAACTAAGTCAGAATGTTGAAATCAAGTATTCAAGTTAAGTCAGAAGATTGATATTGAGTACTTGAGTTAAGTCAGAAGATTGATATTGAAACTCAACTTGATGATCAGTTTATTTTTATGATGATGATGATTGTTTAATAGTTTAAGAAGTCAACATCTTATAACATTCTTGATTGCAAATGCAATCAGTTTAAGTAATGCATGAGTACATGTTTCATTATTTGATGACTTTATTTGTAGTTGCATCATAAACTATTCATGTCTGAAACATTTTTAAAGTGCAGATAAGCATTTAAATCTATATGTTTGATTTTGATATGCATTGCAAGAATGCTTTCTGCTTTCTGAAAATCATCACACATTTTTATCATTTTATTGTTCAGATGCAATCTTTGTGCTAAGATTGCATTGATGTTTATGATGCATTCTTTGTACTTTTCTCATCATTGATTTCATTGATCTTTGTGATATTACGTTATTGCAATATTATTGCTTGTTGAAATCATTGTGAAAAAGAGAATACATCATTTGCATCTTAACTGTATCTTTGCATCTTCTTGAATGAAAACATTCAAAAGTACTATTTTCTTGATGATAAGTAAATAAAAAATGATGCAATTAACTTTCATCAAATGAGCATATATTAGTTTGCATGTTTATTTAATCTTTTATGTTCAATTATTGACTTAATTGTGTTACATGATCTTGTTTTGTAACATGTTTAAATGAACATGTAGTGAGCTTGTATACATTTCTGTTTTCAAAGTTTCAATGCTTATTCTTTTAAATGCTTTTGCTACGTGATACAGAGTTTGATTTTGAAGTGTTTTTAATTTGCATTCTTTGCTTGATAATTCTTCTTCTTTGTCACGTTAATGTTAAACTAATGTTTCAAATGTTATTTCTGATTTCATTACTGTTGCATTGATAAATTGCTCTAAATTGATCTTTCAAAAGAGCATTATCATGATTGTTAAAAAATGAGATGAACAAAATACTCATGCATCAGAATGATGAAAAAACTCAATGTGCAATAGAGAAAAGAATGAACTGAGTAATGTTCACTATATATCTTACTTCATCATATTAGTTTAATGACTTGACAGAAATTCTGATAGTATGCTTTTAAATATTCAAATTGATTTGATTTATCAAGAGAGAAAATACTGAAATTATGATTCATAATGTACTTACATGAATTCAACAAGATTGTTGAATTATAAATTAACATCAATCTCTTTTGATAATAGAACATTATTGACATGATGCTTGCACTTCATTCTGATCATCAGAGACAGATGATGAGCATTGTCAATATAATGTTAGTGAGTGAGCGAGAAATGAGTATTACTATCTTGCAGAAGAATTCAATCAAGATGAAGAATATACATGAGAAATTAAACAAGCTGCGAGTACTTTATGAGCTCAACAAACGTAGAAACAACGAGCTAATGCTCTGAAAAGAGATAAAAAGATTAACAAAGATGATAGAAAAGTTGACGCGTCAACGCGTCGCTGCGTCAACTGTCAATCAATGCATGAAGAATCAGCTGAAGAGATTGAAAAAGATAATGAGCAGACTTGAAAAGAAGTTCATGAAGAAGAAAAGACGCGTTGACAATTGAGCGAAGAGAGTGAATGAGAAGTTGATGACATTGTTTGAGAATCATTTTGTTCTCAACGTCAACATTGTGTCATCAATGCAAAATCATTGCAAGAAATTCAAGATTAAGATCTTTGTTAAAAAGAAAGAGAAGATCAAGAGAATCATGATGATAACAACAGAAAATATAATGAGATGAGCAAGAGAAATTGACGTCGACAAGATGTTATTGATGCGCAAGAACATAGAGATTATGAAAAGATGATCAAATTTATTAATATTTCAAGTCAAGATGAAAAACAGTAAGAAAATATTGAAGAAAAACGATTTTTGAATCAAAGAGATTTCATTGAACGTAAGTCTGCATGAAGTCAGTTTCAAAATAGTAATACATGAAATTAGAATTGAAGAAATGTTTAAAGACATAGAGAAGAAGAGAGCGAAAGTGCTCATCAAGATCAACAAAGACATACATTTGAAAATGATGATTGAGAAAGTTAAGTGATTCACAAAGAATAATGAACAGAAAAGATACATCTTGCTGATGATATGCATAGTCAGCGCTGAGATGATGAACAAGTTAATTGATGAGAAGATATGTCATGAGATCAACATAAAAATCACACAGTTTTATGATTTAAGTTGTAGAACACATCAGTGTTTAAAGTATCAAGACTATGATCATAAAATATATGAATGCAAAAATAAGCAAAAATGCGTTTACTGCACATTAAATCATTGCTTGAAGCACTGTTTTCATAAACAGACTTAAAATATGTGAAAATATGAAATGTGTCAAGATACATACAGAGTCTTTGATTCTCAATATCATAAACAACAGATTGAAAAAGAGAGAATAAAAAGAGTCATGAAACACGGATCTTTATATCACGTCGTACAAGAGTAGAAAGAACTCAAAGCGATGACATTGAAGACATTCATAAAAACATTTATCAATCTGAAATCATTGATAGATAATAACTTGAAGAGAAAGCAGAGACGTTCAACAAACGAAAGTCATTTGCTCAGCATGATCATCACATTCAAAAACATTATATTGAATCATCTAGTCAAGAAGTCAAAAACAAATAAGTCAAAGTCAACATCAATCACATCAATTTCAATATCATCTTCTTTTAAAGATTTTACAAGAAAAGCAAGCACATCATAAATGCTCAAAAGAACATCAAACAACTTTGAATGTGAACTTTAATGTTTCAACAAAAGAAGCTTTGAATATTACAGTATAACGTTCACAAGTTCAGAGAAAAAATAATGATAGCATTACTACATGAGAAAAAGATAAAGAATTATGACATTTTGATTCTTTAAGAACTCTGATGATTTGATGAGAATTTCAGAATGTACTGCTCAGTAACTGTCAATTTCACGCTGAAGAATAATGAGAATAAAATCTGTTTCTACATAAACAAGAGAATTGACAGCAACATCTGACACTCAACATGACACTTCAAAAATGTAAACATGATTATGTTATAAACATTAACAGATGACACATAGATGACTCAGAAAGTTATACACATTCATGAAGCATACAATTTGTCACTCAGAAATCACGAAGTCATTCATGAAAAAGAAAGTCTTTCAGACATCGAAAAGATGCTACACATGTTGAAAGAATGCATTCTTGTAGAAAACTTTAATTTGCATCATCTCACATGAGAGAAATTATTCTACTCAAAACAACATTTATTGTCAAATGATTTAATTGAAATGATCACAAATGTTGATGCATTGCTGACGTTATTTCAAGACATGATTACGAGAAATTATCAGAGATTTCAAATAATAATAAATTTGATCTTCACGACAAATGACATTATGAATCAATTAATATGATGCAAAATCAACAAAGAAATGAAAAACTTTTCAGATCATCTGTCAATACAGACAATTATAGATTTCAGAGTCTGTAAAGAATCAGCGTGAAAATTGCGTCGTAATTGAAAAATAATGAATAAAGAGAAGTTCATTAATACTTTGAGAGAATAAATGTTGAAATCACTGTCAAATCATAAGATGAAGTGTTGATACATAGATGAATACACTAAGCATTTTGTTGAATGCACTGAAGAAGATTGTTAAGATTTTCACTTTCTGAGCGAGATCATATGAAATGATCAAAGCAAAATGAATGAAGAAGTGTATGAAGATCATCAAGAGCATGCAATGAATGAGAAGAAACTGTTGAATTGTTGATGACTGAACAGAGTACATTCAAGCATGTGACAAGAAGAGTAAGATCATCAGAAAACAGAAATGCAGTGAATATTGAAAATTCATGCAAAATGTTGAACAATTCTCAAGAGAACTGTTTAAAACTACGAAATGAGCAAGAAATGCAGTTGCAGACACATTGACTTAAACGACAATTCTTTCTCTGATCAAGTCAAAGTGCTTCGACATCATTACAACAGCGCAAAATAAGATGAAAATGATGTTTCAAACTCACTTTTCATCATTTTCAGAGATTCTTATGTTGAACACAGAAGACTTTGAATATTCATTCTTGATTGAGAATGATGCTTTGCTGATACATTGCAAGATTAAAAGAGTCATCTACAAAATGATGCTCAACAAGACTTCAAGATACACAGAATATATAAATAGAATAATGCGCAGACTCATTAATGACATGTCAAAACAAATACACTCTTTTTTTGAAAAATGTTTGCAGAAGAAAATACAGTCAACTCAGTTCAAAAGTGCAATCACAATAGTGATGTAAAAGTCAGACAAGAAGAACTACTTTAATGCAAAGATATATAAATCAATTGTGTTATTTAACACGTTGAGCAAAATACTGAAATTCATTATATTTGAACATCTGCAAAATGTTGTAGAAGTGTGTAACTTGATATTAAATATTCAAATGAAAACTCATAAACACAGATCAATAAATACAACTTTGTAACTGATTATAAAAAAGATACATACTGTATGAAGTGACACAAGAAGAAAAGTAGTCTTATTGCTGAGTCTAAATGAGAAGAATGTATTCAACAATGTAGCACATAGCAAACTTTTGCATGACATGAAAAAAAGAAGAGTTTTCAAACTGCTTCTTGAATTTGTGAAGAACTTTCTGAGAAATCAATGCATCACGATCACAATCAATGATTACACGATGATGAAACGCAGCGTGAACGTTGACATATTACAAGATTCTTCACTATCATCAATATTATATTTGTTTTACAACATGAACTTGCTAGAAGCATGTGATAACATCAGATTAAGAACAAACTTCATAAATTTATAAATGATGTCAATATTTTAACATATAAAAAGTTCATGAAGTGCAATTGCAGAATTTTTAGCGAGATTTATGATAGATGCAAACAGTGATCAAAAATGTACAACATCAAGTTTTCAAAGACAAAGCATAAGTTGATTCACTTTACAAGAATCTTTAAGTGATTTAATATGAACGTTGATGTAAAGTTGATGAAACATCAGATTGATTCAAGATCAGATATCAGAATTTTGAGAGTTCAATTGAACTTTAAGCTGAAATGAGTGATTTACATGCATCATGTTGAAGCAAAACTAGTGATTAAACAAAAGATCATGCAGACAATCATTGAGTCTACTTGAGACTCATCAATGACAATGAGAAAGCAAATATACTTCGTGATGATACACTTTCTGCTTAATCATGAAGTCATCATATGATACATGTCACAAAGAATGAAGAGTCATTAAAAAGATTTAAACATCAAGCTGAAATCAGTATAAGAAAGAACATTGTGACAAATCATTAATGTTTATTATGCAACGTCAATGAAAACTCTAGAAATAGAAATAAACACAGCGTCAATAAATATTCATTTACGAAAGCTGATACAAAAGTCAATAATGAACATGAACTTTTAAAAATCAAATGAAGTTATTGAGATGATGATGCGTCAAATTTGCAACGACTTGATACTCAAAAGAAGTTGAAAATCAAAGCTGCATAAGACATTTTTGCAGCTGAAGCAAAAGTAAATAAAAGAAACACTTAAACAGATGAAGATGCAGTGAAGTCATTTCTACATGATAATTCTTTGATCAAAGTCATTGAAAGTAATTATAGTTGCAAACAAGAAAATGTCAATAAGTCAACATTATTTTGACACATTTGTATTAAAGCAAAGAGTTTACTTAAACAATAGCAACAGTAGAAAGAATGTTATGATGATTGCAATGAGAATTAACTGAAAGCTAAATAAAAGATTGAAGAGATTGACTTTAGTCATCACTCATCATGAAGAACTGAAAGAATTGATTGCAAAAGTGAAACATCTTGCAGACGTAGTGATAAAGAATTGAAAGTGTTATGAAAAGATATACAAAGTATACAGTAATAATCAGACTTCTTTGAAAACAGTGAAAGCTATAATATCAACAAAAGATCAAACACATCTGCAACAAGTTTAAATTGCACATCAGAACATTTAATCTTAAGAAGTTACGCTGAAGCTACATTGAGTGATAAAATATGCAGAAGTACTCAAAAATGAAGTGATGAATGTTGCAAACATGCACTTCAAGTTAGTTTAACATAGATCATGTCAAACTATTTTAGACTAGTACAGAGCTGATGTTGACACGTTAGTGATCTAACGTGTCTTCGTGAGTACAAGATCTTCAACGTGTTACATCTTCTTTCTTCTTTAGCTTTGAACTTTTAATTAGAATACACTCATATGATTCGCTTTATGCAGACTCATAACAATGAACAAGATGATTGATGATGCACATAATTTGTTTTTATTGCTGACTGAGCATCAATGCACTGAAGTGATGATGAGACTGATGCTCATACAGAAACAGATCAAATAAACATGAAGAATAGTTTGAAAAGAAAGATTCAATGCAGCTCATTTTCAATATCTGACATCAGAGATGACACATCGACATTTGCAACTGCATAAGAATCATGCAAAGTCTTACAGTGCATTATTGATGCAACTATGCATGAGAAAAATTGACTTCAATCAATTTCTACATGAAAGATGAATACTTAATGTTGTTACAACAATGTGCAAGTGTGACAGAGATTAAATGTCGATCAAGCACATTCTATTAACATGTTTCAAATGAAAAGTAGAATGAAAAGCAATGCAATGAGAAGAGAATATCACGAACTTGAAAAAGCTCTTAGAAATCATGAGCGCAGTGATAATGATCATTCAAATGATACTCTCAATGAGCATACTGAATCAATTTCAAGCTGTGATGTCATTAAAGAATCAGATGAAAGAGAAGAAAAATAAAAAAGAAATAAACTTATAAAGTTTTTGCATTGAGAACAATTATAGTATAAAGCGCAGAAAGAAGTGATTTTTGATGCGAAAAGAGCGTTGCACTAGCGCAGCGCTCGCTACAGTATATAAAATCTTGCATAGACTCATAATGAGTGTTGAATCAAGTAAGAATTAAAAAAAAAAGTGTATTTACATGAAGTAGTATTTATCTTGTTCTGAAGTACTCATTATTTATATGATGAGCATTATTCATCTACTATCATACATATATTCTTCTACTACAATTACTATGATTCACTCATAAACATATTATTAAATATCAAACTACTCTCAGTTTCACTCTCATATCAAACAGCAATTAAACTAACATATTCTAATCTTCAATCAACACTTGAGTATGTGATAGTTTAACATAGATAAATCTTTTCATTCACTGCTGCATTGATCATTGTTGATCTGACAAGTCAGTTTTGATGTAACAGTCTATTTATGAACATCATCATTTATTTTACTTAATGATTAATGATGAATTGTACATTTGATTGAGACATCATTATTTCTTGATATGAAAGCAGTGTCACTTCAAATTCATCGCTTAAAAACATGCTTTAAATTTAGTCACTCTTCATGTGATGATTGTCTGTTATCATGTCATTATTTTATTGAGTTCATTTATCTTCTGATGTTTCTTCTTCAGAAAATCTTCATCGTATAGTGTATTGTACTGATTTCAGTCAAGATAGTTATTTACGTAGTAAATACTCATATTCTCATTCATGAGCATCACATAAGCGTTTCATATAACATTTATCAATTAGTAAAATTAATGAGTTTTGAGTTTTCAAGAGTTTCTGATCAGATTAATCAATCAATTCTTCATCTTCAGCTGAAGCAAAAGTGAATGAAAGAAACACTTGAATAAACAAAGATGAAGTGAAGACATCTTTATATGATGATCTTTTGATCAGAGTCATTGAAAGTAGTTATAGTTGCAAACAAGAAAATTTCAATAAGTCAACATTATCTCGACACATTCACGTTGAAGTAAAGAGTTTACTTGAATGATAGTAATAATAGAAAGAATGTTATGATGATTGCAATAAGAATTAACTGAAAGCTAAATAAAAGATTGAAGAGATTGACTTTAGTCATCACTCATCATGAAGAACTGAAAGAATTGATTGCAAAAGTGAAACATCTTGCAGACGTAGTGATAAAGAATTGAAAGTGTTATGAAAAGATATACAAAGTATACAGTAATAATCAGACTTCTTTGAAAACAGTGAAAGCTATAATACCAACAAAAGATCAAACACATCTGCAATGAGTTCAGATCATGCATGAGAGCATTCAATTTTAAGAAGTCATGCTGAAGTTACATTGAATGATGAGACATGCAAAAGTACTTGAAAATGAAGTGATGAACAAAATGATTGACGATGCACATAATTTGTTTCTATCATTAACTGAGCATCAATGCATTGAAATGATGACAAGATTGATGCTCATACAGAAATAGATCAGATAAACATGAAGAATAGTTTGAAAAGAGAGATTCAACGTAGCTTATTTTCAATATTTGACATCAGAGATGATACATTGACATTTGTGACTGTACAAGAATCATGTGAAGTCTCACAGCGTATTATTGACGCAGCTATGCATGAGAAAAATTGACTTCAATCAATTTCTACATGAGAGATGAATATTCAATGTTGTTACAACAATGTGCAAGTGCAACAAAGATTGAATGTTAATCAAGCACATTTTATTAACATGTTTCAGATGAAAAGTAGAATGAAAAGCAATGCAATGAGAAGAAAACATCACGAACTTGAGAAAGCTCTTAGAAATCATGAGCGCAGCGACAACAATCATTCAAATGATACTCTCAACGAGCATATTAAATAAATTTCAAGCTGTGACATCATTGAAGAATCAAATGAAAGAGAGAGAAAATAAAGAAGAAATAGATTCATAGAGTTTTTGCATTGAAAACAGTTATAATATAGAATGCAGAAAGAAGCGATTTTTGATGCGAAAAAAGCGCTGCGCTAGCGCAGCGCTCGCTACAGTATATAGAATCTTGCATAGACTCATAATGAGTGTTGAATTGAGTAAGAATTAAAAAAAAAAGTTTCTTCATCTCAATCATGTCATGAATCTCATGCAAAAGATCTTGATATTGTTTTCTGAAATGTTTGATCAAAATCTCAGTATAAACGCTTGATTTATTTGAGTTTAGTCTCTTGTGATTCAAGACTGTCACAATCAAATTCAAATGATCAAATATTTTTTCATTTAATGATTTTAATGATCAGCGATGAAACTCATCTGTACATGATGCTGACTATGAATTTACTATTTAGCTATAGTAAAGTCTAAAAATTATCAAAAGTTTGAATGACATTGAGATGCTGCATGATGATGAAGCGCTGTGCATTGATCACATACAAAGTTTTCGCGATTGCACAAACTTTGATAATTTCAATGCACATGTTACAAAGCAATTTGCATGCAAATGAGAAAGTCAAATAAAATGCAAAACTACAAGAAAAATCGCTTATAAAAATCATTTGATTCAACATCTTGTCATCATGATGATAAGAACTGAGATAAAACATTCTCATGTTTAATCTGTTGAAAATGATTAGTAGAAAGAACTTGAATCATGAACATTCTTTAAATTTACATGCTAACTATGTATAAATCTTGTTAAGACTGCGTATTTGTTACTACGATATAAGCAACTCACAAGTTTCATTAAGTTTGACATAAATAAACTTGAAAGTCTCATTAATATCATTTAACAGATGTTTAGATACAGACATTTTATATGTAAATGATATGTTGATGAGAAGACTTCATTAAAAGAAGAGAGATACAAGCAAGTTAATAAAGAATGATCAAACTACGCTGTCTGATTAAAAGTGTAACATATGAACATTTTTACAAAACATGATTGATTTGCATGAGAAAGATCTTTATAGATAATGTAAAACAGATGAGTTGCACACTTTACAAGCGAAGTGAGTGTCTGCAAGACATGATATACAATGACAATGATTATCGATTTTAAGAATTTTATTTCTTCACTGAACTTTGACTCTTAAATGTCTTGATGATAAAGTCAGTCTTTAATTAAAAACATTATTTATATAACTTGAGAAAACAGCAGTGCATGTTGATGTGATTAAAGAAGAAATCGACTGTGATACACATGCATATCACAGACAAAACGTTTGCAACTTATGCTTAAGAAGTAAACTGTTGAAATCTGAGCAGTGAAAGATTTCATTTTTCTTGAACTGTGAATCTGTCATAAGAAAACTCTTTAAGTAATCTCTTGAGTCTAAGAAGAAAATCAGCATAGAGATTATGTTTTATGTATATTGCATGCAACGTATACAACATATTTTCAATAGTGCAACGTTTTTGAAATGATTCAGAAGAAAAAAACAATGAGAATCAGAATGTATTCATTGCAAAGAATGTACAGAAACTGAAGACATTCATACAATTGCTTAACAAGCAGTTACAAACATAAGATAGCATGCAAACATAAGATAGCATACACTTTTCATTGAAAATCACGTCATAAGTAAATGTGACAAGAGAAGAAGTAACAATGAGAAAGTAACATTTCAAAGATGAATTATCATCACTTTGTAAGAAATGAGAAGTCATGATGAAGATAGCAAAAAGAAAGAAAATATAAAAGATATAAAAGAAATTTATTGAACAGATTCTTCAAGAAATTACAAACATGTCAACAATTCAAAGAAATTTAATCATGTTTCTTTACAAGCTTGAAAGTGAAGACATCACACTTCATGCAGTGAGTTCAGAAGCTCAAGCAAATCTGAAAAGATCTCAAACATGAGCAAAAGAAATCATGAACTTGACGCGTATAATGCGTTGAATATTTGTTGTGCTAGCACATGAAATACACATCACAATAGACACAAGCAATCAGAAAGTAATCATTAAAAGATTGATAAAAGACAACATAAGACTTCATGAAAATCTAAAGATTTTAAGAATAGTCTGACTCAAGAAAGTAGTTAAAAGTAAAAAGACTTACTCATCGCTCATCATAAAGATCACAATCAAAGCAATGATGAATCAATTAATGAATGAGAGCATGTTAGATTCATATCAAGAATGCTTATGCAAACTGTTTAAAAAGAATTGTTGCAT
>JAABUY010004592.1_pt1 | contig 14377 bp, 12 predicted proteins | sample 5560271 | NCBI WGS metagenome assembly JAABUY01 (sample SAMN10711886, study PRJNA513374) | rock metagenome | isolation source: Antarctica rocks | place: Antarctica: Victoria Land, University Valley
GGCTACTGGACGGAGCGAAACGCGCGTGAGACGCGACAGAGGTGTGTGCGCATCGGTGCCGACCGAGAAAGACGTTGCGGTGACTGGCGGCTCACCGATTTTGATGCATCGAGAGTGCGGGAGAGCCTAGAGACAATGCGGATGTTCTGTTATGATTATCTGAATGTTTGTTCCTGGTCCATGTCTGTGTGTGCAGCATAGGCCGGGATAGCGGTCATGACGCCCACAACGCGTGAGGGATACGGGTGCAACCGAACGCCAGCAAGACGGACGTCGCGATCGTTCGCGATCCTCCCAGGCTCATGAAGGAGCAGCGTGAGGCCTTAGCGCCGCGATCGTCCGCGATGCCCCGTCCATGCGTGCGCGGCAAGTTCCTGTCTGTCGGCGGGGAGAAATTCGTCATCCGCGGCGTGACCTACGGGACGTTTGCTCCTGATGAGGCTGGCGATCAGTACCCGTCTCCTGCGACCGTGGAAGGCGATTTCGCGCAGATGGCCGCGAACGGTCTCAACGCGGTACGCACCTATACCGTGCCGCCGTGCTGGTTGCTCGATAGTGCGCTGAAACATAATCTGCGCGTGATGATCGGCCTGCCGTGGGAGCAACACATCGCCTTCCTGGACGACCCGAAGACCGCTGCGTCAATCGAGGCGAGGGTGCGCGCCGGGGTCCGATCCTGCGCCGGGCACCCGGCTATCCTCTGCTACACCCTCGGCAACGAGATCCCGGCGGGGATCGTCCGCTGGTATGGACACCGCCGCGTGGAACGCTTCTTGAAACGCCTCCACCGAGCGGTCAAGGCGGAGGACCCACTCGGTCTCGTGACCTATGTGAATTTCCCGCCCACCGAGTACCTGCACCTGCCTTTCCTCGATTTCGCCTCGTACAATGTTTACCTCGAGCGGCAGAACCGACTGGAAGCCTATCTCGCCCGCCTTCAGAATCTCGCGGGGGATCGCCCCCTTGTCATGGCGGAGATCGGGTTGGATAGCCGCCGGAATGGCCTGGAGGCACAAGCGAATACGCTCGACTGGCAGGTGCGTACGGTCTTTGCGGCGGGCTGCGCCGGCGCCTTCATCTACGCTTGGACGGACACATGGTATCGCGGCGGCTTCGAGATTGAGGACTGGGATTTCGGCCTCACAGATCGGCAGCGTTACCCCAAGTCGGCACTCGTCGCCGTCAGCCGCGCATTCGCCGCGGCGCCATTCCCGGCCGAGACCGCCTGGCCGCGGATTTCCGTCGTTGTTTGCAGCTACAACGGCGCGCGGACGATCGGGGAAACCTGCGACGGACTCGCGCACCTGGACTATCCGGACTACGAAGTAATTGTGGTGGATGACGGATCGCGTGACGCAACGGCGGCGATCGCGCGGAAATACTCCGCGCGCGTGATTCGCACGGAGAACAACGGACTGAGCAACGCCCGGAACACCGGCATGGCGGCCGCGACGGGAGAGATCGTCGCCTATCTCGACGACGATGCCGTCCCGGATCCGCACTGGCTACAGTATATCGCCGCAACGTTCATGACGACCGATTTTGTCGGCGTTGGCGGACCGAATATCGCACCGCCCGGTGATGGCATGATCGCCGAATGCGTTGACAATGCGCCGGGCAATCCGGTGCATGTACTCGTCTCGGATCGGGAGGCAGAGCATATTCCCGGCTGCAACATGGCATTCCGCAAGGCCGCTCTCGAAGCGATTGGTGGCTTCGATGGGCAATGTCGCATCGCCGGGGACGACGTAGATGTCTGCTGGCAGCTCCAAGCGCGGGGGTGGAAGATCGGCTACAGTCCCGCCGCGATGGTATGGCATCATCGCCGGAACCGCGTGCAGACGTACTGGCGACAACAGAAGGGGTACGGCGAAGCGGAGGCGCTCCTCGAACGGAAATGGCCGGAGAAGTACAATACGGCGGGACACATCCCGTGGTCCGGCCGCATCTACGGGAAGGGCCTCGCACAGATTCTCGACCCGCGCCCGGGGCGGATTTACCACGGCGTGTGGAACAGCGCGCTTTTCCAATCCATCTATGAGCCGGCGCGTGATGGTCTGTGGACGCTGCCGCTCATGCCGGAGTGGTACGTGATCGTCGTTGGCTTCGGCGTGCTGGCGCTCCTGGGCATCTACTGGCACACCCTTCTGGCGCTCTTTCTGCCATTCTTTGCCTTCAGCGGCGGGGCGCTCCTGCTACAGAGCATCGTGGGAGGCGTCCGCGCGCGGTATACGGAGCCGGCACGCTCGCACGTGGAAGCGTTCGCATGGCGGAGCCTAACCGCCTTCCTCCATCTCGTCCAGCCGCTCGCGCGCCTCGTCGGGCGGATGCGCTATGATCTCACTCCCTGGCGGCAGCGGAATGCGCACGGTCTCTCGCTCCCGTATCCGCGCACCGTCGCGCTGTGGAGCGAAGAGTGGCATGAACCGGATGCATGGCTTCTCCAGATCGAGCGCACCGCGATCGGCGCACGCCGGGGTGGTGACTACGATCGCTGGGATCTCGATATCTGGAGCGGTTTGCTTGGAGCGGCGCGTCTGCGCATGGCGATTGAAGAGCACGGCGGCGGCAAGCAGCTGGCCCGTTTCCGTATCTGGCCACACTGGTCAATGCACGGAAGATTGCTGGCGCTTTCCCTCGTCATCCTCACTCTGCTCGCGACGATGGCGCATGCGTGGCTCGCCGTGATACCGCTCGGCCTGCTGACGCTGCTCCACTCGCTACGCGCCATATACGAGTGCGCGACCGCGATGGCGACCGCGACGCACGCCATCGCGGCGCCGCGTACGGAGGGCGGTGGCGACGATGAAGCAGCCGGCTAACTCGTGCACGATCGCACGCGGATCAATCTGCCGCCTCGAGAAATAGACTCGTCGCGGGCAATGCGGCCCCGATGGAACGCTAGCGGAGAAGCAACGGACGTGAACACTATCGAACATGATGCAACGTCGGCAGCTGGGAAGAGCGACACCACGTTAGCGCCGCTGTCGCGCGTGCCGGACATACGAACACTCGAACGTGGCCTCGCGACGATTTTTCGCGACGGGGGAGCGACGATGGGAACGGTCACGGTCCTGTGCCGGGAGCCGAATCTGTATGAGAGCACATATGCCAGCGAGATCGTATCATGCCGAGTCGGCGACGGTAACGAACGCATGATTCTTTGCAAATATGCCGCGTTGTATGACGGCCATCACCGCCATGGCCACCGGGGCGGCACCGCGTACGAAGCGGCGGTGTACCGGGATCTTTTGCGGCCGTCAGGACTGTCGCATCCCTTCTTCTATGGTGCCTACCTGGATGAATCGTCGGGAACGCTCTGGCTCGTGCTCCGCTATGTTGAGCGCGGCGTGCGCCTCGATTTGGCGTCCGAACCCGACGCGCTGCCGGTGGCCGCGCGCTGGATTGGCCGGTTCCATGCGGCGAATGAACGAGCGGTTGTGCATGGCGCTCCGCCCTTCCTCACTCGCTATGATGTCGGTTACTATTCCGGCTGGGCGCGGCGAACCGCAGTCTTTGCGGGCCAGATGCACGCTCGCCTTCCCTGGCTCGCACTGCTCTGCGAGCGATATGCGGAGGCGATTCCCCACCTTATGATCGCCCCTCAGACAGTCATCCACGGCGAGTATTACCCGCACAATGTGCTGTATCGCGCCGGTACGGTCTTTCCGCATGATTGGGAATCCGCCGCCGTTGGGGCGGGAGAAATCGATTTGGCCAGCCTGATCGAGGGGTGGGACGAAGAGACGATCCGGTGGTGCATGGCAGAATATCGCCACGCTCGTTGGTCCGATGAAACACCGGCGACGTTCGAGCGGACATTCGCTGTCGCGCGGCTCTATTGGTGTTTCCGCTGGTTGGGAGACCACCCCGACGACACACTGGGCCGCAGAAGCTATTATTTCGAGATACTCCGCACGGCAGGGGAGCGCCTCGGTCTCATTTGATACCGCGCAACGCATCGTTGGGGGAAGAAACACGGATGTTCAAACAGATACGAGGCGGCTTCAGGGCGTATTTCCGCACCGACATCTATCATCGGTTCCTTCCCTATATCCGACCGCACCGGCTGCCGATGGCGGTCGTGATCGCGTTCACATTCCTCCAAAGTGGCCTGGCGCTACTCGACCCCTGGCCAATGAAAATCCTGATCGACAGCGGCCTGAGCCAGAAGCGACTTCCCGACCGTTTCGGCCAGGTGTTCCCCTTCCTCCGGTCGGGCAACCCCCGTGCCATCATCGCCTTTGCGGTTGCGCTCATCCTCGTTCTCTGGCTGATCGGCAACATCGTTGGCATGATCAGCGACTACATTAAGTCGCGCGTCAACGCGAGTATCACGTTGCGGTTTAGGGCGGATCTCTTCAACCACCTGCAGCGCCTCTCGTTCTCGTACCACGACCAGACAACAGTCGGCGACTCGATGTACCGTCTCAATAATGACACCGATTTCATCAGCACGTTGATCTGGGGGAACTTCCGGCATCTCATCACCTCGACCGTGACGCTCGTCGGTATCCTGTGGATCGTCATCCGGCTGGACTGGGTCATCGCCGTGCTCGCGCTGGCGGCGAGTCCACTGCTCTATCTCTCAATCGGCTTCTACGGCAAGTTCTTCAAGGACAAATCGAAGCAGGTGAAAGGCATCGAGAGCCTATCCCAGACGATCATCCAGGAAGTGCTCTCGTGTCTCCGCGTCGTGAAAGCGTTCGGCATGGAGGAACGCGAGCAGCAGCGCTATGAGGAGCAAGCGTGGCGGAGCCTGCGCGCCCGCATGCGACTCTCCGTGCAGCAGAGTCTGTTCTCTATCGGCACGAGCGCGATCACGAAGCTGGACCGCAGTCTGATCCTGCTCGTTGGTGCCTTTCACGTCTCCTCGGGAAGGTTGACAGTGGGCGAGTTGCTCGTGCTCCTCGCCTATGTGAGTCAGATTCACGGCCCGCTCGAGGATATCGGGCAGACATTGACGGACATGCAGCTCTCCCTGGCGAGCGCCGAACGGACGCTCGACGTACTCGATGTTGCACCGGCGATCCGGGACAGCCCGCATGCCCGCACACTTACACGCGTTGCGGGCAGAGTAGTCTTCGAGGACGTCGGCTTCGGGTATCATCCTGACAACCCGGTCCTGAAACGGGTCAGTTTCGAAGCGCCCCCTGGTGAGGTCATGGCGATCGTCGGGCCGACCGGCGCAGGCAAAACGACTACCGCCAACCTCATCGCCCGGTTCTACGACCCCAACGCGGGGAGAATCCTCCTCGACGGCCATGACTTGCGCGACCTCACGGTGCGCACGCTGCGCGACAACATCGCCCTGGTCATCCAGGAACCGATCCTCTTCACCGGGACGGTCCGGGAGAACATCGCCTATGGCCGGCCGGGCGCGTCGCTGGGTGAGATTATCCAGGCGGCGAAGAATGCGAACGCACACGATTTCGTCATGGCCCTACCCGCCGGATATGAGAGCCAGGTCGGGGCGCGCGGCGTGCGCCTCTCCGGCGGCGAACGGCAGCGCATCGCCATCGCGCGCGCCTTCCTGAAGGATGCCCCCATCCTCATCCTGGATGAGCCAACTTCCTCGATTGACGCGCGCACCGAACTTTCGATCCTCGATGCGCTCGATACGTTGATGATTGGCCGGACGACGTTCATCATCGCGCACCGGCTGGCGACCATTCGGCATGCGGACCAGATTCTGGTGATTGACAAGGGGCAGGTTGCCGAACGCGGTACGCACGCGGAGTTGGTTAAGCATGGGGGCATCTATGCCCATTTCTACGAGATTCAGACAGGCGGGCTTCGGCGCCGCGCAGAGGTGCCGGCATGACTGCCACGCAATTGGGACCCACCCAACACGCCGTCCGTGCGGCGCTTGCGGAGGGTCTCGGCGCCGCGCTCGGCCGACCGGTCACAATCGCGTCGCTGCAACCGGCGCCGTTGGCGAGCCGCAGCACCTACCCGATCGACCGTCTCCGTGTCACGTTTGACACGGGCGAGCAGCGGAGCGTCATTTTCAAGCGGTTCGTTCCGAACATCGAACTGAAGGAGGGTCGGCGTGAAATTATGATATACGAGCGCCTCCTACGCGGCGGGCGCTTCGGTGCACCGGCGGTGTACGGCTCCGTTTACGACGAGGTGCGCAATCGCTACTGGCTCTTCCTCGAAGACGTGGGGGAGCGCACGTTGAGATATGCAGATACCGACGTCTGGATAGCGGCAACTCGGTGGCTGGCCGAGATGCATGCAAACTACGCCGGTCGTGAAGGCGATCTCCATACATTGGATTGCCTGGATGTGCATGGGGCGGCGTACTATCACGCCATCGCGCTGCGGGCGCGTGAGAACTTGCGCTCGGTGGGCGCTTCGGCGGCGCTGACCCGCCTCGACGGATCCTTGCATGGATTCGACGCCGTCGCGCATTATCTCGCCGAACAACCGCGCACGCTCGTCCACGGGGATATTTTCTCGTGGAACATCATGGTTCAACCCGGCCCAATCATTCGCCCGATCGACTGGGAGGCGGCGGCTATCGGCGTGGGCGTGTGGGACCTTGTGCGGCTGTTCGATGGCTGGGGAGCCGCGCAACAACCGTATATCGGCGCATATGTGGCGGATCTCGGCCGCTTGGGCCAGCCCGTCAGCGACACCGAGGCATTTGCGCGCTGCTTCCGGTGTTGCAGACTCGTTAATGCCGTATGGCATCTCGGTTGGTCGGCTGAGCAGTGCCGCGACGCCACGTTCGTCGAAGGGTACGTTACCACGTTCGAGAACGGTGTGTACTCCTGGATGGAGGGGATGCGCGATGGATGAACGATTGCGGATTGCGCAAGTCGCGCCGGTCGCCAGCCGGGTCGTGAAAGAGAGCGGCGGCTCGATCGAGCAGCTCGTCTGGCTGCTGACCGAGGAGCTGGTGCGCCGGGGCCATGACGTCACCCTCTTCGCCACCGGCGATTCTCGCACGTCCGCCGCCCTCACTGCCCTGTATCCCGCCGGTTACGATGATTGCGACACCGGGGTCAGCGACTGGCGCTTCCGGGAGACGATGCACGCGGCGTCGGCGTTCGCGCAGGCTGGCCGTTTCGACATCATCCACACCCATGCATACCACTACGCGCTACCGTTCATGCACTTCGTCGCGACGCCCGTTGTGCAGACGTATCATGTGATGCCGGATGACGACATCATCGCGGAGTACGCCCGGCACCCCGACGTGCATGTCGCGGCGATCTCCCGGTATCAAAAGGACGCGCTCAGCGGCATCACGAATATCTCGGTCGTCCACCACGGGATCGACACGGATATCTTCGCCTTTAGCGCCGACAGCCGAACGTATCTCCTCTTCTTAGGACGGGTCATCCCAAGGAAGGGACCTGAGCATGCGATTCGCCTGGCACGGGCGGCGGGGATGCGACTCATCATTGCCGGTGGGGGAGAAGAGCAGTATATCCGAGACAGCATTGCCCCATTCGTCGACGGCCGTACGGTTGCGTATGTCGGCCATGTCGGCGTGAAGGAGCGCAACCAACTGCTGCGCGGTGCCGCCGCGCTCTTGTTCCCAGCGGTGGCGCCTGAGCCGTTCGGCCTGGTCATGATCGAGGCGATGGCGTGCGGCGTACCCGTCGTGGCACTGGACTGCGGACCCGTGCCGGAGATCGTTGATCAGGGCGTTACCGGTTTTTACGCCGACGATCTCGAATGCCTGCAAGCGTACATCCCGGCCGCGCTCACGTTGGATCGCGCGCGGATTCGGCGGACTGCCATCGCGCGGTTCGACTATCGGCGTATGGTTTCGGAGTACGAAGCGGTCTATCGCCACGTGATCGCCGAGCGTCGGGGCAGATCATCATGACCCGCGTGAGGATTCTCGCCATCTTCGCCCATCCGGATGATGAATCACTTCTCGCCGGCGGTACCCTTGCGGCGTGCGCTGAAGCGTGGATCGAAGTCGCGCTCCTCTGCGTCACGAGAGGGGAAGAGGGGCCGATCGCGGATCCGTGGTACGCGACGCGGGGAACCCTCGGCATCGTGCGCGAACGCGAGTTGATGGACGCGGCGAAGGTGCTCGGCATCGCGCAGGTCGAATGCCTCGATTATCCCGACGGCGCCCTGCGGTGGTCGGACCGGGCCGCGCTAGTGGCGGACATTGCCGAGCGCATCCGCCGCGTGCGCCCCGATGCCGTCATCACCTTCGGGCCGGAGGGGTGGTACTGGCACCGGGACCACATCGCCGTTCACGAGGCGACGGTGGCCGCCCTCGCTCTCCTCGCGGGCGAGATGGCCGAACCGTGGACGTATTTCGCCACATGGCCCGCGGCTCTGGCGGGCGATATGGCGGTGGCGATGAAAGCAGGGCGCGCGAGCGACGATCTCTGGGGGATGAACCCGGGCGCTTTCGGCGTGCCGATGGCCCAGATCACCACGATCATTGACGTGCGGTCGTTCGTCCCGCGCAAAATGCGGGCGCTCCGGAGCCACCGCAGTCAGCTGACGCCGGGGCATCTCCTCGCCAGCCTCCCGGATGATCTTGCGATGACATTCCTTGGCCGGGAGTACTTTGTTCGCGCCGGTCGCCCGCATGCCGGAGTGGACTGGCTGGCCGAGGCGACGAAGCGATGGGCGGGGGGCAAGCGATGAGCGGGCAAACGCGCGGCGCGCTGATCGTGCTAGGGATGATGGGTCAGGCGCCCTTTGCGGGCGTCGCCTGGCAGGTCTTGCAGTACGTCGAGGGATTCCGGCGGCTGGGGCATGACGCCTATTACGTCGAGGACACCGGAGGATGGCCGTACGATCCCGACCAGAATATGGTCACGGACGACTGCCGGTACACCGTCGCGTACATCGCCCGGATGATGGCGTGGTGCGGCCTGCCCGACCGCTGGGCATACCGCGCTCCGGGAGGCACCCTCTCCGGCCTGTCGGAGGCACAACTGGCGGACCGCCTCGCGCGCGCCGATGTGCTCGTCAACCTGACCGGCTCGACGGTACTGGGCGACGAACACCGACGCGTGCCGGTGCGCATCTATCTCGAGACGGACCCGGTGCTACCGCAAATCGAGATTGCCAAAGGCCAGCAATTCACGATTGATCTGCTCAGCGCGCACACGCATCATTTCACCTACGGTGAGAATTTCGGCGCGCCGGATTGCGGGGTGCCAATCGGCCGTTTCGTGTATCACCCCACGCGCCCGCCGGTCGTGCTCGACTGGTGGGCAACGGACACGCGCCGTCAGACAGCGCCGCAGGCGCCGTTCACGACGATCACCAACTGGAAGCAGACGGGGAAGGATGTCGAGTGGAATGGCGAGACCTATACCTGGAGCAAGCACCACGAATTCCTCAAATTCATTGACCTGCCGCACCGGACAGGACAGCCGTTCGAACTGGCCCTCTCCAACGCCGATGCCGAGGCGATTAACCTGCTGAAGGCCAAGGGTTGGGGAGTCATCGAAGGCGTCGCGCTCTCGCGGGATATCCTGCCCTATCGCGCGTATATCCAGGCATCACGCGGAGAGTTTACGGTCGCCAAGGATCAGAATATCCGCCTGAGGAGCGGTTGGTTCAGTGATCGTAGCGCCTGCTATTTGGCGGCAGGCCGACCGGTGATTACGCAGGATACCGGATTCGGCAACATCCTTCCGACGGGGCGCGGCCTCTTCGCATTTCGGAACATAAACGACGTTCTCGCCGCGTTATCGGCAATCGCCGATGACTATGACGGGAACGCTCGTGCCGCTGGCGAGATTGCCGACGCGTATTTTTCCGCGGAGCGCGTGCTGTCGAGCCTCCTTGCCCGCGCCGGGCTGGGATGACGGCGATGGTCGGCGGTTGCGCTCGTTTGGAGATTGATGTGGGGTTACGAATCATCGTCTCGGGCTATGTCGTCCGTTACCCACTCGCCGGGAATGTATGGGCGCATCTCCAATACGTCATCGGCTTGGCACGCCTGGGTAATGATGTCTGGTTCGTTGAGGAAGCAGGCTGGCCGGAGTCGTGTTACGACCCCGAGCAAAACAGGATGACCTCCGATCCCGCGTACGGCGTGCGCGTCTTGACCGGTTTGCTTGCGCGGCACGGTTTGGCGGAAAAATGGGCCTATCGTGACACGTTCGGGGAGTGGCACGGGCTGCCCGGCGCGCAGGTTGATGAGGTGATCGCTGGTGCCGACCTCTTTCTGGATGTGGGAGGAACCGGGTACCTTCCGCAGATGCGCTATGCGAAGCGCCGGGCATACATTGACATGGACCCCGCCTTCACGCAATTCCGGGCCTTCGGCGCGCACGCGCGGCTCCATGAATACGATGTCCTTTTCACCTATGGCGGCAATATTGGTCGTCCACGGTGCCGCGTGCCAACACTTGGCTTCGCCTGGACCGCGCTCCGCCCACCGGTCGTGCTCGATATTTGGCGCACGTCCGCTCTACCGCCACCCGGAGCGCCGTGGACGACGATTGCCAACTGGGTCGCTTACGGCTCGTGTGAGTACGAGGGGGAGACGTACGGACAGAAGGATGTCGAATTCATGCGGCTCGGCGATCTACCGGCGCGCGTGGCGTACCCGATTGAGGTGGCGGTTGCCGGCGACGATATCCCCTCGGACGTGCTCGAGACGAACGGCTGGCGCCTCCGGGATTCCCTGGCCGTTAGCCGGGACCCATGGGACTATCGCGACTATCTACACGCCTCACGGGGAGAGTTCAGCGTCGCAAAACATGGGTATGTCACGACACGATGTGGCTGGTTCAGCGACCGAACGGCGACGTATCTTGCCTCTGGGCGACCTGCCGTCGTGCAGGATACCGGGATCGGCGAGGATCTTCCCGTCGGCAACGGCCTGCTTCTCTTCCGCACAGCGGATGAAGCGGCAGCCGCACTCGATACCATCGAAGCAGACTACGAAGCGCATGTGCGGGCAGCGCGCGTGATTGCCGAGAGACATTTCGATTCAGACAAGGTACTCGCCGGTTTACTTGCAGCATGTATCGTATGAGAGGCGCACATGGAGTTTTGGTTTCTCCATGTGCGAATACGTTGGTGAATCGAGGAGCAACCGGATGGCGGGCGAAACGCCGTACTTCGTAAGCGTTATCATTGATAACTACAATTATGGACGCTTTCTGCGCGCGGCGGTCGATAGCGCCCTTACGCAGACCTATGACCATGTCGAAGTGATTGTCGTAGATGACGGCTCCACAGACGACTCTCGTGAGATTATCGCCAGTTATGGTAGTCGAATTATCCCCGTCCTCAAGCCGAACGGAGGGCAAGCCTCGGCGTTCGATGCTGGGCTGCAAATCAGCTGCGGGAGTATCATCTGTTTCCTTGATGCCGATGACGCATTGTTTCCAACCGTGATAGAGGAGGTCGTCCGTTGCTTCCGAGCCGTGCCGGATCTGGTAAAGGTCCATTGGCCATTACTCGGTATTGACGCATATGGTGAGGAAACCGGGGTCATCACCCCGCGCGATGAATTGCCCCGAGGCGATTTGCGAGATTTCATTGTCGAGCAGGGCCCTGGTAATCAGCTCTGGACACCAACAAGCGGGAATGCATTCGCACGATGGTTTATTGAGAAGATTTTCCCAATCATTGACATACGCCGTGACGTGTCGACCTTTCTCGACCTGTATGTATGTTCGCTGGCTCCGCTCTTTGGTCCGATCGAGCGGATAGTGCAACCGCACGGGCTGTATCGCATGCATGGGGAGAACGACAGCGCGCGCGGGTCGTTCGATTATTGGCTTCACCGCGAACTGGCCCGCTGGGAGCACTGCTTTGATGTGGCAACGCAATGTTGCCGCATAATGGATATCGCAATTGATCGTCGGACGTGGGAAAGAAACTCCTGGTGTCACCGGCTCCGGTCTGTGGCTCAGGAGATCGAAAAGATCGTTCCACAGGGAGACCGCTTCATTCTGGTTGATGAGGATCAACTCGAGTTCCGTAAGGGCGGGAACGAGCAGAATATGATGCCGTTCCTCGAACGGGACGGGCAATATTGGGGGCGACCGGCAGACGATGAAACAGCGATTTATGAACTGGAGCGATTGCGAAAGGCTGGCGCGACGTACATCGCTTTTGCATGGCCCGCGTTCTGGTGGCTCGATTTTTACTCTGGCTTCCGCGACTACTTGCGATCAACCTTTGCCTGCGTTCACGAAAACGCGCTTCTGGTTATATTCGATTTCCAGGCGGGACCCCATGCATTCCTGGACGGAACTACCAATAAACAGCCCCCCGTCTTCGATCTGCGAGGTGACAGATGCATCGCCGATTCATAAGCATCATCATTTCCAGCTATAATTATGAGGATTACTTGCCAACCGCAATCGATAGCGCGCTCGATCAGACATACCCGCATGTCGAAGTAATCGTTGTTGATGATGGCTCTTCGGACGGCTCATTGCGTGTCATCGAAGGCTACGGCAATCAGATCACGCCGATAATTAAAGAAAACGGCGGGCAAGCATCTGTTTTCAACGCGGGTTTCGCGGTCAGTCAGGGCGATGTGATTCACTTTCTCGATTCAGATGATGCATTGCTGCCAACAGCGATGAAACAGATTGCCGCTGTGTTCGAGGATAAGGACATCGCAAAGGTACACTGGCCATTGATCGAAATTGACCGACTTGGAAAGGAGACGGGTAGGATTGTACCGGCTTGGGGCACACTATCCCGCGGCGACTTACGTGACCGCGCGCTTACGGACGGGCCGGGCAATTATGTCTGGCCACCGACAAGCGGCAATGCATTCAAGCGATACTTCATCGAACAGGTGCTCCCCATGCCAGAACGCATGTATCGGACATTTCCGGATTATTTCTTGTGTTCATTTGCCCAGCTTTTCGGCAAGATTGAAGCGATTGATGAGCCTCAAGGGTATTACCGTTTACACGATGCGAACCACAGTCACCAAGGAAGAATTGACCAACGTATTGATGGCGAGGTGGAAAAACTGGACTACTGCTATCGGGTCGCCTCCACGCATCGCTCCTGGGGAAATACCGCCATTGACATCGCTGCGTGGCGAGACCGATCATGGAAGCACGAGCTTCAAAACATGATAAGTAGGTGCAGGTAAGTTCGCGCGCTTCGTGTACGGTTTGCGTGGGCGGCTGTCTTTCGCGCCGACCGGGCGTCCTGCCTTGCGTCCCGTCGGTGCTTTCCGATGGCCGTCCAAGAACCATTGCGGTACGGCATCAAGTATCAATCGCTCTTCCCCTCCCAACCGATTTAAACCGTCCACGATCTCATCGACGAATGTCCGTAGATCGCACGCCAGATGTCCACGCACGTCCCGCTTCAGATACCGCCATTCCCGCTCCTTTTCATTGAGGTGCGGGCTGTACTTCGCCAACCAAATCAGGTGCAACCAGGTCGCGCGTTCCGCCAGCGCCTGTTTGCTCGCCGCACTCGTATGGCACGAGGCGTTGTCGAGCACGAGGAAGACTTCCCGTCCACTCGTCGTGTGCCGTTGATCGAGCGCACAAAGATACCGGGCGAAGCACGCGCTATCCTGTCCGCCGCAGACGACCTCCACCCGCCCGCGCCCACGACTCTCTTTGCTGCCGAAGACCGTCACCCGCCGATTCACCCCGAGCGACGCTATCCGTTGTTGCTGGCCGATCCGATGCCATTGCTTCGCCAGATACGGGTTCGTCTCAACATGCGTCTCATCTTGGTAATGCACTTCGTATCGCTCAGGTTCGCGCGTCACCTTTTTTTTCCGCCTCGGCAATCGCCGCTTCACACGCCGCCACCGCTTGGGGATCGCGGAGATGATCGAGTGTGTGTTTCGGGCGTCCGCACCGCAAACGATGCTGGGCGAGGAGGATGCGCATCCATCCCGCGGTGATCCCCACCCCGGTCATTTCCACGAGATAAGCACTCAACCGCGCCGAGGTCCACGCATCGAAGGGCAATCCGAGCGCACGGGGATCACGGTCGGCGAGGTCATCAAGGGCAGCATGGTAAGCGGCATCAGCAGCGGGTGGACGACCGGGACGCGGCGCATCGGCAAGGGCAGCGATCCCGCCTGCCACGAACCGGTTGAGCCATTGCCGCACGGTGCGCGGTGTTCGCCCGCTCCACGCGGCAATCGCCTCCCAATCGGCACCGAGACCGGCGGCTTTGACCATCTCCAAGCGCTCGCGCAGGCGCGGCGCAAGCGTCGATTGCCGGAGCATCGCCGCGACGGCGATCTGTTGTTCGGGCGTGACGGGGATCACGGTCGGGACGGATTGTTCCATGCGGCACCTCCTCCCCACAGCATACCCGATCGTCGCGAACTTACCTGCACTTACTTACAACAGATATTCCGCCTGATTCCGCCAGGAAGTCGGCTGATCCTTATCGATGAAAAATTGATGACCTGGGAAGGGAC
>JAABUY010004594.1_pt1 | contig 14373 bp, 14 predicted proteins | sample 5560271 | NCBI WGS metagenome assembly JAABUY01 (sample SAMN10711886, study PRJNA513374) | rock metagenome | isolation source: Antarctica rocks | place: Antarctica: Victoria Land, University Valley
CACCCATCCATACCACAAACAACCCCCAGGCGCCCCCTCAGGAACACCCAAACCACGCACACCAAAGCACGCAGCCAGACGCCGCCAACGTATCCCTTCCATTCCATATGCAATTGTCAAAGAACAACCCGTTTCCGGGGTGACGACTAAGCCCGGAGGCGTTCGTCGTCGGTGACGGGTTTCTAGCGACAGCTCCGGAGCATGTCAACGCTGTGACATTAAGCCGCGAAAGGCTGACGTTTGGCCATACACCATTGAGTTTGCTTGCTTTTCTATCCCTATCTTAGTTTCGGCTGGTTAATGCCCAGGCAAAAAGCGTTGCGGACAAGGTATGTGAAAGCAGCATGCCTTGCCCACTTGCCGCGTGCCCAGCGCTAGATCAGGCGGCTTTCGCTTCAGTCGCAGCGCCGATCACCAAACCATCCAACCCAACGCTTACTGGTACGTGCTCGCCGTCACGGACGACACCTTCCAAAATCAGCCCTGCCAGCCTGTTTTGCAGGCTGCGCTGGATCACCCGCTTCAGCGGCCGTGCGCCGTAGACCGGGTCATAACCTTCGTTGGCCAGCCAATCGATCGCCGAGCGGTCGAAGTCGAGCACGATCTGCCGGTCGGCCAGCAGCTCCCGCAGCCGCGACAGTTGGATGTCCACGATGGAGGCCATGTCGGTGCGCTGCAGTCGGCGGAACAGGATGATCTCGTCCAGCCGGTTCAGAAACTCCGGCCGGAAATGATCGCGCACCACTCGCATCACCTGGCCGTAAGCCATCGACAGGTCGGCGCCGTCCGGCTGCGCCGCCAGCACGTCGCTGCCGAGGTTGCTGGTCAGCACGATGATGGTGTTGCGGAAATCGACCGTCCTGCCCTGCCCGTCGGTCAGGCGACCATCGTCGAGCACTTGCAGCAGCACGTTGAAGACATCCTCGTGCGCCTTCTCCACCTCGTCGAACAGGATCACCTGATAGGGTCGCCGCCGCACCGCCTCGGTCAGCACGCCGCCCTCGTCGTAGCCGACATACCCCGGCGGTGCGCCGATCAGCCGGCTGACGGCGTGCTTCTCCATGAACTCGCTCATGTCGATGCGAACCATCGCGCGGTCGTCGTCAAACAGGAACCCGGCCAGTGCCTTGGTCAGCTCGGTCTTGCCAACACCGGTCGGACCCAGGAACAGGAAGCTGCCAATCGGCCGGCTCGGGTCCTGCAAGCCTGCACGCGCCCGCCGCACCGCGTCGGAGACCGCGCGCAAGGCATCCTCCTGCCCGACCACGCGACGGCGCAGCTCGTCCTCCATGCGAAGCAGCTTGGCGCGCTCGCCCTCCAACATCTTGTCGACCGGGACACCGGTCCAACGCGACACCACGCCGGCGATGCTCTGCTCGGTAACCGCCTCGTTGACCAGCCGGCCACCGTCTTGAGCCTGCGCCGCCTCGCGCTCCAGGCCGGGAATGACGCCATAGAGCAGCTCGCTGGCCCGGCCCAGATCGCCACGACGCTGCGCCATTTCGACCTCGCTGCGCGCCTGGTCGAGCCGTTCCTTGACCTTTTGGGTCTGCGCCAGCGTGTCCTTCTCCTCGCGCCACGCCGCCGTCATCGCCTCGGCGCGCTCCTCCAGCCCGGCCAATTCCTGTTGCAGGCGGGACAGGCGCTCGCGGCTGCCGGCGTCGTCCTCGTGCTTCAACGCCTCGCGCTCAATCCTGAGCTGCATTACCCGGCGGTCGAGTTCGTCCAGCTCCTCGGGCTTGCTGTCGACCTGCATCCGCAACCGGCTGGCCGCCTCGTCGATCAGGTCGATCGCCTTGTCGGGCAGGAAGCGGTCGGTGATGTAGCGGCTGGACAGCGTGGCGGCGGCGACCAAGGCGGCGTCGGTAATGCGGACGCCGTGATGCAGCTCGTATTTCTCCCTGATGCCGCGCAAGATGCTGATGGTGTCGGGAACGCTTGGCTCGCCCACGAACACCGACTGGAAGCGCCGCGCCAACGCCGCGTCCTTCTCGATGTACTTGCGGTACTCGGTCAGCGTGGTGGCGCCGACGCAGTGCAGCGTGCCGCGCGCCAGCTCCGGCTTCAGCAGGTTGGACGCGTCCATGGCGCCGTCGGCCCGCCCGGCGCCGACCAGCGTGTGCATCTCGTCGATGAACAGCACCACCTCGCCGGCGGCGGCCTCGATCTCCTGCAGCACCGCTTTCAGCCGCTCCTCGAACTCGCCGCGGTACTTGGCGCCGGCGACCAGCGCGCCGAGGTCGAGCGCCAGCACGCGCTTGCCCTTCAGCGATTCCGGCACGTCGCCGTTGACGATACGCAGCGCCAAACCCTCGACGATGGCGGTCTTGCCGACGCCCGGTTCGCCGATCAGCACCGGATTGTTCTTGGTCCGCCGCGCGAGCACCTGGATGGTGCGCCGGATCTCCTCGTCGCGGCCGATCACCGGATCGAGCTTGCCCTCGCGCGCCAATGCGGTCACGTCGCGGGCATACTTGTTCAGCGCGTCGAAATTGGCCTCCGCGGCGGGACTGGTCACCTTGCGTCCCTTACGGATGTCGGCCACCGCTCGCTCCAACGTTTGTGGCGTAACCCCCGCACTTCGTAACGCCCGCGCAGCGGCGGAGTCGGACGCCGCCAACGCCAGCAACAAGCGGTCCTGCGCCACGTACTCGTCGCCCGCCTTGCCCGCCGCCTGCTGCGCCGCGTCGAGCAGGCGCACGAAGCCGGGCGTAGCCTGCGGCTGGGCAGCGCCGCTGCCCTGCACCTTCGGCAATTTGCCTAGTTCGCCGTCGACCGCGAGCCGGGCCGCCTTGTCGTCGCCGCCGGCGGCGCGGATCAACCCGGCCGCCGCGCCTTCCTCATCGTCCAGCAGCGCCTTCAACAGGTGCTCCGGCGTCAGCTGCGGATGGAAGTCGCGGATGGCGATGGTCTGCGCGGCCTGGATGAAGCCGCGCGCCCGCTCGGTGAATTTTTCGATGTCCATGTGACCTGTCCCTGCATGAGGCGACGAGGATAAGGCCACCCTGCACCAGCAGCGGCCTCGCCCCAGATGCTCAAGAAATAGGCAAGCCGTCAACCGGCCTCAAGGGGTGGTTGCAGGCGGGGCTGGTTGCAGGAAGTCAGGCGGGCTGGCTGCCCCCGGGCAGCTTGGCGGCGACGCGCTGGCGCAGCCGGGCGACGCGGCCGAGTCCGGCAAGGCGGCGGTCGAGGAACGCCAGCGTGTCGGCATCGTCGTCGCTGGCGTCGCGCAGCCAGAACAGCAGCGTCACGGCATAGATGGCGGCCAGGATGGCGCGCTTGCTGTACCAGCTGAAATCGGCCGAGCGGTCGCCCGCCGCATGCCACATGGCGTCCACGGTGCGCGCGGTGATGCGCGTGGCGAGCGCGGCATGCCCCGGAGTCGCCAACACCGCGAGGGCGCGGCGAACGGCCTCGCGGTCGTTCCGGGATTGCCGCAGCCGCAGCGCCACCACCGCCCGCACCCGCTGCGACAGCCGCAGCTCGGCGATGCCCGCCGTGGCGGCGCCCGCTTCCATGTCGCGGTCAGCCAGATCGGCCCATGCCTCGATCATGTCGAGCGGCCCGCGCGGAAACAGCAGGTCGGCGTCGAGCGGGTCGGTCCCCGCGGCGGCCATCCCGAGACGCAGGGCCGCACGCGTCCAGCCGGCCTCGGGCACGAGCGGCAAGGTGGCGCGGATTGCCGCGTCCCGCTCGGGGGAACGCTCCGGAGCGGCGGTCACGACCGTGCCTCGCTGGCCCGCGCCAACTCCTCGTTGAAGCCGAACTGCGAGAAGTCGTGCATACGCATCGGGTACAATATCCCATCCAGATGGTCGGCCTCATGCTGCACGACGCGCGCGTGAAAGCCGCCGGCCTCGCGCTCGAACGGCGTACCGTTACGGTCCAGGCCGCGGTAGCGCACCCGGGCGGCCCGCGGCACCGACGCCTGCAGGCCCGGAATCGACAGGCAGCCCTCCCAGCCGTCCTGCATCGCGTCGGATTCCGGCGTCACCTCCGGGTTGATGACGACGACGTTGCCCATGGCGCCGTCGTCGGCCTCGCCGGTGGCGCGCGCGGCGGGAACGCGGAACACGAACAGGCGCAACGACACGTGCACCTGCGGCGCCGCCAGCCCGGCGCCGCCCGCGTCCTCCATGGTCTCGATCATGTCGTCGATCAGCCGCTGGATGGCCGGATCGCCCGGTTCGGCAACCGGCTGAGCGCGTTGCAGCAACACGGGATGGCCCATGCGGGCGATCTTCAGGATGGCCATGCCGGGTCCCTTTGCTGCGACGCGCAGGAGATAGGCGCTGCAAAAGGCTTTGGCGAGGTCCGATCCTGTGCTACAGCCGCCGCCTTCCGGGATGGACGCCCACCCCGGCCTCTACTCGCGCTTCCCGATGGTCGGGCAGCGCCCAATGACAGGAGAAGGCGGCCAAGTGCAGGTTCTGGTTCGCGACAACAACGTCGATCAGGCGCTTAAGGCGCTGAAGAAGAAGATGCAGCGCGAAGGCATATTTCGTGAAATGAAGCTGCGCCGGCATTTCGAGAAGCCGTCGGAGCGCCGCGCCCGCGAGGCTGCCGAGGCGGTGCGCCGCGCTCGCAAGATGGAGCGCAAGCGCCTGGAGCGCGAAGGCTTCTAACCTCAATACTTTCAGGATGTCCTGGGCAGCGTGGCGGCAGTTAACCCGCCATGCGGCCCCGGTTCTCGGCTATCCGGGTCTAACCCGGCGTTTCTTAATGACGCATCTGTAAAATCCCCGCCATCCCAGAGCCACCGGACACCCGGTAGAGATAGGCACCTGGGAGGATCGTATGCGGCCATTCTTCGCCTTGGCTTTCGCCGCGAGTTTGTTGCTGCTTCCCACGATGGCGTTGCCCGCCCAAAGCCTGCGCGAGACGATGCGCGGCTGGCGCGTCCATACTCGCAGCCTTGCCGGCATGGCATCCAACCATGCGAGATTCAGCGAGGTGGCGGCACGTGCCGATCTCCAGGCACTCGCAACTGCGGCCAGCGAGTTGCAGGCGCAGCTGAACGCCAGCACCGCCGACGCTCGCGACTTCAAGGCGCGATTCGTGGCGCTTGCGGCGAGCGCCCGAGCCCTCACGCCCGCTTCAAGCAACTTTCCTGCATTCCGGGCACAGGTGGCGGAGATACAGTCAAGCTGCGCCGCATGTCACGATAAATACAATAATTGAGGGCATGCACCATGATGGTCAGCCGCTCGGTCGTCACGCGTCTGTTGCATTTGTTGTTGCTGCTGGCGGTAGTCCATCAGTTATTGAACAGCCAGTTCATCCGCCGCCCGCATCCGGGCGATCCACCCAGCCTGCTTTGGAACATGCACCAGTATGTCGGGGTGACAGCGTTGGTTGTGGTGTCGGCATTCTGGCTGTGGACCTTGGTCCGTCGCCGCGAGACGCCGCTGGGGGCGTTGGTGCCATGGTTCTGGGGCCAGCGGCTGCGTGCCTTGGCAGCCGATGCTGCAGGTTACGTTCGCGGCATCATGGCCGGCAGGCTGATTGACGAGCGCGACAGCGCCTTGGCCGAGGCGGTGCATGGGCTGGGCCTGTTGGTCGTCTCGCTGATGGCGGCAACCGGCACGATATGGCTGCTGGCGGCGAGCGGCACGCCGTATGGCCGCGTCGCTCTCAACATCCACAAGCTGTTCGCCAGCCTCATGTGGGCCTATCTGGCGGCCCATGCCGGGCTTGCCTTACTGCATCATCTGCTGGGCAGCGACATCTTCTCGCGCATGTTCCTGTCCCGCCGCGTCGTCGCTAAGGTGGTTAAAACACCGCTGGCGGCGGCACTTCCCCCGGCATATGTCCCGGCAGTCCCGGTGGCGGCATCTCGTCGGGAATAGGCGGCGTTCCGGGGCTGGGCGGGATGTCCCGGCCGGGCGCCGGGGGCACGTCGCCGGGCAGTTCCGGCGGTAGGATCGGGGGCATGTCGCTCATTGTGGTCCTCATGATAATTAGCCGTTCACGACCGAGCCGCCGTTGGGGTGCAGCACCTGCCCCGACATATACGAAGCGTCGGACGAGGCCAGGAAAATATACGACGGCGCCACCTCGTCCGGCTGGCCGGCACGCTTCATCGGCACCGAGTCGCCGTGCTTGGCCACCTTCCCGTCGGGGTAGCTGGCCGGGATCGGCGACGTCCAGATCGGGCCGGGCGCCACCGCGTTGACCCGGATGCCGCGATCCATCAGCGACGCCGACAGCGAGCGAGTGAAACTCACGATGGCGCCCTTGGTCGCGGCGTAGTCGATCTGCGTCGCGCTGCCTTTGTACGCCGCCACCGAAGTCGAGTTGATGATCGCGGCGCCCGCCTTGAGATGCGGCAGCGCCGCGCGGGTGACGAAGAACTGGCCGAAGATGTTGGTGCGGAAGGTGCGCTCGATCTGCTGGTCGGTGATCTTCTCGAGATCCGGCTGCGGATGCTGCTCGGCGGCGTTGTTGACCAGGATGTCGAGCTGGCCCATCGCCTTGACCGCTTGATCGACCAGGTCGTCGCAAAACGCGCTGTCGCCGATGTCGCCGCTGACCGCCATGGCGCGCCGCCCCTCGGCCTGGATCAGCTTCATGGTTTCCTGCGCGTCCTCGTGCTCGTCGAGATAGGCGATGACCACGTCGGCACCTTCCTTGGCGAAACCCACCGCGACCGCCCGGCCGATGCCGGAATCGCCGCCGGTGATCAACGCCACCTTGCCGATCAGCTTGCCCGAACCGCGCCAGTCGCGCATGTCGGAGCGGGGACGCGGCTCCATCTCCGCCTCGGAGCCGGGTTGGCGCTCCTGCGACTGCGGCGGCTGCAACTGATCGCTCATCGATGGCCTCCGGCGTTGCGATCACCAGAAAAGCGCGCCGGCCGTCGGGAGGTTCCCTGCGAGCGGGCCACCGGCCGGCGCAGCTCCGACCAGTGCCAGGCGAGCAGGCCGGGCACGCCGACCAGCAGCTCGCGGGCGCGCTTGACCATCGACAGCGCGATGGCGGCGTCGGCTGGGATGCCGAACAGGCCGCCGACCAGGATGAAGCCGCCCTCCTGCACGCCAAGCGCCCCGGAGATTGCGAACGCGACGCTTCGCGCCCCATGCCCAGGCTCTCGATCACGAACACCGCCTCGCCCACGCCGCCAGCGCCACAGCCAGGTCTCGCCGCAGCCCAGCATCCAGGCCAGCAGGTGCAGCAGGCCGGTGCGCCACAGCGCCCCACGGTCGCGTCGCAGGCGCAGCAGTTCGCCGTGCAGGCCGCGCAGGCTGCCCGCCATGCCGGCCGGCAGCCGCCGCGTCAGCCGGTCGAGCCCGATCCTGGCCAGCCGCAGCGCGCCGAGCCGCTGCGCCAGCGGCAGCACAGCAGCCCCCAGCAGCAGCAGCGCGGAGCCGGCGCCCAGCCAGCCTGCCATGGCCCCGCCGCCGCCGGTGGACGCCAGCGCCGCGATGCCCGCCGCCGTGAAGACCGCCTGCGCCGATCAGCCAGCGCGATGGCAGCGTCATGACAGTCGGGGGCTACTGGAACAGGCCGCTCAGGCCGCCCCATACCCCGAGCGCGCAGGTGACGCCGCTGACCGCCGCCACGACCCACAGGTACGCGCCGCGCAGCCGCACCGCCGGCGGCAGCGCCCGCACCGCCAGCAGCACCAGGAAGCCCATAACGACGGGCAGCAGCAGCGCATTCATCACCTGCACGCCGACGTTGAGCGACACCAGATCGGGCACCAGGCCGACCAGCAACGCGCCGCCCACGATGCACGTCGCGTAGCAGCCATAAAACCAGCGCGCCTGCAGCGGGAAATATTCGAGCGACCGGCGGTAGCCGGCGACTTCGCCCAGCCCCCAGGCCAACGCCAGCGACGACACCACCGCCGCCACCATCGCAGCGCCCAGCACGCCCAGCCCGAACACCACGCGCCCGGCCTGCACCCCCAGCAACGGAGTCAGCGCGCGGCTCATGTCGCCGACCGTGGCCAAGCTGAGCGTAGCCGGGCTGGTGTGCGCCGCCTGCGGTCCGGCGAGCGAGGCGCCGGCCACCAGCACCGCCGCCATCACCAGCTGCGTCACGACCGCGCCGGCGGCGGTGTCCCAACGTGCGGCGGCGAAGTGCTCGGGACGCAGCTTCTTATCGGCGATGGCGGATTGCTGGTAGAAGATCATCCACGGCATGATGACCGCGCCGATGTTGGCCGCCACCAGGTATAGGTAGTCCGGGTCGCGCACCGGGACCTGCAACGCTTGCCGCAGCATGGCGTGCGGGTCCGGCTGCGCCGCCCAGGCGACGCCGAAGAACGCCAGCTCGAACAGCCCGATCACGATGGCCGCGCGCTCGACCCGGCGGTACGAGCCGGTCGCCACCATGGCCAGCAGCGCCGCCGCCGCCAACGGCAGGGTGACGCCGCGCGAGACGCCGAACATCTCGCCCACCCCCGCCACGCCGGAGAACTCGGTCAGCAGCGCGCCGATGGTGGCGACCGCCAGCCCGGCGGCGGAAACCCAGGCCCAGACCGGCCCGAAGGTGTCGCGGATCAGCTCGCCATGGCCGCGCCCGGTGAAGATGCCGAGCCGCACCGTCAGCTCCTGCACCATGTACAGGATCGGCATCAGCACGAGTTGCAGCAGCAGCAGCCGGTAGCCCCACTGCACGCCGCTCTGCCCGGCGGTGATGATGCTGCCGACGTCGGTGTCGGCCAGCATGACCACCAGCCCAGGGCCGAATACCGCCAAAGCACGGCCGATGCGGGAGCCGGACGTGGCGCGGGCGAAGGCCATAGTTGCAAATCACTCGCAGTTGCGGCTGGCGTTGGTAGTCGACCCTGGCCGCGCGCGTCAACCGAAGCCGCTTGCGCCGAGCCGCCGCGCGACCGAAAACGGCGGCATGAAGCCGCACTCCGCACCCGTGTCGCCCATGCCCGTGTTGCGCCTGCACAACAGCCTGACCCGCGAGCGCGAGGCGTTCGCGCCGGCCGATCCCGGGCATGTGCGGATGTACGTGTGCGGCCCGACCGTCTACGACCGGGCGCACTTGGGCAACGCCCGGCCGGTGGTGGTGTTCGACGTGCTGGCGCGGCTGCTGCGGCGGCTGTACCCGCGCGTCACCTACGTGCGAAACATCACCGACGTCGAGGACAAGATCAACGCCCGCGCCGCCGCCTTGGGCGAGTCGATCGCCGCCCTCACCGCGCGCACCGCCGCCGACTTTCACGCCGACATGGCGGCCCTGAGCGCGCTGCCGCCCGACGTCGAGCCGACCGCCACGGCGCACATCCCGGAGATGCTGGAGATCATCGCGCGGCTGATCGCCCGCGGCCACGCCTACGCGGCGGAAGGCCACGTGCTGTTCGCGGTGGCCAGCTACCCCGCCTATGGCCGGCTGTCCGGCCGCAACCCGGACGAGCTGCGGGCCGGCGCCCGGGTCGAGGTCGCCCCGTACAAGCGCGACCCCGGCGATTTCGTGCTGTGGAAGCCGTCGCCGCCCGAGCTGCCCGGCTGGGAAAGCCCGTGGGGCCGCGGCCGTCCCGGCTGGCACATCGAGTGCAGCGCGATGGCGTGGCGCTACCTGGGCGAGAGCTTCGACATCCACGGCGGCGGCCAGGACCTGTTGTTCCCGCATCACGAGAACGAGATGGCGCAGTCCTGCTGCGCCTTCCCCGGCCAGCCGTTCGCGCGCACCTGGCTGCACAACGGCATGCTGAATGTCGGCGGCGAGAAGATGAGCAAGAGCCTGGGCAATTTCCGCACCGTGCGCGAGGCGTTGGCGCAGGCTCCGGGCGAGGCGATCCGGCTGCTGCTGCTGCGCGCCCAGTACCGCGCGACGCTGGATTTCTCCGACGCCGCCCTGCTGGAGGCCAAGCGCGACCTCGACCGTTGGTACCGCGCGCTGGAGCGCACGCCGGCCGCGATGGGAGCGGTGCCGGAGCCGGTGCTGGCGGCGCTGTGCGACGACCTCAACACGTCGCTCGCCATCAGCGCGATGCACGCGCTGGCCGATGCCGCGATGGCCGGCGACGCGCAGGCATCCGGCGGGCTGCTCGCGGCGGGCGAGCTGCTGGGACTGTTGGGGACCGATCCCGCCGCCTGGTTCCGTGACGGTCCGGCGAGCGAAGGCGCTGCCATCGACGCCGCCATCGCCGAGCGGCTGGCGGCGCGCCAGTCCCGCGACTTCGCCCGCGCCGACGCGATCCGCCGCGAGCTGGCCGACCAGGGCGTGCTGCTGGAGGACGGGCCGCAAGGCACGGTCTGGCGCCGGGCGTGACCGGACGCGACGGCGGGGCGGACTTGGCGCCGATCGGCAACAGCCCGGTCGTGGTGCTGGTGCGCCCGCAACTGGCCGACAACATCGGCGCCGTCGCGCGCGCCATGGCCAATGGCGGGCTGTTCGAGCTGCGGCTGGTCGCCCCGCGCGACGGCTGGCCGCAGGAGCGGGCCTGGCGCATGGCGTCCGGCGCCGACCGCATCCTCGACGCCGCCAGCGTCCATGCCAGCGTGCCCGGCGCCGTGGCCGACCTGCACCACGTCTACGCGACCTGCCCGCGGCCGCGCCACATCGTGAAGCCGGTGCTGACCGCCCGCGGCGCGGCGGCGGAGCTGCGCCAGGTGTGCGCCCGCGGCCTGCGCGCCGGCCTGCTGTTCGGTCCGGAGCGCGCCGGGCTGGACAACGACGACATGGCCTGCGCCGACGCGCTGGTGCGTTTCCCGCTCAACCCGGCGTTCATGAGCCTGAACCTGGCGCAGGCGGTGATGGTGCTCGCCTATGAGTGGTGGACCGCCGCCGACGACACGCCGCCGCGCCTCCTGATGACCAACGAGACCGAGGTGGCGCCGAAAGCCGAGCTGGAGCGCCTGCTGGGCCATCTGACCGCCGAGCTGGACGCCTGCGGCTTCCTCGCCAACCTGCCCAAGCGCCCCGGCATGGTCCGCAACATCCGCCACTTCTTCCAACGCGGCGAAGTCACCGTGCAGGAGCTGCGTACCCTGCACGGCATCGTCACCGAGTTGGCGCGCGGCCGCCGGCAGCGTGGCCGGGTGGAGCCTTGAGCCGGGTTAGGCTGCATCCATGGCGCGGCTGGCCTTGCGCTGGCTCGGCGGGCTGAAGGAGGCTCTCAAGCCCGGCCACGTCGCGTAATGTTTGGGGACGCACCGGAACTCCTCGTTGCAGGGGATCGGTCGTCGCGGCGCGGCGGCGGACGCCACGCTAATGCAGCTTCACGCCGGGTTCGGGCCGTTCGCGCGCGAACACCGTACGCAGGAACATCGAGCGGCCGCCGTGCAGCGCCGCCTGGTGCATCTTGTACAGGGAGCGGTACATGATGCGGGCGAAAGTGCCCTCGATGAACAGGCCGCGCCCGACCAGGAAGCCCATCAGGTTGCCGACCGTGTTGTACTTGCCCAACGAGACCAGCGACCCGAAATCGCGGTAGGTGAACGGCTGCGCGCCGCCCGAGCCGAGGTTGCGGCGCAGCTGGCGCAACAGGTGCGCCGCCTGCTGGTGCGCCGCCTGGGCGCGCGGCGGCACCGGGAACTCGCTGCCCGGACGGGGGCAGGCGGCGCAGTCGCCGATGGCGAAGATGTCCGGGTCGCGCGTGGTCTGCAGCGTCGGCGTCACCACCAGCTGGTTGCTGCGGGTGACTTCCAGCCCGTCCAGCGAGCGCAGGAAGTCCGGCCCCTTCACGCCGGCTGACCACACCACCAGCTCGGCCGGGACGAACGCGCCGCTGGCCAGCGCGACGCCGTCGCGGCGCACTTCGCTGACCCGCGCGTCGGTGCGGATCGACACCCCGAGAGCGGTCAGCAGCTTCGCCGTCGCCTTGGAAACGCGTTCCGGCAGGGCCGGCAGGATGCGCAACGTCGCCTCGATCAGCACGATATGGATGTCGCGCTCCGGGTCGATGCGGTCGAGGCCGTAGGCCACCACCGCGCGCACGGTGCGGTGCAGCTCGGCCGCCAGCTCGGTGCCAGTGGCGCCGGCGCCGATCACCGCCACGTGCAGCTGTCCCGGTCGCACCGGCCCGGCCTGCGCGTTGGCGCGCAGGCAGGCGTTGACCAGCCGGCGGTTGAACCGGCTCGCCTGGTCCGGCGTCTCCAGCGGGATGGCGAACTCGGCGGCGCCTGGGGTGCCGAAATCGTTGGTGACGCTGCCGACCGCGATCACCAGGGTGTCGTAGGCAAGCGTCGAGGCCGGGGTGATCTGCCGCCCCTCCTCGTCCGTCGTGGCCGCGAGCCGAATCTCCTTGCGGGCGCGGTCAAGCCCGGCCAGCTCGCCGAAGCGGTAGGTGAAGTGGTGCCAGTGCGCCTGCGCCAGGTAGTTCAGCTCGTGCTGGGTGCGGTCCATGCTGCCGGCGGCGACGGAGTGCAGCAGCGGCTTCCACAGATGCGTCCGCCCGCGTTCGACCAAGGTGATGCGGGCGCGGCCCTCGCGGCCCAGCGTGTCGCCGAGCTTGGTGACCAGTTCGAGGCCGGCCGCGCCTCCGCCGGCCACGACGATGCGCGGCGGGGTCGCGGGGCCGTGAGCCGCCGCGCCCGGCGGACCGCTCTCCTGCGCCTGCTCGCCTGTCATTGTTCCAACTCCCCGCAGTCCGTTGCGAGCCTGACGCGCGGACTGGGGTCGCGCAAGAACAAGCCGCGCGTGACGCCGGCTTGGAACAGAGTGGCCGACTTGGGACAGGCTGTATGAGAACTCCGCGGGGGCATGGGTTGTGCGGTATTAGGTAGCAAGCACACCTAAACTTTCATCCCGGTAACCCTTTGATTCGTATACAATGATTGCCCTCCACAGACAAGGGCGCTTCGATGACCGACTACGTGCTTGCGGGCCTGACCAGGCACCGTGCCGAACTAGCGAACGAGGCTGACAAACTGCACGCCCGCTTGGCGTAGATCGACACTGACCTGGGCCATTTCGACGCCGTGATCCGGCAGTTCGATCCGGACTATAACCTGAACAGCATCCGGGCCAAACGCCCACGCGGGCCGGATGTGGCCCGCCCTGGGGAGATGAGCCGCTCCGTGCTGAGCGTGCTGCGGGAGGCTGCCGAGCCTATGCTAACGACCGATGTTGCGGCCCGGTTCATGGCGCAGAGGGGCATGGATGGGCAGGATCGCAAGATGGCTGAGAGACAAAACGCTATATAATAACTTTAGTACATGGGTCTTTCCTGTATTATTTTCTCCAATCAGAACATTCAAACTTTTACTGAAAGAAAACTTTTCCTGCTTTTGGAACACGGTAAAATTAGAGATCAAAAGCGACCTTACTGACTGCGTTCTCCCAGATGATTCCGCCTCACTGTCTGTAGTCGCCTTGATCAAAGCTCGTCCCTATGGTGGTCCATGGCATACGTTAGCACATCAGACGCCCACTCGTACACCCTGCTCATGGCGGAGCGCCAGTTCGATTGGCTTTACCTCTGCCAATATCCCTTCCACTGCCGCGAAACCGGATGTGCCAGCGCCGCCGCCGTAGCGGCCTGATGCAACGCCCCGTTCGGCAACCGGCGGCTGTCTTCCCGCCATGCCATCTTGACGGCGTAAGCCAGCAGATACTTGCCGCTGATGTGATGATGCTGACCCAGCTCGGCCCGGCGCAGGCGTGAAAAGTAGCTTTCGGCCTGGTTCGTGCACGCACCGTCCAGAAAGAACGCAACCGAGTGGTTGATCCTCATCACGTCGTAGTAGGCGTGCAGCCGGTCCCAGCCGCCCGCCTCGTCGGCGTGCACGATGCTGCCCATGGCGACGCGCTCGCGGATCAGCGCAACCGCGTCGGCCTCCTTGGCGACAACGAAGGGCAGCGTCTTGCCGTTGCGCTCACGGGCAACGACAACAAACTGGCGCTTGGCAGGGACCGCTAGGCGGCGGGCGGGGCGGTCGGCCTTGATGTTCTCCTGCTTCGTGTGTCCGCCGAAGTAAGCCCCGTCCACCTCGACCACGCCGGAAAGCTGTGCCTCGCTCTGCTTCTTACGATGGCCTCGCGGAGCTTATGCGCCAAGACGGACGCCGTCTTGTACTGGACATCGAGATCGCGGCCGAGCTGCAAGGCCAAGATGCCCTTGACCGCATTCACGAAAATCGCCGTAGCGGCAAGGTAGTCGCGGATCGCGAGCTTGCGGCTGGCAAAGATCATCCCGCTCGTGACGCTGAACTGATACTGGCAGGCTTTGCACTTCCAGATGCGGCGGACGGTGTAGGCGTAAACCGCAGTGCATTGGCAGCGCGGGCAGAACGCCGCGCCGCCGTTGTCGGCAAACCGGATGGCCGTGAACGTCTCATGCGCCTTGTCATCGCTCATTTGGAAGATGCCTTTGAGGCTCAGGTTGCGAGCGGCGGCGGTAAGGAGGAAGTGCTGGGCCATTTGTCTGTACCCAACGGTTATCGTTGATGTCAGTCATAACAATTGGAT